>Ga0209125_1000014_pt1 | contig 385785 bp, 308 predicted proteins | sample BarGraIncub1131A_FD_184503 | JGI IMG/M metagenome (GOLD analysis project Ga0209125, IMG submission 184503) | Arctic peat soil microbial communities from Barrow, Alaska - Barrow Graham LP Incubations 11-31A (SPAdes) (version 2) | ecosystem: Environmental > Terrestrial > Soil > Wetlands > Peat...
ATTTTGTTGAAAATGTAGGGGCCGCCCTTGTGGCCGCCCACGGAAAAACATAAAAAATCCACATTACCCGTGGGCGGCCACAAGGGCGGCCCCTACATTTATCAGATTATCCAAATCATTAAAGCGTAATAGTATAGACCTGTCCCACTTTAGTCTGAAAGTCATACAGGAATGTCTCTTTAATATTCACCTTGTTCAGTTTAGCCTTTTCTGATATGATTAGTTTTTGAACTTCTTCTGTCTGATAGAAAAAATTCGTGTTATTCCCTTTCGCAACAGTCAGACCAAACACAGCCTTTACATTATTTGGCACCCGAATCCGACAGTTACCCCCCAGGTTCGATTTTATTACAGCCTTCACTACCTTTCCATCCTTCCACTGCAAATCCACAATATCAAATCCTCCCCTGGCACGCAATCCACTTACAGAACCTGTTTTCCAGGCGTCAGGCAATGCCGGTAATAAATGAATAGCTCCATCATGACTCTGCAAAAGCATCTCAGCAATCCCCGAAGTACAACCAAAGTTACCGTCAATCTGGAAAGGAGGATGCGCATCAAAGAGATTTGGATAAGTGCCACCACCCTCCATTGTTTTACCCCCTGCTTTCAATGGCACCAGTTGATTCTGAATCATTGTAAAAGCATGATTGCCATCCAGAAATCTTGCCCAGAAGTTAACCTTCCATCCCATGCTCCAACCCGTTCCGCCGTCACCACGATAGACCAGTGAAGTCCTTGCAGCATCAAATAGTTCCGGAGTATGATAAGCTGAGATTTGTTTACCGGGGAACAGACCAAACAGATGTGATACATGACGATGTTGGTCTTTGGGATTATCAAGATCCTGCATCCACTCCTGCAACTGGCTGTATTGGCCAATTTGCATTGGAGGCAGTCTTTTCAGAGTCGCTTTAACTTTTTCAATAAAATCTTTATCTGTTTTCAGAGCTTCAGCAGCATGAATCGTATTGGTAAACAGGTCAAACAGGATCTGATTGTCCATTGTAACACCAGCAGCTATCGATACACTGTTTGGAGTCGAGGGCTTGTTCTCCGGAGACATGGATGGTGAAACCACCAACCAATTATGAACAGGTTCTTCAACCAGAAAGTCCAGATAGAACTGAACAGCACCCTTCAGAACAGGGTAAATCGTCTCCAGGTATTTGGTATCACCACTGAATGCATATTTTTCCCAGAGATGCTGGCTTAGCCAGGCCCCACCCATGGGCCACATTGCTGAATTGATACCATCGACAGGACCAGTAATGCGCCAAAGATCTGTATTGTGATGCGTTACCCATCCACGGGCTCCATACATTACGCGTGCTGTCTCTTGTCCGGTAACAGAAATGTCTTTTACCATTTGCACCAAAGGCTCATGCATTTCAGTAAGATTCGTCACCTCTGCCGGCCAGTAGTTCATCTCGGTATTGATGTTTATCGTGTATTTGCTATCCCAGGCGGGATCCATTTTACCATTCCAGATGCCCTGCAGGTTTGCGGGTTGACCTCCCGGCTGTGATGATGAGATCAACAAATAACGCCCAAACTGAAAATACAAGGCAGCAAACTGAGGGTCATTGCCCCCTTTAAAATCACGAAGCCTAATATCTGTGGGGTTCTTAACAGAGTCAGTAACACCCAGATTCAATTTTACACGATTAAAAAATTTCTGATAAGCAGCGATGTGATCTGTTAACAATTGATTATATGACAGCTGCAATGAAGCTTTTAAATTATCAGTAGCTCGTTTGGCTTCATTGGCAGAGATATCATAATAGTTGACATAATTTGTAGCAATCGTAATCAGGATAGTCACTGCATTGGCTCTCTCTACATTAATCGAATTGTTTATAGTCGAGAGTGTTCCCCCTTCATTCTTTATCTTCGTGATACTTTGAAATTTAACCATCCCCGGCACATTTTCATGTGTGCTGGTCGTGCCTGTTAAGATTATTTCATCTTTTCCCTGCACCGATACATTGGAAGGATTGTGTTGCGATGTTTGAGATGCAGTAAAAGAAATACTGTTAGGTTTACTGGCCGTGAGCCGTACAACAATGACATTATTTGCAAACGAAGCAAACGTCTCGCGATTATATTTCACACCATTAACAACATAGGAAGTATGGGTTGTAGCATTTTGAATATTCAGATCGCGGTAATAATTGGTGACTTTAGACGAATCATGTCCCGGAAAATTCAGGTTGATAATGCCAACCGGTTGAAATTTCATCCCCTGATTCTTTTTAGATTGAATATTCTCACCCGCCAACTTACTGGCTTCGGCGTTTTTCCCTTCAAAAATCAATTTTCTAATTTCCGGTAAAGCAGCAAGTGCATCCGGATTATCATTACGGTTAGGACTACCACTCCACACTGTTGTCTCGTTCAGTTGCAATATTTCATTGGCAGTATTACCATATACCATTGCAGCAATATGACCATTACCAATAGGCATTGCAGCCTCCCAGACATTGCCGGCAGGATGGTTGTACCAGAGTTTAAGATTGGTGTTTTGTGAAAGCAATCTACCCGATATCAACGTCAATATCAGAAGAATAGTAATATTTCTCATTTTTATTATATTTCCTGAACAGTATTATAACAGAAGAGAAGTGATATTATCCTGTTGATAATATTTGTCTATGAAACTATAATGTATCAAAATTTCCAGACCACCTTTTCCAAAAGCAAAATTAGGAAAGAAACCTGTTTAAAAAAATAATATAAAGTAATAAACCTTTTGATCAGAATATGTGAATAAATTTGATGCTTGTTTTTAAATGAATTATAAAATCACGAATATGCCCACATTAGCCGAAAGGATCATAGAATTTAACCGAACACTTGATTTCAAAGGAGAGTTGCCTTTGGGAATCAACATCATGAATCCTTTCAAGGGGAATAGTGATATTCTGGCCGTTTCATCAACATTTTACCGGAAATATTACAATGATAACAATCCCCGACACCTGATACTGGGTATCAACCCGGGCAGGTTTGGTGCTGGAGTCACCGGGATCCCTTTTACAGACACCAAAAGACTTACGAATGAGTGTGGTTTGAACTATTCGGGCAAAGAGACTCATGAACCTTCATCGGTATTTGTTTATGAGGTGATTGAGGCCTATGGTGGAGTAGAAAAGTTCTATAATGATTTTTACATCAATTCGATTTCTCCACTTGGTTTCACGATCAGTGATGAGAAAGGGAATGAAAAGAATTACAACTATTACGACAGCAAAGAGTTGACCGAAAATATGTTTCCTTTTATGGTCGATAACATTTACAAACAAATTGCATTAGGAATGAAAACAGATATTTGTTTTTGTTTTGGAACGGGAAAGAATGAGAAGTTTCTGCGACTGCTGAACGATAAATACGGGTTCTTTAAAAGCATTGTTGCATTGGAACATCCACGGTTTGTGATGCAGTACAAGGCAAAGTCAAAACCGACATATATTGAAAAGTATATGAAGGCGTTTAGCATGATCATAGAAGATTAGCGAAAGAGATTTTATCTTTTCGACAGACTATACCAGTTCTTCTCCCATTACTGAAAAATATAGGTTTTGTAACTGATGTACCTGAAGTTTGCATTTGGTTGGATAACCCTGCCACTTGATCATAGTGCGGTCGAAATAGATTTCGATCTTCGCTCTCTTGTGAACCCAGAAGATATAGCCATTGATGTGTCTGATCTTTTCAAATCCAAGGGTCTCGATCCATTCATACGAAAGCACGATGGGCTTGATTTCAGCAAGCTTTATCTTGATATTAAAAAAGGTCTTTAATGTAATTTCAGTCTCTGAAATACTGTCGATCTCTACTTTTTCGTTTTTCCAGCTTACAAAATTTCCTATTCTTAATTCGTTGGCTTTCATTATTGCTATTTTTATGGATGGTATAGATGTTGTGCTTTTGAATTTGCAAAATTAACAAATTCCCGCATCAATTAAGGAAGAACATTTAATTCATTCGGAAACTTAAAATATTTATGTAAGCCGGGTTAAGATTTCTTCGATCGAAAACGTTGCACCACAAATGACTTCATCTGAAGCGCCATAGTAGATAGTGAGCTGATCGCCATCGACAATATGACCATTTGTAAATACCACGTTGCCAAAAAATCCATTCTTCTCGTATTCCATATCGGGTTCCATGATCGGATCAGCAGTCCGGGCCAATACCTTTGCAGGGTTCTCTGCATCAAGTAATAAAGCACCCAGACAATAACGATTCTGTTCGTCAGCGCCATGATAGATTTCGAGCCAACCCCCTTGGGTCAAGATGGGTGATCCCCCGGCCCCCACCCTTACACTGTCCCACTTTCCTTTCCGTGTTCTTACGATACATCGATGATTACCCCAGTGGATCAGATCAGGTGAATCGGCCAACCAGATATAATTACCTCCTACTGCCGGACTGCTTGGTCTGTGCAAAGCATAATAACTGTTTCCGATCTTCGTATTGAAAAGTGTACAGTCTTTATTGTGAGGAGGAAATATCAGATGTCCCCGATCAAATTGGAGCCAGTCTTCAGTCATCATCATCCCTACTGCTACCCCGTTATCGGATACGGCTGTATAGGTCAGATAATATTTATGGTCCATTTCTGTTACACGGCAATCTTCTATCCCAAATGTTTCATAGGGTCCTTTCCCTATGATTGGTTGGTATCCTTCAGGTTCATAAAAATGTATGCCATCTTCGCTACACATCAGCCTGAAGTGAGACAAGGTTGTCAGATAGTCTGCATTTTCATACCGCACCATCCTGGGATCGGACAAACCAAGATCAATGTTTTTACGATCGATTTCGATGATACTCAATTCGCCAGCCTGATCCAATATGGGGAATGAAACATGTCCTTCCTGTTGATCCGGACGTTCTGCAACACGTATTATCAGCCAGACTTTATCCTGATACCTGAAAACTCCAGGGTTTAACAGACATTCTATCTTCAATCCTTTGCCATAAGGCTGCAAATCGGCAGGTCGAAGGATAGGGTTTTCTGTAAACCTGTTGGCTAAGTCGCTCATGGAGTTTTAATCAACTAAATAATGGCATGACAATCATTAACACGGATAACACAACCAGAATAAATATTGTTATCCAGGTGATGATATTATAGATGGGTTTATTCACATAAACACCCATAATCTTCTTGTTGTTGATCAGCAGCATCATGCAGACCAAAACTACCGGCAACAACATCCCATTGAGCACCTGTGACCACAAAGTAATCTTTATCAATGGTGCATTAGGGATGAGAATAATAACGCAGGAGACGATAAGTATGGCGGTATAGAGGAAATAAAACTCGGGGGCTTCATCCCATTTCTTATCAATCCCTGCTTCGAATCCAAAAGCTTCGCACACATAGAAGGCCGTAGCAAGTGGAAGTATAGTTGCCGAAAAAACAGAGGCTATGAAAAGACCAAAAGCGAAGGCCTGTGAAGCCAGAAATCCTGCAAGGGGTTTAAGCGCAAGTGCGGCATCCTTGGCTTCGTTGATCTGAATCCCTTTCACATTCAATGTGGAAGCACATGCAACGATGATAAAGAAGGCAACGACTACAGTTGCAATACAACCAATGACGATATCGATCATAGTAAATTTAAAGTCCTTCATCTTGAGACCCTTTTCGATGACGGAGCTTTGCATATAAAACTGCATCCAGGGGGCGATAGTTGTACCAATGATACCAATTACCATTGCCAGATAAGCAGAATTGTATTCCATATGGGGATGAGCTATGGAAGTACCTATTTCGCCCCAATGGGGTTTACCCATCAATGCAGAAACCACATACATTAAAAGAGAGACACTGAATATCAGGAAGATTCGTTCCGCAATCTTATAGGTTCCTTTTACTACCAGAATCCAGACCAGGATCCCTGTTATCGGTACAGATATATATTTACTGACATTAAAGACCTCCATTGAACCAGCCACTCCAGCAAACTCTGTAGTGGTATTGCCAATACCGGAAAAAAGCAATCCAACAAATATTACAAAGGTGACTTTGACTCCGGCATTCTCACGGATGAGATCAGAGAGTCCCTTTCCGGTAACGATACCCATGCGGGCATTCATTTCCTGAATGATGATTAATACGATAAAAGCAGGGATCAGGGTCCAGATGAGTTTATACCCATAAAGAGCACCAGCCACTGAATAAGTTGTAATTCCTCCTGCGTCATTGTCCACACTGCCTGTGATAATTCCCGGCCCAAGTATGGCAAAGAATATTGCGACATTTCTGAATATATTTTTACGTGATGATTTTATTGCCAGCATAAGCGTCCTCCTGATCGTTATTCATTATACATGGGCGGCCACAAGGGCGGCCCCTACATTACTTTGTCCTTCTTCTGCCCATGAGGTCTTCCACGATATCGTCGATTACAACCATACCCAGGAGCTCATTGTCTTTTCCAACAACAGGAACAGATAACAGATTGTATTTGGAAACAATTTCCGCCAGGCTATCCAGTCGGTCTTCATCATGAACACTGATATGTTTTTTGTTCATAATCGCAGAAAGTTTGACTGAGGGTTCTGAAATGACAAGGTCTCGTAGTGACAAGGAGGCATTCAGTTTTCCGGTATCGTTAATGATAAAGATGTTATATAATACTTCGACTTCAGGTTTCTCGGCTCTGATAACTTCCAATACCTTTTCGACAGTATCTGTTTCGGCAAAGGCTAAAAAGTCGGTATTCATGATACTGCCCACTTCGCGGTCTTCATATTCGAGCAGCTCCCTGACATCTTCTGAAGTTTCGGATTCCATCTCAGCAAGCAACAGTTCAGCCCTGTCATCTTCAAGCATATCCAAAATGTCGGCTGCTTCGTTGGCAGGCATCTTTTCGAGTACATCGGCTGCCTTATCAATAGGCATATTTTCGATGATGTCTACCTGAGATTTGGGTTCCATCTCTTCCAAGACATCGGCAGCCCTCTCTTCGTCAAGGTTGCTAAACAGATGCGCCCTGCTATGTGTTCCCAGTTCTTCAATGATATCTGCCAGGTCGGAAGGGTGAAGGGTGTTCAGCTTCTTGAATGTAGTCCCCAGCTTGATGTTGAAATTGGAATAATCTACAGCCTCAACATCGTCCCAAAGTATAAATTTCGAAGGAATGGCAATATTGAAAAGTGAAAAGAAGTATTTTAATGGTCGGCTGATACCGATCCGTCGCAACAGGCCTTCTGTTCCAACATCTACAGCAACTGCAAATGTACCATCAGTAACCGATACTAACCTGACATCGTTGACACGGACAAGTTTACGTCCATTCAGGTCCACTATTTGTTTATCAAGAATATTGGCTTTTAAGAGTAGAAAATCAAATGATTCCTCATCAGAGACAACCCTTGAATCCTTACAGGTAATAGAATAGCGACTTTTTATTTTGGAAACAGTGAATTGCTTAAAATCAAGACAAGTTATATTCCCATTCTTTATTAACCGCGCAGACATCACTTTTGGTCGGTAGGGTTCTCCTACAAACTGGCCATCAGCTCCGGTCTCTATGAGTAAATCGTTGAGTTTGCCCAGATATTTTCCATCTGTGGCATAGACTTTCAAGCCCAGTACGCGGCTTAAATAAAATGTGGTGATTGCAGTCATAATGCATCCTCCTTTTTGACTATAGGAGGAAGCGAAAGGGGCCTTTTCCTATAGTTGGTTAATTATTCGAGATAAATCAGGTCCTTCGTCCATTTGAGTGGTAAAAAATATTTCTGACGGCAAAAGTAGACAATTATACGCTTGCCTTCGCCTAAAAACAAGTTTAAAATTAAACATTTTTAGTTTAAAAAAGATGTTTGAAAAACAAGATAAAAACAAAAAAGGCAGACTTTTTTATCGGTCTGCCTTTCATTGTTTTAAAGAATTATTTAGAGCTTTCTTGCGCCATCACCTATTTCGGCAATATAGAAATCGGGTTTCAGTTTGGTCTTTTCTTCATAGTTTTTGCCAACTACATCGCAAAATTCTTTGACCTGTTCGTCTTTTACCAGTGCAATTGCGCACCCGCCAAAGCCGGCACCGGTCATACGGGCACCAATAACACCCTTTATTTTGCGTGCTTCGTCAACGATGGTATCCAGTTCAAATCCGGTTACCTCATAATCGGTCCGCAATGAATCGTGAGAAGCATTCATCAGCTGTCCGAATTCAGGTATACGGTTGTTCTTCAATGCATCGACAGCAGCCAGAACACGTGCGTTTTCACTGATTACATGATGAGCACGTTTGCGAACAACAGGATCTAAAATGAGATGAGATCTTTTATTGAACTCTTCCAGAGTTAAATCTGAGAGATCTTCCAAAGCACCGTCTGCACTCAAAGCTGTCAAAGCTGAATGGCACTCTGCTACTCTCTCGTTGTATTTAGAATCGGTAAGGCCACGTTGCTTGTTGGTATTCATGATTACCAGTGTATATCCGGCAACATTTGCGGGGATTACATCATAACCATAAGTACGACAGTTAAGGAACAATGCACCGTTCTTCTGGCCCATTCCGATAGCAAACATATCCATAATACCACAATTCATTCCTACGAATTCATTCTCGGCACGACGTGATAACTTGGCCATATCGACCATCGACATCTCATAACTGAACACACTACCCAAGGCAACAGCAGTTACCATTTCGATAGAAGCCGATGAGGATAGACCTGCTCCATTTGGAATATTGCCCGAATAAAGTAATTCAAGACCCTTGATGGTAACATCGAGTTTCACAAACTGATCTATGACAGCCAGTGGATAATTAATCCATTTACCCGGTTGTTTAACATGTAAATCTTTCAGCGGCACATTGGCTGTGAAATCAAAATTGGTAGTTGCAAATTTTACAACCGGCTCATCGGTTCTGCGAACCAACAGGTAAGTACCATAACTAATGGCACATGGCAAAACATAACCGCCATTGTAATCGGTATGTTCACCAATCAGATTAACACGGCCGGGAGCAAAATAGAATTCCGGAGCTACACTTTCATTACCAAAACGTTGGTAAAATTCTTTTAAAAGCAGGTTAGTATCCACGATAATAGTATTTATGTTGTTCGTAAACGCATATAATTGCGCATTTAAACGTATTGAATTCTTTAAATTAAAAGAATAAAAGACAAAGCAAAGTTAATGTGTTTTAATGACATTCAAAAAAGGTTTTAGGGTAATTCATCCTTTTAAGAAAACATCACCTTTGTACTTTCATTTAAATTATAAAACAGAAATAATGGAGTCAGCCATTAGACCAAAATCTGAACACAAAAAATTGAATCCCGAAAGAAAATGAAAACAATATCGGTTGAATAAAGATAAATAGTGCCTAAATCCATTAGATATAAACCATTGCTGTAGAGCACGTATAGAACACCTGTAGAGCACCTGTTCAGCACCTGTTCAGCTATAGGAGTGTGCTGAACAGGTGCTGAACAGGTGCTCTATAAGTGTTGTATAGGGAGGAGTTGTATACTCTGTTTCTATCCTGATTTAAGGAGTGATCCTGGGGTCATGAAAGCAAGATGTCGCGGTATTTCGCCGGGATTGTCGGAAATTTGGTTTTTAAATTAAACAGATAGAGACGCAAGATATTGCGTCTCTACGATAAAAAGTTTAGATGGGATAATAATTTGACAAGTTAATCCGCTAGCCAAAAAGTAAAAGAAAGAGACAAATTTAAAATGTCTTTGACTCTTTTATTTCACTAATCCTGAGAAACCCATGAAGGCCATTGCCAGGAGGCTCCCAATTACAAGCGTCATTGGAAATCCTTTCATGCCTTTGGGATAACCATTGATCTCCATTTGCTCACGGATACCTGCCATCAATACCATTGCCAGCGTATAACCAACCCCAATAGCGATGGCATAAACAACGCTTTGCATCAGATTATAGTGATTTTGTACTGCCAACAAAGCAACAGCAAGGGTAGCACAATTGGTGGTAATCAAAGGCAGATAGATCCCCAAAGCCTGATATAGCGAAGGAACGGATTTCTTGACGATGATTTCAACAATCTGAACCAAAAAGGCAACCACAAAAATAAACATGATATTTTGCAGGAACTCTATGTGATAAGGAACGAGAATATAAGCCTGAATGAGGTATGTAATTGCATTTCCCATTGTAATAACAAAGGTTACTGCTGCCCCCATTCCAATTGCTGTAGAGACCTTACCGGTTACGCCAAGGAAGGAACATATCCCCAGAAACTGGGACAATATGATATTGTTAACAATGATTGCGAGGATGATTATCTTAATATAGTCCATTGTCGTTCCGAATTAGATTTTAAATTTTCGTTTTAAGGTGTTCATCACCAGGAAAAGAAGACCGAAAGTGAGGAATGCACCTGGAGGCAGAATAAACAGCAGCATTGGATGAGCACCTGCAGGCAATATTGGGATGGTAAAGAATGAACCATTGCCAAGAATCTCGCGAACGATGCTGATCAACGTGAGGGCGGCTGTAAATCCGAAGCCCATGCCTATTGCATCAAGTGCAGAGGCAAATACACCCTTCTTCTGTGCAAAAGCTTCTGCACGACCCAAAACAAGGCAGTTTACAATGATCAAAGGGATAAAAATCCCCAACGCTTTGTACAGGTCAGGGGTATAGGCCTTCATCAACAACTCAACAACAGTCACGTTGGTTGCAATGATGGTGATAAAGACAGCGATCCGGACTTTATCGGGAATGTAATTCTTAAGAATAGAGACCATTACATTTGATAGTAAAAGCACAATTGCTGTTGCCATCCCCATTCCAAAGCCGTTGAAACCTGTAGTTGTAATTGCCAGTACCGGACAGGTACCCAAAACAAGCACAAATGTTGGATTTTCCTTGATCAATCCATTGGTAAAGTAACCCAATAATTTACTCATGTTTACCTCCTTTCACTGCTGTTGTATCAGAAACTCCGGCAATAGCAGTAACTGGTTTTGCAAAATTTTTCATATACAAATCATATGCCTTTTGAACGCCATCACAGAAAGCACGCGAGCTGATGGTAGCTGCAGAGATTGCATCAACCTGACCACCATCTTTCCTCACTTTCAGCTTAAATGTAGCAATATTCTTTTCCTTGAACTGGTCTATGAATGAAGATTCAGTCATCTTGGCTCCTAATCCCGGGGTCTCTTTCTGATCGAGAACGACTATGTTCCGGATCGTACCATCGGGTTTAAAGCCAACCATCAGGTCAAAACGACCGGCAAATCCTCTGGCTGTAAATGTCTTGACAGCACAACCAACAGGCAGACCTCCTTTTGTGGCCATATAAAAAGTCAGGCCTTCAATATCCTTTTTTTGTTTGATAGGATCATTATCAAATGCAGGCAATACTTGCGTTACAGCTGTAACTTCCTTCTGTTTGTCAGCCAATTCAATCGGTCCTTTGGTGATCTTGTAGACATAACCTAAACCGGCTACCATCAACATAGAAATCAGCGAAAGTGAAAGGACCATGTTCATTAATGTGGATTCCATCTTAGCCATGTGCAACCTCCCCGAATCTTTTAGGTTTAAAAGCTTTATTGATTAATGGCACAAAGGCATTCATGATCAGAATTGCAAACGAAACACCTTCCGGATAAACTCCCCAGTTACGAATTGCTACGGTAAGCAGACCACAACCGACTCCGAATACCAGCATCCCTTTATGCGTCATGGGTGATGTAACCATATCGGTTGCCATAAAGAAGGCGCCTAACATCAGACCTCCCGCAAGCAGATGAAAGATAGGATCAATGAAATGCGTAGGATCGATCATGTACAATATTCCTGTAAAGGCAGCTACCGTTAAAAGATAAGCAGCAGGGATGTGCCATGTGATGATACCCCTGTAGAGCATATAGAGACCACCAAGAATGATGGCAATAGCTGAAACTTCTCCAAGAGAACCTCCGATCTGACCCATGAACATATCCTGATAAGCCGGGAGATGTGCTTTAAGTGCGGTTAGGGTTTCGCCATTTGCAAGACCTTCCTTGAGTTGACCCAGTGGAGTCGGACCGGTTAAAGCGTCAACCAGCACCCAACGGTTTGATAATGGCACAGGCCAAGTGGTCATGTTTACAGGGAAAGAGATCAACAGGAATATACGGCCCACCAATGCAGGATTGAAGAGGTTTTTTCCAAGTCCTCCAAAAGCGATCTTGGCAACGCCGATTGCAAAAATAGCTCCCAGCATCGTTTGCCACCAGGGCAGACTACTTGGCACATTGAATGACAAGAGCATTCCTGTAATAATAGCCGATCCGTCACTTACTGAAGGATCCTCGTTTAACAGGTACTTCTTCATGAGATATTCAGCTGCAACACACGTTGCCACGGCAACAGCAGTTGTGGTTAAAGCGCCGATTCCGAAATACCAGATCGAAACAAGCATTGCTGGAAGCATAGCGAATACGACCCCCCACATTATTTTCTTGACCGAAAGATCTCCGTGTAGGTGTGGTGATCCCGATACAGTTATCAAATTCATACGTTAGTTTTTTCTAGTTCTGATAATTTTTGCTACCTCAAATTTACCCACCCTGACATGATCAAGCAAAGGCCTTCCGGATGGACATGTATATTGACAGGAACCGCATTCCATACAATCCATGATGTGTTCGGCTTCGGCTTCTTCCCAGACTTTATTTTCTGCCAGTTTAGCCAGCAAGAAGGGTTCAAGCCCCATGGCACAAACAGTAACGCAACGTCCACAACGAATGCAGTTCAATACCGGAACACGTTTGCTCTCCTTTTCAGTCATGACAAGGATTCCTGAAGTTCCTTTGGTTATTGGGGCATCGGCATTGGATAATGCTCTTCCCATCATTGGACCTCCACTGATGATTTTGCCTGAGTCATCAGGAAGACCACCGGTCATGGCAATCAGGTCACTGATCGAAGTACCGACACGGGCCAACAGGTTGGATGGTTTCTTGATAGACTTTCCGGTGACAGTAACGATCCTCTCAAAAAGTGGTTTATTCTTCTGGATTGCTTCGTAAACAGCAAAAGCAGTACCTACATTGTGAACGACACACCCTACTTCGATGGGTAATTTTCCTGATGGAACTTCGCGGTTTATCAGCGCTTTGATGAGTTGTTTCTCGGCACCCTGTGGATATTTAACTTTCAATGTATGAACGGTTATGTCCTGAAATTCTGCCGCAAGATCGGTCATCAGTTGAAAGGCATCCTTTTTATTGTTTTCGATGCCGATCATGGCTTTAGTCACCATGAGCGCTTTCATCAAAATGGTTATCCCCACCATGATTTCGCGTCCCTTTTCCAGCATCAACCTGTGGTCAGATGTCAGATAAGGTTCACATTCAACGCCATTGATAAGCAGGTACTCTGCCTTATGACCCTGGGGTACATTGAGTTTGACATAAGAAGGGAAAGTTGCACCCCCCATTCCTACGATACCCATTTCATTGATCTTATCAACAATTGCTTTTGAATCAAGTGTACATTCCTTTTTTAATGTTGTGGTCCTGTCGATTGTATCCATCCATTCATCACCGTTAGTATCAATCACAATTGACAGACGACGGTAACCTGAATAATCGACAATCTCTTCCACTTTCTGAACCGTTCCGGATACAGAAGAATGAACATTGGCAGAAATGAATCCTTCACCTTTAGCAATCAGTTGACCTGTCTTTACAACTTCGCCTTTTTCAACAATAGGTTTGGCTGGTGCGCCCAGATGTTGGCTAACAGGAATAAAAACAGTCTTAGGTATTGGGACAACCTCAATGGGTTGTTGAGCCGAAATCTTATTTTCTTCGGGGTGAATCCCCCCTAACTTAAAGGTTTTCAATAGATTTTTCTCCTTGTAGTATTTGTAATACCAAATTAATGCGATATATGATTAAGCCTGAACCTCAGTATTTGGTTGAGCTTTTTCTTTGATGACAGGGAAATTTAATTCAGCAATAGCGTTTGTAGGACATTCTTTGACACATTTTCGACACAGTTTACACTTTTCGAAATCGATATATGCCAGGTTGTTCTCCATTGTGATGGCTTCGAAAGGACAGATCTTTACACACTTTCCGCATCCGATACAAGCTACCGTACAGTTTTTACGTGCTATCCCTCCCTTTTCCTTATTTACACAAGATACATAAATGCGTCTGTCTTTCTTTCCTTTAAAACGGATCTCGATAATCTGACGGGGACAAGCCTTGACACAGGCTCCACAGGCTACACACTTTTCGTTATCAATTACAGGTAAACCGGTTTTATCATCAATAACAATTGCATCAAACTTACAGGAAAAGACGCAATCGCCCTGACCCAGACAGCCATAAGGACATCCGCTTTCACCTACGTTAAGCTGATGTAAAAATGAACAACTGGAAGCTCCTTCATATAATACTTTATCAGGGGCATGTAATTTTGATCCTGAACAACGTAAAACCGCAATCATTGGTTCTTTTTCTTCAGCAACCAGCCCCATTAATGCTGCAATTTGGCCCATTACCTCTTTGCCTCCAACAGGACAGTTCAGATTTTCAAGAGAACCTCTTTTTACCATTGTTTCAGCAAGGGCACGGCATCCTGGATATCCGCAACCACCACAATGCGCTCCTGGCAGTAATTCTACTACCTCGTCGATGAGTGGGTTTTCAATCACTTTAAATTTCTGGGCAACTATATAGATGATGATGGCAGCAGTAATTCCGATGGCAAACATAGCCACAACGGCGATAAGAATTGTTGAGTTCACAAGTTTGGTCTCCCTTTTTGTTATTGCTTTTGGTAAATAAATATTATAAAAGGTAGACAAATGTAAAAACAAATAATTTGGTCACATCAATTTTGGAATCAAAAAAGCAAAACAGTATATAACTATGTATCTGACTGTTAACAAATATTTAATCTCTATTGTTTATCGAATAACAACATATATAACTTATTATCAATGAATTATAAGTCTATTTTAGAACATTTATAAATTACACTTAATAGATTGTTTGTGAATTAATTAACAATTAGTATTATTTTTTTTGTCAATATTTTTCAAGATGTATTCTATCCGTTTTCAAACAAAAAATGTGTATCTTTGAAACAGATACACATTATACATTTTTTATGTAATATGTTTATTCACAATATCAATCTTCGAAAACATCAGCATTTCCCAGACCGGTATTATAAATTTACGCTGGCGAATTTTAGAATGAAATCAAAAAACCATATTGTTATTTTATATAAAACATAAACTGGTTTTCGATTTTACTTTTGAAAAGGCGCAGTACCAGAAAATATAAACCAACCCCTCCAATAGCAGCACCACCGGCTAGCAGTTCACTTGCTTTTAGCTGGGTAAATAGTACCAGAACACCTATGAATACCAAGATCGGAATGGCATAAGCAAGAACAACTGCCTTATCTCCTTGCTTTTGCGCAATGGCAACATTCACGTTATCACCTGTCTTCACATCCTGGTCCTCTTTAAGATGAACTTCGATCAATTTTTCTTTCATATCAGAGATAGAACAAGCCCCTTTTGATTTACAGGCTGAACAGGCTGAAACGGAGAGAATACGTACGGTTGCTTTATCCCCTTCAACCTTTTCTACCAATCCCATGTGCGATACTTCATCCATAATACGATCCTTTCCTTCATTTTTGTATTGTTAACCTATAAACAATCAGTTTTAAGGTGTGCTTATAGAAACCGGCAATATTTTTCCATTATAGAAATTGTGCCCCTTCAAAGCAAAATCGGTGATATAGGCTGCCATTTGTTCAGTAGTATTTGGTGCCTTTGCACCGGGAAATGCTGCATGAAACATCTCGGTTTGCACTGCACCCAAAGCCAGACAATTGATGCTGATGTGCCTTCCTTTGAGTTCTTCGGCTAAGCACTCAGTCATGATCGCCAAAGCACCTTTACTTGCACTGTAAATAGACAATCCGGGGAATTTAGCAGAGCCCTGTACCCCTCCCATGCTGCCAATATTCACAATATGTGCGTTCTTGTGCATCATTGGCAAGCACAATCTGATCAATTTAAATGCACTTTTCACATTTACATCCATCAGATTATCAAATTCATATTCCGATAAAGTTTCGAAAGGCTTGTTGATCATCTTTCCGGCATTGTTGATCAGAATATCTACGCGGTTAAAATGCTTTTCAATCCTTGGAAGCAATTCGGTCCGATAGGCAGAAACAGTCAGATCAAAGACGATTGGGATAACGATCGATTCGGGATAAGCGGCATTACACTCGTCACGCAGACGGAATAACGCCGTTTCACTACGTGCTATTGCGATGATCTTACATTTTTCACTAGCCGCAAAAGCACGTACTATGTCTAAACCAATCCCTTTGCTCGCACCTGTTACAATTATATTCATCTATTTATTCCTGATTTACAGTTAGTTCGTTTACAAATAATCATCATCTCCATTTAAAAGCTTCATAAAAGGAGCAACGGCACGTTCAAAGATACCATGAGAAAAAGCAATAGCCATGCCATAATTTGTAACCGGTATACCGGCATCAATGGCTGGTTTAAGCCTTGAGACCAATTGTTTCCGGGTTATCATACAACCTCCACATTGTATGACAATAGCATAATCGGTCATATTCAACGGCAGTTTATCAAGCCCCGAAACTACATCAAATTTCAATTGCTTTCCGGTAAAGTTACTCAGCCACCTGGGAATCTTCACGCGCCCGATGTCATCACAGGACACATGATGGGTACATGACTCAAGGATCAGCACACGGTCACCATCTTTCAACTTTCCGATAGCCGGAGTCCCTTTTACATAGTTTTCAAAATCCCCTTTCTGACGGGCAAGGACAATACTAAAACTCGTTAATGGAATATCTTTGGGTATGGCGGCATCTGCTTTGAGGAAGACCTGACTATCGGTAATAACCAGAGAAGGTCTTGGAGACATCTTGCGGATGTATGCATCTACTTCCCTTTCTTTAACGACAACAGCTACCCCATCATGATCAAGCACATCGCGGATAACCTGAACCTGAGGCAGTATCAGTCGTCCTTCGGGTGCTTCAATATCAACAGGAGTAATCAACAATACGACATCCCCATATTGAATCAGGTCACCAACCAATGTATTTGCTTTATAAGCAGAAGGAGGCATGTATTTACGAATAGCTGCAATCAGCCTTTCTTTATCAGGATTCAGACAGCTGAAATCCATGACTTCAGTTGCATATTGAGCGGATAGATTTGTTATCAAGTCGCTGTTAATGGCTTGAATATCGCTCTTGCTATGAACAATGATAAAAGGGATAATGTATTCGTTAAACTGCTCAATCAATTCACGTTCAGTTTCATCAAACTGATTGTTGGCAATAACAAGGATTGCAAAATCCACTGTTTTCAAGGCTTCAAGAGTACGGGCAACCCGCTTTTCACCAAGCTCACCGATATCATCAATACCGGCAGTATCGACCAGAATGACAGGACCCAGTCCGGTAACCTCCATCGATTTCTTAACGGGATCAGTAGTCGTCCCTGCAATACCTGAAACAATAGCAATTTCCTGTCCGGCAAGTGTGTTGATCAATGAACTCTTTCCGTTATTTCTGCGGCCAAAAATACCTATATGTGGTTTAGATTCTTTTCCTTTCAAAATATCATAATATTGAATTGCAAAAATAACAAGAAATAAGACATGGTTTTTGGTTAGTGTCTTTAATATCCTATAAACTAAAACAGGTTTATTCTCTAATGGCACCCATCAGAAAATAAACCCGTTTTAAACTAAAGTTTTTAATTATGCAGCAATAAATTTTTCTTTACTGGTTTGACAGAAAGCACATTTCTCATCTACCATAGCTTTGTCATAAGTATTTCCGCAAACAGGACATACTAAATACTGAGTAGGTAAGGTATTTTCGGTATTTGCTTTCAAAGATGCCAATGCTGCAGTATAGAATTGCTCATGTTTCTTTTCTGTATCATAAGCCCATGTAAATGATTTTGTGGCTTTATCTGCTTTTTCAGCCTTAGCATCTGCAAGGAACTGAGGATACATGGTCGTCACTTCGTATGTTTCTCCATCAATGGCTGCCTGTAGATTTTCTGCAGTAGTCTTGACTTCGAACTCCGGTTTAAAATCTTCCATTTTCTCACCTAAAGCTTCCAATGCCTTTTTATGGTTTGCGGCATGAATTGATTCTGATTTTGAGGCAGCATCAAAAAGTTTAGCAATAGATTCATGTTGTTCTTCTCTTGCCTTTAGAGCGAATGCAGCGTATTTAGCGCTGGCGGTTGTTTCACCTTTAATACCTGCTTTTAAATTTACTACCGTTTTAACAGGTTTGATCTGGGTACAGCCTGAAAAAGCAATCAGACCTACTAATGCAATTAATAAAATGTTCTTCATTTTTGAAATTTTAGGTTTATAAAAAAAATCAGATTGGCATCATATAATTATAAACAAGAGTCCCTCCCAGGAAGCCGGTGATACTGACTGAAATAGCAGTTAAACTATACATCACTAAAACTACCCATTTCATATTGGTGCTTTCCTGATTTCTGAATTTAAGAAAGCTCCAGAAAACGGATGTACTAATTGACAAGAACAAGGTAATCCAGGCAAATGTTTCATGCTGATCCTGAACCACAGCTGCAGAACCGGACAAATCAGAAGTAAATAAAAGGCCTGAAAGCAAAGCTACCAAAGCCATTGCTGTACCAGCTAATAAAAGGTAGTACCCTGTCTTAGGTAAATAGTGTTTTTTTCTAAATAACACTGTAACAAAAACGGCAAGAAATCCAAAAGAAATTAAAGCTATTGGAAAGTGTACCAGCATAGGATGTAAGTGACTTGTTGGAATCATATTTTTGCTTATTTAAGAGTAATAAACAAAAACACTGTTAAAGAGTTCAAAAGTCAATAATAATTTTTTAAAATAGCTAGCTGTTATTTAGAATGGTTTTAACTATGAAAATACACAAATGGACTAATCCTTTATCCCTTTAGCATTTATCCAGTCTATAATTTTTTTAAATGAATCAACAGAGTCAAACTTTATATTTTCCTGATCTATCTCTTGCCTGATCAAATTTTTGTTAGCAGGAAACAATTTAAATAAATCATTCTTGGTTAAAACCAATTTATATTTACCGTTTAGGGCAATATAGTATATGACCTCAGTTTGAAGGTTAACTTTAACTCCTGCATTTAATTTTGTTAAAGTACCATTATCTGAGGTATAAGAACTGACACTCGTTATGCTCTGGGTAGAACTTGTACCACCATAAGCGCCGACTTTCTCTTCAAATCTTTTAACATGGATTCTTGAATACAACAAAATATTTCCATCGGCAACCAACTCGAAAAAGTAATTTTTTAGATAATAAAATTTTCGATCACCAATTACCACTTGTGCTACTATCGAAGGATCAGCCAATGATAATATTTCATTCTTGTCATTAATGAACTGCATTTCATCTATTACAGTATTATAATTTAACTTACCACCTGCCATTTTACCATCTTTCCTTGTCATAATTCCATCTACAAATTTTGGTAGCAGATAACTTGTGGTATCGAATACTAAATCGCTTTTGGTTTGAGAATAAGCCAGATTGCTAAACAACAGGCATGCGATAATTAATGTGTAATGAAATTTTGTTTTCATGTTATCAAAAGGTTTGCTTCAAAGTTACATAGTTTGAACAAATTACCCAAAAAAGAAATCATTTTTCTTTAAAAATCAGAAACAAAAAAGGAGTCCGTGCGTTCCCTAATTTGTTCATCAGATCAATACCTACAGACCGGAATGGAATTTCATTGATCATGATTTGGATTCACCTGATTTGACTATATCGTTGATTGAATAACCCAACTGAGTTAGCTTCTGAGGACTTAATATCTCCTTAAGAAGTAGTTCATCAATGATTTGCAACTTCCGATTGGCCTCAAAGACATCAATTCTTTCTGTTTTCATCAATACTGAGATCTCAGATGCCTTGTGATATCCGATATATGGATTTAATGCCGTTGTGATCGAAGGGCTTTTATAAAGCAGGGCAACAGATTGTTCTTCGTTAATAACGATGCCTTTTACAAGATTGCTGCAAAGGGTTAAATTCATCCCTGTAAGCAGCCTCAGGCTCTCTATCATCGCATGACCAATCAAAGGGATATAAGCGTTCAGATCCAGACAACCCTGCGCACAAAGCGAAGTAATCATCTGATCATTGGCATAGATTTTATGCGCACAACTGATGATGTATTCAGGGATGACAGGATTTACCTTACCTGGCATGATAGAACTTCCAACCTGAACCTGAGGTATAGTGATTCCGTGATCTGCACTCACATCAGCAGCCAGCAAACGAAGATCATTCACCATCTTTTCAAGATTCACAGCATTTGCCTTCAGTATTGCATGAACTTCTACAAAAGCATCAAGGTTACTCGTTGCATCGCTCAGATTCTCTCCCCTTGTTAGCGGAAGTCCGGTCAGATGTTGCAATTTAGAAACAACCTCCATGATATGAAACCTGGGAATCCCGATTCCGGTCCCAATAGCTCCACCACCCAGGTTGACAACCTTGATCCTTTCGAAACACTTTGAAACGCGCCACCAGTCACGTGACAGGGCATCGCTGTAATTACTGAATAACCTCCCCCATGTAGATGGAACGGCCTCCTGCATCTGCGTATAACCTATTCTGAGCATATTTCTGTGAAGTGTCTCACATTGTTCTATCTCCTGACGCAAAGTATTGATTGCTCCTTCAAGATTAACCAGAAGTTTCATAACAGCAACCCGCAAAGCAGTAGGTACAACGTCATTTGTACTTTGAAACACATTTGCCTGTTCCACAGGATCAATAAATACATATTCACCGGGTTGGTGATTCATTTTCAACAAAGCAACATTGGCAATAATTTCATTGACATTCATGTTGATGCTCGTTCCTGCTCCGCCATTGATGGCAGGAACGATAAACTGATCGTACCATTTACCTTCGGCGACTTCAAGTGAAGCGGCTAATAATGCTTCCAGTATATCATCTTCAATGAGTTGAAATTTCCCTGAAGCAGCGTAATTCTTTTTTTTCAGCGCTTTTTTAAAATCAATATATGTCAGATAGCAGGCATGTTTCACAAGTCCCATGGCCCGATACCATTCATCGGAGAAAAGTGTTACATCAGGAAAATTGTTCCTCGCCCTTTCGGCATGAATTCCATAGAGTGCATCTGTAGGGATCTGCATTACCCCCAAAAAGTCCTTCTCTTCCCGCATATATTTTCATTTAATTGCAAAGGTAAAAGTAATAAAAGTGTTTTGATTACTTTAGTTTCGTTGGAATAGCTTTTAAAGCAGAAATAAAAATGGCCGGGATATAATTCTATTCCCGGCCATTATTGAATTTCTGTTTTCGTGTTTTCTACTTATACGCTTCAGTGTGAACGCTTTTCACAGCCCTTCCAGACGGATCATTCATATTCTTAAATGCAGGATCCCAGGCAATGGCTTCAGGAGTACTGCAAGCTACAGAAGGAACCGAAGGCACGCATGAAGCTGCAGAATCAGAAGGGAAATGTTCACTAAAGATCGAACGGTAAAAATATTCCTCTTTCGACATAGGAGGATGGATCGGGAAACGATACTTAGCATTCGATAACTGCTCATCAGAAACTGCCTTTGCAGTGGTTGCCTTCAATGTATCGATCCAACTATATCCAACCCCGTCTGAGAATTGTTCCTTTTGTCTCCAGGCAATACTTGCAGGTAGATAATCTTCAAATGCTTTTCGCAGAATCCATTTTTCCATACGGCCATTCTTAGCCATCTTCTCTTCAGGATTGATACGCATTGCAACATCCATAAATTCCTTGTCAAGGAAAGGCACGCGACCTTCAACACCCCAGGCAGCCATAGATTTATTTGCCCTTAAGCAATCATACAGATGGAGCTTACTGATTTTACGGACTGTCTCTTCATGAAAAGCTCTTGCCGAGGGAGCCTTGTGGAAATAAAGATACCCACCGAAAATCTCATCAGCGCCTTCACCAGATAGCACCATTTTAATACCCATCGATTTGATCACCCTTGCCATCAGATACATCGGAGTAGAAGCCCTGACAGTTGTCACATCATAAGTTTCAAGATGATAAATCACATCGCGAATGGCATCGAGTCCTTCCTGAATCGTGAAATGAATCTCGTGATGCACAGAACCAATATGCTCGGCAACCTTAGCTGCAGCGATCAGATCGGGAGAGCCAACCAATCCAACAGCAAATGAATGCAATTGAGGGTACCAGGCTTCCTGTGTATCCTTAGACTCGATACGTTGACCTGCATATTTCTTTGCAATGGCTGATATGATAGATGAATCCAATCCTCCCGAGAGCAATACGCCATAAGGGACATCCGACATCAACTGACGATGAACAGAGCTTTCCAGAGCCAGTCTCAGTTCTTCGATATCTGCAGCATTATTTTCAACAGCATCATATTCCATCCAGTCGCGATCATACCATTTTTTCATTTCACCATCTCCGCTGTAGAGATAGTATCCCGGCAGGAATTCTTCAATTCTGTTGCAAATACCTTCGAGTGCTTTGAGTTCTGATGCCACATAAAAATTACCAAACTTATCCCAACCTTTATATAAAGGAATAACCCCAATGGAGTCACGGGCAATCAGATAACAATCTTTTTCCTTGTCGTACAGTGCAAAAGCAAAAATCCCATTCAAATCTTCAATAAAATTAATACCTTTCTGGCGATAAAGGGCCAGTATTACTTCGCAATCAGAATTTGTTAAAAACTCATAAGTTCCATTCAAGCTTTCACGAATTTGTTGGTGATTGTATATTTCACCATTAACAGAAAGGACGAGGTTACCATCTTTACTGAACAAAGGTTGTTGTCCTGAGGCCGGATCAACAATTGAAAGTCTCTCATGAGCCAGTATTGCCTTTTCACCACAATATATACCTGACCAGTCAGGCCCTCTGTGACGAAGTTTCTTCGACATTTCAAGGACCTTCACTCTTAAATCCTGAGCGCTTACTTTTAAATCAAAAACTGCAACAATTCCACACATACTATTATAATTTGATTTATTTATTTTTTAATCCATTAATTCCATTTACATCTATTCTGTAAAATACTTTAACAAAAAAGGCTCTCCTTTTGGGAAAGCCTCTTTGCTATATTTTAGTAACAACAAAATCTCCCCCTTTATCTCGCGACCGGATTATTATTAAACAGAAGATTAAAATTGTTCAGAATAAACATGTTGATTAATTTTTGATGCTACAAATGTAAAACAGAAATTGATTGGTAATCCTATATTTTATATAAATTTAAGATTTTAACAGTTTTCATAAAATGAGCGAAATTTCATACAGCTTCATAAATTGAAAAAATCATACATTTACGGCAACAAAACAACCCATTTTATGAAAACTTATTTTCTCATTATTTTTCTTTTTGTTGCGATGCAACTCTCTGCTCAGGATCGGGTTACGGGACGTGCTTTTGCAACCAGGTCAGAGGTCATAGCCCAACACGGTATGGTCTGCACCAGTCAGCCACTTGTAACCCAGATAGGAATTGACATTCTGAAACAAGGTGGCTCTGCTATCGATGCTGCGATTGCTTGTGATGCCGCACTGGGTCTGATGGAACCAACAGGATCAGGTGTTGGCGGTGATCTCTTTGCCATAGTCTGGGATGCCAAAACAAAAAAGCTCTATGGTCTTAATGCCAGCGGACGTTCACCAAAGTCTTTGACCAAAGAAATCCTGCTAAGCAAGGGTATCAAATATATTCCTTCAACCGGACCCCTACCCGTTTCGGTACCCGGTTGTGTTGACGGATGGTTTGAATTAAATAAGAAGTTTGGAAAGCTTCCTATGAAACAACTTTTGTCCCCGGCTATTAAATATGCAAAAGAGGGGTTCCCTGTCAGCGAACTGATTGCCTATTATATGGGTTCAAATTCCCGCTCCCTCTCTCAGTTCCCCAACATCAAGGAAACCTATATGCCTAATGGTAATCCTCCAAAGAAAGGTGAGATCTTCAAAAACCCATTCCTGGCTAATACGCTACAGAAGATCTCTGATGGTGGCCGTGATGCTTTTTACAAGGGTGACATTGCGCATACCATAGATGCCTTCATGAAAAAGAATGGTGGCTATCTATCTTATGAAGATATGGCCTCTCACAAATCAGAATGGGTCGAGCCACTATCCACAAACTACAGGGGTTATGATGTATGGGAACTTCCCCCCAACAGTCAGGGTATCGCAGCTCTCCAGATGCTGAATATGATGGAGGCTTACGATGTGAAGTCAATGGGATTTGGCAGTGCAGATTATGTGCACCTTTTTGTTGAAGCCAAGAAACTGGCTTTCGAGGACAGGGCCAAGTTTTATGCAGATCCTGCTTTTAATCAGTTACCAATCAAACAACTGATCTCAAAAAATTATGCAGCTGAGCGAAGGAAACTGATCGACATGAGCAGATCAGCCCGCAGAGTAATGCCGGGTAATCCTGAACATGGAAATACTATTTATCTCACAGTAGCTGATGAAGAAGGCAATATGGTTTCCTTTATTCAAAGCAACTACAGGGGAATGGGAAGCGGCATGTGTCCCGACGGACTAGGATTTATCTTTCAGGATCGCGGAGAGATGTTCACCCTCGAAGACAACCATGTCAATACCTATCAACCTGGAAAACGTCCTTTCCAAACCATCATTCCATGCTTTATCACTAAAGATGGTAAGCCATGGGTCAGTTTTGGTGTGATGGGGGGCGCTATGCAGCCACAGGGTCACGTTCAGATTGTCTGCAACCTGATTGACTTCGGAATGAACCTGCAGGAAGCCGGAGATGCTCCACGCATCCAGCATGATTTCTCATCAGAACCAACCGGACAAAAGTCTGTTGACCAGGGTCTCGTTTATCTCGAGAGCGGCTTCAGTTATGAAACCATTCGTGCACTGATGCAAAGAGGACATAAGATCCAGTTCGATCTTGGCGGCTATGGTGGTTATCAGGCCATCATGTATGACGAGAAGAACAAAACCTATATAGGTGCCTCCGAATCCAGAAAAGATGGCCAAGCCGCTGGATATTAGAAATTACGATTAAACGATAACATTGAAAATGTAGGGATGGTCCTTGTGGCCATCCTTTTTTGTTGTTTTATATCACTTTAATTCAAATTTATTTTGATTTTATATATTTTACTATTTCCGTAGCCACCTGTAGTTGAGCCTTTTCTACCAGATGAATACCATCTAAAGTCATTTCAGAGAACCCGGGCTTAAGCACTGAATAGGTATCCAAAAAATCAATCTTATTTTCTTTAGCGATTTTTTTAAATTCAATATTGTTCTTTTGAATCCTGACATCTCCCCCACCATATTTTACCTTATCAATTTTCTCTTCATCCATTGGTGATGGAGTAATAATACAAATCTTAGGTAAAGTCATATTGTGTACGGTTATGTAGTCTTTAATCTTATGAATCAGAATAACCATATTCTCAGGAACCTCTTTTTGGCGGTTTTCAAAAACCGTCTTCGTATCATTGGTACCCAGAACCATTACAATAAAGTCAAACTTATTACCGGCTCCAAGTTCCTTAAAAGCCTCTTCCAGATATCGGTCAATATTCTTGAGTGTATTCAGTTTTACCTGATCCAGATTATCAAACCCAATCGTATTACCGGAAATTGATTTATTGATTAGGGTTGCATCGGGTAACAGATTTTTTATCTGAACCGGCCACGAATAAGCAAAAGTGCCATTAGAGTCTCCAATTGTAAGAATGTTAAGTTTTTTCTGGGTCTGATGAATAGTAACCGGCTTTTTATTTGCAAATGTCATAACAGGAATTAAAAGACTTAAAAGCAAAACTGATAATAAATTTTTCATGATTAATAGTACAATTTAGTTTTTCAGAATTAATTTTTAATGGAAAAGGAAATAAAGATAGTACAATTTTATAATACCAAAATCTGTTGATGCAGATTTGTAATCTGCTTCAAAATCAATAACCGACTGCTCCCCCATCCGGGCTGGAAGTATCTGCAGCTCCTACATAGACTTTGAATTTAGCATCGTACGTGATCCCCATTAGCGAACCAATGTTACCTATAGCCTGCAAGTGATATCCCATTTTTTCAAGTGCAGTTTTAGTGTCAGGCGACATCAGATCTTTTTCATACAAAATTTCGTCCGGTAACCACTGATGATGAATCTTCATCGACTCTATGGCTTTATCAATGCGCATATTGTAAGCCAGTACATTGAGTACCGTTTGAAAGACAGTATTAATGATTGTCCTGCCACCCGGAGAGCCAATGATCAGATAAGGTTTTCCATTTTTTGCCACAATAGTTGGACACATGCTTGAAAGCATCCGCTTCTCAGGAGCGATCACATTAGGAGGCGTTCCAACCTGACCACTATTTGTAGTCATTCCAGGCACAGGATTAAAATCCCCCATTTCATTATTAAAAATAAAGCCAAGTTTGCTTGAACCCATTCGCGATCCATAATAATATTCCAACGTATAGGTCAAAGAAACCGCGTTTCCATCTTTGTCAACAACAGAAAAATGAGTCGTATTGTTTCCATCATATGGATGCCCAAACTTTGAGGAATCACTAACAGAGGCTTTAAGTGGATCGATATTGTCAAACCGTTTCTTTGCAAAAGACTTAGACATTAACTGTGTCAAAGGCATTTCCAAATTAAAGTCCGGATCACCTAAATATTCTGCCCGATCTGCAAAGGCTCTACGCATCACCTCAGCAACCAAATGAACATAAGCAGTTGAGTTAAACTTAGCAGAATCAATGTTGGCCAGTTCCATCATATTCATCATTTCAATGAGCGCCACACCTCCTGAACTTGGAGGAGGCATTGAGTAAATCTGGTAATCTTTATAGGTTCCGGTAATTGGTTTACGTTCAACGGCAGTATATTTTTCCAAATCTTTCTTTGTAATGATGCCTCCATTCTTTTTCATGAACGCTTCAATTTCATTGGCAACTTCTCCTTTATAGAATCCGTCCCGGCCTTTATCCCTGATCACTTCAAGTGTTTTTGCAAGCGCCGGCTGTTTCCATAACTCACCGGGCTTTGTAACTTTCCCTTGTGCATTATTGAAATAACCTCTCATAAATTCAAAAGATTTATAGACATCAACAATATTAAGCGCCTCTTTATATAGTCCCCAGGGCATGATGAAACCATTTCGAGCCAGATCAACAGAAGGTTGAACCAGTTCCAGCCAGGGCAACTTACCATATTTTTGATGCGCCATAAATAAACCGGCAACAGTACCGGGAACGCCAACTGCTTTTAAGTTGTCATGATTACTCCCTTCAATTAATTTTCCATTGCTATCCAAAAACATATTCGGGGTTGCAGCCAATGGTGCTTTTTCACGGAAGTCAATCGTAGTAACCTTTCCGGCAGCATTCATAAAAACCATGAACCCACCACCCCCAATATTCCCTGCTCCGGGGTGCGTAACTTCCAATGCAAAAGCTGTTGCGATGCTTGCATCAATGGCATTACCGCCTTTTTTCAAAATATCAACACCCACTTTCGAAGCCACTGCATTCGATGACACCACCATTCCATTTAGACCATAAACCTGTGCAAAGCCCCTGGACTGGATTACCAATAGTGTGATTAGACATACTATCCGAAATATATTTATGATGTTTTGCTTTTTAGAAGTCATTTTTATTTCTGTTAAATGAGTTAAATTGTCAGAGATAATTCCTGGTATTCCGTTTCAATTTCCAACATCCTCCAAATATAACACATAACTCGTTTACATAAATGGTAAAAGCCAACATTTATTTCCTCATAGTCCCGGAGGGATGTCATGATTGTAGCAAAAACAACTACCCCACTCTTAGTCCCGGAGGAACGTCATGATTGTAACAAAACACTTTCTCCATTATTAGTCCCATAGGGACGTCATGATTGTAGCAAAATAAACACCCCCACTCTTAGTCCCGGAGGGACGTCATGATTGGATTAAATTGTGCAGACTTCATTCCTCTTGTTTTGTAATTTACTCAATACATTGAGTAAAATTACTCACTGTATTGAGTAAATTATTAAAACATATTCAAACTGTCACATTTATAATCGCTTAAGAATCGAATTAATAAAAAATAAATGTGACCTGACCCCATCAACTTGACTTGACCCCATTAACTTGACCCCATTAACTTGCGACCATTTTCTTTTGATTCCATTTTCTTTTCACTATAGATATATCTATAAAAAAATAATGTATTTGAATATTTTTATAGATATATCTATATTTGCAAAAAACATTACTGACTATGTATGATGAACTTTATGAACAATCGGGTAGTGATATTATCCAACAGTTGGGTAAACGATACAGTGATTATCGCAAACGGATAGGTTATACTCAAAAGGAAGTGTCAGTGAAATCAGGATTGAGCATATTTACAATAAGTTCTTTTGAGAATGGTTCTTCTACAGGAGTTACAGTGGCTTCGTTTATCAAAATGCTCCGGGCAATCGATACCCTTGAAGAAATTGAGAAACTGTTGCCGGAACTACCTAAAAGTCCTCTTAAATTATTTAAGAAACAGCAGAAAGAAAAGTAATATATTGATATATATCTTAATTTAGCTTCACTGAAAGGCTTTGGTCACGAAACAGATTTTGCAACCAAAACAAACCATTAATCATTAGTAACATGAAAAGTCAAAACACAATTAAACTTTTTGAAGACCAAAAAATCCGTACTTCATGGAATGAAGAGGAAGAAGAATGGTATTTTTCGGTAGTGGATGTGGTTGGGGTTTTAACCGATAGTACTAATCCCACAGATTACTTGAAGAAATTGCGAAAACGGGATGCCATACTTGGCGATTACCTGGGGACAAATTGTCCCCAGGTAGCAATGCCTACCAATACAGGAAAACTACGAAATACTTTGGCTGCCAATACAACACAGCTATTTCGTATTATTCAGTCTATCCCTTCGAAAAAAGCTGAGCCTTTCAAATTGTGGCTGGCAGAAGTAGCTAAACAACGGCTCGACCAATTGCAAGACCCCGAATTATCCATTGAACAGGCAATGTCCGATTATAAGCATTTGGGCTATACCGACAATTGGATTAACCAGCGTTTAAAAAGCATCGAAATTCGCAAGGATTTAACCGATGAATGGAAAAAGCACGGCTTAGAAGAAGGCATAGATTTTGCCACATTAACCGATGTGATTTACAAAACATGGGCAGGAAAAACTGCCAAAGAATACAAAAAGTTCAAAGGGTTGAAAAAAGAAAACCTTCGTGACAATATGACCAATAAGGAATTGGTTATCAATATGCTTGCGGAATTATCAACTAAAGAAATATCAGAAGTTTCAAACCCTGAAACATTTCCGGAACACGAAGATGTAGCCCGTCGTGGTAGTAATATAGCCAAAGAAGCCCGTATTAAGTTGGAAGCAGAAACAGGTAAGAAGGTGGTTAGTCCGCTAAACGCTAAGAGTATTTTATCCATTGAAAATAAGAAAGACAGAAAAAATGACAATGAGAAATAAAAACACAAGTAGTTCTTTAATAAATGGTTCCTGACCCCATTTATCCCGTGCTGATCTATATGGAGTGAAATCTCCTTTCAGTCCGGGATGTGGGTCTGTAATTCAATACGCCTTGCGGGAAAATAACAGCGAGAAACCTGATTGTATAATGGGGATGTTTGATTCTTCGGCACGGCCCTATATTAAAGCTGGATTGCCTTCGTTTGCCATCCCAATCAAACGCTTCGCAACACTGGTCGGATATATGGATGAGTGTTTCCTTGCGACCGAAACATGGAGTGTTATGAATAGGCGCATTTCTAAATTGGTAGAGTAAGAGGGAAAACTTTAAATGCATCAGTAGTTTGAGTACTTATAAGTACAGTATATAAAAACTGGTACAGATTACAAATCCGTACCAGTCGGTTGTTCAGCCGAATCAGGTCTAATGTAGGGACAGGTCGTGACCTGTCCAATTTTAAAAAGGACAGGTCACGACCTGTCCCTACGCAATTATACTATAAATAAATGGTTGCTGGCACTATTTATTTCTCAGTTAGTATAAAAATCCAAATAACCATATTGGAATGGTATTCTTGTAGGCATATTCGATATTATCGGCTGCAAGAAATACATTTTCAATACCGGCAATTTGTTTTTGTGTTTTGTTTTTACCTCCTACTTCAAAAAGCAAAAGCTTATCAATCAGAAAATCACCTTTATCAGCATAATTAACTATATGTTTAACTTTTAACTGATTATAAAAAAATGTCTCTCTTAATGTTCCAATATTTATAGCGTTACTTGTTATGGCAAACATAAGGTTCGGATTGTTCAAATATACTTTTTCCGGTTTATTAAGACGGTTTATGCCACCGGTATCCTTTTGTAGCAATATCAACAGATCAGCTTTTGAAAGCAAATAAAGATATTTAACCAAAGTATCACGGTCTATTCCAATTTGTCTGCTCAGCTCCAATATATTTGGTTTAAAAGGAGCTATTTCGGCAATAATTGAGAATAACTGACGTAGTTTATATATAGCTGAATAATCAATCCTTGCAACTGCAGGTAAATCATTTTCCAATATCTGATCCACAGTTTGCATTAAACGCTGCGTATAGTTTTTTTCATCCTCCCTAAAAAAAGGATAGTAGCCGGTTTTTACATATTCTTCAAAGAGCTTAACCGGCTTAATTACCTCATTAATATCGTTGCAGAATACAGATGCCTTTGGGGAAATAATATCCTGCAAAGACAACACGGGAAACGCATGCTTATATTTTAATTCTACAAATTCACGAAATGAAAGACCATTCATTTTATAAACCAATATCCTCCGACTTAAATCTGCCTTCCCCTTAAAAACATCAAGTGCTGAAGAACCTGTAAATACAATGGATAGCCCGGGATGGTCATCATAAATATTTTTGATGGCTACAGACCAATCGGGATATTTGTGCACCTCATCAAGAAAAAGGTATTTTCCACCACGTTTCACAAATTCATCAGCAAAATCTGTTAAACTTGTTCTTGTGAAATATAAGTTATCAAGATTCGCATAGATTACATCTGATAATCGATGAGTGAACTGTGATTTAATATATTGCAGCAGCATAGTTGTTTTCCCAACACCCCTGGCGCCGATAATAGCAATTAACCGGTTATTCCAGTCAATTTCATTCCACAAGTAACGTTTAAAAGAAATATCAACTGATTTTAATTTTTCAAGAAATATCTGAATAAGCTTTTCCATATATTTGCGGATTACATTCCGCAAATATACAACATATTTGTAGAATATAATCCGCAAATAAGATCATTTCCCTATCTTGGGTTGAGGAACGTAGTTTTCCTGAAAGAACCGATAGTTGGACTTACCCATGATGGTTGTTGATTTCCAGGTACGTGATTGTTCGTTTGTTTTAAAACGTTGAATTCGTTTTAGCAGATGCTGGTAATCGTCACTTTCACTTTTACCAAATACATCCTTGTTTTTCCAGAGTATCGGTAATGTCTTATCCGACAGCTCATGAACAATAAACTGAGTATCCAGATTCGATCGGTTGTAACTCAAATTATAGGTAGCTATCAACGTATCCCAATTGAACAGCGCAACAAATAGCAGCACGCAATAGGCTGTGATCGAAATTGCTCGAAGATAATAAATAACAAATTTACGCATTTCAACTTTTACAATGAGTAGAATCAATGCAATGATAGTGGCAATCAGGAAAAAGAATACCCCCAATCGCAGGTAGGCCAGCCCGAAAGATTGTACATAGTATATATTGCGGATCAAAACAGATACCACCATGATCATATTTTGTCCAATCCACACGTAAGCCCATATTTTAAGCATTTTACTGTTTTGGTGGAAATTAAGATTTCCAAAAAAGAAGAAGAGCACCACTCCTATCGCAACAAAAACACTAAAAATCAGAATAAAGGTCCCGGCATGCACAAACTGCATTAGCTCAGGAGCGCTGGCAGGTTCAAAATTAAACCATACATGAATAACATCCAGTATATTAACAATCAGCAACAAAATATTCACCATTACAAAAGAGATAATGGCCATTCTGTAATAGTTTTCCCCGGCAACGACCGAATTGTTTCCCCAAAAGCTACTCCCGGTTTTTGGTTGAATATCATTTGGTAATTTTGTTTCAACCAGTTCCAATAACTGATTTTTATACCTTACAATTAATGAAGCCCCGATACCAAAACCAAAGAGCAGGAAAAAGAATTTAGGCAAGGATATCAGATCGAGAAATGATTTCAGGTATTTATAGACCCAATCAAAGAATTGAAAAGTCAACTTATTAAACGCCTCATTCGCATTGACGTAAAGCACCATAAAAACAGCACTGATTAGAATTGGAAGGATCAGGATGATAATCCAACGATGATATTTTTTGTATCCCGGTATAATTGCTAATTTATCGGAAATGAGTTTAAAACCCTTATAAAAGCAAATGAAAAAGTTCACGATTCCACCAATTCCGAGAAAGATAAGTTGTGTAAGAAAAGGAAATTGTGCTTTTCCAATGAGCAAAATAAAGCTAATGATATAAATAAAATGCGTGAACATAGAGTCATGCCAGAAAATGCCTATTGCACACAGCAGATTGGCCAGAAACATCAATTGTACAGAACGTTGCACTATGGCAAACGGGTTGAACCAAAAGATAACAGCTCCCGAGGCAATGGTCAGCAGCAGTATGTTCAGCCCCCAGAACTGATCCCAGAACAGGACATAAAATAGTGCCGTAAAGAGCAATAATCCGACTAATTCTTTGTTTAATTTTTTCAAATTTGATAGTTTTAAAAGTACTTTGCAATACAAAGCACAGGGATAAAAAAATAGAGGTTATATATTCTTGATGATATTCTCGAGTACCTGGATATGTTCCTGGAAGGCTTTTCTTCCGTTGCGGGTGATGGTGTAACTGGTGTTGGGTTTGCGACCGATAAATTGTTTGTTTACAAATACATAACCGGCTTCTTCCAACGCGTGGACATGGCTGGCAAGGTTGCCGTCGGTAACATCCAGCAACTCCTTCAGACGCGAAAAATCCAATGAATCATTCACATAAAGCGACGACATGATTCCCAGACGAATCTTGCTTTCAAAGACTTTGTTAAAACCGGCTGTTATATTTTTCACTTTTCGAGGGTGTAATACATGAATAATCCGTAGGCGATATGAAAAACGCCAAAGCCAACTGCCCAGAACACAAGTCCGTATCCAATGAAGAAACAACAGGTTAATCCCAAAACAATTTCCGCGTACCCAAGATAACGGGTATCGCCAATGGTGTATTTGCTGGCGTTGATCAATGATAGTCCGTAAAAGATCAGCATTGCCGGGGCAACCAGACCTATAATCCCATGCCAAATCAGCGCAATACAAAAGATCCCCCCTGTCAGCAAGGGAACAGCAAGATTCACCAACATTCGGACGGCAGTTTTATCGAGTACAGATTGTCCTGTTTTTCTGGATTTACGAGCGGATAACAATATGCCGAATCCCACGGATAATATCAAAACCAGCAAGGCATCCACACAATAAAAGGTCAGTACATCTGTTTTCTGCCCTTCCTGAAGATTACCAAATAAAAAGTCCGGTCCAAAGCTTTTGGCACTGTAAAAATATGCCGCCGCCGCTCCTGCAAGAGCAAAAACACCCGCAAACACACCGGTTAACCCGCTTAGCGAAATAAACTTTGATGAACGTTCCATCATGGAACGAATATCTGTTAAGGCTTCAATTGCTTTATCGTTTTCCATCATAAAGAACTTTGTACTGCAAAGCTAAAATATTTATTAATTGAAGTCAATAGAAAAAAAATATTATTGAAAAAAATAGTGGTTGGCACCATTTCTATGAAATTTTGTTAAAAAACAAACAACCAAACCATGAAAAGACACTGAAATGATCAAAAAAAGATTATGAAAGGATGACTCCCGGAAAAATACAAAAAACAAACCAAATACTCAGGGGACAAAGAGGGGGTTCTCCGCACCATCTCCGCACGATCTCCGCACCTTCTCCGCAGGTTCTCCGCTATATTGTAGCGGAAAAGGTGTGGAGAAGGTGCGGTGATCGTGCGGAAAATGGGGGGAGTATCTACTAATGATCCACAAATGGTTTGGAAGTGATCCGGGAGTGTTCCCGGAATTATCAAAAAATAGTCAAAAAATGGTCCAAAAATCATCTAAAAATGATCTTTCCGATAAAAAACGGCATAAAAAAAGAGGATACCGAACCGGCATCCTCTTTTTAAAAGTTCAAAATTAAGTTTTAACCCTTAACTTTCAAGACAACAGCTTTGAAAGCTTCCGGATTATTCATTGCCAAATCGGCAAGGGTTTTACGGTTAATTTCAATGTTATTCTTATGGATCAATCCCATGAACTTGGAGTACGAGAGACCAAACTCGCGTGCACCGGCGTTGATACGGACAATCCAAAGATTTCTGAAGTTTCTTTTCTTGGTGCGACGGTCACGATATGCATACTGCTGGCCTTTTTCCCAGGTATTCTTCGCTACTGTCCAGACGTTTTTACGACGTCCAAAATACCCTTTCGTAAGTTTGAGTATTTTCTTTCTTCTTGCCCTTGAGGCAACTGCATTTACACTTCTTGGCATTACTTCTCAGTTTTTCACTTTAGCGTCCATTTAAGGATCTTAACGGGCTATAAGTAAGGTTAAAAAATTAATGATTAGCACTGTAGCATAGCTTTAACAGCTTTAACATTCGTCTTGTCAACGATGGCGAAATACGTAAGATTACGTTTGCGCTTAGTTGACTTTTTGGTCAGAATGTGGCTCTTATAAGCATGCTTCCTTTTCAATTTGCCGGTTCCTGTCAACGTGAAACGTTTTTTGGCGCCGGATTTCGACTTCATTTTAGGCATTGCTTCAGCTTTTATTTGGTTATTAATAAAGTTCGATTAATTCTTCTTAGGAGCAATAATCATGATCATTCTCTTTCCTTCGAGCTTTGGTAGTTGTTCTACCTTCCCATAGTCGGCAAGATTCTGAGCAAATTTAAGCAACTTGATCTCTCCCTGGTCCTTATACACGATAGAACGTCCTTTGAAAAAGACATCTACCTTAACTTTGGCACCTTCCTGAAGGAAGTTGATCGCATGTTTCAGTTTGAAATTGAAATCATGTTCATCAGTGTTGGGGCCTAAGCGGATTTCTTTTACTACGATCCTGGCTGTTTTGGCCTTGATCTCTTTTTGTTTCCGCTTTTGTTCGTACAGGAACTTCCGGTAATCGATTACTCTGCAAACCGGTGGGACTGATGTTGGTGAAATTTCAACCAAATCAAGTTCTAAACGGGCCGCGACTTCCAAAGCTTCTTTAAGATTAAAGATACCCTGTTCAATATTATCGCCAACTACACGTACAACCGGTGCCTTGATAAATTCATTGATCTTGTGTGGGTTCTCGGGTTTAACATGCGGACCTCTGGGTCCCCTCGGTTTATGTTGTATTGTTGCTATTTTACTGTCTCCTATTGATTAGTTTGACTTCTTATTTATTTTGTTAATCAGATGTTATCCGATTTGTGATTTTATTTCGTCGTTGATTAATTTAGCAAAGTTTTCGATGCTAAAAGTGCCTAAATCTCCACTTCCCTGCTTTCTAACAGAAATATTTCCTTCAGCAACTTCTTTTTCACCTACAATCAGTAGGTATGGAATTCGTTGAATTTCAGCGTCTCTGATCTTTTTACCGATTTTTTCGCTGCGCTCATCAATTGAAACGCGAATATCGGAATTATTCAGCAATTTTAAAACATTATTTGCATAATCATGATATTTTTCACTGATTGGCAATATTATGGCCTGTTCAGGGGTCAACCAGAGCGGAAATTTACCGCCTGTATGCTCAATCAGTACCGCTACAAAACGTTCCATTGATCCAAATGGTGCGCGGTGAATCATGACGGGGCGATGTCGTGCGTTGTCGCTTCCAACATACTCGAGGTCAAATCTTTCGGGTAGATTGTAATCTACCTGAATTGTTCCAAGCTGCCATTTGCGACCGATGGCATCACGTACCATGAAGTCAAGTTTTGGACCATAGAATGCGGCTTCACCATATTCAATGATGGTTTTCATTCCTTTTTCCTGGGTTGCCTCGATGATTGCACTTTCGGCTTTCTCCCAGTTTTCGTCTGATCCGATATATTTTTCGTGGTCATTCTGATCGCGTAAAGAAATTTGCGCCGTGTAATAGGTGAAATTCAATACTTTGAAGATATGAAGAACGATATCAATTACTGCAATAAATTCTTCTTTCAGCTGATCGGGACGGCAAAAGATGTGCGCGTCGTCCTGAGTAAAACAGCGTACACGGGTTAAACCATGTAACTCGCCACTTTGTTCATAACGATATACAGTACCGAATTCAGCCAGACGCAATGGAAGGTCTTTGTATGAATGGGGTTTTACCTTGTAGATCTCGCAATGGTGAGGGCAATTCATGGGTTTAAGCATGAACTGTTCGCCTTCAACCGGGGTATCGATGGGTTGAAATGAGTCTTTTCCGTATTTTGCAAAGTGACCGGAGGTCTTGTAGAGCTCAACGTTTCCGATGTGCGGTGTGATGACCTGCTGATATCCGCCTTTCTTTTGAATATCTCTCAGGAACGATTCAAGTCTAAAGCGAAGATCGGCTCCTTTTGGAAGCCACAATGGGAGACCTGAACCGACATTTTGTGAGAAGGCAAAGAGTTCCATCTCTTTTCCCAGCTTACGATGGTCGCGTTTTTTGGCTTCTTCGAGCAACTCAAGATATTCTGTAAGATCTTTTTGTTTCAGGAAGGTGATGCCGTATATTCTTGTAAGTTGTTTGCGTTTTTCGTCGCCTCTCCAGTATGCACCGGCAATTTTCATGAGCTTGACAGCCTTGATGAAACTTGTATCGGGGATATGGGGTCCGCGGCAAAGATCTGTGAATGAACCACTCTCGTAGAAAGTGATCGTTCCGTCGGCAAGGTCATTGATCAGTTCAAGCTTGTATGGATCGTCCTTTTTGGTGAAGAATTCAACAGCCTGACTCTTGGTGACATCCTTACGGGCGAAAGTCTGTTTTTGACGGGCCAACTCGATCATCTTTGCTTCAATCTTCAGAAGATCTTCAGGGACAACGGTATGATCGCCAAAATCCATGTCGTAATAAAAACCATTTTCAATATCGGGTCCAATACCAAACTTCACGTTAGGATAAAGCAATTCGATTGCTTCGGCCATGAGGTGAGCGGAAGAATGCCACATTGCGGCTTTTCCTTCGGTATTTTCCCACGTGTATAACCTCAATTTTACATCGTGATTTATTGGGCGTGTTGCATCCCATATTTCACTATCAACTTTTGCAGCAAGTACATTTCTAGCCAAGCCTTCGCTAATACTGCGAGCCACGTCGAGGGCAGTAACGCCTGCTTCATATTGGCGAACCGAATTATCGGGTAAAGTAATGTTAATCATAACAGAGGTCTGATTTTTAAACAAGGTTGCAAAGATAGACAAAAATCAGGGAGTATCAACAGGCGAAATGGGAGTTCGTGGTTGTAATGAGAAATTTTTATTCGTAATTAGTATAATTTAATAGTGTGTTTATTTTTTTTTGCCCGTTTGTGAATTAATGACAATGTAATGTCAGAAAAGAGATAACATCATAATAATCGTCAAACCCAATGTAGGAGCCGCCCTTGTGGCCGCCCATGAGTAATGAGGATTTTTTATTTTTTCCGTGGGCGGCCACAAGGGCGGCCCCTACATTGCCGTTTTTACCGTATCATGACTTCTCGACATTGATTGTGCAATGATGCTGGCTGCCATTAGTTGCAATGCGTGATACATCATCAGGGGTAAAATGATGATCCCTACCCCTGCCACGTTATGAAACAATACTTTCGACATCACCGTTCCATGTACCAACGACTTCTTGGAACCACAAAATATTGCCGTTATGCTGTCTTCCCGGTTAAAATTGAATAGTTTACAAATCCCTCTGATCAGGAAAAACATCAAAAAGAAAAGCGCCATCATCGAAACGCCTAATACAAACAACGTGAGCACACTAAACCCACTGAACAAATGTGATCCAAAAGACTCACAAAACGAAGTATAGATGATCAACAAAATGATGGACTGATCAAACAGCCGGAGCCTCTTTTTGTGTTTCTCGGCAAACCAGCCAAATGTGTGATGTAACAAAATTCCCAAAACCACCGGAACCAACACCTGAATAATTAGTTTAACAATCACCGAACCCAGATCAAAACTACCGGTACTGGCCGAAAGAAACAACCCCATCCACAACGGGGTGATGAAAACACCTATCAGGCTTGATATGCTGGCATTGAATATCGCGGAAGGAACATTTCCTTTTGCGATTGAAACCATCACGACAGAAGAGGAAACAGTGGATGGAAGGGCGGCAACATAGAAGACACCCAGCCACAACAGTTCATTTTGCTTATCTCCAAAAAAGAAAATGATAGCCAGCATGATGAGCGGGAAAACTAAAAAAGTTGAAATCTGGACCACTAAATGCAAACGCCAGTTAGATAGTCCTGATTTCAACTTTTCCGGACTCAAGCGTAAGCCATAAAAGAAGAAAATCAATGATACGCCGAGATTGGCGGCCTCTTTTAATGAAAAAATCCCTGTCTGAATTCCTGCCGGGGGCCATAGCCAGGCAAGGAAAATCATAGAAATCAAAGCAAGCAAAAAACCATCCAGTCCAAAACGGGAGATTTTATCACGAACTTTCTGAAAGGGGCTTTGGCGGGTCAAGGGTTCATTCATATTTAATTTCTACAATCATGTCATGCCTTCGGCATTCAAAAGAAAAATATCAATTGCTATAATCATTTCACCCCTTAGGGGTTTGTTTGTGTTGATCGTTCATTGCTATAATCATGTCACCCCTTAGGGGTTTGTTTGTGTTGATCGTTCATTGCTATAATCATGTCACCCCTTCGGGGTTTTTCTTCAATCCCGAAGGGATGGAATGATTATAGAAAAACAAACGATCGTTGATGAACCCCGAAGGGGTGAAATGATTATAGAAGGTGACATGATTTTAATTATCGGATTGTTATGATAGTTTAAACCAATCCGGCCTTCTTCATGATCAGATTGATATCATATTCCGGCTTGCGGGCTTTGCGTGAACACATGGCCTGGGCTTCTTTATCACCGATAAACATCTCCTTATCGGGATCCCAGTTCAGTTTGCGTTTCAACTTCATACTGATCCATGAAACGGCACATGCTTCAAGACTTCGTGCTCCCTGATCTACCGGGGCAATCGGATCTTTCCGGCTGATAATGCTTTCCAACCAGTTGCGGTAATGATCCTGGCTCGGCATCCAGATCTTTCCTTCCGGACCTACGCGTGTTGCAAGGATCTCCGGCTTGCTGGCATAAAGCGATTTGGTGCCTGTATTGGCATCGGATGCATTGCCATCACTCTTTGTCACCTTTTCTGATCCACGGGTGCAAAATACAGATCCGTCTGTTCCTTCAAACATAAGACCATTTGCAAATTTATTGTCCATGATCACCTGAACGCCATTCTTATACATCAATTCGATGTGATAATTTGAATGTACAGTCCATACATCGTCCATCATGAAATCAGCTTTTCCATCAACAGAAATCGGTCCACTCAACTCCATTCCCATTGCCCATTGTGCAATGTCCATGTGGTGAGCGCCCCAGTTGGTGATCATTCCCAAACCAAAATCTTCTGTTGTAATCCAGCCCGGACGACCATCATGGTTATCTTGGGGATGGACACGAAATTCCATATATGGTTGCTCAGGTGCTGCACCTAACCAACGTTCATAATCAAATGTTGCAGGAGGAGTTTGTGGCATTGGTTTCACGCCTTTGATCTTGTCGAGACCGACACCAACCTTGATGGTTTGCAGCTTGCCAATACGGCCGTTACGAACAGCCTCACTGGCAATCCGGAATGTCTCCCATGGATGCTGTGAACGTTGCTGACTTCCTGTTTGGAGAATGCGTTTTCTGGCGCGGACAGCTGTACGAAGGGCAATGGCTTCTGCGATAGAATAGGTCATTGGCTTTTGAACGTAAACATCTTTTCCGGCAAGAATGGCCTGGATGGCTACAAATGCATGCTGGTGATCGGGAACGCTGACAATGACTGCATCGATATCTTTACGATTAAGCACTTCATGGAAATCATGATATGCTTTGATGTCGACATTGGTTTCGCCTTTCTTCTTGTAAAAATTTTCAACAGTAGTTCGTGCTATATCACGACGTATTGAGTCGAGATCGCAAACAGCAACAAATCTGCAAAGATCGAAGTGATTCATCGTTGATGCCATGTCTCCTGAACCCATTCGGCCGCATCCAATCTGGGCAATCTGAATCTTGCCATTTGCCCTGGTCGACCCAAAGACTGATCCCGGGAGGATTGAAGGCAAGACAAGTAAACCGGCTCCTGTGAGTAATGAGGACTTCAGGAAGTCACGGCGTGAGTTGTTTTTCATGTATATATTAATTATGGTTGACAGTGCTTAATTTTTAATGAAAGCAATTCGACCTGAGAGGCAAAATCTATCCATTATTTCAGTTGCCGAATTTATGACTTTTTTTACTTAGTTAGAAGTCAAATCTACATTTAGAAACTGTTTAAATTTCGAGGTTAATTTCTTTTAACTGTAAACCATAAATACCAATAGAAATCAAGACAATCAACTCAACGTTTTGTAGAAAATGTAGGGGCCGCCCTTGTGGCCGCCCATGGGAAACATAAAAAATCTTCATTATCCGTGGGCGGCCACAAGGGCGGCCCCTACATTTTTCACATTACCGTAAATTAAATCCTAAAAACCCAATCCATTTTATATCAAAAAAAGTAATTCCTTTGTATCCTCGAAACAATAATTCATTTTTTTTGTCTCTTTAGTGACTTAAAAATATTGCATGACTGAAAATACAATCTCAAAAGGTGCTCGTCCCGGACAAATACTGGCTTTGTTATTTGCCGGGGTATTCATGGGAGCCCTTGATATTTCTATAATTGGCCCCGTACTACATCCGATTCAGAAAACCATCGAAATATCTGTAAAGAATTTAGGTTGGGTTTATTCTATATACGTGTTATTCAACCTGATCGGGATCTCATTCTTTGCCCGTCTATCCGATATTTATGGACGACGCCATATCTACATGATCAATATTGCGCTGTTTGGCATTGGTTCATTGATGGTTGCATTTACAGACAGTTATGCAATTTTGTTATTGGGCAGGGCTGTCCAGGGTTTTGGCGCCAGTGGTATTTTTCCTGTGGCTTCAGCTGTAATTGGTGACGTCTTCCCTGCTGAAAAACGTGGCCGGATGCTTGGATTGATAGGTGCAGTATGGGGAATCGCTTTTTTGGTCGGACCTCCACTTGCAGGATTGATGCTTACTTTCTTCGAATGGCATGTCCTGTTTTTGATCAATATTCCGATTGCCATTGTGTTGTTGTATTACAGTAACCGGATGCTACCATCAGTTCGAATTGATAAACCCTCTGCGCTAGACCCCAAAGGGATTATATTGTTGGGACTTTTACTTGGGTGTTTTACTTATGGCATGAATAATCTTCAATCCTTGCCATTGAGCGAGGGCATACTATCATTAATGGTTTGGCCTTTTTTCCTTTCATCCGTTTTGCTGTTGATCATTCTATTAAATCTTGAAAAGCATAGTCCAAAGCCACTTATCAATATTAAACTTTTCAAGTCACGCCAGATCCGAATCGTGAGTATCATTGCATTTCTGACCGGATCTTTGCAATCCTGTTTTGTCTTCATTCCTCACATGGCTGGTGATGCTTTCCATACCACTGCAGCAAAAGCCAGCTTTATGCTGATTCCTTTTGTATTGGCCATGGCAATTGGTTCACCACTGTTTGGTAGGATGGTTGACAAAAAAGGTTCGAAAATAGTTATTCTGATTGGGTTGGTGCTGATGGTCATCTCGACCATCATGTTGAGTTTCTATGCTGCGGACTTTGCTCTATTTATCACAGCAGGCGTTTTCTTTGGACTGGGGCTTTCTATTCTTTCCGGCTCTTCATTGCGCTATATCATGTTGAATGAAGTCGATATCCACCAGCGCGCACTGACACAAGGTTTACTAACCATCTTTGTTAGCATGGGGCAAATCACAGGGGGAGCTGTAGTCAGTGGGATGGTTGCAAAATATGTTGTGATGCTTGATGGTTATAAATCTGTTTTCATTTCCATCAGTGTTCTTATTGCAGGGGTCTTACTTCTATCATTTCGTCTAAGAAACAGAAAAGACGAAAAGGAATTTATTAAGAAACATCAGGTAACCTTGTAAAAAAAAAATTGTCCGTAGGACAAAAAAGCACCCAAATCAGTCTATTAGAAGACGAATTTGGGTGCTTATTTTTTGAAAATCTTAATCAAAAAAAGTTTGTTTGCGGAAAGCGGGGGATTCGAACCCTCGGTACCAGCAATAGGCACAACTGTTTTCGAGACAGTCCCGTTCGACCACTCCGGCAGCTTTCCATTCAGGTCCAATAAAAAAAAGAAGGGAGAACCCTTCTTTACTCTCAAGCGGAGAATGAGGGATTCGAACCCCCGGAGGTATGACCCTCAACGGTTTTCAAGACCGCCGCAATAGACCACTCTGCCAACTCTCCAGACTGCAAAAGTACATAAAAAATCGAATCTGCAAAGAAAAAAAATAAAAAATGTCTTGCTAATTAAGCATTACGGACTCAATTCGTTAACGGTAAATGATATTAATACAGTTTTTCTTTGTCAGAAAATCTTAACTTTGTAACCTATTTAAATAACCGGTGATGACTTTTCCGCAAAAACTATTTATAGTATCTGTAAAGATACTTTCATTGTTGCCCTGGCGTATTCTCTATTGCATCAGTGACTTTTTAGCCCTGGTATTGTATTTTGTTGTTGGATATCGTAAAAAGGTGGTTTATGAAAACCTCAAGAACTCATTCCCTGAAAAGTCAAAGAAGGAGATAACAAAGATTATAATTCAGTATTACAGACACATTTCGGATATTATTATCGAAACGATTTGTGAAGAAAAGATAATCCCAAACCTTATTCAGCATATAAATTTTAAAGAACGAGAATTGATTGATCGGCTTTACCATTCAGGCAAAAGTATCATGTTTGTTGGTGGGCATCTGGGTAATTGGGAATGGGTTGGCCTTTCAGGTCAAACACTCGGTCCATTTAAAGCCAAAGGTGTTGTCAAACCTCTATCCAGTAAGTTTTTTAATGATTATGTTGATAATTTACGCAATAAATATTCATCCGGGACCATCCCTTTCAAGCAGACCCTGCGGGTAATGATACAACACAAAGCGGAACAATTTATTTACATGCTTGCGATTGATCAGACTCCTCACCGTGATGAAATCAGATACTGGGTAGATTTTCTGAATCAACCTACTCCGGTTTTTCTAGGTACAGAAAAAATCGCCAAAGCACTTGATATGCCTATCGTGTTTTTTAATTGTTACAGGTTAAAAAGAGGTCGTTATGAAATAGCACTTACTTTAATCACAGAAACGCCTAAACTGACAGAAGAATTTGAGATTACAAATAAAATATTCTCTACCCTTGAACAAGTTATCATCACAAGACCTTATAATTGGTTATGGTCACACCGTAGATGGAAATATAAAGACGAGTATCCAAAACATCTTGAACAACAAGCAAAAATAGTAAATGAAAATTAAAACAGCCGTAGTCATCCTCAACTGGAACGGAAGAAAATTTCTGGAACAGTTCCTTCCTCTGGTTATATCCAGAAGCCATGATCAGGCTGCGATTATTGTTGCAGATAATGCTTCCACGGATGATTCTGTGGAAATGTTAAGACTCAACTTTCCTGAAATAGAAATTATCATCAATCCCACTAATTCCGGTTATGCCGGGGGATACAATGAAGCCTTAAAACAGGTTGATGCCGAATACTATATTTTACTCAACTCAGATATCGAAGTTGGAGAAAACTGGATTGAGCCTGTGATTGCCATGATGGATGCCGACAAATCTATTGCAGCTTGCCAACCAAAGATCCGCTCATATATTGATCCCGAAAGTTTTGAATATGCCGGAGCAGCCGGTGGTTTTCTGGACACTTTTGGTTATCCGTTTTGCAGGGGTCGACTGTTTCAAACCCTCGAAAAGGACAATGGACAGTTTGACGATCCCTGTGAGATCTTCTGGGCAACGGGGGCCTGCATGTTTGTAAGGGCTGAAGTGTTTCATGCTGCAGGTGGGTTTGATGTCGATTTCTTTGCACATATGGAAGAAATCGATCTTTGTTGGCGCATTAAAAACATGCAATATAAAGTTATGTATTGTCCTGATTCTGTTGTTTACCACATTGGAGGAGGAACACTTCCCAAGAACTCTCCCAGGAAGACCTTTCTGAACATGCGCAACAACCTCTTTCTTTTGTGCAAGAACCTGCCAACATCCAAGCTTTTCCCAATACTTTTTACCCGCTTTATTTTAGATGCTATAGCTTCTATCAAGTTTCTGATCGATGGTGGAATAGGTGATTTTTGGGCTGTAGTGAAAGCGCATATGAGTTTTTATGCCAACTTCCACAAATTGCTTAAGAAACGAAAAACCACACAATCACATGTCATCGGGATCTTTCACGGTAACATCGTTTGGGAATATTATGTGATGCGACATTATACTTTCAAAGAACTCCCCGATAGATTTAAGAAAAAGATCAGATAACAAGCAGACTCTCGATTGCCAGTCTGTAAGAATCTAAACCAAAACCCATGATAGAACCAAAGGCATTGGGCGAAATGAATGAAATGTGCCTGTATTCTTCACGGGCAAGGATATTGCTGATGTGTACTTCTACGACCGGAACTTTAATAGCCTTAACAGCATCGGCAATAGCGACTGAAGTATGGGTATAACCACCGGCATTCAATATAATCCCATCGATATTGAATCCAACTTCATGTAACTTATTGATAATCTCCCCCTCTACATTGCTTTGAAAATAATCTAACACAATATCGGGGAAACGGTGACGCAATTCTTCAAGATAGGTCTCAAAAGATTGATCGCCATAAATACTCTTTTCTCTTACGCCCAAAAGATTAAGATTAGGCCCATTAATGATCAGTATTTTCATATGCTTAAAATAATAAGGTTTTAACCTTGTTTAAAATTGTAAGACAAAAGTAAGAATTATTGAGCTATCTTTGCATCCTGATTAAATGCAGGGGTGCCTCATAAAAACGGGCTGAGATCAAACCCTTTGAACCTGATGCGGGTAATTCCGTCGAAGGGAGATTCAAGGAGAACTTTTATAACGGGTGGTTTCGACCCTTGTGAGCCACTTAAAAGTTTAACAAAAAAAACAAAAATACAATGAGAAACAAATTGATGCTGCTTGCTATGGTAGTAATTATGCCATTTTTAGCAATGGCGCAGTATGCCATTACCGGAAAAGTGATGGATGGAAAGACAGGTGAGGCGCTCCCGGGTGCACACATAGTATTGGAAAACCGGCTTAATTCTGCCGTGACCTCACAAAATGGTGAGTTTACGATTAAACAACTGACAAAAGGAACATACACGCTGACGGTCAGTTACGTTGGTTACGAAACACTGGATCAGAAAGTTGTTGTTGAAGCCAATGCAAACGTCATGATAAGGCTGACGCCAAGTGTTAATCTTCAGGATGAAGTCATTATCCAGGGAACACGTGCAAACGAAAGAACACCAATGACGGTTCAGAATATCACCAAGGCAGAGATTAAATCACTGAATATGGGACAGGATGTTCCATTTCTGATTAATTCTTCTCCTTCAGTTGTCACCACATCTGATGCCGGAACCGGTATTGGTTATACAGGAATGCGGATCCGTGGGTCAGATATGAACAGGATCAACATTACGATCAATGGTGTGCCACTCAACGAATCAGAAACACATGCTGTCTACTGGGTTGACCTGCCTGACTTCGCATCGAGTGTCGACAACATCCAGATCCAAAGAGGTGTTGGCACTTCTACAAATGGAGCCGGTGCTTTTGGAGCCACGATAAATCTGCAAACAAATAAACCATCTACAGAACCTTATGCTGAACTTGGCCAAACTTTTGGATCATTTAATTCGCGCAAGTCTACTGCTTCAGCAGGGACGGGATTGATCAATAATGGTTGGTATGTTGATGCCCGTGCTTCAAAAATAACTTCTGATGGTTATGTGGATCGCGGTTCGGCTAACCTAAATTCAATTTATGGTTCTGCTTCATACTATGGTGTAAAAGATCTTTTCAAGTTCATCGCATTCACCGGACATGAAATCACTTATCAGGCTTGGAATGGTATTCCATTTGACAGTCTGAAAACCAATCGTCGTTACAACAGCATGGGTGAATACACTGATGCTGACGGCAAAATAAAGTATTACAATAATGAAGTTGATAACTACAAACAGGATCATTTCCAGACATTTTATTCTCACGAATTCAATAAAAAACTGGTTTTGAATACCGCACTTTTCTATACTAAAGGTTTTGGATACTACGAAGAATACAAGGAAAATCAGTCATTTAACAGTTATGGATTAAATGATATTATTTTAAATGGAGGTTCTGTCAATTTAAGCTCTACAAATCTGATTCGCAGAAAATATCTGGACAACGATTTTTACGGATTGGTCTATTCATTGGTCTATACTGCGCCTAAAAGCCGTCTTGTTTTTGGAGGTTCGGCTAATGAATACAAAGGAATTAACTATGGTCAGATTATTTGGTCTCAGTTTGCATCGAACAGTGAAATTAATCATGAATGGTATCGCAGTACAGGAGACAAGACAGACTTCAATGTTTATGCTAAACTCGATCAGAAAATCAGTCAGAAGCTGAATCTATATGTTGACTTACAATACAGAGGAATAAATCACAAAATTAAAGGAACCGATGGTGATTTAAGAGACATCACTCAAAATCATACGTTTAGTTTTTTCAATCCAAAATTTGGTTTGTTTTATGATCTTAACGCAAATAATAGTCTTTATGCTTCTTTTGCAGTTGCACACAGGGAACCCAGCAGGGATAATTTCACAGATGCGGACCCTTTGAAACCTGAACCGGTTGCCGAAAAACTAAATGATATTGAAGCAGGATGGAACCTGAAAACCGGTTCGCTGAATTTCAGTACAAACGTCTATTACATGAAATATGACAACCAGTTGGTGCTCACAGGTCAGATAAATGATGTAGGCTCAGCAGTTATGGAAAACGTCAAAAACAGTTATCGACTGGGTATTGAATTCAATACTGCGCTTGTTTTAACCAATCAGTTATCATGGAAAGCCAATCTGACTTTGAGTGAAAATAAAATCAAGAACTTCACAGAGTATGTTGATGATTGGGACAATGGCGGACAGAAAATCAATTCTTTAGGAACCAAGGATCTTGCTTTTTCACCAAACAGTGTAGCTTTTCAACAACTCACTTATGCTCCCTGTAAATATTTCTCAATAGCTTTTGAGAGCAAATATGTAGGGAAACAATACATTGACAATACTTCAAGCAATGATCGTTCACTTCATTCATATATTGTGAACAACTTACGTACTGAATTTAATTTCAAGACAAAATATGTAAGACTTGTCACTATAAATCTTGCGCTGAACAATTTGTTTAATGAAAAGTATGAATCCAATGCATGGGTTTATCGTTACTACGAATCGGGACAATACAACAAAATGGATGGTTATTTTCCACAGGCAGGGTTAAATCTGATGGCTGGAATTACGCTAAAATTCTGATAAATCCTTATCTTTTTTTTGACATTTTTAGGAGTTTAAAATAAGTCAGTCTTATTGTAGAGACGCAATATCTTGCGTCTCTATATCATAGGAAATCTTCAATCTTGGAGACGCAATATCTTGCGTCTCTACATCATAGGAAATCTTCAATCCTGGAGACGCAAGATATTGCGTCTCTACATGTTTGTAAATTAACTGCCGGGTTTGACTTTTCACTTAATCGGATTAACTTTGCAATTCAATTTCCTGCAATGGCTGACAAAAGAAATAACAGTAATATCAATATCAAAAATAAGATTGCTTCATTCGAATACTATTTATTGGAGCAGTATGGAGCCGGTATTGTATTGAGTGGGACAGAGATCAAGTCTGTGCGTGAAAGCAAAGTGAGTCTGGCTGAGGCATATTGTGCATTTGTTGGCAATGAGCTCTTTATCCGTAACATGCACATTGCAGAATACAAGTTTGGTACTGACGCAAATCACGAACCCAAACAGGATCGTAAGTTACTGTTGAACCGGAAAGAACTGAATAAAATATTCACCAAGACCAAAGAAAAAGGCCTTACCATTATCCCTGTAAGGATGTTTATCAATGAAAAAGGATTGGCTAAAGTGGTTATAGCTGTTGCCAAAGGAAAGAAACTCTATGATAAGAGAGAATCCCTGAAGACAAAAGATATGAAGCGGCAGGTAGAACGCAGAGATGATTAAAAGCATTTAGTATATAAAACTAAGACGCAAAATATTGCGTCTCTACGTATTACAATCTTGCAAAAGGATATTATCTACTGAACCCTTTTTAGATTATTATTCTCGAACTTATAGAAATTCACAGCAGAATTTTCGTAACCTCCACCTTCTATTTTATGAAAATGGAAACTGTTCTGTAGTCCCTGATAGTTGTATTCATTGATCTGCCTGCCAAACTGACGTCCATATTTCATGAGTGATGACAGGAAGAAATAGGTGATATCAAAACCGTCAAAGCCATATTCTTTTACTTGGGGAAGTGTATTATAAGCCTGCATAAACTTTGAAGAGAATTTTTGTACCGGTTCATAGGAGAAATCAATGTATTTATTACTATACAGATGTAGTTTCACATGCATCATAGAGTTGATATCCAGTTTATATTGTTCCCATGCAGCCAATCCCAAAACAGTTACATCATAATCATTGCTAATCTGATCAAGATTGCGCAGAAGACCTGAGACAAAGACCTCATCACTGGAAAACACAACCAATATATTCGGTTTATCTTTAGACAGTCTTAGTTTAAGTCCTGATATCCCCTCTGTAACGAAAAAAGACTCTTTGATCAATGGTAATCTGGTCTCTTTCTTCAAAAGAGGTAACATCTCTGACTTAAATGCAGCAGCCTCATCTGTCATTTTAAGTTTGTCAGGTCGAATCATCACTATATTTGATGAAGCAAAGTGCCTACTGATGAAACCTGCAACTTCAGACATCTGATCTGTACTACCGGGCTGCACTTTAAAGACCCATGGCTTGGCAGTGATAATTTCACTTCGTTTTGATAAAGGATTCACGATAGAAATCTTATGCAAACCGGCATATCTTGAAGCAATTTCAAAACTCTTGGCATAAAAGGGACCAATAATAAGATCCATATCTGCCAATTCTTTCTTTTGGAAAATGGCTCTGGTTTTATCTATTCCCTCGTCTCCCCCTGTGTCATAGATATATAAATTTACATCCATTCCTTGCTTCCTGAGAGAATCAACGGCAAGTAATGCAGCCTCATAGAATTGCACAAATGCAAATGGTTTTGGTTCGACCTGATCTGTTTTGATGCTGTCGATATCTTCCAAATAAAATGGCATTAACATCGCAACTTTAAATGGACCCTCTTTTTCGGGTTGATCATTAACAGTTGGATTATTCACAAGAGCTTTTGATTCCGCAACCTTAACGTCTGTTTGTTTTGGATTGGCAATGGCAAGTTTTACTGTTTTTGATGGAGCAGTTGACTGTACTGTTTCGTTTTGAATTACCGGAATACGAATTTTAGTTCCTGCCCTGAAAGAAGTAATCCCGGGATTGACATTCAGAATATCATCCATGCTGACGTCGTATCTCTTGGCGATTCCATATAAAGTTTCGCCTCTCTTGATTTCATAAACAATCTGTCCGATAGTTTTAGAAACCGTTTGAGCTTTTACAGGTTCTTTAAAATTGAGAACAGGATTTTGTTTTTTATTCTCAGTAACAACAGTATCCAATAATGGAATCTTTATGATCATATCGGTTTTTAATCCGGATTTCAAATCAGGATTATTGTCGATTATGACATCAGAAGTCACACCATAAATTTTAGCTATTCCAAAAAGGGTTTGACCATCTTTGACAAAATGGATATAGTATGGCTTTCCATTAAATTTCTCAATAACTTTTGAACGATCATTGTTCACATTGTCCTGAGCGGTACAAGGTGAGGATACAATGATCATCAATACGATGAATAAAAGCGCATACAGTGTCCTGTTTATCATAATGATAATGATTTTATTCCCATTCTATTGTTGCTGGTGGTTTTGAGCTGATGTCGTAAACAACCCGGTTCACTCCTTTTACCTTATTGATGATGTCATTCGATACTTTTGCCAGAAACTCAAATGGTAGATGTGACCAGTCTGCCGTCATGCCATCGGTAGATCCGACAGCTCTTAAAGCTACAACATTTTCATAAGTGCGTTCATCTCCCATCACCCCAACACTTTGGACAGGCAACAACATCACGCCTGCCTGCCAGACTTTATTATATAAATCAGCAGATTTCAATGAACTGATAAAAATATCATCTGCTTCCTGAAGTACGCGTACTTTTTCAGCAGTCACATCACTCAATATTCGGATTCCCAGGCCCGGTCCGGGGAAAGGATGACGATTCAGGATATCAGGATCAATCTCCAATTCTTTACCAACCTTACGAACTTCATCTTTGAACAAACTATTGAGCGGTTCAACGATTTTGAGCTTCATGAAATCGGGTAGACCACCGACATTGTGATGGCTTTTGATAGTTGCTGATGGACCTTTAACTGATATGGATTCAATAACATCCGGATAAATTGTGCCTTGCGCCAACCAAACCACATTTTCTATTTTGTGTGATTCCTGATCGAATACTTCAATGAAGACTCGACCAATGGCTTTGCGTTTCAATTCAGGATCTACGAGACCGGCAAGTGCGGAAAGGAATTGATCACCTGCACGAACACCTTTCACATTTAATCCCATGTGTTTATATGAATCCAGCACTTTTTCGAATTCATTTTTCCTGAGCAATCCATTATCAACGAAGATGCAATAGAGCTGATTACCAATAGCCTTATGCAATAAAACAGCAGCTACACTGGAATCAACACCACCCGATAATCCGAGTACAACTTTATCGTTACCCAGTTTAGCACGAAGTTCTTTAATAGTCGTCTCAACAAATGAAGAGGGTGTCCACGACTGCTTGCAACCACATATATCAACGACAAAATTCTGTAACAAAATCTTTCCTTCGGTTGAATGATAAACTTCAGGATGAAACTGGATACCCCATGTTTTTTCTCCATGAATGTTAAATCCTGCAATATCCACATCGTGTGTGCTTGCAATAATCTCAAAACCGGTAGGTATATTCTTGATCGTATCACCATGCGACATCCAAACCTGACTGCCATTGGTCATACCCTTGAGCAAAACGTTTTCATTGTTGATAAAGGAAAGATTTGCACGTCCATACTCTCTGATTTTCGATGGCATTACATCGCCACCCGAATTCAGCGCTAAAAACTGGGCGCCATAACAAACCCCCAACAAGGGAAGTTTACTGCGTATTTCCGAAAGATCGGGTACCGGCGAACCTTCATCACGGACTGAAAATGGACTTCCAGACAGTATTACGCCTTTAACATTTGCCGAGATGGCAGGGATTTTATTGAAGGGATGTATTTCGCAATACACATTAAGTTCCCTTACTCTTCGCGCGATAAGCTGAGTATATTGAGAACCAAAATCAAGAATTAAAATCATTTCTTCCATCGTGCAAAGTTAACATCAATTTTCAAAAGTTTTCTCAAATATTGTTTTGTTGCCAACCCTGTCTTCTATTTCTATGGAAAGTGTGTTTTCACCGGGTAAAGTGCGACCTTCAAGATCGAGTGTAAGCTTTGAAGACTTGCCGTTAAGGCTCATCAGCACCCATTTCCCGTTTAATAATCCCCGGAATGACTTTATCCCTGAAAGATTATCGGTAATGCGAAACTGCAAGACCTTACTCTCAAGATATGATTTGTTGGTAAAGTTTGTCAATGGCTTAATAACAGGAGGTATCGTATCAATTGCAACGCCAAATTTTCCAAAGACATTCACTTTTGCAGTCTGGAATCCATTAGCCCAATCTCCACCGGAACCAATTAATGAACCATCATCATCGATTTGAACCATAACAGCTTTCCCTGTTAGTTCCGAACTTAATGGTTTTGTTTTAATACTCAATGTGTAATTTAAGTGAACCGGAGTAAATTTATCCTGAATACTGTAAACAGTCGAAACCAAACGTTTGTCTGCTTTTTCAACCTGGTATTTAAAATACAGCGTATCATACAAAGCTCCCTTGGGAATAGAGATCTTCATATTTGGAGTTTCCAAAGTATTGATTTTATTGCCATAAAAAATCTTTTTGAACCCCGTATGTATAACCGTCGGGATATGTACAGCCTTACTTTTAACCGGGATTGTGAGGATGGAAGTGTTTCCATTGATATCTTTTGATTCAATCCTTATCTCATGGCTCTGATTGTCTGTAAATCTGAATATGCCATTATCCTGGACCACATCATAAATTTTCAAGGGACTCCATGGCTCAACCAATGACCTTACATAACGATGGCCTGTCTTCATAATTTCCGCATAATCAAGAATACTATTGGCAGCCTTGTTTTGACTGAAAGAGAATGTTTCAAGCTTGAATGAGGAATAACATAAATTATCCATAAAATATCCAATAGAATAAACCCCGGTTGGAATTTCATTGCCATTCTGAAAATCTTCATAATCTATACCTACCACAATTTCACCACTTAATTCAATGGGGTGAAGTGAAGAAACCCTGTAAGTGTTCTGATTTGTTCTAAAAACCGGCAAATCTAAAGGAGCAACTTTCCCGTTTACACTGCCCCTGCCTTTCAAAGGGATTATCCTCAGACTTTTTATGTGTGGCGGAATTGTATCAGCCAGATGATATCCAAATAAAAGTGGATTAATCGGATATTCAGACAGTGTATTTCTGATTTCAAAATGAAGATGAGGCCCTCCCGACATTCCAGAACTCCCTGTTAAAGCCACTATATCATTTTTGTTTACCTGCAATTCTCCCGGTTTTGGAAACAGGTCAACATCAAATTGTTCCAGTTCATATTGTTTCTGATGCAGCCATGTCGTGATTTTATCATTATACTGTTTCAAATGACCGTAAACAGATGTATATCCATTGGGATGATCAATATATAAAGCATATCCAAAACCATATGCCTGAACACGAATCCGTGACACAAAACCATTAGCAATTGCATGAACCGGATATCCTTCTTCCTGGTTAGTTCTTAAATCGATGCCGGAATGAAGATGATTGGCTCTGATTTCACCAAAAGCACCCGAAAGAGCCATGGGCAAATCCAAAGGAGGTCTGAAAAACAGATCGGGATAAGTAGTCTGAGCACTAATAGTTAAGCCACAACAAACTAAAAACAATACTAATAAGTAACTATGGAATCTTTTCATTCAGAATTTATTTTGATCGATTAAATTTATGCTTCATTATAATATTTCAAAGCTATAAAAAAACAAAACGAGGATATGGATGTTTATCATTTAAATTATCAATTGTTCATTGAATACCTTGTTTATCATTGATATTTAAAAGGTTAAAATCGTAATTGTTAAATTCTTAACATATTACCTGTATTTGTACTTGATTAAAATGCTATATTATGCTTATTTTTGCACTGTTTTATAAGGCCTGAATAAGAAAATATATTCATATAAGCAGACTACAATACGCTTAATAACAGGCTTAAAATAATACATCTTGTCTATCAGATTCAGGCAAATTTCGTTTGAAAGATAAGATCGGCCAAATGAGCAGCCTATTGTAAAGATAGACCGCATTCTGGTTGAGAGCAAAAAAAATGCTGTTTTGGAACTATTAAATTAATAATAACATGAAGGCTGAATTCAGAGACAAGCTAATCCTAACCTCGGACGTAGAAAACATCCTGGCTACGAAAAACCTTATCTTCCCGGAAACGAGAATGGAACTGCAGGAACTATCTATGTGCGGTACCGATGAGGATGTATTTGTTGTTGAGTATGATGTTGAAAACCAGGGGAAAATTGTAGAGGCTACTGTTACAAAATGTAAAAATGGCGTATCGGTAAACTATACAGATATATACATGCGTCGTAGAGACCCTGACTGTCTGGTTGTTGCTGATGAAAACGACACTGACAAAGCCAGATACTTTGAACGTTATGGCGAAGACTTTACAGACTTAAGACTTCAGACATTTGAATGGCTCAATAAACAGGAAACGCTGATATTGGTACCTTTTATGGCCGGTGGAACAAATCTGGGTTTTCCGGCATTGCTGATTGCTCCTGAAAATGCTGGATTTTTTGCTGCGGGACTTGCAGATCTTCAAGGATTTATTCCAAAGAGTGAAATTCCTGATAACTTCAAACCCGTTGCCATTATTTTTCTGGCTCCTACATTCAGACATACACATTTCAAAGGCGAGCAGGTTGTGGTTCATAACCGCACAGCTGAGGTGCATGAACTCTTTTCGTTTAATCTCTATCCGGGACCTTCAGCAAAAAAAGGCGTTTACGGATTCCTTCTCCACATCGGTGAGATGCAGGGTTGGCTTACGCTGCATGGCGCGAGTGTAAAGATGACAACACCATATGACAATGAATTTGTAATGATGCACGAAGGTGCCAGCGGATCAGGCAAGAGCGAAATCCTTGAAGAGGTTCGTCGAGAACCCGATGGAAGAGTTTGTCTTGGTATTAATACTGTTACGAAAGAAAAGTTACTCGTTTCGCTGGCTGACACCTGCGAACTTCAACCCATAACTGATGACATGGCACTTTGCCATCCCAAACTTCAGGAAGATTCATCCAATAAACTGGTGATCACTGATGCTGAATACGGATGGTTTTTGCGTCTCGATCAGGTCAAAGAATATGGCACTGATCCCAATCTGGAGAAACTAACGATTCATCCTCCCGAGCCATTGATTTTCTTTAATCTTGATGGCAAACCAAAAGCAACCTGTCTTTTATGGGAACATACCATGGATGCACCCGGTGTACCCTGTCCAAATCCACGTGTAATCGTTCCACGTCGTTTTTTCAAAAATGTGATCAGCGAACCTACCCAGGTTGATTTACGCAGTTTTGGGGTTCGCACTCCTCCTTCAACCAATGAAAATCCAAATTATGGTATTATTGGTTATTTGCATGTTTTGCCCCCAGCACTTGCATGGTTATGGCGATTAGTTGCTCCACGTGGACACAACAATCCCAGTATCATTGGCGGAACTGCACTTTCGAGTGAAGGCGTTGGATCATTCTGGCCATTTGCAACAGGAAAAATGGTTACGCAGGCAAATTTACTGCTTGAACAGATTCTGAATACACAGTCGACACGTTATATTTTGGTTCCAAATCAAAATGTTGGCGCATATAAAGTAGGCTTTATGCCGGAATGGATTGCCCGTGAATATTTTGCAAGAAGAGGATCGGCTAAATTCAAACCTGAACAATTACTTCCGGCTCGTTGTCCACTTTTGGGATATGTCCCTGAACATGTTAAGATTTCGGGGATGAACCTTCCCTCCTACCTGCTAAATGTTGACAAACAGCATTATGTAGGACTTGAAGGATATATGAAAGGCGCAGAAATTTTAACAGGATTCTTCAAACAGGAACTAGAGCAATTCCTTGTACCTGAACTACATCCTTTGGGAAAACAAATCATCGATATAGTAATGAATGATGGAACACTGGAAGAATACCAGGCTGCGATTCCAAAACTATAAATCTTTAAAATGGTATTTTGTAGAGACGCAATATTTTGCGTCTCTTTTTTTATGATTAATGAGACGCAAAATATTGCGTCTATACCTGATAATCAGACATATTATAAAATGCAATTTTAAGGCGCCAGCCTTTCAATAATCCATTCCCCTTCAATTAAAGTATATCTGAGTCTGTCGTGTAAACGCGCGGCCCCACCCTGCCAGAACTCAATACTTTTTGGTACAACACGATATCCACCCCAATAATCCGGTCGCTTTATCCCCTCAGTAGATAATTGATTTTGGAATGCTAAAAATCTATCAACCAGATATTCGCGATTAGGAATTACGCTACTTTGTGGAGAAGCATAAACAGCAAGTTGACTTTCCAAAGGACGGCTCCGGAAATATTCATCTGATTCGCCTGCAGCAATCTTCTCTGCATGCCCGATAATACGCACCTGACGTTCTAATCCACTCCAGAAAAACAAAAGAGCCACATTCTGATTATCAGCAATGTCATTCCCTTTCCGGCTCTCATAATTCGTAAAGAATTCAAAACCATTTTCTGAAAAATGTTTAAGTAAGACTATTCTAGCAGAAGGAAATCCAAAGATATCAACAGTTGCCAACGTCATAGCAGTGGGCTCTGCTTCCGGCTTTTCCATAGCCATATTGAGCCAAAGTGAAAATTGATTGAAAGGATTAGGGTTTAAATTCTTTTCAAGTAACTGCCCCGAAAGATAATCCCTGCGAATAGAATGTAGCGAATGACTCTTCATTAATATGATTTATAGGAAAACAAGAGAGAGTCATCAATGTTCAGCTAAGAAAGTCTGATCAGAAAGGAGAAAGAAAAGTGTGATAAGCAGAAACTGGTACCAATGACTTCTCATACAGCACTTGCTGATAGATATCGTAAGTCAGTATTGCCATTTTTTGTTTCGTGAAATTATACACATGTGTATGCGCATTATGGGTCAACTTTCTTCTGTAAAGTGTATCACCGGTGATTTTGTGAAGGCATTCAGCCAGCTCTTCAGCATTTTTAACAGAAGCCAACAATCCGGTATGGTCATGTAAAACAATTTCAGGAATTCCTCCTGTCCGTGTTGCAACTACGGGAATATTACAAGCCATTGCATCAAGAATTGAGGTTCCAAGACCCTCCGAATGTGATGTAAATAACAAACAGTCTAATTGTTTTATAATTTCTGCTATATTATTTCTGAAACCAGTCAGAATGATTTTATCTTTAAGTCCTTTTAATTCTATGTATCGTTCTATTTGAGTGCGATATGGACCATCACCAATAATAAAAAAAGTACCTTGTTTATTAGATTTATAATATGCCTCAGCAGTATTGACAAAAGTAAAATAATCTTTTTCTTCTGTTATAGCAGAAATGTTTCCAATAAAAGGATGGGAAAGATTTGTATTCAGTTCAGAAATCTGAAAAGATTCATCACTTTTGTTTTTAAAACGGGACACATCTATGCCCGAATATACAGTTACGACCTTACTTTTGTCATTGATTGAATTGGAAACCTGTTCTTTTATTTTTTCTGAAACACAAACAATGCGTGATACAGAAGGATGATTGTATTTGAATCTGGACAACCAGTTTCGGCCAATGGGGAAAATTGTTCTTCTGCTTACTATTAGCGGTGTTGTATTGCCAAAAAGCAGGGTGGAAACGAGTGCTGCGGTTTGGCTGTGAGAATCATGCGCATGAATAAGACTTATATCGTCATTCTGACATATTTTATTAATCATGCTTGCCGGAACCAATCGTAAACTTCTTCTATTAAAGGTATAACAGGTAATCTTATTAATAATGCAAAACTTTTGAACTTCAGAACCATTGGCACACAATACTGCCTGTTCAACACCATTCTCTTTTAATTCCTCTAAAAGATAAGCCAGTTGTTGTTCTCCTCCTCGCCATGTTAGAGGTGTTGATACATGTAGTATTTTCATTAGTCGTAAATCCAGTTTGGAGAATAAAGTAATCCTGCAATTACAATTATTTCAATAATTAGACTTCAAAAATGAAGCCAGGTTTAATCACTCTTAACACAATTCTATAATATAATGTCCTGTAGTCTCTTATTGTTCTACGGAAATCAATGATTTTTTTTTAATTTTGCACATTCTTTTAAGAAATATCAATACTTATGTTTGAGAATTTATCCGAGAAACTTGAACGCTCCTTTAAAATATTAAAGGGTCAAAATAGAATCACCGAAATCAATGTTGCTGAGACGCTGAAAGAAGTTCGACGTGCCCTGCTTGATGCCGACGTTAGCTATAAAGTTGCAAAACAATTTACCGATACTGTCAAAGAAAAAGCAATGGGTGAGAATGTTCTCACAGCTGTTTCTCCCGGTCAGTTGATGGTAAAAATTGTTCATGAAGAGCTGACTTCACTCATGGGTGGGCAGAAAGAAGACATCAACCTGAAAGGAAATCCAACGGTAATATTGATGGCTGGTTTGCAAGGTTCCGGTAAAACAACCTTCACTGCCAAGCTTGCCAATCATTTAAAAACAAAACGTGGCAAACGCCCGTTGATGGTTGCCTGCGACGTTTACCGTCCTGCTGCTATGGAACAGTTAAGGGTTCTCGGTGAATCAATTGGCGTTGATGTCTATGTCGAAATCGACAGCAAAGAGCCGGTTAAGATTGCAAAAAAGGCCATTGCGTATGCCAAAGAAAAAGGGCATGATGTAGTTTTGATCGATACTGCAGGTCGTCTGGCTATTGATGAACAGATGATGAACGAAATCACTGCCATCAAAGACAATGTTTCTCCACACGAGATCCTGTTTGTTGTTGATGCCATGACCGGTCAGGATGCCGTTAATACAGCCAAAACTTTTAATGACCGACTCAATTTTAATGGTGTCGTACTGACAAAACTCGATGGTGACACACGTGGTGGAGCAGCATTGACCATTAAATCTATTGTCAACAAACCCATCAAGTTCGTGGGTATTGGCGAAAAGCTTGACGCTTTGGATATCTTCTATCCCGAACGTATGGCCGATCGTATCCTTGGAATGGGAGACATCGTTTCTCTTGTTGAACGTGCTCAGGAACAATTTGACGAAGAGGAAGCCAAGAAACTTCAAAAGAAAATTGCAAAAGATCAGTTTAACTTCAATGACTTCATCAGCCAGATCCAGCAGATAAAGAAAATGGGGAATATGAAGGACCTTTTGGGAATGATTCCCGGAATGGGGAAAATGATGAAGGATGTCGAGATCGATGACGATGCCTTTAAAGGCATCGAAGCAATCATTGGTTCAATGACTCCTCACGAACGCGAAAATCCACATGTCATCAATGGCAGTCGTCGCAAACGTATTGCATCGGGTTCAGGAAATGATATTCAGGCAGTCAACAGACTGATCAAACAGTTTGATGACACCCGGAAGATCATGAAGACCATGACTACGCAAGGAAAAGCCGGAATGGCCAAAATGATGAAGAGACGCTAAAATATATCTCTGAAAAGAGATATCTCCTTTTTAAATAAAATTATGGAACTAATAGACGGAAAAAAAGTTGCTGCAGAAATCAAAGAATCTATCAAGAAAGAAGTAGCAGCATTGATTGATAGTGGGCACCGTGTACCACATCTGGTAGCTGTCCTTGTGGGTGAAGATCCGGCAAGTCAGACCTATGTAGCCGGCAAAGAAAAAGCATGTCGCGAAGTTGGCTTCACTTCTTCTGTCTACAGGATGCCGGAAACTACCAAAGAAACAGAATTACTCAAGATTGTTGATTTCCTGAATGCGGATGAAGAGGTAGATGGATTCATCGTTCAACTACCACTTCCAAAACACATCAATGAAAATAAGATTCTGGAAGCTATCGCACCATCAAAAGATGTCGATGGATTCCATCCTGCTAACCTGGGACGCATGGTAACAGGCTTGCCGACCTTTCTACCGGCAACACCATTTGGTATCCTTAAAATGCTTGAATATTACAAAATAGAGACCGAAGGAAAACATTGCGTTGTACTCGGACGCAGCAATATCGTTGGAACCCCAATGAGTCTGCTCATGTCGCGCAAGGCTTATCCCGGAAACTGCACAGTCACTATTTGTCATACCAAAACCACCAACGTAAAAGAAATCTGTCTTACAGCCGATATTCTCATTGCAGCAGTTGGTCAGCCTCATTATGTTACCGAAGATATGGTAAAAAAAGGTGCTGTGGTCATTGATGTCGGAATGCACAGGATTGAGGATGCATCAAAACAATCGGGATTCCGGTTAATTGGTGATGTTGATTTTCAAAATGTAGCACCCAAATGCAAAGCCATCTCGCCGGTGCCGGGTGGTGTAGGTCCCATGACGATCGTATCGTTGATATTGAATACTTTTAAGGCTTACAAAAAAGAGGTTTACAAGTAGGTTCTTTCTATTTGTTTTTTATTCTGCCTGGTTTCGATGATAAATCAATATCACCCATACACTTATCCTATATCTATGATCGCTCCCTGGGCTGATTGCTCTCTCCTGGGATAGTACAGGGTTCCTCCTTCGATCACTGCACTACAAAGTGAATAGAATGAAACCCCAATAAGCTACCAATAAGCTAAGTGAGCGATGGGGTGTTTAAGATAATCATAGAACAATTTTTCTATTGTTTTATAATCTGCTTTGGCATCATATTCACAGAAACAACAATATTGAACCATCATCCATTCAGGATCTTAAGGATCCCACAATATCAAGCCTCTCGAATTACTTTTTATTTTACTGGATGGTCTTCATTAAACCGTTGGAGTCTTAATTCCAGTTCCGGAAACTGCGTTCTTGGCACCAGAGAGACGCATGCTCTCAGACCCTCAGTATGTTCTGAACCGGTAATTGATAATGAAATTGCACTGACTCCGTAATAGATCAATTCTTCGAGTAATCCCTCACCTGTCATTCCCGGATATGAGATTGTAAAATAGAATCCATCTGCAATTGGTTGATCTATGTCTTTATCATAAACGATTTTAAACCCATTCGAAAGAAACAATTGCTTCATGATATGCGCCTTCTCGCCATATTCACGGACATCACGCACAAAATTAAACTGTCCCTCATTGCATGAACGAAGAATAGCTGCCAGGGCATATTGTGCAGAATGTGCGGTACCTGAGCTCAAACTGTAGATCGTTCCAAAGACCATGGCACGACCAAAATTATCGCTGTTGTAGTATTCCAACAGATCAGTAAACTGACTGCCAAATAGTTTTTCAGAGATTACCATCATCCCGATTCGTTGACCTGCATAACTGAAAGCCTTTGAACTCGAAATCATCAAAATATAGTTATCCGTGTACTTTGCAACCGTTGGTTGAAATGGAGGTATACCCGGTTTAGAATAATCCTTGCGGAAGTCCATACCAAAATAGGCCAGGTCTTCGATCACAACAACCTGATACTTGTTGGCTAATTCGCCAATAGTCCTGAGTTCATCATCTGTAAAACAAATCCAGGCGGGGTTATTGGGATTAGAATAAAGCACTGAATGGATATTCCCTTGCTTAAAATAACTTTCCAGCTTCTCCCTCAGTTTTTCACCACGATAATTATAGACATCAAAGGAATCAAATTTAAGACCAAGTACCTTGTTCTGCATTTTATGAACCGGGAAACCCGGATCAATAAACAACATGGTGTCTTTTGATTTATTGATGCGCGACAATGTCATGAAAGCTGCAAAGCTTCCCTGCATGGAACCAACGGTTGGAATACACGTTTCAGGAAGCACCTCGATATCCAGAAATAGCTTACAAAAACGCGCAATTTGGTTCTTTAGATCCGGAATTCCATCGATCTCCGGATAGATGGCTGCAACACCTCTTAATAAAGCTTCGATTTCTGCATCAACCCCAACCTGTGCAGGTTTCAGGCCCGGAACACCCATCTCCATTCTTACAAAAGGAATTCCTGTTGCTTGTTCAATATTATCCACCAGCCGCTTAATTTCACGTATTGAAGCTTTACCTACGCTGGCAAGCCTCATCTCCTGAATGACCCGATCGACAATTTCAGAAGGGATGGGGGTATCTTTTGTTGCTATTGTTAACATTTTCAAATAATAAGTGGGAAAAATATATTGATTTAATTGTTTCACAAAATTATAATTTCCTAACCCTCTTCAAAGGTTTTCTGAAAATATTTTTCATTTTAAATATTTATACAAGCTCTATTGATAATATTCATTTTTTTAAGCATAATCATGATAAGTATTGAATAGGTTGGTATCTTTGTTTATAAAAAATATAATTATGTCGATTAAGATCCTGGCCGTAGAACAAATTCGTGAAGCAGATACCTACACGATCAACAATGAACCCATCCGATCCATTGATTTAATGGAACGTGCAGCAACAAAATGCGCTGAATGGCTGACCGGTAAAATCAGTGGTCAGAAAGTCAGGATATTTTGTGGGATGGGTAACAATGGAGGCGACGGACTGGCTTTAACACGGATCTTACAGGCAGATTTTATACAGGCTGAGGCTTATGTCGTTCATTCAGGCACTGCTTTTTCAGAAGATTGCATACAGAACCTCAAAAAACTAGAAGAACTGTTACCCGAATTCATTCATCATATCAAAAATGAAAACGATATTCCTGAAATTGATTCCAATGATATTGTTGTTGACGCGGTATTTGGATCAGGACTTTCAAAGCCTGTCACAGGAATAACGGCATCAGTTATTGACCGGATCAACAGCAGTAATGCCATCACAGTATCCATTGATATTCCTTCGGGATTGTTTGCTGACTCATACACCGATCCCAAAAAAGGATCAATCATACAGGCAGATTACACGTTGACCTTCCAGATGCCCAAACTGGCTTTCTTCTTTTCTCAAAACGAAAGATTTACCGGTGAATGGATTCCCCTGGATATTCATCTTCACCCGGATTTCATCGAACAGGTTAAAACGCAGAATTTTTTACTTACTAAACAAGACATCGCTCCTATCCTTAAACCAAGAAGTCGCTTTAGTCATAAAGGGATTTATGGGCACGCACTACTCATAGCCGGGGGAAAAGGAAAAACCGGTGCGGCAATCCTGGCTTCAAAAGCTGCAATAAGATCCGGACTGGGATTATTGACAGTTCATCTTCCGGAAGAGGCAGTCATACCGCTTCAGACATCAGTTCCCGAAGCCATGATCTCTTTCGATCTGTCAAAGGATTTCTTTTCACGGATCCCGGATCTTTCAATGTATAATGCAATTGGAATCGGTCCCGGATTGGGACAACGTCCCGAAACAGCAGTAGCATTAAAACTTTTGATCCAGGAAATCAAGGTTCCCGTTGTTTTTGATGCCGATGCTTTAAATATTCTGGGCGATAACAAAACCTGGTTGTCATTTCTGCCGGCAGGTTGTATCCTCACCCCCCACCCCAAAGAATTTGAGAGACTTGCGGGTAAAAGCGCTGATGAATTTGAAAGGCTGAAGATGCAAAAAGAATTCTCAGCTAAATACAATTGTTTTGTCGTGGTAAAAGGTGCCTGGTCTTCGATCAGTACTCCCGATGGAACTGTATATTTTAACCCGACTGGTAATCCGGGCATGGCTACCGGAGGAAGCGGCGATACCCTGACCGGAATCATACTCAGCCTGCTTGCACAACACTACACCCCGCTGGAATCATTATTAGCTGGCGTTTACATTCATGGGCTTGCAGGTGACTTTGCAGCTGAAGAAAAAGGTTATCCATCTTTGATTGCATCGGATATCGTTGACTGTCTGAGCAAGGCGTTTAAGGAACTTGGCAATTAAACCAAAGAGAAATCATAACAAACATTTTGATCATTTAAATCGTTATTTTCAAACACAAACCGCACACATTTTTCGAAAATGGACTACCATATAAAATCATGTAAGGAGGCTCAATTGCCCGAGATACTTGACATGTTCAATGATGCCATCATCAATACGACCAGTGTCTACGACTATAAGCCAAGGACAATGGAATTTATGATAGAATGGTACAATCAAAAGCTAAAAGCGCATTACCCGATAATCGGTTTATTCGACAAACAGAATGTGCTCCTGGGTTTTGGAACTTATGGGCCGTTCCGATCCCGCCCGGCCTATAAATACAGTGTTGAACACTCCATCTATGTTCGCCATGACATGCGGGGTAAGGGATATGGCAAAATTCTTTTAAATGAAATCATCGATACAGCCATTAAAGAGGATTATCACATCCTGGTTGGTGGCATAGATGCAGAAAATAAGATCAGCATAAAGTTCCATGAGAAGATGGGTTTTGAATATGCAGGAACCATTAAACAAGCAGGTTATAAGTTCGGCAAATGGCTTGACCTTTCGTTTTATCAGTTGATTCTAAAAACACCTGTTAACCCTATAGAAGAATAAACCTTGGACGCGATAATAACAAAAGAAGTTCTAAAACATAAGAAACTGTTTAAATTTAGTTTCTGTTTATTCGTTGGACATGCTAAACCCTGCTATCACTGCCTATCTGCATCACGTAGAGACGCAATATTTTGCGTCTCTACAACAGAAAAACCGCTTCCGCCCGTTCTTGAACTCCAATTGGAGAAAATTTAAACAGTTTCTAAGATGATTTTGAGTTAAGGGAAATAATTTATTTAAAGAATAGTTTCAATTTAAAAGGCGGGTGATTCATTTGTTATGAATCATCCGCCTTTTTTTTACTGAATTCCACATAATCTTCTTAAAGCAGTTCCCTTTATTTACATTTTCGGGACTTCATTGTCCCATATTCGGACATTAAATCAATACAGAAAGCATATAAGTACTCATATTCATATAGTTACAAAGTTGGCACAGTTTTGATATAAGTAGTCATACAACTTAATGAAAAATTTTAAAACTGAAGCTTAAAACTTAAAAACTTATAATTATGAAAAACTTAATCTTATTAATCGCAATCGGAGTAATTTTTTCTCTTTCCTCTTGTACAAAAGAAACTGTCTCTTCAATGGCACCTGCACCTGTAACTCCGGCAACTACACCTCAGTCTGTGCAAGTTACACACACAGCTCAACTTAAAGTCGCATCAGATTTTAACTGGAAAACCACTAAAGATATACTCCTCACTCTTACCGGCACATCCAACAGTCTGGTAGAAGTTGCATCCACAAACAATACTGTATACCAAAGGGCTTATCTTTCTAAAGACCTGGCTTATACTATGAAACTAACGGTTCCCTCCTACGAAACCTCTGTTCATCTTTTGTACATGGGTAAAGATGTAAGTGTTAATTTGAGTTCAAATAACATTGTGTATAAGTTTAATTAATTTATTTACAAAAACATTTATATTTGTCTTAAACATAAAGCCATGAAAACAAAACTTGAACACAATAATATTAACCGTATTCTTTCAAAGAAGTTAGGGTTAAGAATTTTAGGAATTGTACTCCTCACTCTACTTTCGTTCACGACATTTGCATCCCAGTCTACAGATTGTTCCAATAAAAAACAAAATGGATCGTCATGTTACTGGACTACAGTGAAATCAGTAACTCACAACGCTAATGAAACATATACTATAACTATATTAGTTGAAGTTGATGGTTCTTCAGGTGGTGCTGGTGGAACAGGCTGTCAGGGACTTTCACATTATGCGGTACAGACCCTTACAGGTACTTACTCCAATGTTAGTTGGCAGAAAATAACTGGCGATGAGACTTTTTCAAGTTATGGGGAGCCGGTTGGTGGTGGAAATAGCCAGTCATTTGATACAGGATTTAAATTAGATGGCGCCAGCAACTTCGGAGATAACCATGCCGGTTCATTTACTGTTACTTATACATTGACCAGTTTACAAGATGAGTTATTCGCAGCAAAAGCAGGTAGTTATAGTAACGATGCTTCGTTTACTATAGCTGAGTTTACCACTATCATGAACTGCGGTAATCAAACTGGTCCAACTGCTGTCAATGATTCAAAAACCACACCGCTCAATACACCTGTTAACATTACTGTATTGTCTAATGATGTAGCCGGCTCAACAGCTATTGATGTAACTTCAGTAACATTAGGCACACAACCCGGCGCTTCAGTAGGTACTTTCACATTAAATGCTACAACTGGTGTAGTAACCTTTACCCCAACTCTCAATTATGCTGGAATAGCTACCACCAGTTACTCTATTAAAGATGCCAACGGACTGATCGGTACCGCTACAATTACAGTTACCATTCAAAAAGCGAATTTGGTCATCACTAAAACAGCAACACCTGCTAATGTAACCGCCGGACAGGATATAACCTATACGATCACTGTGAAAAACACTGGTCCTGCCAATGCCAGGTTAGTTGCGGTATCTGATATTTTATCTTCAGATTTGGATAACCCCAGACCAACAGCTTCAGAAACAACAACATGGTCTGCTCCCAACTGGACTATTGGCACTTTAGCAAGTGGCAATACAGAAATTTTAAAGATTGTAGCCAGGGTAAAACCAACCTTCACAGGAACTCAAATAACCAATACTGCATATGTAACCAGCCCAACCATTATCCCTGACCCTAATAACGATTCTAAAACGGTTACTACACCAGTTACAGCATTACCACAACCTGTTGCTAAAAACGACGATAAATCCACGACTGTAAATACTACCATTAACTTTAATGTAGCTACAAATGATCAACCGATTACCGGCCCATTTCAAATATCATTTGTAAGTGATCAACCAGGTGCTACAATAGGTGTGTTCACCATAATTAACAATACGACTGGCGACGTTAGCTTTGTACCAGCTCTTGACTATATCGGAACTGCAACCATCAACTACAAGATTACGGATGCAAATGGACTTTTTTCACAGGCTACAATCACAGTAACAGTAACCCCAGCTAATATCAATAATTACCCTGCAACAGGATACAGTACAATTGCCTTCGAAGACCTCTGGCCAGCTTTAGGAGACTATGATATGAATGACCTTGTACTGGACTACAAATTCGTGATCAATTCAAATTCAAATAATTATGTTGATAATGTTGTTGGAACATTTGTAATCAAAGCCTTTGGAGCATCTCTCGAAAATGGATTTGGATTCCAACTGCCCGGCATAGCCAAAGCAGCCGACCTCACAGTAACCGGTTACAGTCTGAAAGAAAGTTTCATCAATCTAAACAGTAATGGTACCGAATCGGGACAAGCCAAACCAACCATCATCGTTTACGATAATGCCTTCAAACAAATGACATCTCCCGGAGGAATTGGTTGTAATACAGATCCAAACCAACCTTATGTTACACCAAAGACCCTAACCATTACCATCAACTTCAAGCCAAACACCTACACTTTAAACGATCTCGACATAGCTCATTTTAATCCCTTCCTGATCGTCAACAAAGTACGTGGCGTTGAAGTTCACCTACCGGATTATGAGCCTACCAGTCTTGCCAACACCAGTCTGTTTGGTACTGCTGATGACAAATCTAACCCGGCTCAACACCATTATTACAGAAATGCCAATAATTTACCTTGGGCTATCAACTTTGTTCAGTCATTTGATTATCCTAAGGAAAAGGTTGACATCATCACGGTCTATAATCACTTTGCAGAATGGGCATTAAGTGGTGGTTCATCTTATCCGGACTGGTACCAAGCCACAGCAGGTTACAGAAACACTAATCTGATCTATCAAAAACCGTAATACAATATTCAAAATAAAGTTTTAAGTTGTAATAAGTTTTAAGTTTTGAAAGAGCTGCTCTTTAAGGGTAGCTCTTTTTTTATATAGTATAATTCTAAAAGGTGTGAATCATGTAACTTATATTAATAGTTGTGTAACACTTGCAGCATTAAATGACTCCACCTTTACCATCTTAATAATTAATTCAAATTTTACTATTTAATTCCACAAAATGAAAAAACTAAATTATTTATTTCTAGCAGTATTGATGGTGAGCCTAAGCATGTTATCATGTACTAAATCAAACAACGGCGTAAAATCATCTCTTTCAGTTAAAATGACTGATGCCCCCGGACCATATAATGCAGTTAATATCGACCTGGTCGGAGTTGAAGTTACCGGAACAAACAATAACGCTGTATTACTGAATGTTAACAATCGTATCTATAACCTGCTAAATTTCGCCAATGGAAAAGACACACTCATTGCCACTGGGACCTTGGAAGTGGGAACAGTTGAGCAGGTAAGACTTATTTTAGGCCCTAAAAGCACGGTTGTAGTAAATAATGTAAGTTACCCCCTTAGCACACCAAGTGCAGAGCAAAGTGGCTTAAAACTACAGGTACACCAGACATTAGTGGGTGGAATTGCATACAGTATCCTGCTAGACTTTGATGCCAACCAATCTATCGTTGACATGGGTAATGGTTCATATAAACTGAAACCGGTTGTCCGTACTATTGATGCTGCCATCAGTGGAACCATCAAAGGAAAAATAGCTCCTGTTGGAACGCTTGTAGTTGTAACCGCAACATCAGGAGCTATATCATTCTCAGCCAACGTAAGTGCAACCGGAGATTTCCTGTTTATGGGACTTCCTGCCGGAACATACACAGTTACAGCAACTCCGGTTCTTCCTAAAGTTGCTGTCGTAAAAACCAGTGTTGTTGTAACAACAGGTGTTGCTACTGACGCCGGAACCTTCACAATACTTTAATATCAGAGAAAATGGTGTCAGGAATAAATAGTCTGACACCATTTCACTTATAATTTCACTCTTAACGCCACATTAAACACCCTTCCATTTAGAGGTGCATATATCTGTCTGAACTCGGGTGATGCTATCGGAGGTATCACAATATTTTCAAATCGTGTCTGGCGTACATCCAACATATTCTCGCAATTGGCAATGATTGTAAAATGCTTAAAGTACTTTTGTAAAACCAGTCCGACGGTATAAAAACCCTTTGTCTTTGTATCAGCATCCCGAAACATAGATGAGAGATAAATGCCTTCAAAAGCCAGTGAGACATTGTTTTCAATTTCATAGATCACGTCCAGATTCACTTTGTTCTTTGGCGTTAAAGGAATAAACGATTGAACATTATCATACTTCCTGCGGGCATCAATATACGTGTACCCCACAAAAAGCTGAAACTCATCAACAACCAAACGTCCGTTGCTCTCAAACCCCTTCGTTACAAGTGGTTGATCTTTATTAACAAACTGAAAACCACTCAATACCAAAGGATTATTTATTTGCGTTACAAAGAAAGACTGATTGAAAGTCAGCACGGTTTCATCATCCAGTTGTGATTTGAAGTTGAAATCCAGATTGCCCCCGATAGATTTTTCGGCTTTGATGGATGAGGGAAGCGGTTGAATATTATTAATCCCGACCTGTTCCGATTCGGTTGAAAAGATCCCGGGAACCTTGTATCCCAAACCACTTCCAAGTCTCACATAAAATGCCTTAGAAAAAGTATACATCAAAGCAAATCTTGGCAATATAAAGCTACCGAACTTATTCTGATAATCCGTCCGTAAACCTGCCTGCAACGCGATCTTCGGTGTGGGCTTCCAGTCATCCTGCAAAAACAAACCGGTGGTGATATAATTATAATTCCGCTGCTGATTACTTAATGCGATATCTTCTGTAAATTTCTCAGAGTTAACATTCACACCGGTTACAAAAGTGTGCTTCTGAATGTTGAAATTAAACGAAGCTTCGGTATAACTGCTTATTTGTTTCCCTTTGAAAGATCCAGATGATTGATTAATGGTGCGGTCATAATATGACACACTGTTTTTCAGGGCGAAAGATCTTCCATTTCCAAACTGTTTGTCAAACTTTAACTGTGTCGATATCCGGTTTGAAATGTTCTCCTCAAAATAATAAAGGTAAGGATATGAATGATCATTGATTGCCTCCATATCCCCTCCCCTGCGAACATCAAATGTCCCGTTCAACCCGAAAAATAAAGTAGCCGTAGGGTCAATATAATAATAGAAGGTAGGTGCCACATTAAATGTACGCGTTTCCGGTATATCTGAGAAGCCATCTTTGTTCACATCCACAGCCTTTTGGAAATTATTGGAGGTTAGAAAACTCATCCCAAACTTTTTCCAACGCTGAGAGAAATAGCCATTTGCATCTGTCCCTGACAATGAAGTCTGATTGAATAGAAAAGTCAACTCCCTTTTCTCCAGAGGTTTCTTTGAAATCAGATTAATAATACCTGCGATGGCATCGCTCCCGTAAAGCGATGATGAAGAACCTTTTATGATTTCAACTTGTTTCAGGTCAAGTGGTGGAATCTCCAGCACACTCAAGCCCTGAGCAAAGCCACTAAACAACGGAAAACCATCTTTGAGTATCTGGGTATATTTGCCATCAAGTCCCAGCAGACGAATGCTCATGTTACCATTAACGGCTGAAGTCTGCTGCGATTGGATGCTTGTTGATTCCAGTAAAAGCTTAGAAATGTTAGCCGGTTTTATATTGACTTCCTCGTCCACTTCTTCTTTCCCAATGACTTCCACACGGATCGGAATACTTTCAATTCGTGAATTTGTTCGGGTAGAAGTAACCACGACCTCTTCCAGTTGTTGACTTTTGGGTTTTAGATAAATAGTTTGTTCCTTAAAACTCTCTTTTAAAGGAAAAACAAAAGTCAGTTCCTTATTTTCATAACCGATATAACTAAATACAAAGGTTTGTTTCCCATCCGGGATATTTCTGATTTCGATCTTACCATTCAGATCAGCATTGCCTCTTTTATTACTGCCTTTCAAAATAGCAGTGGAACCAAACAGTAACTGATCAGTCAAACTGTCTTTAATTATTACTTTGAAAGTATTCTGAGCGCCAACAAAGAAAGGGAGGAATAATAATAGCGTAAAGAGTTTCTTCATAAATTGCAAATATATGACTTTAGGCAATAACTATAAAACAGTTTGATGCCATTCTAAAACCACAGTCACTGAGCGGAGTCGAAGAGACTGAACAATGAGTCAGTGGCCCTTCGATTCCTATCAGAGATCAGAAAACACTCCCCTAATTGGTTAAAAACAACCAATTATCCCAGCGGTCCCATGGTCTTTCACAACATAAGGTGTGTTATAATCCATGGCATATGCGAATTCAAGTCCCATTACAGCAACGACAGCAGATTTCTCTTTGGGTAACTGGTTTTCAGGAAAAGCTACGGACATCATATAATCAATAGGATCAACACTTGTGGGGATCCACTCACTGACTACAATTACCTGCCCCATCTCCTGTATTGGATAAACCGGTTCATAACCTAGGTATAATACATGCCATTCAATATCAGGCAATGTAAAAATCAGAAGAAATATCCGGTAGTATCCAACTTTTTCAGGCCATCTGAACCTTGCTTGTGATCTGAAACCGGTCAGTTTAAGCGTTACTACACGGCGATCTTCAGTAATTGATACTTCTGGCTCTACCGGTAATACATCTTTCAAAGGATGCTTTTTATTAAAGCTAAATCCTTTGAGTGGATAGTTGAATCTTGAAGACTGGATTCTTCGGTAACCATAAGCACATTCATGATCCATCACCTGGATTTGTTTTGCAACTTTGTTCAGTAAACCCGCGAGTCGACCCTTTTTCAAATAAATCAAATCGATAGTTGCTCTGCGAATGCACTTAGACCAGTAAGTTACAGCCTGGAATTCCCTGTTCAGGTCAACCGTCCTGCCAGTGCTTCTGGTCTTTCTTTTTTTGGAGGAGAGAACTTGTTTTTGGGCATCTTCGTCCCAATAACCACGGAAACCGCCCACGCTTCCATTAAAACTGAAGGGGCCATTGAATGTCGCCATTTCATTTTGTTTTGTGATCGCTTTTGGTTTTTCGTTTTTGTTTTGTTAACCACCTGCGACCGGGTTTATAATTCTGTGACTGATCATAATGTTGACCATTTATGTAAAGTTACAACACACCGATCGGGCAAGTCAAGAAGAATGGGGCGGACAAATGCGGACAAATGCGGACAAAAGCGGACAAAAGCGGACATTTTTAGCCAAAAATCAAAAAAACACTAAAAAAGTGGGTACTTTTATACTCGGAGAAGTGGAAATAAATCGAAAACAGATCTTATTAATTTCGAGTCGAAATATAAGCCAGGATCTCAAAAAACAGGTTTAGTTTATCAATTGATGATCGCTACAATATTTTGATAAGTCCCCCTGAATACTCTCATAAGACTTACTGGTAAGTCAAAAAATTCTTATTTAATCCTCATTTCTTTACCATTTCTAAGCCATATGCATGTGTTGGCATAAATATGGCTTACATATGGTTTCGATATGGCTTACATATGGCTTTTGTGGAAGTTATAGGGAGGTTTAATACCGGTTTTATGGGAGACTTCCGGCGAATTTGAATGAATATTAAAAATTGGATGGGGAAAATATTTCAAAATTTCTTCGACGTAAAATCACAACAATAAGTAGCTGAAAACAATTATTTTAACGGAAAAATAAAATGGCAACAGCCACCTGTTATTATATCTATATATTTTAAAATAAATGTTGGGAAGTCAAAAAAAATTGTAGTCGACCCCATTTTTACCTATAGTGTAGATTTATAATCAGACCACAGCTCATGCAATTTCAAAAACTGAAGCACAGCATACCAGGAACCCAGGATTGACATAATCCATCAATACCATCCAGGAAACCAAGCTTTATGAAATAACTTTTTATGAACCTGATGAATGGAGAAAAAATAAGTTTAATTGCATTTGGTTTCTTCCCTCTGTTGAATAGCATCAGGGCCTTTTCAACGGATAAAGTCATTTTATTAAATTAGGGTGCGTTGTTTTTACTGAAAAGACAGAAAACATATAGAAATTATCTTGTAAAGTTAATTCTGAAAACGAATGAAAATTCAAGAAAAAGAATGATCTTTCTAAAAAGAAAAAAAGAAAATGCAAAAGGGTTGGTTTTTATAAACCAACCCTTATTATAATTTTTGGATACAACTATGTTATTGAATCCACGTATTAATTAAAGAATTATTTGTGACCTTCTTCATTAATATTATTGATATTGTTATCATTTCCACGATATCTTCCATAGTGTCGTGTATACTGTCTGTATTGAGCATGTTGAGGATGAGATCTGCTTTCAAAATATCTCCCATCACGACTGTCACGAATAGATTGGTTTACAGGTCGTTCATTCTGATTTGAATATCTGTCTCTGTACTCGTTGTGACGCAAATAAGGCCTTGGTTCGTTGATGACTATTTTTCTTGTATTATACATATCATAGTCTTTATAACGTGCAGGCAAATAAGCTCTGGTTGTCCATTGACCATTAACCATATAGGTATACCTTCGGGTAGGCACATTATAATATGCCTCGATATCAGGAAGATAATAATTTTCAACATGGTCGTATCCTACCGGGCCCCACATGGGCTGACTGCCAATATTGACTCTAAACTGTAATTGTGCAGATGCTGTTTGACACATCAAACCACTGGTACAAATGATAAATAAAATGATTAGCTTTTTCATTTTTCGAATTATTAATTGGTATTTAGTTAACTGCAAAATTAGAAAGTTAAAGAAATGTTAATGTTACATAACTTTGGAGAATGTTTACATCATTCACACATTAAAGGCAAGACCATTGCATGATTTTGCCTTTAATGTCAATGAGAGAGGATAACCGAATCGAACTGAACGCTCACTTATTGAGCAAATTGAAGAAAACCATGAAGAATCGAATTGCTAGTTTATGTTGTATATACTTAATTTTGATTAGCTTAATTTCATGTGCTAAAAAAAATGAAGCTATAGAAACAGTTAAAAATGCACCAACAACGATGAGCATGGACAAAAGGAATTCGTTCGTGGAACTGGTTACTTTTATAGCAGGTAATGATAGTGATATAGAATGGACATCTTTTACTCCGGGCGATAATAATAGTTCAGATAATATATCTGTACAGGTTGATATTACCCGAAAAATACATGATATTCATTCAATTATTATCCAGCATTTGTTGAATAGAAAAACAGGTAAAATTAAGACAGGTACAATAGAAGTAGATGGTAAAAAGGTAGGTCTGGATGGTTGGTTTGAAATATTATTAAAGATATACTATCAGAAAAATTTCAAATAATCTGATTCGTTTGAATCAGAAATGGGCCAAGAAATGAGGTTATGGAAGAAATGAGAGAAATGGGTAAGCCCCATTAATCGTAAAAAAACACAAGAAGCAACGCGGGCAATATATTCTTAGTAATGCCCACTTTCATGAAAAATGGCAATGGAAGATCCATCAAAACCCATGTTATTGTTTAAGCAGCTCATATAATGCTGAGTTTATAAAAATTATTTCTTTCCCAATTTTTCGAGGTTTAAGTATCAATAATTCTGACATGAAAGTTTGAAAATGAAAAGACAACTCTTTTCTTTTTCAGAGTTTGAAATAAATTCCTTCATAGTTTCTGAAAAGGTCCTTCATAGTCTATGAATGTAGAAACTTTTCAGGAACTTTTGAGAAACTACTGAGAAACTATGGAGAACATATTTATATGCCTGTATATAAATGTCATAAAACAATTAAGTAACAATATAACAACATTAATGAGTTTCATTGTTTTTTAAAAGATTAAATTTCATTTAACTGATTTTCCGTTTCCTTACCTTTTTACAGTAATTGCCTTTACCTGTTAATCAGAGGGTCTCTGGCTAAAGGCCAGTAGTATGAGACTAAGATACAACCACATACACCATTATTACAGCAAGTGTTTTTTTATGTTATGAAACAGCTTATGAAACAATCTTTAATTATTTTCTATTATTTTCAGTAGGTTGATGAAAATTTATAAATACATGAACCATATTGTAAAAGAAGTCCCCTAAACTTTAGATATAGATTTGAGTCCTATCGGGGTAACTAATACGCTTGTAAGTCGCTGATATACAAGCGTTATCATTTCTGGGGCGCATCTGGGGGCGCGTCAAAGTAAAATAGCCATAAAAACCTATACATCAGATAGGTTACAAACAGTAGATTTCGTGACCTTATTAGGTCAAGTAAGTAGATTTTGAAAGCTCAAGGATTTTTTGTGTTTATATTAAAGTAAAATCCTAGATAATGAAAGCACTCAATAAAGGAAATATTCTTGGAGTTAGAAAATACCAAGAAGGAGGAGCATCTCCTGTTTCACAGATGCCCATGAGACAGGCACAGCAAATTGAAATGCCAACCTCCAATAAAGGTTTAGTCTCTTCCAGTTTTGGAGGGTATAAACCTCAAAATTTAGATGATCTTACAACAAGCCAACTCTGGGAACAGGTAACAGGAACTCCTTGGTCAGAGGCTGCTAAACGAGGACACACTTCTGGAAAGTTCAATGATCGTGAACAGAACATGGCACTTCGACAAGTACTCACAGGAAGTGATCCCAGGCGGATCACGTTAGCCTCTGTAAACCGTTGTTTTACAGGGGCTAATTTTTTTGGGGTCCCTTTTGGGGTCCCCTCAAAGTAAAATCACTTCTTAATTATGTGAAGTTAGCTATCAGAGGTGAAAACCCAAATGTTAAAAAATGTTAAATTTTTTACAATACTAGTACTTTGAAAGTTCATGGATTTTTCGTATATTAAAAGTAAAATCCTAGATAATGAAAGCACTTAATAAAGGAAATATCCATGGAGCTAGACGCTACCAGGAAGGGGGAATAACTCCAATGGTACAGAGGACAGCTGATCAGGTCACGTTACCACAGTCCAATCAAGGTTTAATGGCTCAAACTCCAACAATCTCTACGAAACCTATCGGTACTGATATGAACGTTGCAGAACTTTGGCAGCATGTAACTGGAACTCCTTGGTCAGAGGCTCACAACCGACACTTGACAGATGGATATGCCCAGTCGAATATGGAACTTCGTGCAGTGTTACTAGGAGACAATCCTTTGGAGACATTGAAAAGTATTGAACAAGCTGCTCAAGCAGAGGAAGCACAACCAGTTCAACCGGCCACTGCGCTACCTCAAAAAGAGACTACACAACCGGCACAATCTATTCAAGTACCAGACTCTCCAAGAGTTCTTGCCAATAAGAGTAATCAAAGTTTCCCAAGTAGGCAACAACAAGCTCAACCAGACAGTACTCAACAAGTACCGGCCACAGATAATACTCAGGTAGCTCCGGCAGCAGACAGTACAGGAATGCCGGGACCATTGGTACCTTCACAGGTCATTGCACCGGGAGGACAAGGAGGTAACTGGGGATCTACAGCCCTTAACATAGGAGGCAGTGCACTAGGGATTGGCACAGCAGGTTACTATGTAATGAAAGGAATAAAAAAGATTAAAGCTGCGAAACTTGCAAAAGCTGAAGGTAAGCCAGCCCCAGTAGAAAAAGTTAAAACTGACGTAGCCCCAGAGACAGTCTCTACTGCTGAGGTAAAGTCTACTGTTGAACCTGCCGTAACTGAAGAGGCTCTTGCTACTTCAAAGGCAGGAAAGGTTGGAAGACAGACTGTAGACCTTACACCAGGAATGGAGACATGGGCGAAGCCACAAGAGGCCGTCCAACCATCTCCTAATATTGCAAACCCTGCACGTAATAGGAGTTATCCTTTGAGAACAAACTCTAACCCTTTATATGGACCACAACCTTCGGAGCTTACTCACGAAACCTACATGGCCAGTCCTGCAAGGAACCGTAGTTACCCATTAAGGACTAATTCTAATCCTATGATTGGACCACAGGCCCCTCAATGGGTAGACAAGTCTCAGAAAGCAGTAACTTCATTCCCAGAAGTAGCTGCTGAGGCAGCAGCCCCAACTAAGACAACTCTGGTAGCTAAGCCTAAACCAAAGGTCGCTCCACGGAAATCTGCTACTCCAAAGGCTAAGCCGACAACTGAAGTTGTAGCCAAAGAGCTTGCACCTAATACTACTAAAGCAGCTAAGGGAGCAAAAAAAGTAGTTAGTAAGGCCGGTGAGCAGACGAGTTTCTTAGGAGATCTTGAGGGGGTTGTATCTAAACTTGGTAAAAAAGGTGGAGAAGCTATAAATGCAGTTGGCGCAAAAGGAAAAGCAATCCTAGGCAGTTCTGAAGCTAAAAGTGTAGAGAAAGCAATTGGCGAAGCAGTTGTGGGTATTCTAAAGAAGATTAGATAATTCAAATATGAATGTACTGAATAAAGCAAAACTTAAATCTGGAGGGCTTGTTGTTTCCCAACTATGGGAGAAGACAACAGGCCTTCCATGGTCGGAGGCAAAGCGGAGAGGATTGACAGATGGCAGTAAGGATGTGAATATCGGATTAAGAGACATTCTCTTAAGCGGTGACCTTACTCCTATCGAAAGTCAGATGGCAAAATACGCTAGACCTGACTCGACAGCTTCATATACCTTTCCGTCTAATCGACCTGCACCTGGCAAACCTACGCAACAAAGGAGGCTCGTCCAAAAGATAGTTACTCCAAAGACGACTCCCAGTAAGCAAGTTCCAGCTGTGAAGGCACCCACTAACCAGAATACAGGCACACTCCCATTTAATACCGGGTATACTGGTAGTCTACTCCCCAAATCTCCCATGGGTAATTACAGATCTACTCCAGAGAGAGTGGACAGAGTTGTTCCCGGCAGACCTGTAGTTCCAGTTAAACCGATGGAGGATTTGGAAGAAGGTACTGTTGTATCCAACTTCGCAAATGATGTAGGCACTCGAACAGCGAATATAGGGACTTCATGGGGAGGAAGTTTAGTTGGAGATGTGGTTGATGCAATAAGTCCTAAGGCAGCCGACTGGTTAGATGATAAGACTTATGGATTCATCCCACATACAACAGCAGAACAGTTTGCCAGAGGAAGAGGAGATTGGAATAGCAAACTTAGCCTGATCAATGACGCTATGATCTCTCAGATTGGAGGAGAAGTCGGAGGGGAACTTCTGGGCAGGGGAATTGCAAAGGCAAAGCCAGTAGTCTCTAAATTACTCTCAAGACTACCTAAGGAGCTCACATCTGCTGCAAATGCTCCACTTGTAACAATCAAAAAAGCAGGTAATGCTATTCGGGATGCTGTGACGGTTAGGCCAAACGGAAGACCTGTAGTTCCTGAAAGAGGAGGGCTGAATGTTGCCAATATGGATCACCAGAACAATTATTACGTTACCCACCAGACTGACGATGCTAGTAGGGATAATATAATTAAGAATGAGTTCAACCTTATAGGAAGTGCTGGTTTAGATGGGACTGCTTTGCTTGCAGGTCCTGAGTCCATTTCCAATCAGATACATAAGATCAATACTGGACAAGGGCACAGAGGGGCTGGCAATATGATGGTCTTTCAATTCCCTAAATCTGAATTTCATGTAAGACATTCAAGTGACTTAGATGCAATATCTTCCCAATTTTGGGATCAAGGACAATTTACCATTCCTAAAAAATACCTTTACGGTGTTCACACAAGACCTGCCCTTAGACATGGCGGTAAAGTAAATGGCTTACTGAATAAATGTAAGTAAGTCTAAATCTAAAAAAAAATAGACAGTGAAAATACTAAATCAAGGGAAATTAAAGGTAACAAAATACCAAGTCGGTGGGATGTTCCCCCGGCCAGTGGTAAAGTCAATAGACACTACAGGGTATGCAGGAAAAGCTGCAAACTACATCAAGACCTTTTCTAAAGGTGTAGAACCTGGAACCATTGGTCATAGTCGTACAAATGATTACGGACATCAAAATGAAGCAATATTCAGGGCTGCTAATATCTCCCAGACCTTTGGAGGAAGTGGCCCACTTGCAAATGCACCTATTAATTGGGGAGTTCAAAGGATGGATGATGGAAGTGGTGATTACGCAATGTACCCTCACGGAGTTGTGAAGCCGTACTCCAACAATACGGTTACTAACATTCCTCTCCCTCAAGATGCTTACAACTATGCTAAGACTACTCACAGTGTAATGAGGGTTGGGACTGATCAGAACTTTGCTAATTACTTGGCTCAGGTTGGTGTTCATGCCAATTTGAAAACTACCGATCCTGTAGCATGGCAAGGTGTCCTTGATCGGTATGCAAAGAATACGAATATTAGACAAGTAGTCCCACCTTCAACTTATGCATCTGCTGAATGAAAGTATTAAACTTCGGGAAATTAACTAGACGATATCAGGTAGGTGGTTCTACTGTAAAAATCATTGATCCTCGTACAGTAAGGGCAACTACCGGCCTACCAATGGTACCTACTCGGGATCGGGTAGCAGGAAAGTACAGTTTGGAAAACATTAACCAACATATAGATGCTGCCAGAAGGTACGGACTTGATCCTATGACTCTGGTTGCTATGGATCTTTCCGAAACTCAACTTGGGAAAACAGACTTTAATGTTGGTCACACATTGATGGACAGTAACAAGATTTCAATCCCTTCGAGATTAAAGCAAGATCAAGCAGGTACTTTTGATGGTAATCCTAATACAGATATCTTCGCCAGATCCTATCTACAGAAGATGAAAGATGCAGACCGTATGGGAATAACCGACCCTGCTACCAGACTACAGACCTATAATGGGTTAGGTAGGGTAGGAGCCAATACAGAATGGAAATATTACGGACACGCAAATAAGAGTTTTTATGGTGTTCCTGTTCCAGAAGGAGGAATTGACCTACGTACAAATCCCCTATATGGTATACAGATAATGGATCTTCGGGACAATGTATTAAACCAGAATCCGGCCCTTCAAAAGTATGTAGCTGACAGGTATCAAAATCCAACAAAAGCTGTGTACGATCCCAATACACAAAAGAACCTAATCCCAACTAGTCAACCTACTTGGCCTCCAACAAACTAGAATATAAAAAAATTAAACTTAGGTAGACTGACAAAAAAGTATCAATATAGTGGAACGAATGAGTTGAAAAATAAACGAATGTCAACCAACGTAGTGGGTCCAAGTGATTTCAATTAAAAACCTCCATTTCAAATGATTTGAAATGGAGGTAAAGCCTCTTTTTACACATGTGGATTTAAGTAAAGCACATAATATTTTATTATTTAATAGGATTCCATACGCCGTGTGTATCATAACTATATATTTGTATGCCTTGCCATTTTCCTTCAACATCTAATACTTTGCCTGTTTTTGTCGCTATATATTTTGCAATATAACTGGTAGATATATTGCGTCTTATAGCAAATATCTCTATGGTACATTTTGTGTTGGCCGTTAAAGAAAATGTACTGTTAAAACTTGAAGTTGATAAAGTTTCTTTTTCAGTTTCACTATATGTCCATTTTTTATTACCTGTAAATATTTTACCATCAGAAATAAGAGCCGGTACACAAATTTTCAAGGAATCATTGGTTCGCAAAGTGAAAGGCAATTCTTCATTAATAAAAAATTGAGATGTTTCGGATTGTTCGAGGAAATCTAGTGGTAGTGACTTATCAATAGAGGTAGTATTAAAAAATTCTTTTGAATATATAGAAACTGTATCAATCTTCAGCCCATCACCTTCGTCAAGAAAATATTTTATGCTTTGAAATACATAAACATCTTCCGGTTCTTTTACGACTGCTTCCGTTTCTTTTTTACAGGAAGAAAAAAGGAATATACAAAAAACCATAAACGCTAGCTTTCTCATAATAATTTTATTTGTTATGAATAACAATAGAACTGCGATAAAGGTAGGGAGGGAAAAAATCAATAGCAAGGAAATAATTCAATACTTTCATTTCATTAATAGTTCCTTAAAATTAGGATATAAAAAGTTAAAACTTTATCACCAACAAAAAAAATAATCTTCAATAATATCATTAATGAAGATTACTAAGTATGTATCTCATATTCTTTATATTAATCATTTCAAGAATAAATGCCCTACACTCAACCCAGGTATAAGAAGTCCGGTAACTTTGGTGATGATGTTTCGTGGGATACATTACAGGATTATGCAAGTTATACCAATATCGCCCCAGTAGTTAAACCTAAATTACCTTGGTATAATACTCCACCAAACACCGGTGGCCTTTAATCAAAAAAGCCCCTCCCCATTTCTGGAGAGGGGCCGAAGTCCTGAAAGATTATTCTAAACGCTAGGACTTATTCCTTTACTAATGCTAGGACTTCTGCTAGTTTATACTTCACATGAGATGAACCATCAACAAAGACTGGTGAAAGTTTTCCATTTCTAATGTAATTACTTACAGTTGCAACGGAGACTCCCAACAATTCAGCTGCTTCTTTTCTTTCGATATTAGCAACCTTCAACTTACTTAATACACTTATGACAGGAGCTAGTTTCTTTTCAATAGAACCCTCCACTATACTTCTGATTGTATTAATAAGGTCTTCTCCGGTGATCTGATGAACGAGAAGTGATTGGTTTTGCATAGTTTTTATAGTTTAGAACAATGCAAAGGTAGCTGTTTTTAACCTTTACCTTAGTTTTCCAACTTTAACTTCTGCATTTGAATAATACCAAAAAGACGCAAATCAATATAAAGAGCATCATCCTCAGTAAGGGGACGTCTATTAGTTAGTAAACCTTGAATGAAGTGTCTGTCCCTATTTTTATCAAACCACTCTAAGTTTTTTGTAATTAGTTTAATTGTTTCATTAGAGAGTTGACCATTGGACTTTAACTTGACTATTCTTAATTCTGATTTTAGCTCCATCCCTTCATCTGGTTTCATAACTTTACTTTTTAAGTTGATTTATTCATTTGCAAATATCGGTAAAAAGTTGTCTAACTTGAATTCAATCAAAAAGCAAGAACTAGTAAGTGAATATTACAATCCAATCAGTGTATTAGGTGGCGCTATTCCATTGTAAAATTCAATAAGTTCAACTTTGATTAGATAAAATTAGTAATAAAATTCAACAGAAAATTAAAATTCCAATTTCTTTTCATAATGAATATTCTTGTTGTGCTGGTTTACTCATAGAATGAATGGGGGAGTTCACGTCCGGTTCCTGGAGAGGAAGGGCTGAAATACCCTTGTCTACTCGACCCCCATTCAGCTGTCCCCATTCATTTCCATTTTGATTTCTTAATCCATCAATTGCCTCAAATAGTCTAATTGTTTTATAAAGAGAAATAGATGAAAATCAGAATTCTAAATTGATAGTTAAAAAAAGTTAAAAAATAAATTACAAATTAGGATTACCTTTTAAATAAATTTGGATTAACAATAAAAGGTGTTAGAATTAGACTACCAAATATTACCTTTTTTAAAACTATCGATTAAAAATGTGTTTCAACAATAACCTGACACATTCAAATTTAATACGCCTGAACTACTATTAAGAATAAATGAGACTAATAGTAGTGTTACAATTTATAATGGAATTACAATAGCCTAGCCTACAAAACCGTACTAATACTATTTTGCGTCTTATATATTTATTTTAAATAACTAAGTTATGAAACAACTTTTACTCTTTTCCAAATTCGTGTCAGATTATCTCCAACGCTTCATCCGAAAACAACTTTTTGCTAATCAATTTATGAAAACAATAAAGTTTATTGCTATTCTAATGATAGTGTCATGTGCATCATTTCTAAACGCCCAGACAAAGGTTGCCTTCGCTTATGATGCCGCAGGTAATCGTGTAAAAAGGGAAATCACATTTAAAAGCAGTAAATTAAATCTTGATACTACTGCTTCTTCTATTATTAAACCTGTTTCTGAAATGATGGATAAGGTGAAAATAACAATTTACCCAAACCCTACGAAAGGACAGCTTTCAGTTGAAATTACAAATATTCCTGCTAACGTTGCAGGTGAAATAAAAATTTACAATATAGCAGGTAATATATTACATTATCAGAAGACGTTGGGGCCATTAAATCCATTTGATTTTTCCATTTACCCAACGGGTATATATGTTTTATACATAAAAGTCGGACAAAACGAAAGCAAGTGGAAGATAATCAAGCAATAAAATAATCAGGTAACAAATTCACACTGAGATATTTTGATATTACTTATCGTAATTTAATTAAATTAAATAAAAAAACCTCAAGATCATGAAAACATACATTTTATTAATTTTTCTATTTTTTGTTTCGATCCTATCCTTTAGCGACACTTATGCCCAGAAGACAGACAGCCTGAAACAAAAACAGATAAAGTTTTATAGCAAAGCCTTAAATGTCGGTCAGGACACCGCGAAATTGGTATCCAACATTATGGATACATACAAAGAAGGTGTCAAGAAAATTGTTGCAGATGCCACCCTTACCGAAGATGTGAAACGGGTCAAAATTGATGACCTCATTGACGAGAAGAATAAAAAACTCGGGCTCTTGCTTAATCCCTCACAACAGGACAAGATCATTCCTACCACAGAGCGGATAAAGAATAAACCCGGTAAATAAAACAATAAGACTATATAATTATTCCAAATAATGAAGATATGTCCAGATTATATACTTCAGACCCAATCATAAAAAGTAATAGGGTAAAACTAGTTTTGCTAAGTGCAATAGTATTATTTTGCCTTTCGGCATTACCTGCAAGGGCACAAATTTACGGTTCCCGTTATAATCCGATAAATGCGGGATCCTTCGGTCCTTGTGGAAGCATGTCCTTCATGGATTATGAAAATAATGATCCCTCAAATGGATTTGGAGATACATATGGACAACTGGGTGATGATGTATGGTACACATTTACAGTAACCAATATGACCCAACAGATCAATATCTCATTATGTGGGAGTAATTTTGATACCTACCTTCATCTTTTAAATGGGAACGGCAATGAGATAGCTTCTAATGATGATAACGGGCCATTGTGCAGTGGCTCACAATCCTCCATTCAAACGACACTATCTCCAGGTACTTATTCTGTAGTGGCGGAAGGGTATAATGAGTCTAGTGGTGATATTGTTATAGAGATCAGCAGTAATGGGAGTAGTACTCTTCCACCTGGAGTTACTCTTGCCACCGCGATTGATGCCGGAACATTGAGTACGCCTTTTACCGATACCAAAAATAATTCACCCTCGAGTTGTTATCAGAACTTAATGGGGCAACCAAGCAATGAAATATATTACAAATTCACCATTAGCTCAATGGCTGAAGTAAGCATATCTCATTGTGGAAGCAACACAGACACTTATATGCACCTGCTTGATGCCAATGGGACGGAAATTGCTACTAATGACGATAACGGTCCCTTATGCGTAGGCCTTCAGTCTTCTTTAACAATCACACTGAGTGCGGGGACTTATTATGTGGTATCAGAGGGTTCTGGGTACTATTACGGTGACATTACAACAGCAATTTCAGCTGTGACACAAAATGGAGGATCAAATGGTGGAATTAACGGCGGATCTAATGGTGGTATAGTTGGGATGAGTGAAGGAAGTGCTTCCGTGAGTCCGAGCGGATCTGCATCTTATGAGATGCCAATCAAATTAACACCAGGAACCGGTGGGATGGTTCCACAATTATCAATAGTATATAATAGCCAGGGAAGCGATGGATTACTGGGAATGGGGGTTTCGATTTCAGGGTTATCAACCATCAGCAGGTGTCCCAAAAATTTATTCAATGATTGGACTGTTAGCCCTGTAAAACTTGATGCAACCGACCCTTTTGTTTTGGATGGGAATAGATTAATATTAATAAGTGGGTATTATGGAGCCGATGGTTCGGAATATAGAACCGAAAATAACTCTTTTGTAAGAGTAAAAGCAGTAGGAAATGCCAACGGAGGCCCCAATAGGTTTATGGTGTGGACAAAATCAGGATTGATACAGGAATATGGAAACACTGCCGATTCAAAGATTGAAGCATCAGGAAAAGCAAACGTGGTATATTGGTTATTAAATAAAGTGACGGACACTAAGGGGAATTATTATACCATTACATATGTGGAAGACTGGGTAAATGGTGAATACCGTCCTTCGCGGATCGATTATACCGGAAACGCTACTGCCAGTCCTGTTCTTAATCCTTATTGTTCCGTCAGATTTACTTATGGAAGTCGCAGTGTGGCAAATAAGATTTATTTAGCGGGAAGTAAATCACAGGTTTCTTATATTTTGCAAAGTATTAAAGTATACAATCAGGAAAACGTTGTCAAAGAATATCAACTTAATTATACCAATACTTATACGTTTGACAAGTATTTCTTACAATCCGTTACCGAAATAGGACAGAATGGTGATAGATACAATCCAACCACTTTTGACTGGTTTGTAAATAATAATTACCAGCATTCGGAACAAATTTATGACAATACCGGAGCTGCCACCATGTATGTAAACAAAGCCGATATTGTTGTAGGAGATTTTAATGGTGATGGTCAAACCGATTTCATTTCTACACCACAAGCAGGAGCAAGTTTTACAGGCTTAAGATTATTTCTGGCAAATGCCTCGGGAACGAAATGCAATTATACTGGTACATCACCTCTTGAAACAGGTTTCCTTAAATTATATGTCGGAGATTTCAACGGCGATGGCAAAATGGATATCATCCAGTGTCGAAAAATCGGTTCATATACAAACTACTTTGTTCAATACTCTACCGGAACGGGCTTTACGCCTGTTACTACAGCTTTTTTTACTGAAACACGTAGTCACGAAATTCGAATTTGCGACGTTAATGGTGACGGTATTTCCGATGTCTTTGTGTACTATCCAGGCAGCAATGATTGCAAAATTATTCGTTCAGAATTTTCAGGTGGTGTTGTTTACCCGCTTAATTATACCGCAATTCGAAACTTACCCATTGGGAAAAATTGGAATAGAGTAGAAATGGTTGACTTTAACGGCGATGGATTAACAGATGTAATGAATCTCGACGATAATGGGTATCAGTTATTGGAAAGTGATGGTGCTGGTACCATGTCGGTTGCACGAAACCTTACATGGCCTACTAAAAAACATAATATAACTTTCGGGGATTTTAATGGCGACGGAAAAACCGATATGCTTTTAACCGGTTATAATACTGCGGATTGGGATCCCTGGCAGATCAGACTTTCTACTGGTGTTGATTTTGAGGAATTTGATTTTTCACAAAAATTTAATTCTCAAACCAAACAAATATTTGTTGGGGATATGAATGGTGATGGTCGCGATGACTTTTTTGCAATTGATAAAACCGGTTCATCGATGGCAACCATTCCAATTTATCTTGCTTCCGGGAATGGATCAGATTTTACATATCAGGTTGGAGACTACTCTTACCCTCTTAGTTATTGGAAATTCTTTACAGGCGATTTTAGTGGTGATGGACGAATGGATTATTTGTGTACCTCCAATCAAAATACCTGGTTTGGTTATCAACTTTACACCGAACCATCGGATAGAGATCGATTGCTTAAGAAAGTTACCGATGGAATGGGTAATGTGACCAGTTATACTTATCGACCTGTTACCGACAACAGTATATATACAAAATATAGTGACGGATCATATCCATTATGTGATATTGAAGGCGCTTTCCAGGTAGTATCAACATTAACCAGACCCAATGGAAATGGAGGAGCGCAGGTTACCGGTTACAAATATGAAGGAGCGAAAATACACAAACGTGGAAAAGGCTTTTTAGGCTTTTCCAAATTTACGGCAACAGATCTTCAGACAGGTATTTCATCCACATCAACCTTCGAATTTGAGCCCACAAAATTTACGGTTGGATTGAAACGAACCGAAACCAGGCTCTCAAAAGGATCCTATTACAATAAATTGCTGGCAGAGGCCGATTATACCAATACTCTCCAAAACTATGAAACAGGTGTATATACATATCTGCCAACCAATGTAGTAGAGAAGAAATATGATTTGACCGGAACCAATGCTTATTCCCAAACAGCTACTTCTTATACCTATGATAGTTATGGGAATGTATTAACGACTAACCAAAGTTTTATAGATCCGACAACATCAGCAGAAGAAGCATCGGTATTATCCACCAACGAATATAGTAATGATGTCACTAACTGGTTTCTGGGTAGGTTGAATAAGGTTACTGTTTTGAAGAAATCAGCAGGACGACCAGACATTACCCGGGTGTCTCAATTTGAGTACGATGCATCAAGCGGATTACTTAATAAAGAAATTGTTGAACATGGGAATGCCGCAGTTGGTTATGATAAGGTTTACGAGCATGATGCTTACGGTAATATACTCCAGAGTACCACTACAGCCGGTGGAGTAAGTAGATATTTGCATTCGAAATACGATGACCAGGGACGTTTCGAGACCGAAACATACAATGCATTGGGTCTTAAATCTACTAAAATAGTACACCCATATTTTGGCGGGGTTACCAGCCAGTCAGATGTCAATATGTTAATAACCACTACTGCATATGATGGATTTGGTAAAGCTTCCAGTTCGGTGAGCGCTGATGGAGTAACTTCCACAGTTACTTATCTTTGGTGTAGTGGAGGTGAGGGTGGTCCTGCCACTGCTTTTTACTATGTGCGTTCCGAAACCTCCGGGACTCCTCCCGTGCTTGAGTTTTTCGACCGTCTTGGACGCTCTTTGCGTAAAATTGCAATCGGTTTCGACGGAACACGAATTTTTGCAGATACTCATTATGATGACTTTGGGAGGGTGAAACGTTCATCTGATCCTTATTTTGAAGGAGGGACACCTCAATGGACCACTTTAGACTATGATGAACTGGGTCGGGTTGTTACCAAAACCCTTCCCGACAATGCCCAGATTACCATTACTTATAACGGATTAACCACAACCACGCATAACCCCTTGCAGCAGAGCGATACACGCAAGGTAAACCAAAAGGGCCAGCTTATCAAAAGCACCGATAACAATGGCCAGATCGTAACTTACGTCTATAATAGTTCGGGCAATCTTTTAGAGACACATGATCCCAAAGGAAACGTCGTAACAATGGAATACGATTTATTGGGCAACCGTACCAAACTGATCGATCCTGATTTAGGAACTGTTACTTCTATTTATAATGCATTTGGCGAAGTGGTATCTGAAACGGACAGTAAGCCCAATGCGCAAGCAGTCATTACCACTTATGACGAAATAGGGCGCATGAAAACGCGTACAGAGGCCGAAGGTGTCACCACCTGGATCTACGACACGCAACCCAAAGGTGTTGGTAAGCTTACAAGCGTCTCCCATGACAATGGTATTTCTCAATCATTTGAATATGACGCTCTGGGCCGATTGCAACATCAATCTGAAACCATTGACGCGATCACTTACGATACCTATACCACTTATGATGCATACAGCAGGGTATCACAGATAACCTACCCCAAAGATCCATCTGCATCCACCCCACTTCGTGTGGAAAACCAGTATAACCAATACGGGTTTTTCGAAAAGGTGGTTAATGTAGATGATAACACCGTGTACTGGAAAGCCGAAGTGATGAATGCCCGTGGTCAACTGGAACAATTCAAATATGGCAACAACCTGCGTACAAACAGGACATACAACCCTCAAACCGGTTTGCTTGAAACAATAGCGACACCCGGGTCAGATATTACCTGGGTACAGAACTGGCAGTATTCGTTTAATGCCATTGGTACCCTTACCCAACGAAAAGACTTAAAACGCAATCTTACCGAAGATTTCCATTACGACAATCTGAACCGGTTAACGGAAACCTATAAAAACAATTCGTTGGTTAACTCGGTGACCTACGACGAAATCGGAAATATACTCAACAAATCCGATGTTGGCGACTATACCTACGGTACAACAAACGGCCCGCATGCCTTGCAATCCATTACAACCGGTTCAGGCAGCATTCTTAATACCACTACGCAAAACATCACCTATACCTCGTTTGATAAGGTTAATACGATATGGCAGGGTGTCGATAGTATGACCTTTACTTACGGGCCGGGTCATGATAGGAAACGAGTAGACGTATACCAAAACCAGAGCCTGAAAAGCCAGAAATATTATTTAGGCAACTTATATGAAAGGGAGAGGGATATAGCTACCGGCGAGATAAAAGAGACGCATTATATATTTGCAGCCGGTGGGGCCATTGCTATCTATATACGAAGCAGCTTAGGCGCCACCAGTACCCACTACCTGCACAAAGACCATCTGGGCTCCATGCAGTGTATCACCGACGAAACCGGACATCTATTGCAGGAACTGAGTTACGATGCGTGGGGTAACCGCCGTAATGTGGATACCTGGGACGTGTATACCACATTGCCTGCAGGTATATTATTGGCGCGAGGATTTACCGGTCATGAGCATATTGACCTGTTCGATCTGATTAACATGGATGGGCGGATTTATGACCCTATAGTTGGCCGGTTCCTTAGTCCTGATCCAATTATTCAGAACCCTGAAAACCTGCAAAGTTTAAACAGGTATTCCTATTGTTTAAATAATCCTTTATCTTTGACAGACCCAAGTGGGTACTCATGGTTAAGCGATAACTGGAGGTCACTGGTAGCTGCAGCTGTGGGAATAACAGTCTCTGTTCTTACCTGTGGTACTGCTACGCCTTTAGCTGCTATGTTATCTGGCGGGCTAGGAGGTTTTGCAGGAGGTGTTACAGGCGCGTTACTCTCGGGCGCTAATCTTGGGCAGGCATTTACAGCCGGGATTGTCGGAGGGTTAATAGGAGCTGCAAGTGGGTTTTTAAACTTTGCATCTGGTTCTGTTGACGCAACCTCTAAAATTGGGGCTATGTTCGAAAGAGCCGCCAAACATGCATTTTCGGATGCCTGGTTGAATGGAATAACAGGAGGCGATATGGAACATGGGTTTATTACTGGTGCATTGTCATCCATGGGAAATGGGGTTATTGACAAAAATGTAAATGGGGTAATATCCAAGGTTGCATGTTCTGCTGCATTAGGAGGGAGCGTTGAAGAAATTGGTGGTGGTAAATTTGCCAATGGAGCTATCACTGGAGCCTATGGAATGTTGTTTAATGAATTGATGCATAATGATGAAGAAAGTGATCCTCCAGGCAGTAACAATTCCACAGGACCAGGGGGTAATTCGAAAGCAGGTGCAGGTTCATTAGAAGATTTAAAGAAAGGACCTCCAGATCATCCAGAATATGAGTCTCCTAAAGGTGGCGATCGAAAAGTTCGAAATCCAAATGGAAAAGGAAGTGGATGGATTGATAGAAAAGGACGTGTTTGGGTGCCAACAGATCACGACGGAACACACGCTCCTCATTGGGATCGAGAAAATCCTGGAGGGGACTATGTTCCTGTATATCCATATTCTCAACCTGCTAGTGATCCAAGTTTGTATTATAGGATAGGTAAAACGGTTGGATTAACTTCAGTAGCATCAATAACGATTTACCTTATCATTTCTGAGGCAAGTAGAGTCCTCTTTCCGCCTAGAAACTTAATACCTCTTCCATAATTGAATTTTCGGAGTTGTTTTAATTGTTAATTAAATAATTTTTATGATAAAATTTAAAAAGAACTTTAAAAAAGTACTTCCTTATGATAGGCGTCAATATATTGAATTTTTGGATGATGATTTTGATTCATCTATCGAATGGTATGGGGTTTCATTTCAATTAGAAAGTGAGGGGGAAAAAATCGGTTTATCGAAATTTGTAGAAATTTACGAATATTTGTTTAAAAATATAATATTAAAACTTGATAATGGTTCGTTCTGGATTGTAAATCACGATGATAAAGACATGAAGTGGTTTCCTAATGAAGAGGATAATTTAGCCTCATTACGAACCTTATTCAAACAAAGAAATGTTCCAAATACATTTAGGGGCGCTTTAATTTGTACGAAGGATGATTTGATTGAATTTTCCAGGGATTTAATTTCATACCCATGTGCATTATTTTATAAAAAAGGTTCATTATATAAAAATATAGATGTTTCACATGGTGAATTGCAATTTATTATAAAAATATCTGGTCATATGTGTATTGACTTATTGAGTACTGATAAAGCGCTATTAAGAAAAATTATAAATGAAAATGCCTCAAGTCTTTTTGTGGTAAAAGAATATAGAGGTACTTCATTATGGACTTAGTATCGCATATTGACCTAATGGGGTGAGGAACCATTTAGTCATAAATTTAAGCGTATGAAACTAATTCAAAGTTTATTAATATTCGTATTATCTGTTTTTATTTTAAGTTCATGTAAAACAGATGTACACAGAGATTACTATTCAAATGGGACCTTGAAAGAAGAGTATTCTATGCGAAATGGTAAATGGGTAGGTAAGTTTAAAGCTTTTTATGAGGACGGAAAAGCAAGTGCGATTGGCCAGTTTAAAAAGGGACAAATGACAGGGATTTGGCAATATTATTATCCCGATGGTACTATTCAATCAATCCAAAAGTTTAAAGATGGAAAAGCAATTTCACTCAATTTATGGGATACTAATGGAAAACAAGTAATAAAAGAAGGCACAGGGGTTGCAAAACATTATGATCAAACAGGACAAATAGTTAGTATAATGTCCTACAAAGATAATGTTTTCCATGGGAAGTGTGAAACTTGGTTCCCTAACGGCATTAAATCAACTGAGATATACTATGAAAATGGTAAGCCAATAGGGATATGGAAATTTTGGAATGAAAAAGGAGAATTAATTAAAACTGAGAAACACTAGCAAAATGCCCGGGAATTCCGGGTATTTTGATTATAATGAGAATAATAGTATCAGTCTTTATTTGCTGGGCAACCGACCCAAGCTATCGAAGCTTAATGGGGTCAGGGTATGCTAGGAGAGAGTGTTTGTAACACTCTAAATCTGTATTAAAGATCAGGATTGGTACTTCATAACAGGTTTGCCGGAGCATGTTTTCACTTCCTCAAAATAAATTAAGGACAACTTAAAAAAAGAGGTTATATGAATGCAGATGTTCACCTCAGACTCGAAGAGGGAGAACTGAAATGCCCTTGTCTACTCGACCTTCATTTTCTCTTTATTTCTTATTCTTTTTCAAAACCAATATTTTTGGGAATGCCCTTAGAAATCAGTAAGTTGTTTAATAAATTAAGACATTTCCCATCATTCTGATATTTTGAAATGCCATTTTTAAAATCTTCAAGAGTAAATTTCTTGTTTTTAAAACTTTTGTAAATCCCTTTAATCATGGCATTCCAATTTTCATCCCCCATACACCTTCTTACCTGATGAAAAACAAGTGGTCCCTTGGCATAAATACTCTGTGCTTCTTCGATAAAGTTGTTTACAGAAACAACATCCAAAACTGATACATCTTGTCCTGCTTTTACAAGATAGGTATAATTTGCAAAATAAACATCTTTCAGAATTCGCTTCAATGAATCAATACCATATTCATGCTCAACATACATTACTCTTAAATATTCAGTTAGAGATTCTTCAACAAACCACCAGCCTTTCGAGTGTTCATCTATTTGAATAGTATTTCCAACCCATTGATGGCCTACTTCATGCGGCACCCAAGCTCCGGGATCAGGAATGGAATTTAGTAAAGTTGGCGTAAAAAGAAGTAAAGTGTGAAGACCTTGTCCAAGATAGTAATCTGCCGGTATCTCAATGACCGAAAAATTATTGTCTTGATACTTTCCCAGCAGACTGCTGTAGAAGTTAAATGAACTCTTTACTAGCGAAATAATTTTTTGTTCATCTTTCAAACCGGGAATAAAATAGAAGTTAATCCTGGTTCCTTCCAGAACCTCCGATTTGTACTCCATTGAATCAGGATTAAAGACAAATAGTGCAAGATCAGTTTCATTAGAAGTCTTCCAATTAAAAGAAGTCCTGTTATTCTTCATCAATTTCTTGTTGCAAGATCCATTGCTGATTGTTGTTAAGTTATTTGGAACATTAATCGTAAGATTTGAACTAAAAATATCGCCAATTTGAAGAGGATACCAACGGTCAAAACGCTTCATTACAATCATTCCTCTTTTGACCATGAATGAATCAGCAGGAAGAATGTAAGAGATTAGTAATGAGAGTTTTCTAATCTCAACTGATTTTTCAGGTAAACTGATAATTAATGAATCTTTACCCGAAATCTGAAATGGAATATTCTCTTGATTATTTAATCGAATACTTTTTATTTCAGCATGTTTGTTTAAAAGAAGAGGAATGGTCCTTATAGATGTTTTATTTTTAATGGATAATTGAATGTCAATTAGAAATTGTTTTTTTGATAAATCGAGATTTACATTAATATCATAAGCATTGATTTCCAGTTTGCCAGTTTGTGCTGTAACAACCTCATTTAAAATAAGAATCAATAAAATGATTGTGTATCTCATGTTGTGTAGGTATTACTAACTTTCAGACTCTGTAATTTCTATCAATAGTTTTGGAGTGTCGAGCGGTAGAATTTATTCCAATCCAATTTTTTAACATTGAATTCTTCGGATAGAATTTCATCTAATGTGGTATAAGTCATGATTCTTTTCAATCCCACAATACCCTTCTTTTTAAAAGTAAGTTCACAGAGCAACCCTTTCAATGCACTGTTAGGGTTTGTCAGGTTGTCCATGTAATAAAATTTGTCCAAATTATTCAAATCAATTTCCGGATGCTCTTTCAAATACTGATTAATTCTGTGTAAATGCCAATCAAGATTATGACCGAGACTTCCGCCGTAAAAGACTGCTAAACCTTCATTAAGTGGAGAGTTTGGATGGAGTTTGTTGAGATAAAGATGAACGATTTCGTGGAAATAATTTTCACCCCAGCCTGAAGAGAAAACCAGATTGTCAGTTGCATCAGACAATCCTGAAGGTTTATCTGTATTACCCATTCCAAAGTTATAATCAAAACCTCTAAAGATCTGCATTTCATCATTGGTATTGGTAAAATAATATCGGATATTAATGGGTTTTAAATCCCAATCTTTTTCAAGTTGAGTAATTTTACTAATTAAACTGTCAGATTTTACTTTATTGAAATGGTGATATTTAGGGAAATAATAAGTAACATTTCTGTTTGTCTTGCTTTGCCATTGCTTTAAATTAATCGACATTGGGTTTATGAAATAAGGTTTCATTGCCTTGTCGAATTTCACGAAATGGTTACAAATATAGTATACCGTTAAATTCTTCGATGAATCTGATTCTCCAAAGAGTGTTTTTATATGAATAAATTCATTTTCATACTTTATACTTAGAATTGTAGGCTTTCCCCATTTATAAATTGGATCGCTTCCCATTAACGAAAATGCCATCTTATCGGGCACTTTGAATTGTTTACAATCTTCTGCGGAATAATATTTCGAATAATCAACCTTTGAACCTTTAGTAAATTGATCAATGTACCCTCTGTAAAATTTAATTGCAGTTGAAATTTTTGTATCCAAAGTGTCTACTCCAATGTTGGTGCCTACCTGACCAAAGGAACTTTTTATTGTTACAAAAATAATCAGGACTAAAAATTTACAACTCTTCATTTGTTTTTTGCTTTATTAGTTTTTTTGATCAATAACATAGTTATAATGAGGAAATTAATACGTTTAAAATTCAGGTAAAATTAATGCTTAAATCCTTATAGGTGATTATGTATTAAAAAAAGGAAAAAGGCATTTATTGACATGTGAAGAAGAATGCTGTAGAAGAGTCCATAATTCATTCGGATATACCCTAAAATAAATCCTGCGACTATCTGTGGCCCTGCCAGTAAGACCGAAAATGCTATCAAAATATAAATGTTGCCACTATAGTTTCCAATATGTAACAATCCGAAAGTAAGACATGAAGCGTAAAAGAAATATTTAAATTTGGAGTTAATGAATTCTTCGATTTTACTTATCGGAATTGTAGTCACCAAAATAATAAAGCTTATCAAAAGGCTTAATTGAATAGTCAAATTTACTAGCTTTGAATGTAAAACTGCTAATATGCCATAAGCAATTATAGAACAAACAAATAGTATAAGATTAATTTTTCTGAACTTCAACAATGATCTGAAAAAAAGTTCTTCACAAATGGGGGCAAATAGTATTCCCATTAAAAATATATTCCCCCGTAATGACACCATTACAAGATTCCTGAGATGGAAGTGAGTACTTATAACATTGGCTATAAATCCAAAGAAAAAATCAGATATCAGAGCTATTACAAACAAATACAATAAATATTTAATCAGTGGTCGTTTGATTGGGATATTAACTGGATTTCTTAGATAATTAAAGAAGTCGTGTATTAATTTTCGCATAAGTAATCAATTTTCCCGTCTCGTGAATGACTGCTAATATTTTTTTAAAATGTAAAATATCCTTTTCTTCTTAATTTAATGGTGCCTGGTACCATCATTTCTAAATATACCTGACCTATTATAATTACATACGCATATTCATAATTGCATTTTGCTTTTGAATTGTTGTGTTTTTTTCTTTCCCAAACTTATAACTTATCCCTAATCTGAAAACTGCTGCTTCAGAAAGATATTTAAACTGACTTTGCATAGTAGCACTATTGATCTCTGTAGTATTATTCGTTCGGTGGAATGGATTGACTATAGTAAAGGAAGTATCTATTTTGTCATTAAAGAAAGTTCGATCGAATTCAATATCAATATAATGAGAACTGTTGATTTTTCCCTGTGCGGTTATGGTTGTCGAAGTATATTGATACCCAATATAGGAATTGATTTTCAAAGGTAAAACGATGTTACTGTTTAATGAAAAAGATATGCTGGGACGATTCTCTCCTGATACTTTCAACGACTCTTTCATCCGCTTATAGTTATCCTGAAATATTGACAACGATGTCTCTAAAGAAAACCAATCAGTAAAATTATTTTGGGTGGACAGGCTGAGGTACAAATGTTGCATATCTGCCAGATTCTGATTAGTAAAAATTAACTTATTGGATACAGAGTCAACTTCTGCAGCAACGCTTATTACCTTATTTGAATAGGTAATTCCTCCTATTAACATATACATTTGAGTCTTAGAAGGCTGAAAAATGTAGGTTATATCACCCCCATTATTCATACTGGGTTTAAGATCAGGATTCCCTTTATAAATTTGTATTGGACTATAATTTTTCTGAAATGGGTTGTAGGAGCTAAAACCTGGTCGTGTAATATTTTGTCTAAAACCAAATGTCATATTCTGTTTTTCATTTATATTATGAGAAATCGAAATAGAAGGATATAAAGAATTGGCCAATCCGGTTTTATTAAAATCATTTTTATTTAATTCACGAGATAAAGAGTTATAGGTCATGTATTCATTCCGAAGACCCATCATATAATTCCATTTTTTTCCGGATATCTTAAAATTAATAAAAGCAGCGGCAACGTTTTCATTATATTTGAAATAATCGGTGACCTCTTTATTTTGAAGGTCTGAGGGAGGTAATGGTTTGTCTTTAAAATGATCATTCAGATTTGCAGCAATGTACTCTCCTCCTGTTTCACAAGCTACCGAACCGGATAATTTCAAGTTATAAACCGCTTTTAAAGTGTAAGCTCGTTCATACGACAAATAGGATTGTTCATTATTGTAGATTTGAGTTAATCCGTTTACTAAGGTATTTTGGTTATTGGTATCCCGATTATCTATATTTGTAAAGGTGGTATTAAACTGCAGAATAAACTGATTCTTGTTTTTGAAAGTAGATCTGTAATATAAATCGATGTAACCTTTGCCATAGCTGTTTTTATGATCTTTAATCAAAGAAGTATTGGACAATATTGGAACAGCAGCTTCACTGGTGAGCTGATTCGTTGTTAAATCGATACTCTTGTAACTTAAATAATTAATATTTCCTCCAATGATCTGATTGTCGCTGATTTTATATGTAAATGATGCATTTCCTGATTGATTATTGAATAATGCATTGGGATTATCTGTAGTCAGAGTATATGCATCTGATAATGTCTGGTTTTGAATATACCTTACTTTGTCTTCAAAGAAACGAAAAGTTCGATTGAATCTTTCATACACAGACATATCGAAATTGAATTTTGGCTTTATGATAGAAAAACTTAATCCCCCAAGATACTTTTTGTAAGTACCTACTTGTCCTCTGATTGTTCCGAAATAACCGTCTCTTAATTGATGTTTTGTTATGATATTGATAATACAGCCAATTGATGAATTAAATACTGAGGAAGGGTTTCGGATTACTTCGATTTGTTTGATATTATCTCCTGAGATAGTATTAAGAAAAGCTGCTAACCGGTCACCTTCAATTTTTTTGTCAATACCGTTAATCTGTATCATTAATCCATCTTTACCTATTACCGAAACATTGGATCCACTTACAATAACTCCTGGAATTGCTTTTAAAACTTCCATTGCTGACTGACTTTTAATAATGATCGGATTATTCTCCACTTCAACCTTATATCCACCTGATACTGGAACGATAATCGGTTGTTTAGCCAGAATAGTTACAACATTAAGTTCATTAGCAACCTGATTTATTAATAGTTGGCCTAACTCTGTTGTCTTATTGGGGTCAATGGAAATCGTTTTTATCAACTCCTTATATCCCATCATCCGAAGCTTTATCAACAGTGTACCTTTAACACCTTCGAATTCAAATGCGCCGTTTTCATTTGTAGTAACACCGACCTTCATGACCGAATCTGTTGGATTTAGCAACAAGACCATTACATATGGAATAGGGGACTTAGAGACACTGTCTACAATAGTACCTGTAATTTTGGTCTGTTGGGTTTGAGCATCTATTTTACTATTTGTTAAAATGATAAATAATGTGATTGAGAGGCAGATTAGAATTTTGATTTGTTTCATCAGATAATAATTATGATATAAAGTTATTGCAATAATTCACACTAACTGCAAAAAGATGGGTTATTGCTTGAAAGCTCAGGTTTTTCAGTACATACTGCATGTTTTGTTTCTCTTAATGTTAAAAAGGGTCTTTAAAATAAAAGCATAATTTATTAAATTTATTAACCAATATTATTTTTACCCTTGAACGGATGTTAAATTTTAATTTTCTCAAGGGCATCACAGTTCATTTTCTCTGCTTCAGCATCAAATCCAATCGCTAAATTTGCTTTATAAAAATCTTTTAGCCCCTGTAATTTCTTGTCTTCATGCGCAGCTTTATAATAATTAGCAAGCGTTAACAATGCCTGATGATAACTGAAAACACTTCCTGAAATTCTGGGAAGATCATTTTCTTTTATTGTAGAGTAATCTTTAAAGTTTTCTTTCTTAAGTAATTGTTCTATCTTTAGATAGTTAATGGCATATTCTGTATTTCCGATTTTTATCGGCATTAGTTCTGACACCAGTCCGCAATTTCGAAAAGATGAATCTAATCCTCCATAAAAAAATGGATTCATGATATTGGAGAAATAAATTGGACGATCCTGATAATTGTCTTCGATGATTTGCAATTGTATAGCCCGCTGCGGACTTAAGAAAGTTCTCTTGTTTACCGGTTCTCCATTAATTTTTGATTGTTCTTTGTCAGAAAACAAATCGGGTTCAATAGTCCATTGCATTTTATAGCCGGCATCCAGTTTGCAAACATCTTTCATGTTTTGTGAAACCGGAATGAAAACGTTTGTCGTTTTCCACTTGAAGGGATGGATATCCATTATTTGTTCTTCGGTCAGGCTTAATTTGATTTTTCTTACACCGCCTTCCAGGCCTTCTTTTAAAAATTTAACATACCAGGGTCTGTCAATGTAACCAATTGGCATGATAGTAATATCAGTTCTGAATTTCTCATGTAATTGCAGATATGAGCAAACGTCAAAATCATTATTACCCCCCATGAATAGAATGGCGTTTCTGTCACAGGAGTTGAGCATGTTCCTTCCATATTCAAGCAACCAACCCGGATAAGCCCCTTTTTGAAAAGCAAGTTTGAAATAGTATTTTAGTTTTTTCAAATCATGATTTCGCATGGCAATGAATGCATTTCCACTGCATTCAGCTCCATAAAAGTATTTTGCGTCACCATATTTAGGGTTTAAAGCTATAGCTTTGTCGAGGTATTCGAAAATTTTCTGCGAATATAAAATATCATACCCTAGTAATGGTCGGCTATCATAAGCCCGATAGTGATTGAAAAAACCCAGATAATAATATATTTCAGCATCATTCGGGCTTTCTTTAACAGCCTGTTCAAGAAAACCTATCGCTTCATTATAGTGTTCTTTCTTAAATTCATCCAATGCCTTTTCCTTTAGTGTTTTCATCTGAGCAAACAGACTTGTAGATAAAATTATAAACACTAATGTTAATGCAATTCTTTTCATTCTAATTGTTTTTTAATGCTGAAACTAATGTTTAAGTAAAAATGCAACCAAAGTGTAATATTTTGTAAAGATTGTTTATAAATTTAAAATACACAAGTAATTTAAAAGTTATTGTATGAACCCCCCTCTTTTTTGGATGAACCGCACATTTATTTTCATGTCAACAAATATTGATTGACTATTACGCTGCAATCGACCCCATCTTGGACATTCCGGTGATGCCGGTTTATCCACTGAAAGAGTGGGGGAGTTCACGTCCGATTCATAGAGAGGTTAGGGCTGAAATATCCTTGTCTTCTTGACCCCCTATACACTTAAATAATAGTTAATCTCCAAATATACAAACATTTGAGACTTATTTGGGCCTGCCCCCCCCCATTAATCCCATTAATCCCGTTTCATAATATCATGTATTAGTTAGTTTTTGAGGATAAAGTCTGTAATACTTTTTACCAATATATCAGAAATAGGCAAAGATGCATCTGAATATGATTTCACATTTGCCTGCATGTCATTTCCCACAATTCTAAACACATGATTCATGTTTTCGATCAAAACTAAATTTGCTTTTGGATTTGCAACCGAAAGACGCTTAGCATCTTCAACAGTTATATTGAGATCGCTAGTACCCTGTAAAATAAGAACAGGTATTTTTAATTTACTTATTTCTACTTGTGGATCGAATTTGATCCATGATATCAAATAGGGTTGGAGGCTTGCTTTAAATAACGAATTAAGCATAGGATCAACATTTGTTACTGTCCTTCCTTTTACTAAACTATCCAGGATGGGAAAAGCCATAGCAGTAACATATTTTGGTTGTACACTCAACTGTGTTTTTAGCAATTTATCGACGGATTGACCTGACCCAGCAAGTGAAATGTATTTATCGGCAAGAACAGCTGCCGGCATTCCAATCAAGGATCCTTCACTATGTCCTATTACAATGACTTTTGAAAATCGTTTATCTTGTTTTAACATCTGAACCAATCCTTTTGCATCTTCCATTAAGTCGTCAAACCTTAGGTCGATTTCATTTTTACAGGCCGCCTGGCTTTCTGCTATACCTCTTTTATCATAGCGTAATGTTGCTATACCGTGTTTCAATAATTCATTTGATAGCATTTTGTAACAATTTCCTTTAATCCCTAAAGGAATATAATTACCATCTCTGTCCATTGGTCCAGACCCAACAATAATAAGTGCTACAGGAATTTTGTTAAAACTGGCAGGTGTAGTTAGTGTTCCAAAAATGTCACCGGTTTTTGTTTTTAATATGATGTTCTTTTCAACGAAAGTTGTATCACTGAATATTGAAGCATCTACTGAAAATGAAATCATTAATATAAGCAGCATTAAACCAATTGTTATTTTCATTTTGTGTGATTTTAGGTTAAGTATTTTATTACAAGTTATTGACAAAGCTATTTTGTTAAAAGGGGAAGGATGATTCTTATAATTCTTCTCTTTCTTCATTCCTATACACAATGTAAGAATAGACAAAAGGTACTAAGCACATAATTGCTATTATTCCAAACGAAATATAAGGTATTACAGTTTTATGAGCAAAGAAAATTGAAAGTAGAGCAATCATTGTTCCACCTACCATCCAAATAGGTCCTGCGAGTTGATGTGTTTTCTTCCATGTATGATCACTTTCCAACGTCCAGGGTGTACGGAATCCTATGAAATAGCTGGGTTGCATCGTCTTCATAAATTTTCCAAGAATTGCAAAAAAAGATCCGAGGACCACTAAAATCAAATTTGGATTATTTAAACTTCCAACTTTACTGATATAAACAAGGTTTGTAGATAATATTGCAAGAAAAAATGTGATTATAAAACGGAAGTTGTAATATTTTTCATCTATTTGTTTTATTTTCTTTTTCGGATCGATATAAGGAATTGCTAACATTAATAAATAGATTCCGAATCCTAGTCCAACTGTGAGGTAGATCAACATGGACTTGTGCGACCAACCATTTACTACTCCACTATTGCTGAAGTGTGTAGGTACTATTTCAGGCAGCTTCTGCCAGATTGTTGCAAGGTATACGATGGGCAATAAAATCAGGACCAATAGAGTCAACTCTTTTATAAATTTATTCATGATATTGTTTTAATGAGTCAGTATATAAATTGAAATATATTGTTAACAAGAAAAAGGGGACAGCAATCATTATTTACATGTATTAAATTTATACATAATAATTTATTTGCTACAAATATTGAATTTATTTTCGGACTATCCAAGAAAAGAGTGAGTTATTGTATGAATCCCCTCTTTTTTTGGATGAACCGCACATTTATTTTTTAAAACTTCAAAATGGAGCAAATTTGTAGATCGATTTGAGACTTTCGTTTCACTACTCTATTAATATTTGCAATGAACCTAACTTATTTCTGGGAAATATTTTCCATCTGGAGATACTAGTAAAAAGTTGTCTTACCTATACCAAGACTTTTATAAATATCTGCCGGTTTCATCTCACCTCAAAAATAAAAGTTGTTGTAAATTGTTCGCAAACTATTTATTATAGAAGTCTTTCAAAAAGGCTACTTTTACTTTTAGGAAAATTACCTTGAATTTGAGTAGGGGGACAGTTACTCCCCAAGCTATCATTAGTGAACCTACTAACTGAATGTTGCTTTTCAACTTTTTCATTTAAGTGGTCGTATCCATTTGTAAATATCGGTAAAAAGTTGCTTTACTCAGTCCAAGGCTCTCATAAATATCTGCCGGCTTCATCTCCCCCTTTCGGGAAAGTTCTTTTGCCATAAGCAGTTTCTTTTTATTACCCGGACTAAGCCCTCTCTTACTTCCTCCTCCGGGATTTCTAAGTTTCATGGCAGCGATCCCGGCTCTGGTCCTCTCGCTTATCAGCTCCCTCTCAAACTCCGCGAAGGAAGCAAACATATTAAACATTAACCTTCCTTGTGGAGTTGTTGTATCAATATTGTCGCTTAGGCTTACGAATTCTACTCCCAACTTTTTAAAATTGGATATTAATTCTACCAAGTGTTGAAGGGATCTCCCAAGTCTATCAAGTTTCCATACAACTACAGTGTCCCCTTCTCTCAAATTAGATACCATAGAATTTAGCTCGGGACGATCCTTAATAGCACTTAATTTTTCCTTGAGTATTTTTTCACAGCCGGCATTTTTCAATGCGGTTAATTGTAAATCTAAATTCTGATCTTTAGTTGAAACTCTGGCGTATCCAATTTTCATATTAGTCTCAGTTAAGGAGGGTTTGTGAGTCTTATTTGTGAGACGAGCTTTTGAGACTACATAGGACACTATTCTCATAATGTCCTATTGTCCCTTTACACGTTCCTTTTTGGGGACTATAATTTCATAACGCTACAGTATTTGTAGAACATAGTCCTTGACTTTTAAAAAGAAAGCAAATATGCATTGATTTGGAATAACCTTTCAATTTATGTTTATATTAATCCAAAAGCACCCCACTCTTCAATCGAAAAGTATACCACTAAATCCACTATGAACCGAATTTTTCCGTTCATAAGATATGGTCAATTTAGCCGGCATATGTAACAGGGTCCTCGTTCGCTTCATAAAAACAATATTCCACTACTATCTATGTGGTTATTCTGACCAATTCAAATAGTCCTTTGGTTTCTTATTTCTGAAATAGTTTGGGGTAATTGCATACCGGCTAATAATTAGATCAGGCATCAAAGCTTTTATTAAAGGACGTTATATAATTGGCCACCAGAAAATGGTATTGGTTCACCCGACTTAACCGGTGTAACAGGGAAAGAATTAAAATCGAAGATGATAGGACTGCCAATGATAAACACTGAGGTGGATTCAGATATTAGGATTTTACAATTTCAGCAATAAATATTATTTCATTGGTAGCTGTAATATATACTAGTGTTATGTTAAGCTAATTATAGCGTATCGAATTAATCATAAATCATTGATTTATTTCATTTTAAAATATTCAAATTGATTCATTTTCAAATTAACTTAACACTAGTTACAACCATGACTTCCATGTGGTACTTTGGTGCTTTTAGTACTTTTGAAACACAGTGAATTGTTTATCAGCTTTATAAAACAAATAATTAAGTACGTCAAAAGTACCAAAAGTACATTTATACTTAAATTAAATGGACAATAGAAGTAATATTGGCACGTCACGTACTGGACAGAACCTGAAAGAAATAGCAGGAGCGATTATCGCAACGTTTCTCCATACGATTATGTGAAGTCATACTCTAAACGATTAAAGTACTTTTATAGCAGACAAACCAAGAAAGCGGTCGAATTAATCAACCGGGACAAAGCTAGAATTGTAAATGAGTTACAGTTCGAATTTGTAAACGAATATAAAGGCTTTTTTTTCCTAAGACTCCAGTAAATACAAATAATAACAAGAGTATAATTGATCAATTACAATGGAGCCTCATTCCATTTTGGGCTAAAGACGACAGCATAAAACAATATACACCGAATGCTAGGATTGAGACTTTGACAGAAAAACCTTCTTTTAGAGACAACTTTAAAAATAGATGCCTTGTTATTGTTGATGGCTTCTATGAATGGCAGTGGATGGATGAAAAGGTTAATAAAAGCAGATTTATCTCATTACGCTGTCTGGAGAAGAGTTATTTTCATTTGAGGGACTCTGGTCTCATTGGGTGAATAAAGAGTCAGCAGGGGTTGTTAAAAGCTACACTATCATAACTACCGAGGCCAACCCCTTGATGAGTGAAATTCACAACTCAAATGTTTATATTAATCCAAAAGTACCTACTCTAAATCGAAAAGTTCTCCATATTTTTGAACATTTCATTGAGAAAAAGCATTGTTTGACTTCATTTGGTGATAAAACAACCAAAAAAGGAGGCAAAACCTTTCGATTTCGCCTCCTAAACCCGATATTCGGTCATTTATGAGTGTATAATCTGTAGAATCTTTTCAAGATATCGTGAAAATGGATTCCTTTCAAATTGATAACAAGTCAAAATCCAGCGATTACTCATGAAAAATGATAAAAAGAGCTTCCAAAAAGAGTTTCTTTATCTTTCCAACTCGTCATTTATTTGATTTTAGTTGAGTTTAAGAATTCATTTACCAATTTTTCAGCCAGGTCTTTGATATCAGCTTTCAAAGGATTGAAGATTGGCGCAATGTTCAATTCAGCCTACTTCCTAAATTTGTATGAGACATAGGTTTCTGGCACTCGCCATCCTATTCTTCTACATTGCCTCTCAATGCAAGCATATTTCCGGCAAGTAGGGGTACAATACAAGCTGTCACACTTTTTGGCCTCGTACCTTTTTCCACAGAATTCACAGACCTTATTTGTTATTCGATTGCTCATACTTAATTAGTATTTTGGTTAGAAAATATTCCAGATAATCGACGATGTCGTCATTCTTTTTTAGATTTAATTCTTTTGCTTTTCGCTCCATAAAATCACTGACAATGATATTAAGACCAAGACTCTTGCGAAGTTCATCTCCTCTTTTTCCCCAAATCTCATAGCATCCAACATCAGGTAGAAGAACTACCTGCCTTCCTTTTAATGCAGACATTTTATCGGTTGAAAGTTGAGATAAACCACCACAGGAAAGAACTACAAATTCGGGGAAAAGGACTGAAGCAATAACAGCCTTCTTTTCACCTTCAACAATCATAACACTCTTGAAGGGATCATTTAATAAGTGTTCCCCAAAAAGACATTGTTTGAGGTTGTAAGGTTCTCCGCCAATGAGTTTGTGAGCCCATGTGATGTGATCATAACCCTCTTTAATACGCTTTCCAGTAACTGGATTGTATTTCATGATTTTCCCAGTCCTTATCCTACCAAGTTGATCTATCTGCCAAAACACCACAGCGCCTTCCCAGTGCTTTGCACTTCCAATAAAGTAAAGTTCAACGAGTAATTCAACTGTTTCGAAATCAAAGAATCTTAATAGGTAAATAATAAAACGATTGTTCATGCGTGTCTTCCCGTTTTTAATAGTCAGAAAGAAAACCTCCCGAGGAATTGTTGACATAGGGATTTCTGGTAAAAGCTCCTCGGTAGCTTTTCGATTAATTCGACTCCAATTGGTACGCCAATCTAATATAGGGTTTAACTCAAAAAACTGTTTGGGTGGAAAATGATATCCACAACTGAGTTCATGATTGCAACGTCCAACATTATCTCCCAAATATTCTCCTGTGAAGTTATCAACATAACGGGTAAACGACTTGCTGCTACCACATTTTGGACAATGATGGCGGGTTTTTACTGAGTATTTACGCTCTAAAGAGTATCTCGTATTATTATCTTGCATAGTTTAAATTTTTAATGTTTGGTTTATTAATACTTTTTTGCATAGTGACCATGATAGATTTTATCAAAGAGTTGCTTGTCATTTAACATTCCTTTGAAGACACGGTCGGTAATGCCCATTTTTCTTGCTAGCTCTAACCCTTCTCCGGTAGATAATTGTTCTGGTAAAAGACGGTAGAGTTCGGCTTTATTTTTAGGTAACCTTTCGATAGGGGTTGCATCGAATATAACCGCATAAGCCTTCCTAGTCATCTTACGAATATATTCTGTGAACTGTATAGCTCTGAAAACTGTGTCTTCACTGATCTCTTCTTCATGTTTATTATCAAAAGCCCAATAAACGCGATGAATAATGAGAATAAAACGGAAAGTATAAAGATCAAGTTTTCCGAAACTACCAGCCAGTGCATCAGTCGGAGCATCCTCACTTAATGGTTTATTCCTGTTATTTAGAAATTGCAGTAAAAGGATCTTTCCTCTAGGACTTATGGGTATAAACTTAGGCATATCTATACCATCTTCTTGATAACCATATTCTGCTAATTTCTTAATGCCAAGAGAATATTCTTCAATTAAATGCATTGGGGTATAATCTAATCCCCAGTCTGCCTTTGTAAGATTGTCCGGGAAGATAAACATAAAACGATCAATAAAGCCGTTATCCGCACGTTCACCTCTTGCAAGTTGTTCCAATACTTTGGGTTGAACCGTACCCGCTACACCAATAAAGGGGTTGTTAATATAGATTGGATCAGACCCTTTTCGATCACATGAAATGGGGTTTCCAGACCAGTTTTGAAGGAAAAACTGTATGTCGCTGCCACCATTGTACCTGTTGAGGTCATTAATCCAGCCTAGTAATTCATCACGATAAAACCCAATACCCCTTGGATTGTCAAAAACAATCTGCTTCAGGGCTTCGATAGTTGTGTCCTGAATTATGAATTTTTTAAATATCGGCTTCATAAGCGGTCCACCCCCATGAATCTTTTGATCCTGAACGGAAAGATTCGAGTAGGCCTGAAAATTAGTTAACTCGTCATGATACTTTTGAAACGATGCTTTATCCAATTCTTGTAATGGATCGAGCATAAATTTCAATGGGCCAGACTTATTGGTATTTGGCTTTCCGATCAATACCATATAGAGCATGCAATATTGAGGAGCTTGAACATCTAGACCAGTAGAACAACTGTTTCCTATTGCAATTGAAATGGCATAAAGAAAGCTTGCAGCCGAAAAGTCAATTGGCATACCTCGGGTTCTTTTTAATGATAGAATCAATTCTTGTATTTTAGCAGGAAATATCTCAAGCGGAAACCCTTTACCTTCGATTTTGGACTCTCGTCTGTCTGACTTTTCATGATCAGTTTGCGAAGTAATTGGGGCCTCGGACGAGATTTCCTCAGAAACCGGTTGTTTATCGTTACTCATAATTGATTGTCTTAGGTACTTTATGTACTTTTCTGGTACTTTTAAATCCACTTAATCAACTGAAATACAATCGTTATAAATCTAAAAGCACCAAAAGTACCAAAGTACCGGTTAAAAGGATCTTTTGTGTTTAATGTATCGCTCAGCATCAGCCATTATCTGTTCGCCTGTCTTTCTGCGTTTAGATTGTAGCCAAAGATCAATCTGGGACTTCTCAAATTTAAGCAAACGACCACACTTGATGTAAGGGATACTTTTACGATTAATTAATCCATAAATGGAGGCTTTTTTGAATCCAATGTACTGGGCAACTTCTTCAACTGAGAAAAACTTTTCAAGTTCCTTCATTTTTTTGATCTGCCTTTCTTCGAATGCCAATAGAATTTTTTCAAGCTGAACTTGGAGCTGAAGTTCGATTTGTAATAATAATTGTTCATTTTCCATTTTCATCTTACTTTTGGGATCATTTCTATTACTGATTTCTTATGGACTGATGTCAACAGTGATTCAGAGATGAGTTGTCGATAGAACTGTTGACGTTCTTTTGTCATCCGTATTTCAGGGATGATCTGTTGAGGAGGAATTGCACTTGCCTCTTGAAATTGTTTTTTACACATAGGAAACTTTGTTAATTAGTGCAAATATACTGGCAAACAAATAGTTAGGGATACTTGTTAGGGATCCCTAACAAGTATCCCTAACAGGTCTACTATGAATAGTAATTGATTAAATATCTACATAATAAGGGCAATAAAAAATAAAATAAATATATTTTTAATTGCCCTTATTATCTTAATTACAAATTTTAGTGAAGTTAAATTTATAAACCTTTCCTATCCTCTCTGATAAAGTCATCAAATCCAAGATAGGGTATAGCATCAAGCAATTTTTGTATTTTTTGAAAATCCTCAAGAGCTTTCCTTCCATCTTTTTGTAAAGGAGATATTACAAATTCCTTAATTTTTCCACGATCTTTTCCTGATACACTTTGAATTAAGCGTGCTAGAGGACTATAATTTCCATTTTCAACTTTGATACCACATTTCATAAAAATGTAACGAAACAGCAATACTATCTGAGCTGTGCTATATTGCAATTTCCTGGATTTATTATCTTCCTCCAAGCCGTCTGCCGTAATAGCCTCTACATTAATATCCTCATGCAGTTTTTTGCTTATATCCGCCATTTCTACTGTCGTTAGCTCACGGCCATCCTTATCTAGATAATAATCACGTTTCTTAGTTAACTCAAGATACATCTTTTCCCGTGTTTGAAACCTTAAAAATGCACCAAGAATATCATCATCAGTGTATTTAGAAATGTCTACTACTCCCGTTTCTCTATATTCGGATGGATCTGACATCATAAAATCTTTCATCCATGGTTTATTCAGTATTGAGATATCCGTTGATAATGGTATTCCATTAAGATAGCTTTTTCTTAAATCGAAAATAATAGTCTTCAAAGGAGTACTAATAAGATAATCTTCTTTAATAAGTGCTATTACAACAGATGTTGTTCTATTGTCCCTCAATAGTTGTGGACTGTAACATAATACTGAATATTTCCGAAAGAATGCATGTGCCTTGTCACGTGAATTCTCAATATATGAATTACAATCATCTAATTCTTTATGGAAATACTGATCTAATTGTTTTTCAAAAAGATCATCTAAAGTTTCTTCTTGCATCGTTTATTCTTTTTAATTATAGCTTTTGCAGTAGTGCCCCAAATGTAAGTTAAAATAATTGTTCTGAAATAAGTAACCCCTTCTTATGTAATATTGATCAATGGTAATTTCTGGATCTCCAAGCGTTTCTTTTCATCCAAGATTTTAGCATAAGCTTCAGTTTGCTTTATCGATGAATGCCCCATTAATTTCTGGACTGTATAAACATCAATTCCATAAGTCAAGCAAATCGTTGCAAATGTGTGTCGGCCTGCATGAAAGTGCAAGGACTTGGATAGTGTAGCTTTTTTTTGCCATCGTCGTAAATATGTATTTGCAGATGATTGATCAATGCATTTTCCAAAGATATTCCCTTCTGGGTCATATTTTGGTAATTGTTTTAGATGTTCCAATATCACTTGCGCTGCCTCCGTTAAAGGGGCTTTAAGAAGCAGCCCAGTTGAATTGCGAGTTTTATAGGGCTTAATATGCATTTCAAAACAGTCTTTACCTTGCTTGTTTGTCGTAACGACTATATTATTCCACTTAATAGAAAAGAGATCTGAGATACGTAATCCGGTGAAACATGAAAACAAAAAAGCTAACCGGATATAAGGATATTCAGGAAAAGGTGTATTGATGAGCTTTTCAATATCTTCAATATCGAGAGTGGTCTTTTTAGTTTCTTGTTCAGTTGGAAGCTTGATTTTATCAAAAGGGTTTACACTTATAATATCTTGCCTTATAGCTGAGTTGAGCCTTGCTCGAAATAACTTCAATAATGAGCGGGAAGTATTAATTGAAACCTTTTTCAATAAATTTTCTTTAAATTGATCTAACCAAACAGGTGTAATATCACTTATAAGTATCTTTTCATCTGGGGTGAATTTCTTAATTTGAGAAATCAAATCTGGTTCATTACCTAATGGGTTCTTTTTGAAATGCAAATCGATAAATTCAATCAATTGGTGGTGATTTGTCTTTTGACCTACTTTCAAACCATTCATTTGTCCTGTGATCTCTAGTTCCCTTTTATCACGTATGGCTTCTGCCAATGCGATATTATCTTTATCATCAGAGAGTATGTTCTTAATCTTCGAATAATCTTTTGATACTTGAAGCTTTAAGAACTCGTATTGCCTTGAACGATTTCCATTCTTATCTGACGAGTATATATCCATGTAAATACTATATTTTCCACTCTTTAGGGCCTTATAACGTAATACTATCATAACTTGTCTTTTAGATTTTTAAAAGAAGGAAACTTTTGAACCTCTAATTGTTTTTTTTCATCAATAACTTTTGCATACCTTTCAGTAATATTGAGTCCAGAATGACCTAGCATCTTACTTACTGTATAGATATCAATACCAGAGGTCAACCCAAGGGTTGCTAATGTATGACGCCCTACATGAGAATGCAGGTTCTTTTTTATTTTTGCTGTTTTAGCCCATTCCTTTAAATGATCATTATATGTGGTTAGAGCTTTTAAGGTATAGAAAATAATGTCACAATCAGGTTTTCGGTTTACTTCTTTAAGTATATCTTGAGCCTGCTTTGCCAGTGGAGTTCGGAGCAACTTACCGGAGGTATTGATGGTTTTGGATGGTCTTATTAACAAAGTAACATACTCTTCTCCATTTTTGTCTTTTGTTATTAGTATTTGTGACCATTTTAATGAAATAAGATCAGTGAAGCGTAATCCAGTGAAACAACTGAAAAAAAATGCCTGACGAATTTGTGGATTAAAACTTGTCGGTGTATCACTGAGTTTCTGCAACTCATGTAAATCCAAATGATCGATATTGGTCTCTTGTCTCTTAGGTAATTTATATTTTTTAAAAGGATTAAAAGTGATGAGATCTTGCCTGTATGCCATGTTGATGAATTTCTTCAAACCTGCTATTATATCTACTTTCGTATTACTTGCCAATGTCTCATCAAGAAAACTGGCAAATCGTTCAATAAAATGGACATCTACATCAGAAAGAAGTATTTCTTTGTCTTTTGTGAATTTCTTGAGATTTTTATTTAGATAAGAATAGTTTTTCCTGTTAGTTTTTTGATATTCATCATCAATATAACTAAACAATGGTAAATTAACACGTTTTGATGATGCATCTTTGTTATTAACAGATCCGTTGAGTTCGAGTTCTTTTTTTGCTTTAATACTACTAGCGAGTTCCATCTTATCTTTATCGATGGCTAAGACTCGATTTTTATTCCTATAATCTTTCGAAACATGAATCTTTAAAAAGTCATACTTGCGAAAAGGCTTATCATTTTCATCTTTCCCTGATATATCAAGATAGATGCTGTAACTTCCAGAATTTAGTTTCTTATATCTTAATGCTATCATCTTCTGTTTTATGTTATCTTTGGATTTGTCAGCTTGTTTTAACTCTAATATCTGGATCTGGAAGTCTTTGTTGACCCCATTATCTATCTTTTCGAGTAACAATTTGGTAACGCAAAGTAACATAATTAAATATAATTAAACAATACTGGACTTAAAATGATGTTAAAAAATAATATTATATAACTGTATTTCAATTATTAAACACAGTCCAGCATTATTCAAAATAATTCAGTATAATGGCCATTAGAAACTATGGAGAAGGTCAGAATAATCAAAAAATTGCGACGTAATCTGAGGAAATATAAGCTTGACTGGTGGATTGATGAGATTGAGCCGCTTTTAGAAAAGTTTGTAAGTGCTTCGAAAGGAGACTACGAAAAAGATTTCTGGTGTAATATCTTCAAAGTTCATTCTGAAAAGGTGTATGGGGCACCTCAGAAAGTTGATGGATGGATCGTAAAATTCTTTCCCTATGATAAAACGGGTAAAAGGAATGACTTGAAGGAACTGGCAATGGGGGACAACCTACCCAGTGAAATCGTTAAGGTAGATTTGAAGTATATTGTAATTGATGGTGCCGGTAATACAACAACTACTCCTTTGGAATTATGGGCGGGGTTTGTTGGATTGCAACAGAACCCCGGGACATTTGCTTTAAAGCCGGAGATTGGCTGGATGATTAAAAAGAAAGTGATCGGAGGGAATAAATTAGATTCGGCAAAACTAATTGATGACTTGAAATCAAAATCATATAAAACTATTGGAAATGATGGAATTAATATTCGGGTAAATATAGCTCCTAAAGAGATTCTGTCTTTAAATCAAATAAAAGGTCTTTCGATCAATTTTACAGATGAAATATTGATCCCTGATGAAATGGGTAAGATCAAAATTGAGGTATTCAAAATGACTGGGAAAATATCGGATGAAGGGATTGAAAGAATATGCAAACTATTTCCAAATACTGTATTGATAATCAATAATAAGAAATATAGCAAGGATAAATAAGTCGTCGTGACTGGTGCACCTGGGTAAAACATTATAGTTGTCAGTGTTTAAAGGTTGCAATCATGTCAGGTCGTTGTTTGTTTAAGATGCTATCAATTTTAACATTTATTAACATATAAAGAGGTTTCATCAAAAAAACGGGGGTGTTCATGCAATAACTCATTATTTATTTGCCATATCTTAATTTGTGTATTAATTTTAGCAGCCAATTCAATAAAATGTTGTTGGTTATTAAATTATTGAAACTAACCTATTCTTATTGATTACTGCTTTCTGTGTTTCTTCAGTTTTGAAGAAATTGTAAAAGGACTCTCTTTTATTAAGCGCTGAAAGTTTCTAAAAATTCTACACGCCTAAATGCTCTATTGATTTTAATGATTATTTGTACCAAGATTTTGAAACTGCATTTTAACCAATTGTTTTATTTATTAACATTTAAAATCAGCCTTTATGTCAAAAACATTACTAACGAGATATGTAATTATAGCTAGTGTTTTAGTAACACTATCACTTGGATCATGTAAAAAGAATTTTGATCCAACAGCAACAGATCCTACTCTCGCATCTTCAACCCTAACAACTTCACTAACTGTTAACCAGGATTTTGTTCCGAATGAATTGATCGTGAAATTTAAACCCGGAAACTCAGAAAATGCAAAGAATAATGCACTGGCACGGATTGGTGGAAGTGTCTCTGAAAAAATCCTTACTAAAGCCATGGAAAGAGCCGGAGATAATGAGGGTATTTATTTGGTTCATTGTTCACTGAATGCGCTGGATGCAAGAGATAAGATTAAAGGTGCTGAAGTAGAAATTGCCGAACCTAATTACATCTATACCCATGATGCAATTGTTAATGATACCTATTTCACAAGTAGTAAACTTTGGGGATTAGATGCCGCATTTACAAATGGAAGTTGTGCATCTACAGCTTGGGGAAATGGACATACCGGATTAGCCAGTGTTACGGTAGGTGTTATTGATGAAGGTATTCAGTTTGACCATCCGGATCTGGCTGGTCAGATCTGGACAAACCCTTATGATCCTGTTGATGGTATTGACAATGACGGTAATGGTTACATTGACGATATTCATGGCTGGGACTTTGACGGGAATAACAACACTATTTATGATGGTGGTAAAGCTGGTAAGTCGGATCAGCATGGCACCCATGTAGCCGGAACCATTGGTGCTAAAGCCAATAATGGTATTGGTGTAGTAGGAATGAACTGGTATATCACGATTATCTCGGCTAAGTTTTTGGGTTCCAGAGGCGGGACTACTGCTAATGCAATAAAAGCGGTTGACTATATCACCGATCTGAAGACCCGTCATATAGGTATGAATATTGTTGCAACCAATAACTCCTGGGGAGGTGGAGGATCTTCATCATTATTAGCTGCTGCAATTGAAAGAGCTAATACTGCAAATATATTGTTCATTGCTGCAGCCGGAAATGGAAATTCTGCAGGTATAGGGCAAAATAATGATGCGGTAGCCAGCTATCCATCTAATTATACCAATGCTAATGTTATAGCTGTTGCAGCTATAGATTATACCGGAAAATTAGCTTCTTTTTCAAATTATGGTGCTACAACAGTTGATCTGGGTGCCCCCGGTGTCGGTATATGGTCGACAGTAGCCTATAATTCCTATGCATCTTATAATGGCACTTCAATGGCAACTCCTCATGTCACAGGAGCGGCTGCATTATGGGCTTCTACTCATACAGGAGCAACTGCTGCAGATATAAAAACAGCAATACTTGGAAGTGTTATTCCTACATCTTCATTATCAGGAAAGACTGCAACCGGAGGTAGGCTAAATGTTAGTGGTTTTTAAATATTCGAATTGTGTTTATTTAATCAACTTATATCGGTATTGTAGAAAATGTAGGGGTCGCCCTTGTGGCCACCCATGGATAATGAAAATAAAATCAACATAAACCATGGGCGGCCACAAGGGCGGCCCCTACATTGCAATACAAACATTTTGATCATTAGTGTTTTTCAGAAAATCACAATAAGTGCAAATTATCGTTAATGTTTTATAAAAAGAGAATTTATCTGATCGGATTATATCTATATTTGATACTGTTTCTTGCTTTTCATTTTATCGGTTATCAAATTTCTTTTTTCTTCGTCAACAAACCTTTTAAAACCACCACAAAACATCAAATATGAAACTTCTCGTTCTGTTTTTACTCCTGCTCTCTACGAGGTCTCTCTTTGCACAAACAGTCAGTGGCACGATAACTGACGAGAAGAAACGTCCCATTCCCTATGCAACGGTATTTGTCAAAGAACTCAATTTTGGTACGGCAACAAATGAAAACGGACGGTTTGAAATTCAACTGAGCCAAGGGGATTACACCCTGACTTTTCAGAGCCTGGGTTATGAATCGCAGGTCAAAAAGATTCAGATGAACAGTGCGAATCAACAGATTTCACTGGTATTAAAAGAGAGGGTGTATATACTGAAAGAGATTGTGGTTGCAGCGGGGAAGGAAGATCCGGCCTATGCCATTATGCGCAAGGTGATCAGCTTTGCGCCGATCTATAACAGACAGATTAAATCATCGGAAACCGAAGTCTATCTCAGAGGGAGCCTGATGGTGAACAAGATTTCAAAACTGACCAAATGGATTGGCGGTGATCAACTCAAGAAATCAAAAATAGAAGAGGGCAAGACATATTTGGAGGAATCTGTAAATCAGGTCTTTTATACTTATCCGAACACCATCAAGCAGGTAGTCAAATCGCTCCACAGCACCATCCCACTCGACTCTAAAGACAAGGGAAGGAATGTCATTAACCTTGGATCTGGCAGTGTTTATGATCCCAATTTTTTCAATCAGAATGTGCGATCTCCATTGGCTCCGGGGGCCTTTAACTTTTACACATTCAGGTACGAGGGGTATCAGGATGACGGTGACCACATCATCAACAAAATCAGAATTATTCCTAAGGGAAAAGGGATTGCATATATCAGCGGATACATCTATATCGTTGATAAACTGTGGTGTATCCACAGTTATGATTTCATAGGAGAGGCCACTGGGGTAAAGAGTTATAGGTTGCAACAACTCTTTGCTCCTGTCAAATACGATGCCTGGTTGCCAATCAGCGCCAATACCGTTTGGAATTTTGATATCATGGGAAATCAGGCTGTGCTGATGTTTCATTCAACCCGCAAATATATTGACATCAAAATCAATACTTCAACTACATCAATGCTTCCTTTAATTCCAACAAACAACACTCCAGTTAAGAAAACTGAGGTAGTCGTCGTTAAAAAAGAGACCAAAGCTGCTGTAAAAAGAGATGAGAAAATCAACAAGCTGAAGGAGAATGAGAATCCATCGAGTTATCAGGCCTTTAAAATGGCCCGGCTGGTCAAGAAACAGGTTGATGCCGACATCACTGATTCAATAAAGAAAAATCATATCGCACCCAGATCAAGAACAACGGTTATTGACAGCAATGCCGTCAAAATGGATTCTACCTACTGGAATAAAATCAGACCAATACCTCTGGCTGCAAACGAAGTGAAGAGCATTGTTGTCTTTGATTCTGTTCAGACTGTTACTGCAATTAAAGATTCGATTGATGCAACGCCAAAAGGAAAGAAAGTCAAAGCAGTAAAGGTGATTCTCATGGGAGGAGACTTTGTCAGGGATTCTACAAAATACTGGAAGTTTGATGGTTTGTTTGCTCCATTTGGGCTTTCGTTTAATGCTGTTGATGGTTGGAAATACTCGTTAGGTTCTTCACTATTCAAGCGATTTGTAAACCACAATACATTTACAGGAATCAGCAAGATTGGGTATGCAATAGCCCGGAAACAGTTTTTGTGGAATTTGCAGGGAACTTTAAGACATAACCAGGGCCGGAATGTTCTCGTGTTTGGAGCTGGACGGTTTACCGATGATTTTAATACAAACGGTGCAGCTTTTATAGAGAATCAATACTCTTCGCTTTTCTTTAAGCAAAACCTGAATCGTTTCTATGATAGACAGATTTATTGGGGTCAATATTCAATGCTTGTTATCACAGGGTTAAAGTTGAATACATTCATTACCTTAAATGATAACACTCCATTGACCAATAATTCCAACTACTCATTTCTATATAAGAATACAAGGGACTATAGTTTGAATATTCCGGATAATGCGGATTATGTCATGACAACGCACAGAAACACTGTTGTAGGTTTGGAAGTGGAATATACTCCCGGACAGAATTATTACCTTAGAAGAAATATCAGAGTCTATACCCCTTCAACTTATCCCACTTTGTCAGCCTCCTGGATGAAAGGGATACCGAATTTACTGGGTGGTGAGACCAATTACCAGTTAATCAAGGCAGCTATTCGTCAGGATATTGATTTTGGGATGTCTGTAAGATTGAATTACAGCTTAACGGCTGGAATGTTCCCGGGTAACAAACCAACAGACTTTTCTGAATTTCATCACTTTGCCACACAGCCTTTAACGGTTGGGGCTAAAGACTTTTCGTCCACTTTTCAGTTGATTGATTATTATAAATACAATACCAATGATCGGTTTTTAGAAGGTCATTTTACTTATTCAACCCCTTACCTGTTTTTAAAACGTTTGCCTTTAATAAGGGATCGTGTTTGGACTGAAAAACTGATGGTCAATTATCTGTACACTCCTGTTTTGAGAAACTACACCGAAATCGGTTATGGGATTGGCAATGAATTGTACAATATCGGCGTCTTTGGAAGCTTCCGGAATCTGAATTCAGATCGGTTTGGATTGAAGGTGTCATTAAAGATTCTGAGTCTTTTCAAAGGGGCAGAATAAAAGGAGTTTTACTTTTAAATGTAGGGGCCGCCCTTGTGGCCGCCCACGGGTAATGAAGATTTTTTTATGTTTTCCATGGGCGGCCACAAGGGCGGCCCCTACATTTTCATCATTACCTGTAAGAAATTGAAAAAAATAATAGCAAATATATAAATCAACAAAGACCTTTACACTGCAAAAATGTTAAGTACATTTACTGAAATTTTTATGCATTTCGTTAATTTGATTCTCACTCCTTTCACACTTTTAATTTAAGATAAGATGAAAAGAATATTAATGTTAATGAGTTTGTTGGCAATTATGATAAGTTGCAACACCAAATCTGAAAAGAATTTAACCTATAAATGGCCTGCCGTGAAACCTCCTGTTTGTGAAAAGAAATCAAAAGAACTTGTTGCCCATGGCGACACCCGTATCGACAACTATTACTGGCTGAATGAATATTTCAAAAAAGGGCCCGACAGCTCGAAAGTTGTTGAATACCTGAAAGCTGAGAATAAATATCTCGACGAGATGACGAGTGGTCTGAAGCCATTCGAAGAAAGCCTCTACACCGAGATGAAGGCCCGTATCAAGGAAAAAGATGAAAGCGTACCTTATTTCAAAAACGGCTTTTACTATTATACCCGCATGGAAGAAGGCAAGGAATATGGGATCTTCTGCAGGAAAAAAGGAAATCTGCAGGCCAAAGAAGAGGTCTTGCTCGATATGAATCATATGGCCGAGGGTCATTCCTATTATGCTGCCACCGGTTTTGACATCAGCCCTGATAATAACCAGATGGTCTATGGCCAGGATCTTGTTTCCCGCCGTCAGTATGCTATTTATGTCAAAGACCTGGTCACAGGTAAAACGACACTCGAGGTGAAGGGAGAAACCGATGGTAACCCGGTATGGTCAGGCGATAACAAGACCTTTTATTATGTCCATAACAATCCGGAAACCCTGTTGACTGAAAAGATTATACGCCATAAGATTGGAACTCCCGGTAAAGATGACAAGATTGTATATACCGAAAAAGATCCTTCGAACTATATCAGCGTTGCCAGAAGTAAGTCGGATCAGTATATTTTCATTACTTCTCAGGCTACAATGTCATCTGAGATCAGATACATTGGCACTGCAAGCCCTGAAGCCGAGTTCAAAGTATTCCAGCCCAGGATAAAAAATGTGTTATACAATGTAGAACAACTGAATAATAAATTCGTGATTGTCACTAATCTGGATGCATTGAATTTCAAACTGATGGAAACAGATCTTGACAAGACAACCCGTGAGAATTGGAAAGAGGTCATTGCTCACCGTACTGATGTGTTGATTGAATCGGTTGAACCTTATAAAAACTTCCTGGTCATCACAGAAAGGAAAAACGGTCTGGTTCAGTTCCGAGTCCGTGACTTATCAAATAACAAAGATACCTACATGCCTTTTGAGGAGCCTACTTACATGGCTTCAGTCGGCACTAATCCTGATTTCAATTCTGAGACCCTCAGATTTAATTATACTTCGATGACGACGCCATCTTCCGTTTACGATTACAATTTACGTGATGGTTCGAAGAAGTTAATGAAGCAACAGGAGGTGCTGGGTGGATTTAAGAAGGAAGACTACATCACTGAACGTGTTTTTGCTACAGCCAAGGACGGTACGAAAGTCCCTATATCGCTGGTTTACAAGAAAGGATTTGAGAAGAATGGTAAGGCACCAATGTTGTTGTATGGTTATGGATCATATGGACTCAGTATGGACGCTTCGTTTAGTTCAACACGACTGAGTCTGCTTGACCGTGGCTTTGTATATGCACTGGCACATGTCCGTGGTGGTGAAGAAATGGGCAGGGCATGGTATGAAAGTGGAAAACTGATGCACAAGAAGAATACTTTTACCGATTTTATTGCCTGCGCAGAGTTTCTGGATCAGGAGAAATTCAGTTCTCCCCAGCATACATATGCCCAGGGTGGTAGTGCCGGCGGATTATTGATGGGCGCCATCACCAATATGCGTCCCGATCTTTGGAACGGGGTCATCGCTCAGGTGCCTTTTGTAGATGTGCTAACAACTATGAGCGATCCGACTATTCCTTTGACTACAAATGAGTATGATGAATGGGGAAATCCGGCCAATAAGGAGGCCTATGATTATATCAAATCTTATTCTCCGGTTGATAATGTGGAAAAGAAAGCCTATCCCAATCTGTTGGTGATGACAGGACTGCACGACTCACAGGTACAGTATTTTGAACCTGCAAAATGGGTAGCTAAACTGAGGGAACTGAAAACAGATAATAACAAACTGTTCCTGCATACCGACATGGCTGTAGGACATGGTGGTGCTTCAGGAAGGTTTAAATATCTGAAGGATATCGCGTTGGAATATTCATTTATATTGGCGCTGGAGGGAATAACTAAATAAAGTCTAGTATTTTCGCAAAATACCATGAATCTAAAATGTAGGGGCCGCCCTTGTGGCCGCCCACGGGTAATGTAGATTTTATTCTCATATCCGTGGGCGGCCACAAGGGCGGCCCCTACATTCTTTACATTTTAATTAAAATATCAGATAATATTTTTTTTAAGCTTTCGAAGTGGGATAGTCATGAGATAGATTGCAGCACCCATAGCTCCTATTCCCGAGATCAGAAACATGGTTTTCATCCCCCATACAGCCCAAATAAGACCGGCCATGCTGCTAGCAACAAGTGTGACAATACTTAACATGCTGTTGTAAAAACCTATGGCAGTTGCAATTTCACTTTTATCTGCAACATTCGAGATCCAAGCCTTTGAAATGCCTTCGGTTGAAGCAGAATAGAAGCCATAAAAGAGAAACAGTATGCCAAATCCAATCAGTCCATGTACAAATCCCATCAGACTATAGACAAATGCAAAAATGATCAATCCGATCACGATCATAGACCTGAATCCAATGCGATCAGCAAGCATGCCTGCAGGAAATGCAAGGATCGCAAAAGCCAGATTGTAAAAGATATAGAAGCCAATCATATAGGTATCGGTGAAACCGACTTGTTTTAAGGCAAGCAATAGGAATGCATCTGAACTGTTCATGAGCGCAAAGAAGAGCAAGCCCCCAACCAGTAGTTTATATTCTTGTGGCGCCCTTTTCCAGTATCCCAGGTAAGCAAAGAATCCTTTGCCGGTGGTAGGCTTGAATTCATGCCTTTTTTCCTTGATAAAAAGTGTAAGCAATACTGCAACAATGCCCGGAATAAAAGCAATAATAAACAACATTTTATAATCACCGGGTCTTAAGTAAAGAAAAAAGAGTGCCAATACAGGCCCGATACAAGCACCCACAGTATCGAGTGCACGGTGAAAACCAAAGACCTTTCCCTTAGTGGCAGGTGTTGCCTCATCACTTAAAATAGCATCACGGGCACTGGTTCTGACCCCCTTGGCCAGGCGGTCTGTGGTACGCACAAAAAAGATCCAGAGAGGATGGACAAACACGATCATCAATGGTTTTGCGATGGCGCTCAGGATGTAACCAAATTGAATGAATGGCAATCTACGACCCATTCTGTCTGACAAATTACCAAAATATCCTTTACTGAGACCGGCAGTTGCTTCTGCTACGCCTTCCAATATCCCGATCCATGCAATTGTAAACCCTATCGACCTGAGAAAAACAGGCATTATCGGATAGAGCATCTCACTTGCAACATCATTAAAAAGACTGACAAAAGATACCAATAGCACAACTCTGGTAATCAATCTGGTTGGTTTCATTTAACTGACTTTGATGGATATTAATTTGCCTTTGTAAAATTATAAAGATATCGATTAAAAAGTATCATCTTTTCAGAGTGGGTATTAAACAATTTTGAAACTTTTTAATTTGTCCGCATAAAAACAAAATTCAAACAGTTTCTAAGTTGTTATGCATATTTACAAAACATTAACTCAAATCTATTGTTATAAAATAGTAAATCAGCATTTTAAAATCAATTATTATTCTGATAAATTTAACCTGAAGAATGACAAACATAAACTCTTTAAAATTATTTAAAAATAGCACTTTCAAGCATCTCAGGTTGCCGTTTTCATTCTTCTTGTTACCTGTTTTCCTATTTGCTTTAAGTCAGTCAAATCCTGTCAACTGGAACCACACCATCATTGCTTTTGCCATCTTACATTTCCTGATTTTTCCTTCCAGCAATGGCTATAACAGTTACCAGGACAAGGATGAATCCAGTATTGGCGGCATGAAGCATCCGCCTAAAGTCACTAAAAACCTGTTTTATGTTACAATGGGGATGGATATTGCGGGGATTCTATGTGCACTCTTTGTTTCAGTTTATTTTTCTTTATTGATTTTGATATTCATTCTCGTCTCCCGTGCATATAGTTACCGAAAGTTGAGATTAAAAAAATATGCTATCATTGGTTTTTTAACCGTCTTCGTTTTCCAGGGTGCTTTTGTTTATCTGATGACTTCTGCAGCCATAACAAATACGCCTTTCACGCAGTTCTTTACGTTGAACAACATCATTTGCATGAGCATTGCCAGTCTTTTTATTGGAAGCATCTATCCATTGACGCAAATATATCAGCACGAAGCAGATAAAAAAGATGGTGTAATAAGCATCAGCTATAAACTTGGCTATATCGGGACGTTTGTATTTTCCGGGATCCTCTTTGCTATTGCCACACTTCTGCTATTTTACTATTTCAGTTTAAAACACCAACAATTCGATCTGGTGCTATTTATCATAATGATTCTTCCTGCTGCATATTATCTGACTGTTTGGTTCAATAAAGTGCGCAATAATATTGTCCATGCAAATTTTGAGAACACGATGAAGATGAATTTGCTTACCTCTGTTTGCATGAACCTTTACTTTTCAATACTTATTTTTATCAATTAACCATATTGACTTCAAAACAATGAGTAGAATTATTTCAATAGGAACTGCGGTACCGCAATTTGACACCAAACAAAGTTCAATATTAGACTTCATGGTTTCTGCCTATGATGATGAAAGGGTAACGCGCAAACTGAACCTGTTATTTAACCACAGTGGCATTGAATCACGCTATTCATCATTACCCGATTTCAACAACAATGCTGAAAACAATTCCTTCTTCACCGGTGATGATGGTGAACCAACCGTTGAAGACAGACTCAATATTTATAAAGAAGAAGCTGTCCCGCTAAGTGTTGCGGCAATAAATGATGCTTTTCAAAAAATTGAAACGTCAGTTAAAGAATTTGGAATCACACATTTAATAACAGTAACATGTACCGGCATATACGCACCGGGACTGGATGCAGAACTGATCAGCCATCTGAAGTTATCCAATGAAATCTTTCATACCGGCATAAATTTCATGGGATGTAATGCTGCTTTTCATGCCCTGAAGCTCAGCGATATGATCACTAAAACGGATGAAAAAGCAAAGGTGTTGATCGTTTGTACTGAATTGTGTACGCTTCATTTCAAAGCAAAGAACAATCACGATAACCTGTTATCAAACACTATTTTTGGAGATGGCGCTGCCTGTCTGATCGTCACTTCAGAAAGCTATGCAAAGCTTCATCATCACAGCGGACTCGACATTAACGGCTTCTATGCCATCATTCTTGACAAGGGAAAAGAACTGATGGGTTGGAACATTAACCCGGTTAATTTTGAAATGATCTTAGATTCCAAAGTTCCTGATTTTATCGGCGAAGAGATAAATGACATTGTAACAAAGGCAGGAAATAAACTCCAAATAAAGCCTGAAGCCATTGATAAATGGGCAATCCATCCAGGGGGAAAAAAGATTCTCGACACCATCAAACAACGAATGCAAATGAATGACAACGAATTGGTTCATTCCTACAAAGTGTTGAATGATTATGGCAACATGTCGTCACCTACCATCCTTTTCGTGTTGAATGAAATATTGAAAGCAAAACCTAAAACGGATGAAACCATCTTCGCTATTGGTTTTGGACCGGGTATAAGCATTGAAACAGCATTGTTTACTTATGCCGGGTAAATTCAAATACCGGTCGACAGATGCTGAAATGATGGATGCTCCCTTCATCCGGAAAGAATTGCTGTTTCAGAATTTGCATGAACTCGATATACTGAACAGAAACCTGGGTGGGCACGCTATCACACTCTGTGGAATTAAGCAACTGGTCACCGATAAAAACAAAACGTATCATATTGTTGATCTGGGATGTGGAAGCGGGGATGCCCTCAAACGCATCGCGATATGGGCAAAGAAGCATGATTTCAAAGTCAGATTAACTGGGATCGATATAAATGGAGATGCCATTCATTATCTCGAAAATCATTGTAAGGATTTTCCGGAGATTAGTGGTAAAGTGTGTGACTGGCATGAATATCTGAAAGGAGACAACACAATCGATATCATCCATTGCTCACTGTTTTGCCATCATCTGCATGATAATGAACTTGGTATTTTAATTAACATGATGCGGCAACAGGCAAAGACAGGTTTTGTGATCAATGATTTAAGACGCAATTGGTTTGCCTATTATTGCGTCTATGTTTTAACCCGTTTATTAAATGGATCTGCCTTATCTAAGAACGATGGACCCATCTCTGTTTTGCGGGGTTTTAAATCAGCTGAGATCATTTCAATGTTGAAACAGGCACAAATCAAACAATACACCGTACAACGGAAATGGGCATTCCGGTTTTTAATCATTGGAAAAACCTAAAATTAATGAATCTGTTATGCTAATTGGATATTTTAAAATATAATTATGTCACCCCTACGGGGCTAAAAAAGAGAAGGATGCATTTTTTACAATCATGACGTCCCTACGGGACTAAAGAAAAATGCCACGAGACTAAAGAAAAGTGCCACGGGACTGAAGAAAAGTGCCACGAGACTGAAGAAAAGTGCTACGGGACTAAAGAAAAGTGCCACGAGACTGAAGAAAAGTGCCGTAGGCACGTCATGATTGTAACCACCGGACATTTTTTTATTCAGTCCCGTAGGGATGACATAATTGAATATATAATATGAAAATGCGAACAGCTGAAAACGAAACAGAAGTATTGATTGTAGGCGCGGGGCCAGCAGGTCTGATGATGGCTTGCCAGCTTGCCATCCAGGGTATTCGTTTCAGGATCATAGACAAAAAGGAAAAACCAACCACCCATTCCGGTGCACTCATCATACAGGCCAGAAGCATTGAGATATTCGATCAGATGGGTATAGCGCATAAATTCATCAACGAAGGCATCATTGCCAATCACATCAACATCCTCTTCAACGGGAAACAACTGCAGAAAATGTCTATAAAAAACATTGGATCAGGAGTGTCAAAGTTCCCATACCTGCTAATGGTCAAACAAGCAAAAACAGAAGAGATATTGACCGATTTCATCCACACAAGAGAATATTCTATTGAACGTGGACATGAATTATTGAATCTGTATCAGGATTCAACAGGCGTCACAGCAGAAATTAAAAATCCTGATGGAAGCATGGAATCCTTAAAAACCCACTATCTGATTGCTGCCGATGGAGGAAAAAGCAGCATCAGAGAACAATTGAAAATCCCATTCATTGGCAAGTCTCATAATAAGTCCCTATTTATAATCGACTGTAAAACAGATATAAAATCACCAGAGGATATATTTATTTTAGTCACCAACAATTCTATTTCCGGATTCTTTCCAATGTCTGATGGAAAATGGAGAATCGATGGTACCATCCCCACAGCGCTTAAACAGAAAGAGACACTCACTTTTGATGATGTCGAAGAACATTTTTCAGAAAGAAACAAGATGGAAACGCAGTTGTATGATCCGGAATGGTTTTCAGTTTTTCATTCCCATCAACATCATGCCGCCATATTCCAAAAAGAGAGATGTTTTTTGATCGGAGATGCCGCACATATCCAAAGTCCGGTTGGCGCCCAGGGCATGAATACAGGATTGCAGGATGCATTTAATCTGAGTTGGAAACTGGCCTTTGTTTTAAACGGAAAGTCAGACCATGCGCTCTTAAACACCTTTACACGCGAACGACTTCCTGTTGCAATAAACACTGCCCGCACAACCGATTATATTTTCAATCTGCTTACCAGTGAAACCATTTTTAATAAAACATTTCGCCGCTACCTTTTCCCTTTCATCATCAAAAAATTGTCTTCGGTAATAGAAAGTGAAAATATGATCAGCCGCTATCTATTCAAATCAGTATCTCAAACCGGAATTAATTACCGGGAAAGCTTAATGTCACGTAACGTATCGATTAATTTTTTCCCGTCGCAGTCGTTAAGGCCGGGCGATAGACTCCCATTTATCACGTTCAATGAAAAGGACAGCGAAATAAACATCCAGGAAAAAGTTAAAGCAACGGCTTTTCATCTGTTTATATTTTCCGTGAATCTTCCATCAGAAAGCCAAATCAAAAAACTGGAAGAATACCGTAACACACTGACCTTTGAAATCATTTTACAGACCGGACTCAACAAAAATCTTTTCAGGTCATTGGGTATAAAGAAAAAAGGGTTTCTCCTTGTCCGCCCCGATTTATATATAGCATTTAAAACAAACATACTTAATTTCAATCATTTAGAAAGGTATTTAAGCCTTTTTCTGATCAACTGAAATTAAAAAGATAATTTTTAGGAGGGAATATTTATGCTCAATCAGAAAATAAAGTATATTTGAGCCGGAAAAATAAAAAAAACTGTTTTTTACGTTATCAACTTCCAATCTTAAAGTATGTTGCTTAATAACATCCGACCGTTGCGTATCTCTTTGGCTTTTTTGTTTGCAGCTGCCGCATTTTCAGGCAATTCTCAAACACAAACCAGAGGTCCAAAGAGTGAAGCAAGTGTCCGTACGGTTACTTTTCTTACACCTAATCCTTTTAAAGATATTTTGAATCTAAGCAGTGATGCAGTTAAACCTCATTACAAACTTGAGATCTTTTCTTTAATCGGCCAATTGATTATCAGTAAAAATGCTGAAAGTTCAATTCGGTTACCCAAACTTCCCCGGGGCATTTATCTGGCCCGACTTACAAATGAATATGGACAACAGGTTATCTCACAGAAGATAGTGAAGATATAATAAAAAAGGGTAGCTAATTGGCCACCTTTTTTTAAATCAATGTTTGTTTTAAAAGCTCGTTATATTGTAGAGACGCAATATTTTGCGTCTCCGGGTCAGTATGATCTAAAAAAAGAGACGCAAAATATTGCGTCTCTACATGTTAGTATTTAAGCTAATGATGAATGTTCTAATATAGAACACCCTCCTACATTTTAATAAACTATCCTTTATAAAAAGGTAGTTTCACTACATTGGCCAACAATTTCTTTCCACGAATACTGATAAAGATTTCACTTCCGGGCTTCGAAAGATAAGTAGGAACGTAACCCATTCCAATTGCTTTATTCAGAGAAGGAGATTGTGTTCCCGAAGTCACCAAACCAATAGGTGCGTTTTCATCGTCAACGATTTCATAACCATGACGGGGAATCCCCCTGTCAATCATTTCAAAACCAACCAGACGACTGCTAACTCCTTCTTTCTTTTGAGCCAACAAAACATCCTTATCGATGAATGTCTTCTCATCAGTAAACTTGGTAATCCAACCAAGACCTGCTTTTATCGGCGAAGTTGTGTCATCAATGTCGTTACCATATAGACAATAGCCCATTTCAAGACGCAGCGTATCTCTTGCACCCAAACCGATTGGCTTGATACCAAATTCAGCTCCGGCTTCGAAAACAGCTTTCCAGATCTTGTCAGCATCTTCGTTTGCAAAGTAGATTTCGCATCCACCTGCTCCGGTATAACCGGTTGTTGCAAAGATTACATCCTTTACTCCGGCAAAAGTCACCTTTTTAAAAGTGTAATACTCCATGTCGGTGACAGTCGTATCAGTCAATTTCTGCATGGCTTGCAATGCAAGTGGCCCCTGGATAGCAAGCTGAGAAATCTCATCAGAGGCATTGTACAAAGTCGCGTTAAACTTGTTCTGGCTGACAATCCAGTTCCAGTCTTTCTCGATATTTGATGCATTAACCACTAGTAAATAGGTTTCACTGTTAATCCGATAGACCAACAGATCGTCGACGATGCCACCTTTTCCATTAGGGAAGCATGAATATTGTACTTTTCCGTCCACAAGAACTGAAGCATCATTAGTTGTAACCCATTGGATCAAATCCAATGCGTGAGGACCCTTGACCCAAATTTCTCCCATATGAGAAACGTCAAATACACCAACTGCTTTGCGAACAGTTTCGTGTTCAATTAATAAGCCTTCATACTGCACAGGCATATAAAAACCTGCAAAGGGAACCATTTTAGCACCCATCTGCTCATGAAGAGCACAAAAAGCTGTCTTTTTCATTATTATGACGAATTATTTTAAGATGTGATGGAATGAATTTGCGGCAAAGGTAAAGAATTATCAGAATGAGATAAGATCAATTGGAATATATCTCTTAACAAAGGAAACACTAAGGATTTGTTAAATATTCAGCTAAAAATGAAAGAATAAAAAAAAAATTACATTTATTACATTTTTATTGTATATTTGCTGCACAATAAAGTTTCCGCAGGTATTTTCGATACCCAAAAAATTATTCTTTATTATTATAATTTGAACTCTCTTACAATTTCATTGTTAATCTTTCACATTTAATAAATCAATTAATTTTCAGGAATATATATTCCGGAATATAAACCATTAAAATCATCCCACCCCAAATTCATTCAATCGCGTATGTACGATATTATTGAGCTCAACGGCATGTTGGTTCAGGAACTTAGAGAAGTTGCCCATAAGTTGGCAATCCCCAATTTTGAATCCTTAAAAAAACAGGAGCTGATTTATAAAATCCTTGACCAACAAGCAGCCAATCCCAGTGCAGATATACTGGAAAAGGAAAAAGAAGACCATCAGGATGCGAACCAAAAAAGGCCCCGCAAACGTATCCCCGGCAACAACGATGTAATCCTACCTCGTAGTAAAGATCCTATCGCCAGCTCCAGACCAGAACGTTTAAACGGCACCGAAGAGTCCGTCCAGCCTTCTGCACCCGAAGCTGCAAAACCAATTACACCAAAACCGGAAGTAGCAGCACCCCATGTGGCTCCCGCTTCCAAAACCAAAGAAGATAAACCTGCACGTGTTCCAAAACCGGATACCAAAAGCACCCAACGGTTAAGAGAAACGGCAGCTCAGGTCAAGGCCGATAAGCCACATCACGTTTTAGGTAAACATCCTGAATCTATCGACAAACCAATCACGCCGACTGAAAAGCCAGCGTTCATTCCTGAAAAAGTGACTCCGGTTGTCGAAAAACCTCAGGCAGAAATTGAAACACCAAAAAGCCCTGAAGTCGAAAAACCAAAAAGCAAAGAGGGCGACATCAATCCTGTCGTCATCAAGAGCGAGTTAAGAAAACCACCCGTTCTTGCACCTGTGACTCCTTCAGAACCAACTGTTTCAACGACCCCAGCTGTTGAACCTGTTGCACCACGTACTCCGGTTTCTCATTCAGAACCTGTCAGAAAACCCTATCAACCACAACTCAAACACGAAAAGTTTGTGCCTAAGGTTGTCGTTGAAGACACTTTCCTTGCTAATCTAGATATTGAAACAGAAGATGAGACAGAAATGCCTGACATCATCTCTGTAAATGAGACACCTGAAATCGAAGCCAGTGTAATCGAATACCAGGAACCCGAAACAACATTTGTAGCTCCTGAAGTAGAGGTTGCACCTGCTGAACATCGTCCAACTCCACGTGAACTGAACCCTCGGATTCAACGTCCGGCTGAACGCAAACCAGAACAAACTGTTGAATTTGACGGTATCGTTACCAGCGAAGGTGTACTTGAAATCATGCCCGATGGCTATGGTTTCCTCCGTTCGTCTGACTATCATTACCTCAATTCACCCGATGATATTTACGTTTCACAGTCTCAGATAAAACTATTTGGTCTCAAGACCGGTGATACAGTCCGTGGATCTATTCGCCCTCCGAAAGAAGGAGAGAAATATTTCCCACTTATCAAGGTTGAAAAACTAAATGGTCGTGCACCCGAAGCTGTTCGTGACCGTATTCCTTTCGAATATCTCACACCACTGTTCCCAAACAAGAAGTTCAAACTCACCGGCCATACGCAGAGCAATCTTACTACCCGTATCATTGATATGTTCACCCCGATCGGATTTGGACAACGCGGACTGATTGTATCACAACCCAAGACCGGTAAAACAACGATTCTAAAGGATATTGCCAACGCTATTGCAGCAAATCATCCTGAAGTCTACCTGATTGTTTTATTGATCGACGAGCGTCCTGAGGAAGTCACAGACATGGCCCGAAGCGTAAAAGCTGAAGTAATTGCTTCAACCTTTGACGAACCGGCCGAGCGTCACGTAAGAATTGCCAATATCGTGCTTGAGAAAGCAAAACGTATGGTAGAATGCGGACACGACGTTGTGATTCTTCTCGATTCCATTACCCGTCTGGCACGTGCCTATAACACAGTCTCTCCAACATCCGGTAAAGTTTTATCAGGAGGTGTCGAGGCCAATGCACTTCAGAAGCCCAAACGTTTCTTCGGTGCTGCCCGTCAGATCGAAAAGGGAGGTTCACTCACGATTCTTTCCACAGCATTGATCGATACAGGCTCAAAGATGGACGAGGTTATCTTTGAAGAATTCAAGGGAACCGGTAACATGGAGTTACAACTCGACCGTCGTCTTTCGAACAAGAGACTTTATCCTGCTATCGACATTGTTTCTTCAAGCACACGTCGCGACGACCTGTTGCTCGAGAAAGAATGGCTGCAACGCATCTGGGTCTTGAGAAATCACCTGGCCGATATGACACCCCTCGAAGCCATGGAGTTCCTAAAAGACAGAATCCGTTTCACACAAAGCAACGAAGAGTTCCTGCTTTCAATGAATAGCTAAGAAAGATAAATACAAAAAAAAGGACAGGTCGCGACCTGTCCCTACACAACAAAAAAAGGGTTCGGAATATTCCGAACCCTTTTTGTTTTGAGTTATAAAGTCTTAAGGTTGTTGTCTGCCGCCACCCGGTTTGCGTTCGCCTAAACGCTGCAGCAGTAGTCTTTGAAAATCACGTTCAACATTATAAAGCTTCAACAATTTCTTCGGAGGAAGCACATCTTTCAATTTGCCATGAAATTCTTTCTGCAAATCAACAACTTTCTGAGCATGTTTGATATAAGAATCAGCTAAATCACTTGCATCCTTATCCGACATCGTGTCGACATTCTTTCTGACCTTCTGGTTAGTCTTCATAAAATCACGGTTCATATCCTCTTTTTGAGAATTTAATTGATTGTAGACCGGCCAGAATTTCTGAGCCTCATCAGGCGTCAATTGAAGTTGATCCGTAATAAATGCAACTTTCTGAGCATCTATCCTTGCACGTTGTGGTCCATTTCCCTGGTTTCGGTTTTGAGCACTTCCGGTAAAAATTCCTATCAGAAAAACCAGAAAGGCTATAAATAATACCTGTAACTTATTCATGACAATTATTTTTTAAAGCTTCTAAGAAAAGTTTAAGTTTTATTGCGCTTTTTGAGCAATATCATTTGCAGTATTTGTAGGTGACTGATTGAGAACCAGATATTCGATGATCGCTTCATCTGAAACTGTTGGCAGAATACCTGTGGCCTCACTTTGAACCTGAGTATTTGATGCAGAAGCCGAATTTGCTTCCTTTGTATTTACATCGGCAATTACGTCCATAAGGATGGGCTCGTCGAGTTCACCATTGGTGATTGCGCTATCAAGATGACTCACAATATGTGAAGCAGGAATCGATGACATTTGCATTTCCGTTGAATTATCATTAAAAACAGATGGCATCAAAAAAGCCAATCCCAATAGCAGCACCACCGAAGCAGCAGCTGCAAATACACCGGGATGCATGCGTCTTGATTTTATTTTGACAGGGTTAGCTTCAATCCGATTGATGATGATCTGAGGCAACGCATCAAAGTAACCATCGGGAACCCTGAACGGATTTTGATCCCTTAGACTTTCCAGAGAAAAGTCAGCTGGCAGATCAGGATGGTTTTTAAGATTTCGTTTCATGATTTTTAAAATTTATTTTCACTGTCACATTGGGCATTTTGGAGACTTTCCCCCTTCCGGTGTTTGTTGAACAACTCCGCCCGTTGTTTCATTGATTTGAAAATTAGACAAATCTAAATCAGATAAGTTTAATTACCTGTTAAAGATTTTTCAACTTTTTTCATTGCCAGGTGATAAGAAGCCTTCAAAGCCCCGACCGAAGTACCGAGCACTTCCGACATCTGCTCATAAGGCATCTCGTTATAATACCGCAGGTTAAACACGATCCGTTGTTTTTCAGGCAAAGAAAGTATCGCTTTCTGCAACATCATTTGTATTTCGTCCCCTTTAAAAAAGTTATCATCAGCCAGTTTCTGATTCAACATGTTTTCGACATCTCCAAGCGGAACAAAGATCCTCATCCGTTTGCTGTTCAGAAAACCAAGGCTTTCATTCACGGCAATCCTGTACAACCAGGTATAGAGCTTCGAATCCTCTCTAAAAGTACCTAAATTATTCCAGACTTTAATGAAAACGTTTTGAATAATATCATTTGAGTCATCGTGATCAATCACCAACTTCCTGACTACCCAGTAGAGCTGCTCCTGATATTTGCGCACCAATAATTCGAATGCCTTATTCTGCGAAGAGGGCTCACGAAACATCAGTATCAATTCTACATCGGAAAGTGCCATGCAATAGCCTAAATTAGTTGATAAATAGCAATATTTATGACTACAAAATTATTAAAAGGTTTAATACTTTCACATTCTTTATAAAAGATTGTGAGGAAAACTGAAAAGTAAAGGTAGTCCATTTTAGATAAAGAAGTAATTTTGTAACTTAAATAAAAGTTAATATTACCAAACGTATTTCCATAAATGAGATCTATAATAATAGTTTGTTTCATATTATACCTGTCAACTGCATCCGTTTTTTCACAAACATTAGCAACACAACAGATTTCCCGTGGCGATAAGAGAGCAGAAACTCATTGGGTCGATTCCGTATATTCAAAATTGACACAGGAAGAACGCATTGCACAACTTTTCCAAATCCGTTCATACGCCAATTCAGATTCAAACTATTATCGTGAAATCGAATCGGCCATCAAAAAATACAACATAGGAGGCGTCTGTTTCTTTGGAGGAACTCCATGGGCGTTGGCCATGTTGACCAACCGCTATCAGGCCCTCTCTAAAACCCCGTTGTTCATCTCTATCGATGGCGAATGGGGATTGGGGATGCGCCTCGACAGCACCGTTGCCTTTCCAAAACAAATGGTCCTTGGAGCCATTCAAAACGACTCCCTTGTCTATGCCATGGGCCTTGAGATAGGTCGTGAACTGCGTCGGATCGGTGTTCAAATCAATTTCGCACCCGTTGTAGACATCAACAGCAACCCCAATAATCCAGTCATCAACAGCCGTTCTTTCGGTGAAGATAAAGTCAAAGTCACCTCACTGGCCCTGGCCTATATGAAAGGATTACAGGATCAGGGCATCATTTCGGTTGCCAAACACTTTCCCGGACATGGCGATACCGATGTCGACTCCCATTTCTCGTTGCCTGTCATCAATCACGACCGCAAGACCATCGAAGAGCTCGACCTCTACCCCTACCGCAAACTCATCGAAGCCGGAATAGCAGGCGTCATGGTCGGCCATCTCCATGTCCCGGCCCTCGATTCCATGCCCAATTCGATATCCACCATCTCGCCATCCATCGTCACCGACATCCTGAAAAAAGAACTCGGATTCAAAGGACTGATCTTTACCGATGCCATGGAAATGAAGGGCCTTGCAAACAATTCAGACCCAAAACTCGTCGAAGTCAAAGCATTGATAGCCGGCAACGACATACTGATGCTTCCAGTCGATCTGGGCAGGGCCATTCAAAACATCCAGGAAGCCATCAACAATGGCACTATCGCTCCTGAGCTCATCGAGGAGAAATGCATGAAAGTGCTGGCCTATAAATACAAGGCCGGTTTAAACAAACTAAGACCCGTCGAATTAAAGAACCTCGAGGAAGACATTTCACCACCTACAGCCCTTGAAATCAATCAGAAACTGGTCGAGTCCTCGGTAACCATTGTCAAAAACAAAGACCATCTCCTCCCCCTCAGTACCGAAAACCTGAGTATGGCGATCGTTTGTTTTGGCGATTCCACCCACAACGATTTCGAACAAAGCGTCCGACTCTTCACCCCTGCCGACCATTATTACCTGCCTGTCGATCAAACAGGCCTTTACAATAGATTATTACTACACAAACTATCCAACTATAAAGTCGTGGCCATCGATGTCCGCAAGACCGATGACTCACCCCAAAATGGCTATGGCATCCGCGAACAACTGCTGCGTTTCATCGATTCATTGAGCAAGAGCGGCCCCCGCATCATCGTTCACTTGCCTGCGAATGCTTACGCTTTGGCCCAGTTCGACGCCAATGTAGACGCCATGGTCATGACCTACCGCGACCGTCCTAATGTTGGTTACTGGGCAGCACAGGCCATATTTGGAGGCATTAACATCACCGGACGACTACCGGTGAGCGCATCCAAAGACTATCCCCTGGGAACAGGCATCATGCAGGAAGCAACCCGACTTGGATTTGCTCCGCCCGAAGCAATAGGCATCAATTCAAAAGACCTCTCCCCGATCGATTCCATCGCGTTTGATGGCATCGCAAAGAAAGCCTACCCAGGATGCCGCATCCTGGTAGCCGTCGACAACAAAATCATCCTCGACAAGGCCTATGGCTACCAGACCTACGACAACCTGCAACCCGTAAAACTGAATGACATTTACGACCTGGCCTCCGTCACAAAAGTAGCGGCATCCACTCTGGCCCTCATGAAGCTCAGCGAAGAGGGACAAATCGACGTCACCCACACCATCGACTCCTATCTGCCCGAATATGCAAAAACCAACAAGAAAGGAATCCGGCTCGACGCGGTCCTTGCACACCAGGCCCGGCTCATCCCCTTCATCCCATTCTATCAAAACACCCTCGGAACAAGTTTTCCAAACCCCACCTATTACCGGACCGTTCAGTCCCCCCAATTCAATATCCGCGTAACGAATAACCTCTTTTTAAGAACCGATTACCGCGACACCATCTTCGACCTCATCCGCAAGTCACCCCTGCTCGAAAAGACAGAATTCCATTACAGCGACCTGAGCATGTACCTCATGTACCAGGTCATCGAAAAAGTCACCGGCGAGAAATTCGAAGACTATATCCGCTACAACCTCTACAAGCCTTTGGGTTTGAATACCATCGGCTACAATCCACTCGACCGGTTCCCCATCGACCGCATCCCCCCAACCGAAAACGACACCTACTTCCGCCACGAGCTGGTCCGAGGGTTTGTTCACGATCCCGGAGCAGCAATGATGGGAGGCGTCATGGGACATGCCGGACTCTTTTCCGATGTCTACGATCTTGCCGCCATCCTGCAAATGATGATCAACGGGGGGCGCTACAATGGCGTACAACTCCTCAAACCCGCCACCATAGAGCAGTTCACCAAAAACCATTTCACCCCTTTAAATCGCCGCGGGCTGGGATGGGACAAGCAACTCTTCGAACCCGACGTCAATGGCCCCTGCTGTGTCAGCGCTTCCGACGAAAGTTACGGCCATTCCGGATTCACCGGCACCTTCATCTGGGCCGATCCCAAATACAAGATCGTCTATATCTTCCTTTCGAACCGCATTTACCCCACTGCTGCCAACAATAAGATCGCCGACATGAACATCCGCACCAATATTCAGCAGATTGTCTACGATGCACTGAACAAGGCCGAAGCCAGGAAGAAACTCTATTCGAGTGGATTAGAAGAACGCGGAGCTATGAACTCGATCGAATAAAACAACTATGACCAGAGAAAGCATATATTCACAAACTGCGCTTTGTTTACATCAAAGAATTTAATATCTTTGCACTCGCAAATGCGGATGTGGCGTAATTGGTAGCCGCGCCAGACTTAGGATCTGGTTCCGTGAGGAGTGTGGGTTCGAGTCCCTTCATCCGCACAAACCCTTCTAATCAACAGGTTAGAAGGGTTTTTTAATATTCTCAACTTCCACGCAAATACAAAACATCATCCGGTTAACTTCAATATATATTATTTGGTTATCATATAATCAGCCTAAATCTACCATCAGTTCTACAACTGATAGATCGCTCCTTATATACTTCAACGATCATAGTCTGATCTCTGCAACTGAAATTGGATAGGAACAAACTACCTTAAGCATCCAGTAAGCTCCCATAGAGACTTACCGTTTATGATAATTGTATGATACTTTTTAAAAAAAAGATGACTTATGTTACGGTATATTTTGATGTACCGGTTAATTCATTTCAGTAAAAAAAGAAATGTTAGCTCAGCTTCCTTCTAAGATTATTAAGTTTTTGGTTAAACGTGATTTTAGATACTATTCGACCAGATGCTTGTTGAGGGTTTCGAGGAAGATGCGGGTTTTGATTGGCTTATGGTCGTAACCATCCAAGAAATATAATTTTATCTTTTCCCAGTACCGCACCTGCAAGAATTTTTAAGATTGGGTAAATTTAGTAAGAATATTCTCGATCTGACAAGTGATTTTACAGTTTAACACAATCATTTAAAATAATTTGTAACTTCGCATAAGAATAAAAATGATTGATAAATCTTTTTAAAACTGACTTTATGATTGATATAGAATGGAGTAAGCTTCCATTTGCTTATTTTAAAACAGACTACAACGTCCGTACTTATTTTAGAGACGGAAAATGGGGTGAGGTCGAACTGTCGTCCTCAGAGTACATCAATATTCATATGGCTGCAAGTTCATTGCATTATGGACAGGAAGCTTTTGAAGGTTTAAAGGCATTCAGAGGCAGCGATGGCAAGATCCGTGTCTTCCGTTGGGAAGAAAACTTTAAGCGGATGGAGTCTACGGCGCATGGTATCGTCATGGAACCCGTTCCGATGTCAATCTTTCGCGAGTCATTGCTCAAGGTTGTCAAAATGAATGAAAAATATATCCCTCCATTCGGTACGGGTGCTTCGCTTTACATCAGGCCATTGTTGATTGGATCGGGTGCATGTGTTGGGGTTAAACCTGCTGATGAGTATCTGTTTTTGGTTTTTGTAGGTCCGGTTGGTCCTTATTTCAAAGAGGGCTTTAGCCCTGTAAATATTCAGATTGCACGCGATGTTGACCGTGCCGCTCCACTTGGAACAGGTGCATTTAAAGTTGGTGGTAATTATGCAGCCAGCCTTAGTTCGGGTGAACGCGCACATCATGATGGTTATTCAGCTTGTCTTTACCTCGATCCGAAAGAGAAAAGGTTTATCGACGAATGCGGTCCTGCTAATTTCTTTGGCATAAAGGGCAATACGTATGTAACGCCTTTATCGACTTCTATTCTTCCTTCGATCACGAACAAGAGTCTGATGACGCTGGCTGAGGACATGGGGCTCAAGGTTGAACGCCGTCCTGTTCCTGTTGAAGAACTGGCTGAGTTTGACGAAGTGGGCGCCTGTGGCACTGCAGCTGTCATTTCGCCTATTAAACTGATCCAGGATCGTGATCTGGGTACGGTTTATAATTATTGCAAGGATGGTAAGGCCGGTCCTGTTTCAACGAAGTTGTATAACAGGTTGCGGGGTATTCAATATGGCGAAGAAGCTGATAAATTCGGCTGGAATACGATCATTGAATAATCGTTAATGTAGGGGCGATTCTGGTGGTCGCCCTTATTATAAAAGGTTCTGTTGTAAGAAAATGTAGGGGCCGCCCTTGTGGCCGCCCACTAGTAATGAAGATTTTTTATGTTTTCCATGGGCGGCCACAAGGGCGGCCCCTACATTTTCTGTGATTCTGCCCTGGAGAGCCACAAGCCCTCATTACATCACCAACATTATCGTACAATAGAACCTTATAAAATAAGTTATGGATATCAAAACCGAAGCTAAAATCATGCGGATATTTATCAGTTCGACTGATAAATTCAAGCATAAACCACTAAACCAGATGATTGTTTATCTGGCAAAAAGAAATGGTTTAGCCGGTGCAACGGTGTTTCGGGGGACGATGGGTTATGGCCCAAGCAGCACTCATATTTATCAACCAACGTTTTGGGAGGTTGTGGATAAAACACCGATGGTGATAGAAATAGTAGATGATGCAGTGAAAATAGATGCTTTCTTTAAATTATTAAAACCATATCTGGAGCTCGTGCGGACGGGTTGTTTGATTACCTGCGAAAAGGCCGATGTGATCTTTTATAAAAAGGGCGAGAAGAAGAAGGGTTTCTTCGAATTATAAGGATTGTTTTTAAAAATGTAGGGGCCGCCCTTGTGGCCGCCCATGTGTAATACAGATTTTATTTACATTATCCATGGGCGGCCACAAGGGCGGCCCCTACATTTAAGTAATTATATTTCCAACAGTATTGCTTTCATCTCCTGCTGCATATTCATGGCTTCTGCTCTTGCCTTAGCTGCAAAATCTAAACCTGATGAAGCAAATATGATTGATCGGGATGCATTGATCAATAACCCGCAATCTTTGGTTAGGCCATATTTAGCGACTTCGGCCAAACTACCACCCTGTGCTCCAACACCAGGAACCAACAAAAAATGATTTGGAATAATCTTTCGGATCTCACCCAGCATCTCTGCCTTCGTTGCTCCAACTACATACATCATATTGCCTGAATTCCCCCAGGTGACAGATTTCTCTATCACCTCCTGATACATTTTCTTTCCGTCTTTGTTTTCAAACAACTGAAAATCAAATGCTCCTTTATTCGATGTGAGTGCCAATAGGATGACCCATTTGTCGGCATAGCTTAAAAAAGGTGAAACTGAATCCTCGCCCATATAAGGTGCTACAGTAATAGCATCAAAATTCAATGAAGAAGAGGGGTCCAGAAAAGCCTGAGCATACAACCGGGAAGTGTTTCCTATGTCGCCACGCTTTGCGTCAGCAATAGTAAATACCTCGTCCTTAAAACTATTGAGATATTGCATTGTTTTATCAAGACTCTGCCATCCTTTCAACCCCTGGCTTTCATAAAAAGCAAGATTTGGTTTGTATGCAACAGTCAGATCGATAGTTGCATCGATGATTTGTTTGTTGAATTCAAATACAGGATCTTCACTATCAAGAAGATGGGCAGGGATTTTGCTTAACTCGCTGTCGAGCCCCACACACAAAAAGGATTGTTTGCGTTGAATGAGTTGAATCAGGGCTGTACGGTTCATATGGTGTTACTTTTATAAATGTAGAGACGCAATATTTTGCGTCTCCTGTATTGAATATCATCATTTCAGTGAGACGCAAAATATTGCGTCTCTATGTGTTGGGGAATAGAACCCCGAAAAGGCTTAAACTTCGTGGATGGCCTCTTTGAGACGTTCTGCATTTTCAGCAATCTGTAAGGCTTCGATCATATCCTGGATATCGCCATCCATAAAAGCTTGCAGGTTGAAGACAGACATATTGATACGGTGATCGGTAATGCGTCCCTGTGGATAGTTGTAGGTCCTGATCTTTGCAGAACGGTCACCTGTTGCTACCATGGTCTTGCGTTTGTTGGATATTTCGTCAAGATGTTTCTGAAGCTCCATCTCATAGATACGGGTACGAAGGATTCTGAGGGCCTTTTCACCATTCTTGAGTTGAGATTTCTCATCCTGAATGGCAACCACGATACCTGTTGGAACGTGTGTCAACCGGACAGCCGAATAGGTCGTATTTACACTCTGACCACCGGGTCCCGATGAACAGTAAGTGTCTTTGCGGATATCGCTGGGATTGATGATTACATCAAATTCATCGGCTTCGGGCAATACCACGATTGAAGCTGCAGAGGTATGAAGGCGTCCCTGGGTTTCAGTAGCCGGTACGCGTTGTACACGGTGAACACCAGATTCATATTTTAGACTGCCATATACTTTTTCGCCTGATACATTGATAATGACCTCTTTATATCCACCCGCAGTACCTTCCTGAAAGTCAACCATCTCGACCTTCCATCCTCTTTGTTCGCAATAACGGACATAAAGACGGTAAAGATCTCCTGCGAAGATACTTCCTTCATCACCACCTGTACCGGCCCGGATCTCCATGACACAATTCTTGTCATCTTCAGGGTCGGCGGGTATCAACAATACACGGATATCATCGTCGAGTTTCTCTTTTTCCTGTGTCAGGTTGAAGAGTTCTTCCTTTGCCATGGCGCGGAATTCTTCATCCTTTTCATTGTACATTACATCTTTTGCAGACTCTATATTGGAAATCAATAATCCATATCTATCACAGGCCTCAACAATGGGTTGAAGGTTTTTGTAATCCTTATTCAGCTTTACATAACGTTTCATATCAGCCATAACTTCAGGCTGATTCATTTCTGCTTGAATCTCTTCAAAGCGTTTTTTAAAAGCTTGTAATCTCTCTAACATTTATGATTTCTTTTGCGGGTGCAAAGATACAAAAAAGCTTTAGTAAACGAAAGTTCCATGTTCAGACTTAATGGTCAGTTTCTTACCCTGATAAGAATCACAGTATCCGATCACCTGAGCCTCAATACCAAATGATTGACTGATTGCTATGATTCTTTCTGCATGTGACAGGTCGGTATATACTTCCATCCGGTGTCCCATGTTAAAGACTTTGTACATCTCCTGCCATTCTGTTCCCGATTCTTCCTGTATCATTTTGAAAAGCGGAGGGGTTGAAAAGAGGTTGTCTTTGACGACATGCAGGTCGTTTACAAAATGGAGTACTTTGGTTTGTGCGCCACCACTGCAATGAACCAGACCATGGATAGAAGAACGCATCTCATCCAAAACTGTTTTGATTACAGGGGCGTAAGTGCGGGTTGGTGAGAGCACCATTTGTCCTGCATTTACTCCGGCCACTTCAGTCGGATCGGTCAGTTCCTTGTTGCCTGAATAAACGAGTTCTGCAGGTACTGCCGGGTCGAAAGTTTCGGGATATTTGGTGGCATAGATCTTTTTAAAGACATCGTGACGGGCTGAAGTAAGTCCATTGCTGCCCATGCCACCGTTATAAGCTTTCTCATAACTGGCTGTTCCGGATGAGGAAAGTCCTACGATGACATCGCCGGGAAGAATCTTGTTTTCGATGACATCAGCGCGTTTCAGGCGTGCGGTTACTGTGGAATCGACAATGATGGTTCTGACCAGATCGCCAACATCTGCAGTTTCGCCACCGGTAAGGTAGATGCCTAGTCCAAGTTCACGGAGTTCTTTTAGAATTTCTTCTGTGCCGTTTATTATAGCAGCGATTACATCGCCTGTGATGAGATTTTTATTGCGTCCGATGGTGGAAGAGACCAAAATGTTATCGGTAGCTCCTACACACAAAAGATCGTCTGTATTCATGATGATCGCATCCTGTGCGATGCCTTTCCAGACTGAAAGGTCGCCGGTCTCTTTCCAGTAGAGATATGCCAGTGAACTCTTGGTACCGGCTCCATCGGCATGCATGATGTTGCAGTAGTCGGGATCGCCACCAAGAATATCAGGCAGGATCTTGCAAAAGGCATTGGGAAACAACCCTTTGTCAAGGTTTCGGATAGCATTGTGTACGTCTTCTTTTGAAGCCGAAACACCCCGGCCGGAATATCGATTATCGCTCATATTTGGTTGAATACAAAGTATGGAAAAATAGTATGCAAAGTTACAAATAAAATTTTGGTGTGGATTACAAATAAAATGTAGGGGCCGCCCTTTTGGCCGCCCATGGGTAATAAAGATTTTATTTACATTACCCATGGGCGGCCACAAGGGCGGCCCCTACATTATTAAATTATTTATTTAAGATACATCTCTTTTTTCTTGCGGTCGATGGTGTACTGGCCAAAGCGGTTCAGAAGATCTTCACCCAGCATCACCTGGACTTTCTGCAAAGCCGAAACCCGCGCCTTGATATTTCGCTGGATTTTTGTTCCTATCCTCACTTCGCGCAGCTTGAAGACTGCTTTATCGGCAACACTGCTGTTGGCCAGTATCGTTTCGGTATCTCCATCAAAGTCTGTCTTGCTGATGACACCCTGTTGCAAAAGTTTCAATGTTTCAGCCCTTGAGAATTGCAAATAGCTCTCTTCGCCTTCGGCAAATGCAACCTGATAATTCAGTCCGTTAATAATCATCGGGAGCAAAAAGAAACCATCCGCATCGGTACCCATCTTCACGGTGTCCTGATCAGGAACTGTCACTATCTGTACACTTGGCAAAATAGGTTTATTTTTTGGTTTAGGGACAAAGTCTTTGCTCAACACCTTGAACTCTGTCCGGCGGTTTAACTCGTAAGCTGCTTCCTGAATATCTTTAGTTGGCAAAACAGTAACGAATTCATCCGTCAAAACTGTTCCGGCTTTAAAGGTGTATCCTGCACGAACCACATCCTGCGACAGCGTGCGGAAGACGCGTTTGCCATATCCCTTTGCTTTTAAGCGATCGGGATCTATGCCACGATCGATCAGATAGGTAACAACAGATTCGGCACGCTTTTGTGAGAGCACATCATTGTACTCCAAACTTCCGCGTGAGTCGGTATGTGAGGAAAGCTCGATCACCAGTCTCTGATTTTCTTCCAGCGTATGAATTAACCCCTGAAGCGAATCCTGGTACTGGGGCTTGAGATCCCATTTATCAAAGTCATAGATAATATCGGGAAGGACAATGGGTTTATCCGGAATGGGTTCGAGGTTAAAGTTGATCACAAAGTCTCTGCTGCGCTCCACTCCCACTGTCGTCTCGCGTGCTTTCTTTGTGAAGTAATTATCTCTTGAAGCTTCCAGATCATACGTCACATTGGTTTCCATCTGATTATTCGAGAAGCCATAGTTTCCTTTTGCATCGGTACGTGCTTCAAAAGAGGCTCCGTTGGTGCCCACGAGTTTTATATGGGCTCCTTCAAGGAACTGGAGGCTGCGATCGTCTTTGACAACACCCTTCAATGTAAATACAAGCGGCGGACGGGAGAATGAATAGATATCGTCGCCACCTTTTCCGCCTGCCCGGTTTGAACTAAAATAGCCACTGTCTTCACCCGGTGCAAATACGATTGCAAAATCATCACCACTCGAATTAAAAGGTGGCATCAGGTTTTGTGGTTTTGACCAGCGGCCATTGACCAGGCTCGACTTGAAGATATCCAATCCACCCATGCCGATATGACCATTTGAAGCAAAATAGAGTACTGAATCGCCAACGAGTGTCGGGAAGACCTCATCACCGGGAGTGTTGACATTGCCACCAAGATTTGCAGCGGGACCAAATGCCTCATTCTTATTTCTACGGGTAGACATCCAAAGATCTTTCCCTCCAAAACCACCCACTTTTTCACATGAATAAATGATCGTGAGTTCATCGCTGCTTAAAGCAGGATGACCAATAGCCAGTGTCGAATCTTTGCTTAAGATTATTTGTTCAGGTTTTGTCCATCGGCCCTCTCCCTTGCTCGTCACCCAGATCTGACAACCTGACTCATGTTTTTTATCGGTTTCGCAGCGGGTGAAATAGAGCCTGTTGAAAGAGCCGTTCATCGTGGCTGTACCTTCATTGGCTTTGGTGTTGATCAAACCGGAATTATCCAGTAAAACCGGTTCGCTCCATGCGTTTTTCTGATCGAGTGAAGCTGTAAACAAATCACTGAAGCTCTCTCCGGTCCAGTCGTCGAGTGATCTTCCGGTAGAAGACCTGCGGCTCGAAGTAAAGATGATGCTGCGGTAATTGGGATCGGCAAAAGCAGGTGCAAAGTCATCTTCCGGGGAATTAAGCCTTTTTTCATTGGTGATCTCGTAGCGCGAAGGTGTTTGTGCCCATTTCTTAGCCTGATCACAGGATATCATCCCATTACGGCCTCTGAGGTCTTTGGGTTCTGCCTTGGTAAACAACTCGTAATTATCTTTGGCCTCATCATATTTCTCATTTGCCCTCTGTGCATCTGCATAATAGAGTAGAACCATTGGATTTTTCTTATCAAAATCATTCCTGACAAGGGTACCATAAGTGATCTCGGCATTCTTAGTGTCATTGATCATCCGGTAACATTCGGCCAGCCTGTATAGAATCCTCTCTTTTTCGGGTGCGGCCTTAGCTATTGCATATGCTTTTTTATATTCTGAAGCTGCAACTGTATATTGCAGATTGGCATAGGCATCATCAGCGTCGCGTGTAACAAGACTTTGTGCCTGTAGATTAAGGCAGAGACCTAAGAAGATGAGTATGCAGATCAGGTGGCGTGTAGACTTCATGGTTCGATGTGGTTCTCTTGTTTCGAAGTCGGTTTTTCATCAGCTTGTTCTTCTTTAGAAACGTGTTGCGTGTCGGAATGTTCAGTATAATTATCATCTGTAACATTTTCCGGTTCAGATGCTTCTTCGGAGTGATCAGTCGAAATATTAAATACATCATTTGAAGGCTCATTGATATTGTAATGCGCATTCGGATCCATTGTTTTATTTACTTCCTGAGTTCCTTTAGTGAATTCATCCTTGATATTATTAGCAGCATCTTTCAACGTATCCTTAATGCTGCTGAGGTCATCCCTCAACGCTCCCGTCTCTTCATTCAGCTGACTTGTAAAATCACTTGAAACGCGCTTAACCTCATTCATCATCTTTCCTGCCTTGCGGGCAAAGTCCCCCATCTTTTGTGGACCAAGAACCAAAAGGGCTACAAGAGCGATTACGATCATTTCGCCGCCACTCACATCAAAAAATAATAAAACACTGTTTAACATTGGGACTTGAATTATTTATACAAAAATAAAAAAAGTCCCGGGTTTCCGGGACTTTTTTATTCAGTTATTTAAAATAACTATTTTTTAGCCAGTTCGAGCTTCTTAGCTGCTCTACGTTTTTGCCACATAATCAGGTCATAAGCAACTGGAGTAGCGTTGAAAATGGAAGAATAAGTTCCAATGATAACACCAAACAGCAGTGCGAATGTAAATCCACGAATTACATCACCTCCAAAGATAAAGATGGCAAGCAAAGTAACAAGTACTGTACCTGATGTATTGACAGTACGACCGATGGTATGGTTGATACCTTCATTCATATTGATCAGCAGGTCACGTTTTGGATAAAGCTTATTGTACTCACGGATTCGGTCAAAGATAATAACCGAGTCGGTGATGGAGTAACCAATGATGGTCAGGATAGCAGCAATAAATGACTGGTCAGCCTCGAGTGGAAAAGGTAATAGACCATCCAGGATTGAGTAGGCACCGATAACGATACATGTATCGTGGAACAGTGAGATTACACCACCAAGACCATATTGCCATTTCTTGAATCGAAGTCCGATATAGGTAAAGATGAAAAATAGTGCAACTACAACAGCAAGTACAGCTCTTTTCTTGATGTCAGCAGCGATTGTTGGTCCAACCTTCTGACTGTCCATGATACCGATATGCCCATTCTTTGCATTAAATTCATCGAATGAAATATTTTTATTTTTGAATTGACCTTTTAAGCCGTTATATAAAATAGTTGTTATTTCATGATCAATGGCAACATTGTTTTCCTCGATCTTGTACTTGGTAGTAACCTTAACCTGGTTAGCAGCACCATAGGTCTTTACTTCGGGAGATTCATTCAATTGTTTGGTCAATGCTTCACGAACATCATTCGTTGTCACATCCTGATCAAAACGAATGACATAAGAACGTCCACCTGTAAAGTCGATACCGAGGTTCAGCCCTTTGGTTGCAAAGGAAATGATACTGAGAACAATTAAAATACCGGATACCACATAAAGAATCTTACGGATACCAATAAAGTTAATGTGAATGTTGGTAAAGGCGTTGATGGTCCATTTATTACCGTAGGTGATTGTCTTATTCCTATCCATCATACGTTCCATCATCAAACGAGGAATGAAAATCGCGGTGAACAATGAAGTTAACAAACCAATTACGAAAGTTGTAGCAAATCCCTGGATGGGGCCTGTACCGAATGTATAAAGTACAATACCTGTCAGGATAGCCGTGACGTGACCGTCGATAATGGCATTCAAGGCATGATGGAAACCATCTTTAACAGCCAGTCGGGCACCCTGCCCTCGTCGGATCTCCTCTCGAATACGTTCATAGATCAAGACATTCGCATCCACCGCTATACCCATCGTAATTACGATACCTGCGATACCGGGGAGTGTCAGTACGGCTTTCAGAGAAGCCAGAATTCCAAAGAGGAAGAATAAGTTTGTCAGTAACGCAACGTTTGCAATCAGACCTGCTTTGCTGTAGTATAGCTGCATGTATAAAAGAACGAGGATAAAGGCGATCAGGAATGATCTGGTACCTGCTGCAATTGCTTCTTTACCCAGTGTTGGTCCAACTACCTGCTCTTGTACAATACGAGCCGGAGCAGGAAGCTTACCGGCCGTAAGAATATTTGCAAGGTCCTTTGCTTCTTCAATAGTATAGGCCCCCGTGATAGATGTGCTTCCATTTGCAATCTCATCCTGAACCGTAGGATCTGAATAAACATAACCATCAAGAACAACTGCTACTTCGTTCCCAACGTTAGCGCCGGTCATACGTTTCCAGATACGGGCACCTTCGCTGTTCATACGCATTGAAATTTCAACTTGACCACTTTGTTGGAAGTCCTGACGAGCATCAGTTACCATGTCTCCTGTCAAAGGAGCTGTAAGATCGCGGGTTGTTGCTTTCAATGCAACCAATGCAAGTCTGTCCGGCATATTCTTTTCAGGTTTTACATACCATGCCATAATCATGTTAGCCGGAAATACTTTACCCTTGATAGAAAGCAGCATCTTGTCGACCATAGCGGTATCTTTCAATAATGCCCAACCAACAGTACAACGGTTCATTGGTTGATTATTACGATCAATAGCAGGAGACAGGTATGCAAAAATATCGTTTGAATTGTTTTTAGTCAGCGATGATTCTTTTGAACCGTCAATAGCTTTCTTAGCTGCTCCCAATTTTTCAAGCAGTGCATTTTTGTCGGTAGCCGGTTTAGCAGCAACTACAGGCTTGGCAGCAGGTTTGTTCTTATCAGCGACAGGAGCAGTTGCAGCAGCAATATTAGCAGAATCCTTTACTTTTGTGGAATCCACCATTCCATTAGCATTCATGCTCATCAATCGTGTTCTGGCTTCCATCAGGTAAGGAAGAACATCTTTCATCTTATACGTTTCCCAGAACTCGAGTTTTGCTGATCCCTGAAGGAGTTTTCTAACACGCTCAGGTTCTTTAACACCCGGAAGTTCGATAAGGATACGGTCAGTTGATTCCAGCTTCTGGATATTAGGCTGAACAACACCAAAACGGTCGATACGTGCACGAAGAATGTTATACGTACGGCTGATGGCATCATTGGCTTCAACCCTGATAACAGCTAAAACTTCCTTGTTGGTAGAAGTTGCGTGGATCCGGTCATTGTATTCAACCCTGTTGAACAATGGTGCCAGACGTGCATTTGGATTAGTATTTGTGAATTCCTCACCAAATAGCGATACAATATCTTTGGCTTCCTTACTTTGTCTTACAATAGCTCTTTCCAGTGCCTGATTAAATCCTGGATCTTTTGTATAACCTGTCATACCACGGATAATATCTGCAACAGATATTTCCATCGTAACGTTCATACCGCCCTTGAGGTCAAGGCCTAAATTGATTTCGCGTTCTTTTACATCTTTATAAGTAAAAGTCTGAAATCCAAGATTAAGCACCGGCCTGGTTGATAATGAATCAAGAAAATGTTTTTCTTTCTGGTTAATCAGTGAATCTAAAATAATTCCTTCTTTTGCCAGGTCACCTTTAGCCAGTTCCTTAGCAAATGAATGAATAGCTTCTGTGTCTGCATATTTCTTCGCTTTATTCTCGACACGTGCTGTCCAGAAATTGAAAGATAGTTCATAGAGGCAAACTACTGCGAAAGCGACGGCAAACAGCCTTATAGCACCTTTGTTCTGCATGAGTAATCGATTTTTATTTTTTGCTGTTTTATATTTTTTTCAGGGATGCAAATATAGTTGTTGATATCCAATTTAACAATTATAGTTGTCAGTAATTCAAATTCTCTTGATTTTTTAATCTATCGGCTCTATTTTATCATGTACAAGGGGAGTGATCAAAACCTTGTCAATCCTTAGCTGATCCATATCTACGATCTCAAAACGGAAGTCATAAATCTCAAAAAATTCTCCTGTTTCAGGCAATTTTTCAAGGTATTCTATGATAAATCCGGCCAGATTAAGCTGCTGATAGTCTTCAATTTTTACTTTTAGGCCGATATGTTCCATTAATTCATCCAGCATTATGGTCCCATCTACCAAAAAAGAGCCATCTTCCCGCTTAACTAACAGGGGATCCGAAGAGCGGTCACCACCCGGAAGATGACCAAATACATTTTCGGTCAGATCGTGAAGGGTAATAATGCCTTCAAAGTCGCCAAATTCATTGACTACCAGACCAAGATATCTTTTATTCTTTCTGAAAATCTCAATGATCTGCAGTACTTCAAGCGTTTCGGGAATAAAAACAGGAGGCTCCAGTGAGTGTTCCAGAATAAATGGCTCTTCATTCAGGTTGCGCATTAATTTTTTCAACGAAAGCACACCCGTAATATCTTCAAATGAGCCCTTGCACACAGGATAATAATGATAGGGGTTTTTACACACAAAATCAAACAGTTCATCTTTAGAAACACTTGCATCAATCCACTGTACATCAGTGCGGTGTGTCATGATGTTGCGTGCTCTACGGTCACTCATTCTGAACACATTGTGTATGAAACTTGTTTCATTTTTTTCAAGGATTCCTTGCTGATTGGCCATCCGGATCATGATCTTTAGTTCACCTTCAGAAATTTTATTGTCATTGTGTGTTGGCAGATGAAATATTTTCTGAATTAATTGAAGACTCAGGCTCAGAAATCCTTCCAAAGGACGGGTGATATATGTAAAGAATTGGATAAAAGGAGCCACAATCATGGCAACTTTTTCGGGATTATTCATGCCAATTGTCTTTGGCAGTAATTCACCCAAAAGAAGTGAAAGATAGGTTACAACGGTGATTATCAGGATAAAACTGATATTGTGTGCATGTGAAGCTAAAAGAGGGAACTGAGCAAAAAAAGGAGTCAGGTTATCGGCCATTGCCAATCCTGAGTAAGCACCGGTAATCAGACCTATCAACGTTATAACTATTTGAATAGCCGAAAGAAACCGTTCAGGCTTTTCAAGTAATTTAAGAACCTTTGCAGCTCTTTGATCATTATTGTGAACTTTCTCGATGATTTTTGTTTTCTTTGCAGTAACGAGTGAAAATTCTGCCAAAACAAAAAAACCGTTTAAGAGTATAAGGGCAAGTATGATAAATCCTTCCATGCCACAAAGATAAATAAAATGAATAGGTTGTTCAAATTTATGTTTACCATATTGTTGTTGCTAAAATTAACATCAGCAACTGCACAATTGTTTCCGGTATCGGTTGAACAACAACTTCAGGTGTCATTAAAGGATCTGACAGACAAACCCTTTGCAATGCCCTGGGCCGGTGGACTCAACAGCTGCCAGTTCGGTACAGTGGATCTGGATATGGATGGCAAAAAAGATCTCGTGGTATTTGACCGTCATGGCTATCGCATTCTCCCTTTTCTTAACAAGGGCGCTGCCGGTGAGATCAAATTTGAATATGCCCCTCAGTATGCCGCTGCTTTTCCAAAGATGGAACACTGGATGGAAATGGTCGATTACGATGGCGATGGCAAGGAAGATATTTTCACTTTCCGTTATCCTTCAGGGATCAAGGTTTACCGAAATACCTCCACTTCAACAAAACTTTCATTCAGTTCGCAACCCTCTCCGGTGTTGAATTCGCTTTATGGCACGGTCTCTTCCCAGATTCCGGCAACCAATGTGGTCTTCCCTGCTATTTCCGATTTCGATGGTGATGGCGATCTGGATATACTGGTATTTGATGTGTTTGGTGGCCACGTGGAGATGCATAAGAATGTGTCGATGGAGAAATATGGCAACCTTAACCACCTTGAATTTGTCCGGTCGACTGAGTGTTGGGGAAGGTTTGAAATCAGCACCGAAAGCAACCAGATCCTTTTAAATCAATGTCCTCACTCTGTAAAATCTTTAAATACCGTAATCCCAACATCTGAGCCAAAGCACAATGGTTCTACTTTTCTGGCGCTCGATATCAACAACAGCGGCCTGAAGTCTATTCTATTGGGCGATGTGAACTATCCCGATATCGCCTTGCTGGTCAATGGTGGAACTCCTGCAGATGCATTGATTGTGGCGAAAGACTCTACCTTCCCAAAAGGAGCCAACCCTATTCATGTTCCTCAATTTCCGGTTTGCGCACTCTACGATGTCAACAATGATGGGAAGAAAGACTTGCTGGTATCGCCTTTCGATCCCAACATCAACAAGAGTGTCAACAAAAACAGCGTCTGGCTCTATCTGAACACGGGGACTGATAAAGTCCCTGTTTACACACTCTCTACCAAGAACTTTCTGCAAAGCGACATGCTTGATCTGGGTTCGGGAGCCTATCCGGTATTGGCCGATCTGGATGGAGATGGGCTTACTGATCTTTTAGTGGGTAACTGGGGCAACTGGAATGGCTGCAACAGTGATGCATATGGAAATCTAAACTGCGATTTTATCGGTTCGATAGCATGGTTTAAAAACACCGGGACAAAGATTAACCCGGCCTTTACCCTGATAAATGAAGATGTAGCCGGATTGTCATCTTTAAAACTCACCTCTCTGATTCCCTGTGTTGGTGACCTTGATGGAGATGGGCAACCCGAAATATTGGTTGGTAAAAATGATGGTTCTTTTCTGTTGCTCAAGAACAGGGCTGCAAAAGGAAGCCCTCCTGATTTCTATCTTGCAGCAGATAACTGGGGCAATCTGAAAGTCAATACCGAAAGTGCTCCTCAACTGTTTGATCCCAATAAAGATGGGAAACTCGACCTGTTTTGTGGAAAGTCTACAGGACAGATCAGCTGGTATAAAATTGCAGGGACCCTGCTGAATCCTCAATTTACGCTGGTTTCCGATTCTGTGGGACATGTCAATGTTTCGGATCAACAGCTTTATCTGGGCAACAGCATCCCTCATTTCGTGAGAGACGACAAGGGCGTAACACGACTCTATTGTGGCAGTGGATTGGGAACTTTTCATTGCTACGGCCCGATAGATGGCAACTGGAATGGTCGTTTCACTGAAATCGACACTCCTTTTGGTGATCTTGCTTTTGGGATGCGGACGGCAATTGCTTCTGCCGATCTCAATGATGACGGCATAATGGATTTCATTGTCGGAAACTTTGCAGGTGGACTGACCTATCTGAAAGGCAGTCAGATCCCTTATGTGATACCGGTTCCAACAACCGAAATGGGCTTTACCATTTTTCCAAATCCCGTTTCCAATGAACTGACTATTACTTCCGATTCAACCATCACAAACACGAATCCAGCTTTGGCACGGCTTACAGATCTTACCGGCAGACTGCTCATCAGTGGCCAACTGACCGGAACCATCACCAGAATGTCAACAGCCTCTCTCTCCCCCGGATTATACCTGCTGACCATCATCACATCCTCCAACCACCGCCAGAAAGTATTTAAAGTATTGAAAGTAAAGTAAGAAACGGTTTATATTTTAGAAATAAACCGTGATTGCTCATTATTCATCCAGAAGCAAATTTTCAATGAAGAAATTGACTATATTTGCTAAAGAAATTCGGAAGTAAGCTTAGTTTATTGCTTTATCCTTTTACTAACCAAAGTCATAACTTAAAAATTAAAAAAATGAAGACGATTAAATTTTTTACAATGATGATTATTGCAATGGTTATCAGTTTAGGTTCCTATGCAAGCACAAAGGCTGACCCTGTTTCGACGAAGAGAGAAACCATCAAGGTAGCCGGAAAATGTGGTATGTGCAAGACCCGTATTGAGAAAGCAGCCATGATAAATGGTGTAATGAAGGCCAATTGGAATGAAAAAACACAGCTTTTGACTGTAACTTATGACGTGGCAAAAGTCAAGAATCGTGATATTCAGAAAAAAGTTGCTGCTGTCGGACACGATACTGAAGAGTTTAAAGCATCAGACAAAGATTATGCAGCCCTACCCGGTTGTTGCAAATACGACAGGATGAAATAAAATCTCATTGAACGTTCTGATTACAACATAATTATAAAATAAAGAGGATTGGTTTTAAAACACCAACCCTCTTTATTTTTTTATGACTTTTTGAAAATCAATTCATCCTTCTTTGCAAAAGCTTTGATAACTCCCGGATCAGGAATAAAAGCTTCCCGGAATATTAGTATATACTCACTCCCTTTACCGCACCATCTCCACACCTTCTCCACACCTTTTCCGCATAATATAGCGGAGAACCTGCGGAGAAGGTGCGGAAATGGTGCGGAGATGGTGCGGAAAACCCCTTCTGTGTATACTCTGTTTCTGGTCTGTGTTTTTAAGTTTTCCGGGAGTGTTGTTGCCATTAACAACTCATATTTATTTCAGATTCCGGCTTAAAAACTGTTTTTTAAAAAAGTTACATCTGCATATTTGGATCCATTGCTTCGGGATCTTTTTTTGTAGAGGCCGGATTTTGTTTCTTCACTACCGGAGTTGGATTCATCATGCTGGGTTTACCGGCAAGTTGTGCAGCGGCATCTATGGCAAAAGCGCCGTTGGTTACAATGACCTCGCCGTCTTTAATGCCTGCAGAGACCATATATGCATCACCGATTTCGGAACCCAGGGAGATATCGCGAAGAGTGTAAACATGCTTAGTCGTATCGGCCTCTTTTACATAAACCACCGATCGTGTCCCGGTCCATAAGACTGCTGATTTAGGGACCACCAATACTTTTGAACCTCCGAGCTGGGTTTTGATGGTGCCGATTGCAAACATCTCAGGTTTAAACATGCCGGATGCGTTTTTTACTTCAACCCTTACCCTTGAAATACGGGTCTGGGGGTTGATGATCGGGTCGATGAAAGAGATTGTTCCAGAGAAATTCTTACCCGGCATAGATTCGACTGTGAAATTCACACCCGCTCCCTTTTTAATCCAGGCGAGGTCGCTTTCATAGGCATCAAACATTGCCCAAACATTCGACAGGTCAACCAACTCGAACATTGATTGGCCGGTACCTACATGATCGCCCACATTTACCCTACGGTTAATCACTGTACCACTGATCATTGACTTAACTTCAAATTCTTCTTTGACCTTGCCGCTTCTTTCAATCTGGGCAATCTGGGCGTTAGTCAACATCCACTGATGCAGTTTATCTCGGGCTGCATCAACAATCCCAGGGTTTATATCTTTGAACTTCAGGGCTTCGAAAAGTTCCTGCTGGGCTGTCACCAGTTCCGGTGAATAGATATAAGCAATGGTCTGTCCCTTGCTGATATATTCTCCGGTGAAATTCACAAGCAGCCGGTCAATACGTCCGGGAATGTGGGCAGGAAGGGTCTGGATGAGTCGTTCATCAGGCTGGATTTTTCCGTTAAGCCTGATTTCCTTCACCGGAAGTTGACGTGTTACGATTGAAGTCTGCACATTGGCAATCTCCAGAGCAGATTCTGACATCACGATGGATTGAGGATTGAGAACAGCGGCATTCTCGACAAGCGGGATGAGGTCCATACCGCAGATGGGGCATTGTCCGGGCTCCTCTTTTCTGATCTGTGGATGCATGGAGCAGGTCCATATTTTGTGTTTCACCTGGGCCACCGTCTCTGATTTTGCCAAAGTTGAAGGCGTTGAATGATGGAAGAATAACCAGCCCAGAAACAGTCCTGTTAAGACTAAAAGTGTCGTCCTGAGATATGTATTTTTAAAAATAGGTTTCATTGTAATTAGTTATTAGATTTTAAATAGTCATCGGTTACAACCTTTTTTGAAACGAGGTATCCGATATTCGCCACTCCTGTATTTTGATCTACGATTGCCTCAACGAGTTTATACTGGTAATCGAGCAGTTTCTGTTGCATCCTCAATACCTCTTCCAAATCAAGTCCGGCAGTGCTGTATGTTGTCGTGAGCACATTTAAAGACTGACTTGCAATGTAAGACTGTCTTTTGAAAAGGTTGATTTTCCGTTCTGCATTTTTGAGATTCAGCAAGGCATTCTGCAAGTCTACCTGAAGGTTATTGAGTGCATTCGTCTGTTTGTTCTTCGATGCATTCATCAGATATTCAGACTCTTTTCGCATGGCGGTGTATTTCTTGCGGAAGATGGGGAGCTTTACATTCAACATGGGCATGATCATATCCTTGCCATTGTCCGGCCCCATCACGTCCGCTCTTTTTGAGTGGACTTCATAATCTATCCCTAAGCCAAACATCGGCAGACCCATCAATCTTGATTTTTCGATCCGGGTCTTATACGATTCCTGTTCGGCAGCATACATCTTCAGCATCGGATTGTTGGATACAATGCTGTCGGTTAAAACTTTGAGCGTTGTATCTGCTTTAACCGGCATGAGGGTGTCCGGTATAAAGACCGGACTGCTTACAGGTCTGTTGAGAAACGCATTAAACGCGGCAATCAAAGGAGTCTTCTGATCATCCAGAAACGCCAATGAGCTTTCCAGATCGTTGATATCCATCTGAACGCGCAATACATCTACAATCCCCTTTCCTTTTGGCATAGCGGCTCCCTCCTGAGGCATTCCCCCTCCTGAAGATGATGATTGTCCCGACATGCCCTGTTGTGGTTGATTGTTCATTCCGCCCTGATTTCCAGTGCTTTTATTATTCGTTGAAGGCAGAGTATATGATTGCTCGCCACTTCCTGAAGGGGCACTGCTACCTGCTCTGAAACGAATCAGGGACAATTGCTCATAGGTCTTCAAATACTTCAGATTCTTGACGGCCAGCGACTTTTCCTTTTCAAGTTTGTAGAGTTGATAATAGAGAGAAGTCATATCGAAAAAAAGACGATTTCTTGCCTCTGAAAACTCCTGGAAACGGGCTTTGGCCATGAGTGCGGCTTCATTCTTCGAGGCGGTCAGGGTTCCAAACCATGGAAACATCTGCATCACCCTGACGTCAAGTTGCTGATTGCCCATCAACTCCTCTTTTGGTTTCAGGAAAAAAGCAAACGAGAGATCGGGATCGGGCAAAGCGCCAACCTGTGGAATCATTTCAAGCGAAGCAAGATATTGATTGTAAGATGCTTTTAATGCCGGATTGTTTTGAGCTGATCTTATCAGATAATTTGAAAGGCTGTCTTGTGCCTTCAAGTTTTGCGGAAAAAGAAGAGCAGTAAGTCCGAATAGAAGTAGCAAACTTAAAAACTGTTTAAAATTCCTCCAATTGGCGTTCGAGAACCGAAGGAAGTGACTTTTCTGGTGTAGAGACGCAAAATATTGCGTCTCTACGAGATGGGAATAGGCAGTGCCAGCTTTTATAAATATTGTAGCGCTCATATTAATCAATATTAGGTGTGAGTGACTTTCGATCATTTTTCCGGATCTCTCCCTCTCTCCACATGCACTGGAAAATCGGGACCACGAACATGGTCATGATCTGAATAATCATGCCACCAAAGGTTGGAATAGCCATCGGAACCATGATATCAGAACCCTTCCCGGTTGATGAAAGGACCGGCAACAGGGCAATGATTGCTACTGCAGCAGTCATCATTGCCGGACGGACACGTTGTTTGCCGGCATGCACAACAGCTTCACGGACAGCCTTTATGGTGGTTGGTTTTTCTCTTTCAAAGACCTGGTGGATGTACGTTCCCATGATCACACCATCGTTGGTCGCAATGCCGAACAGGGCGATGAACCCTACCCAGACCGCCACACTGAGATTTATAGTATGCATCTGAAACAGATCGCGCATATTGATACCTCCCACCGTGAAGTCCATAAACCATGGTTGTCCGTAGAGCCAGAGCATGATGAATCCACCTGAAAAGGCTACAAATACGCCTGAGAAGTGAATCGCGGAAGCAGTTACCGTTTTAAACTGGAAAAACAGAATCAGGAAAATCATGATTAAACTGATGGGGATCACAATGGATAGTCGCTTTGTGGCCCTGATTTGCTGTTCATAGTTTCCTGCAAACTTGTAAGATACACCGGGGGGCAGTTTAAACTCTCCGGCAGCAATCTTTGCATCAATAAATTTACCTGCCTGTTCTACTACATCGACTTCGGCAATTTCGGGCTTCTTATCAAAGATGACAAAGTTGTCGAGGAAGGTATCTTCGCTACGGATCATCTGGGGACCACGCCGGTAAACGATCTGTGCCAGCTGACCCAAAGGAATCTGTGAACCTCCCATAGTCGGAACCAATAGTTTGTTCAGTTCCTGGGGGGTACTTCTCAATTCACGTGCATAACGTACCCTCACAGGGAAGCGTTCGCGACCTTCGACCGTTGTGGTAAGTGTCATTCCGCCAATGGCAGATTGCAAAACATTCTGTACATCAGAGATTGTAAGTCCGTATCTTGCAATGGCTTCACGATCGATATTAATTTCGAGATAGGGTGAGCCAACACTTCTTTCGGCATAGACAGACGATCCTTCGATTCCGGGGACCTGCTGAAGGATCTTTTCAAGTTCAATGGAGACCTTCTCGATGGTTTCAATATCGGGTCCAAAGACCTTCATTCCCATTGGAGCCCGCATTCCTGTCGAAAGCATGATCAGACGGGTCTGGATGGGTTGCAATCTTGGGGCAGAGGTCAGTCCGGGGAAGGCAGATGATTTGATAATCTCCTTCCAGATGTCTTCGGGACTTTTTATCTCTGGTCTCCACTCTCTGAAAAACTCTCCATGATCATCGGGGATGAGCTCTTCTTTTGTGAATTTCCGGTACCCATCGTGTTTTATGTTATATTTCTTGCCATTTTTCAAGAGATAATTGTCATCGCGATCCATTTTGAAACGCATCCTTCGACCATTCTCATCCAGAATATATTCGGGGGTATAGTTGATTACATTTTCAAACATGGTCGTTGGAGCAGGATCGAGTGCCGAATTGGCCCTTCCCCATTTCCCGACGGCAACATCCACTTCGGGGATGGCAGCCAGACGCATGTCGATGGATGAAATAATCCTGATGTTTTCCTCAACACCGGTATGGGGCATGCTGGTAGGCATCAACAGGAAGGATCCCTCACCAAGGGTAGGCATAAATTCCTTGCCCATTCCAGGGAATCTATTCGCGGCTGCCTGCCATACAGCTGTCTTTTTAAAACCATCGGTGGCTGCAAAACCAAAGATCTTATTAAATCCAAGCCAGATCAGGATTCCAAACAGCAGGGTAAAAGCCGGAATCAAAAGGAACTTCCATTTGTTGATCAAACACCAGCGGAGTGCAGTTTCATAGTGCCTGACCATAAAACCAAGTGCTCCAAGAATGATTCCGATTATTGCTGCAACGAAGATAAAGTTCACAAACAGACTGTTTTGTGCGCCCAGTGGCAGCCATTCCATGGAAAGGTAATATCCTGCAAGTAAAACGGCTATGATGATATTGATATATTCCGGAAATCTTTTCCGGGATTCGGGCCACCTGTAATCCAGCAGATTATTAACACCAAATAAGACCAGCACCAATGCAAGCCAGGAATGGAAAACGATGGCAAGCAGAATACCTCCAACAATCAGGATCGCGTTCCAGATCATTTTGATCTTTTTCCTATCAAAGTTTATGGAGAATAAAATATTTGCTAACACAGGAACCAAAATCAATCCAAGTACCAGAGAAGACATCAATGCAAATGTTTTGGTAAAGGCAAGTGGTTTAAACAGTTTACCCTCTGCCGCCTGCATCGCAAATACGGGAAGGAAACTAACTACAGTAGTAGCAAGGGCTGTAACCACAGCTCCGGATACTTCGCTGGCCCCTTCATAGATAACCTGTTTCAGCTTCTCCCCCGAGGCACCATGATTCTCTGGCATCTCCAGATGCCGCAGGATATTCTCAATAAAGATAATCCCCACATCGACCATCACTCCGATTGCAATTGCAATACCTGACAAAGCAACGATATTGGCATCGACACCCAGATAGCGCATGATAATAAAGGTCATGAGCACAGCCAAAGGCAGTAGTCCTCCAACCAGTATCGATGCCCTGAGGTTCATCAACAATACGATGATGACAATGATACTGATCAGTATTTCATGCGTCAGTGCGTCCTGAAGGGTTCCTACCGTCTCCTGGATCAGTCCTGAACGGTCGTAAAACGGTACGATGGTGACTTTAGAGACGGTCCCATCGGCCAGTTTTTTGGATGGCAGTCCTGCTGAAATCTCTTCGATTTTCTTCTTAACATTGGCAATTACTGCCATGGGATTGGAATGATAACGGGCAACGACCACTCCACCAACTGCATCAGCGCCTCCTTTGTCAAGACCTCCACGCCTGTCTGCGGGGCCATAGCTCACCCTTGCAACATTTTTAATCAGGATCGGGACATTGTTATTCACCGAAACTACTGCATTCTCAAGGTCTGCGATACTTTTCAGATATCCCAGACCGCGGATCACGTATTCAACCTTGTTGAGTTCGATGGTTTGAGCCCCGATATCCAGGTTACTGTTTTGGACAGCTTTCATGATATCCATTACATTGACTCCTGCAGATTTCATGGCTTCTGGATTGATATCGACCTGATATTCTTTTACGTAACCACCAATGGATGCCACTTCGGAAACACCTTCAGAAGATGTGAGGCCATATCTGACATAAAAGTCCTGCAATGTTCTGAGTTCCTGTGGATCCCATCCACCTGTAGGTTTGCCTGTTTTGGGATCGCGCCCTTCTAAGGTGTACCAGTAGATCTGACCTAAAGCCGTGGCATCGGGTCCCAGGGCAGGCTGAACCCCTTGTGGAAGTGTACCTGCGGGCAATGAAGAGAGCTTTTCCAGTATTCTGGAACGTGACCAGTAATAATCAATATCATCGTTGAAAATGATATAGATAAATGACATTCCGAACATGGATGTACTGCGGATGGATTTTACCCCCGAAATACCCAACAAGGAGGTTGTCAATGGATATGTGATCTGATCCTGGATATTCTGAGGCGAACGTCCCATCCATTCAGTAGAAACAATCTGCTGATTGTCACCGATATCGGGAATAGCATCAACTGGAACAGGATCTCGCGGAATAAAACCTGTATTCCAATTGAATGGAGCAGTTGAGATACCCCAAAATAAGATAATAGCCAGGAAAATAAAAGCGACCAACTTATTTTCCAGAAAATATTTTATGAGTTTATTTAACATCTTTCTTATTTAAATATTTCTTCAATTATCAGTTATTGACATGTGTGCCTTAATGTTCAAAAGTACGAACAATAAGAGAGTAATTATGAAGATAAAAACAGGATATTGCAAATAAAACACCATCTTATTTTATAGGGCTAATTGAATCGCCTCCTAATAAAGTGGGCTTCCTGAATGCAAACCACTATTTTGTCTTTTCCTTACAATAAAATCAAATTCGGAAATATTGTAAAAGTTGAAGAAGATTTTTCTTAAAAAAAGGAGGTGCTTTAATGAAAAAGAAAGCAGAAGATAAAGCAGGATGTTTATATGTGACTAATTCGATAAAACTAACAGCCGGTAAGTCAAACGAGGTTGAAACACCACAACGAATAACTTCGGGTGCTGAATAATTATCAGAGACTTTGATTAGCTTTATGTTAGTATGGCAATCTTTATCTCCACAACTGCATTTAACCGACTTAAATATTGAGATTGCAACTAAACGATTGCCACAATACAACTTACTGACGGTGAAACCTGTTGTTGCTACCGTCAGTAATACTATCAAGGCAAAATGTGCAAACTTTTTCAGCATTTGGTTTTTATTTGTCAGATTATTTATTGTTATTTCGATTCACAACTTTAACTACCAACCAAATAACAACAACAAGAACGATAAGCCCGATAATCCAGCTATATCCGTTTCCCATACCCCAACTTTGATTCATTCCATTCATCATAATATCAGTTTTAAAAATTTCTGAATAAGTTATTTATATTGGTTCTGTTGTAAGAAAATGTAGGGGCCGCCCTTGTGGCCGCCCATGGAAAACATAAAAAACCTTCATTACTCGTGGGCGGCCACAAGAGCGGCCCCTACATTTTCTGTGATTCTGCCCTGGAGAGCTACATGCCCTCCCTACATCACAACATTATCGTACAACAGAACCTTTATATTTAATCAATCCTTTTTCTTTTAGCTTTTTGTAATAATCGCTTTGTTTCTTAATCGTAATGCATTTGCAATGACCGATACCGAACTAAAACTCATTGCAGTGGCAGCAATAACCGGACTCAACAGAATTCCAAAGAATGGATATAAGATACCTGCGGCTACAGGTATTCCCAATATATTATACACGAAAGCAAAGAACAGGTTCTGTTTAATATTTCGCATAACATCTTTACTAAGTTCCTTAGCACGGACAATTCCATTCAGGTCACCTTTTAAAAGTGTTATTTCAGCACTCTGAATCGCAATATCAGTACCTGTTCCCATTGCAATACCTATATTGGCCTGTGCTAAAGCAGGTGCGTCGTTTATGCCGTCACCAGCCATTGCTACGATGTGACCTTTCTTTTGCAATGCCTTAATTTTTTTAAATTTATCATCAGGAAGGCAATCTGCCTGAAAGCCATCGAGATGTAATTCCACAGCAACAACCCTGGCAGTGTTTTCATTGTCCCCGGTAAACATATGTACTTTTATCCCCATAAGTTGGAGCGTCTTAATGGCTTTAGCTGAAGTGGATTTAATACTGTCGGATACACTCACCATTCCTTCAATTTTTTTATCCACCAGTAAAAACATAATTGTTTGCCCGGTATTCTGAAGCTTCGCAACTATTTCAGCCTGTTCTTTGCTTAGTTTGGCCGAATAAGTCTCAATTAATCGTTGATTACCAATACTAATCAATTTCCCTGAGAGTGTTGCATAAGCACCTTTTCCGGTAACAGATTCAAACTTCTCTACCTTTTTAATTTTAATTCCTTTTTCATTTGCACCATTTATAATGGCATCAGCCAGAGGATGTTCACTATTGGCTTCTACTGAAGCTGCAAATTGCAGAATATCATCATCCGAATAACTTCCAAACGTCTTGAATTCTTTTAAAGTTGGTTTACCCTCTGTAAGTGTTCCGGTTTTATCAACGATTAGAATATCTACTTTATTCATTTCTTCAATAGCACGCGCATCTTTAACCAGGACACCTAATTGTGCACCACGGCCGGTACCCACCATAATAGACATAGGAGTAGCTAATCCTAATGCACAGGGACAAGCAATAATCAAAACTGAAACAGCATTTACGAAAGCATATACATAAGCAGGTTCCGGACCCCATAAAGCCCAAATAGCAAAAGTTAATAATGAACTACCTACTACTATGGGGACAAAATATTTTGCTACAGTATCAGCCACTTTTTGAATAGGTGCACGAGAGCGGCTGGCCTCATTTACCATATTAATAATCTGTGATAACAAAGTATCGGAACCAACTTTTTCGGCTTTCATTTCGAATGAGCTTTTGCCATTTATGGTACCTCCGGTTACTTTATCTTTTATAGTTTTCTCTACCGGGATGGGTTCACCGGTAACCATACTTTCATCAATAACAGATTTACCTTCAGTGATAACACCATCAACAGGGATTTTCTCTCCTGGTTTCACTTTCAAGATATCACCAATACGAACATCTTCGAGGGGAACTTCTTTTTCTTTACCTTTTACGATTAACCTGGCTACAGGAGGGACAAGATCAAGTAAGGCTTTAATGGCTGAATTTGTTTTACTATGTGCCCTTAGTTCTAAAACCTGTCCCATCAAGACCAGCGAAAGAATGATAGCTGCTGCTTCGAGATAAATATGAACATTCCCGTTGGCATCTTTAAACTGAGAAGGGAATAAACCCGGAGCAAGCATTGCAATCAAACTAAAAATAAAAGCTGCACCAACACCAAGTGAAATTAATGTCCACATATTTGGTGACCACCTACGAACAGAACTCCAACCACGTATAAAAAATTCGCCACCGGAATATATAATGACAGGAATAGTAAGTACAAGTTGAATCCAGTTCCAGATTTTTAAAGGTAATATCTGATCTAACTGAACCCCCGGGATCATACCCAACATGGATATCAGCGCCACTGGTATTGTAAAAACCACTGCCCACCAAAACCGCTTATTCATTTTGTGATATGCCTTTTCTTCTTCATTGGAAGTATCACCCTTTTCGGGTACCAAATTCATTCCACAGATTGGACAATCCCCGGGTTTATCTCTTTTTATTTCCGGGTGCATTGGGCATGTATAAATGACTTTTGAAGAAGACTTGGTTTCTACTTGTTTACTTTCTTGTTGATCATCTTTAGGCTTTTCATGAGAGTGATTATGCGAATTTTTATCAATAGAAACCAATTTCATTTTACATACAGGACAATTCCCAGGTGTATCATAAACCTTTTCGCCTTCACATTTCATGGGGCACTGGTATTTTTCTATTTTATTCATTTGATTATTTTATAATGAGAATGTCAAAAAGCACGATCACTGAGCCTGATTTAGTCACGGACTTCACCCAGTGACCGTACAATTTTGACAACCTCAATTTACATTTTCATTTTCATTGTTGATTTTTTCACCAGACCCATTTTGCAAATTGGACATTTACCTGGTTTATCAGACATTACGATAGGGTGCATTGAACAAGTATATACAAGTTTTGCAAAGTCTTTGGTGGAAATCTCTTTCTTAACAAGTTCCATTTTACAAATAGGGCATTTACCCGGTTTGTCAGAGACAATTTCAGGATGCATCGGACAGGTATAAATCACCTTAATTGCTTTTATTATAGGCATTACTTTTTTGTGAACCGGAGTAAGAACCGAACTCTGAACCTGATTAACAGCACCAAACGACAGTACTGCAATACATAGTGAAACAAACATTAATTTTTTCATAAGAGATAAATTTTAAAGATTTAGATAATGACTTTTGTTAAATTATAATCACAACAGATGTTCCTAAGCTTATTTCATAATAAAACAAGCATAAACACTGTTTTATCCGAAAAATCAGAACATTTAGTTAACAAATGAAAAGGAGAATAAGCTTTAAACTAAATAAGAGAGAAGCAAAACTCAAATAATTGAAATCCAATTTACCTGATAGTTTTGTCTCAGTCTTTTAAGATAAAAGCAGGATCGAAACCTTTCCCGAAAGGAAAGATCAGCAACGGAAGGATTGTAATAAGGCAAAAGAATTCTGATTACCGGGAGGCGGTGCCTTCAACAAAGTGAAGGCGGTTGTGACAGCCGGAGAGGTAAAAAAAGAAAAATCCAGATTATAAACAGTAAACAGATCGGCAGTTGCCGGCACATCCGGATGAATAGCATCTGGGGTCGCAAAATTGTCGGTTACCTTTACTACTTTTAGGTCAGTGTGGCAATCTTTGCAATCATCCCCGCAACCACATTTACCGGCTTTGAATATAGAAACCGAAAACAGATGATTGCCACAATAGTGTTTGCTGATAGTAAAGCCCGTAGTGGCTACAATCAGTAAAATACCAAACACAATATGTACAATCTTTTTCAGAATTGGGTTTTATAAGTGTACAAACTTAAACAAGTTTCATGCAACAATGTTCGAATTTGTTGAATTTAACAACGAATTAACAAAAGAGGCTATCGTAGAGGTTTGTTATTATTTGTAGAGACGCAAAATATTGCGTCTCTACGTGTTTTGGATGTTTTTTGAAAAATCAAATGTTAATTCCAACAAATGGAAAAATTGAAGATTGAACTAAAGTAAGTTATCCTACCAGTTTTTTCACCAATGCTGCAGCTTCTTCCAATTTAACAGCCGGATACACTTTCAGTCCCGACTCTTCAATAATCACTTTTGCTTCAATGGCATTGGTTCCCTGCAAACGTACAATAATGGGCACATTGATATCGCCAATATTTTTGTATGCATCAACAATACCCTGTGCTACGCGGTCGCAACGAACAATACCTCCAAAGATATTCACCAGAATCACCTTGACATTGGGATCGGAAAGTATGATTCGGAAACCCTGTTCTACGCGTTGCGCATTGGCCGTACCGCCGACATCCAGAAAGTTTGCAGGATCACCACCTGAAAGCTTAATGATATCCATGGTTGCCATTGCAAGTCCTGCTCCGTTAACCATACAGCCAACATTGCCATTCAGCTTCACATAATTCAGATCATATTCTCCGGCCTCAACCTCAGTTGGATCTTCTTCATTGGTATCGCGTAAAGCAGCAAGATCAGGATGACGATATAAGGCATTGTTATCCAGCACTACCTTGGCATCAATGGCCATGATACGATCATCTGCAGCCTTAAGCAATGGATTAATTTCAAACAGTGTTGCATCCGTTCCGATAAAGGCATTATAGATACAACGCACAAACTGAACCATATTTTTGAAAGCAGTTCCGGTCAGGCCATAATTATTGGCAATCTTGCGGCACTGGAAATCTTTCAAACCTACTGTTGGGTCGATGTGTTCAACAAAAATCAATTCCGGAGTATGTTCAGCAACCTCTTCAATGTCCATACCACCCTTGGGTGAATACATAAACATCAGCTGACTCTTTGAACGATCGAGTAACATACTGAAATAAAATTCCTGTCTTGGACTAGGTCCATCGAAATAGGCATCTTCCTGTACATAAACCAACCGGACAAGCTTACCTTCGGCACTGGTTTGAGGTGTAACAAGATGCATTCCAAGGATATTGGTTGCCTTTTCGCGAACCCCATCCAAAGTGGTAGCAAATTTCACTCCGCCCCCTTTACCTCGTCCACCTGCATGAATCTGTGCTTTTACAACCCATGCCTGTGAACCATTGCTGGCGGTGAGTCTTTTTGCTGCGTCGACTGCCTCATCGGGAGTTGATGCCACAATACCCTCTCCTACAGGTACTCCATATTTTTTTAGAATTTCTTTAGCCTGGTATTCATGAAGATTCATAATGTCTCTTTTTGTAATTTAACTATCAAAGTCCGTTCAGGGTAATTTTGTTCAAACTTAGTACATTTTTCTTTTACCCCAACCAAACAGATATAAAAGTGATTAAGGAATATTTGAAAAGAGGTTTAAATTGATGCCATTTCATAGCTACTTTTTCCTATTTTTGCTTATCTTTATTCAGATATAAAAACAACTCAACCCACATAGAATGCCTCGTTATTTACTCATTTTTATATCCTTATTTATAGTATTTCAATCATTTGGAATCAATGATCGGAAAGCTGTTATTGCGACCCGGACTGCTTCAGAGCCTAAAATAGATGGCATCCTTAATGATTCTGTCTGGAACAATGCTCCTGTTATCACTGATTTCAGACAACAACTTCCACTATATAACTCCAATCCGGCCTTCAGGACAGAGGTAAGGGTGCTTTATGATGATGCCGCGATCTATATTTCAGCCAAAATGTATGACCCTCACCCCGATAGCATTTTAAAGCAGCTTGGGAACAGGGATGATGATAACCTCAATGCCGATAACTTTACCTTTGCACTGGACACATACAACACACAGATTGACGCTTATTTTTTCGTTGTGACTGCTTCAGGTGTACAGTTGGATTCACGCAAAGGGGATAAGACTTTTAATGCAGTATGGGAAAGTGCTGTAAAAATAACCAGCGAAGGTTGGACGGCAGAAATCAAGATACCCTATTCAGCAATCAGGTTTCCGGGAAAAGATAAACAAAACTGGGGGATGCAACTTGTGAGATATATCCGTAGGTATCGCGAAACGGATCAATGGGGGCTTGAAGAACAGGGTAAACTTAACAATCTCTTATTCTGGGGTCAGCTCAATGATATTACATCTATAAAAGCACCGTTAAGGCTTTCCTTGAGTCCATATTTTTCGGCTTATGCAGAAAATTACCCCTATAATCAAAAGGGTGTGAACAATTGGTCAACATCGTTTAACGGTGGAATGGATCTGAAGTATGGACTCAATGAAGCCTTCACACTCGATATGACTCTTATGCCTGATTTCAGTCAGGTGAAGACCGATAACCAGATCAAGAATCTCACAGCCTTTGAGACGGTCTACACCGAACAGCGATCATTTTTCAGAGAGGCAATCGATCTTTTCCAACGAAGTAACCTCTTCTATTCACGCCGGATTGGACGATCACCAATAAATTTTGATGCTCCGTATGGAAATCTGCAGGCAGATGAAAAGGTGATCAAAAACCCAACAGAAGCTAAACTGCTCAATGCAACCAAGTTCTCTGGCAGATCGGGATCAGGGCTTGCAGTCGGAGTCTTTAATGCCATAACCGGTGATACCTATGCCGAGATTGAAAACAGTGCAGGGTCTAAAAGAAAGGTGTTAACTGATCCACAAACGAATTACAATATCATTGTGCTGGATCAGGCTCTGAAACACAATTCATCTATGTATCTGATCAATACCAATACCTACCGCTGGGGAAACTATCGACGATCGAATGCCAGTGGAACAGGTTTCACTCTGTACAATAAAACCAATACATACCGCATCCTGGCCAGTGGGGAGATTAGCAATGTCTATCATATTCCAGGCTTGGATGCCGGGACTCCAACATCCAAAAACGGGTATAGATACATTGCACAATTGCAAAAGGTGAGTGGAAAGATTCAGTTTTCAATCGCACACAGCGTAATCGACAACAAGTTTGACATCAATGATCTCGGATTAAACCGAACAGTGAGTGAGGTTACTAATTTTGCTTCGGTATCGCACAATATTTTTCAGCCAGTTGGTATATTTCGTGATATGATCACAGTTTACAGTTATTCCAATACATCGCATTATCAAACTGGTAAGATCACCAGCAATCAGTTAAAGATCGAAAATGAAACCACTTTCATGAACTATCTTACCTTTTGGGGTTATGTTTCAAAGGATGTTTCTGAGCTGCATGATTATTATGAACCCCGTAAAGAAGGAAGTTTCTATCTGCGACCCGGTCTGATGACCGAACATTTTGGGATCTCTTCAGATTATCGCAAGCCCTTTGCTTTGGATATGTTTGTAAGCTTCACTACCAACAAGGACAGACTCTTTGATCGATGGATCACTATAAGTCCTATCCTGCGGGTCAATGATAAACTACTGATCAATCATTCCTTTACATTTGAATATATTTCAAACGATAAAGGCTTTGCAAGTTCCGACAATCAGAATATTTACTTTGGAAGACGAAACATTACCAGTGTGGAGAATGCCTTTACCGGGAGATATCTGTTTAAAAATAATTTATCGTTGAATGTTTGGTTGCGTCATTACTGGATGAAGGGTATTTACAACAAATATTATACGCTTGGAAACGATGGCAGACTGAATGACAATGATATTTATACCGGGAAGAATGATTTCAATTTCAATAGCTTCAATGTAGACCTTACTTTCAACTGGGAATTTGCACCGGGGAGTAATCTGAGCATGGTCTGGAAAAATGCAATCACAAACGAAAACAGTGCTATCATGGAGAGTTATATTCGTAACTTTCGTGAAACCCTCGATGCTCCCCAGTTAAATAGTTTCTCTTTGCGCATATTGTATTATCTGGATTACCAGAATCTGAAAAGCAGATTCCGGAAACATATCTAACCGGATAGCCGGATTTTTATTAACTTTGGAACATGATTATTGTAAAAGACATCCATAAATCATACGGTACATTGAAGGTGCTGAAAGGAATTTCACTTTCGATTTCATCCGGTGAAATTATTTCGATAGTAGGTGCTTCAGGTGCAGGAAAAAGCACCCTGCTTCACATCATTGGCACCCTCGACAGACCAGATTCCGGCATGTTACAGATTGCAGGAACAGAAACCGAGAGTCTGTCAGATCGTAAGCTCTCGGCTTTCAGGAATAAAAATATTGGGTTTGTTTTTCAGTTTCATCATCTATTGCCCGAATTTACTGCTTTGGAAAATGTATGTATCCCTGCATTTATTGCCGGTGTCGGTAAAAGAGAAGCTGAAAACCGTGCAAAAAAACTACTTATCTCTTTGGGACTTGCTGACCGGATGGAACACAAACCATCTGCACTCTCAGGCGGCGAACAACAAAGAATTGCAGTAGCCCGTGCACTCATCAACCAACCTGCTGTTGTCCTGGCCGATGAGCCATCAGGCAATCTCGATTCTATCAATGCCAAGGAGCTCCATAAACTCTTTTTTCGCTTACGCGAAGAGTTTAATCAGACATTTGTAATCGTCACCCACAACGAGGAACTGGCCGAAATGGCTGACCGCCGATTGATCATTAAAGATGGCATTATCGATGGTTCTGAACTTTTAATGCAAGTCTGAGGTTTTAATTAAATACATTAAATAAATCGGGCATGAAGTTGGGACTCAAAATTGTTTTTCTGGTTATGGCTTTAGCAGCCGGCAAGGAGTTATTGGCTCAAAACAATCTCACTTATAAACAACTTCTTGAAGAAGCCGATCTCTACATGAAGGTTGGAGATATTGGTTTTGCCCGGATAGACTATGACAAGGCAATAGCGATGAATCCCTCAGATGAGTATCCCCGTATGAAACTCGCTGAGATTGATCGTAAGGCAACCGATCAACATCGCAATGATTCAATCTTTGAACAAAGCCTCTTAAATGCTGAAAAGTATTTAAAGGCAGGTAATTATAATCTTGCCCAGATAGAATACAAACGTTCTCTGGAACTTAACCCCGGATCGGAATTTATAAAAGGCCGGCTTGCGACTATTTCGGCTTCTGCATCTAAAACAGATCTTACAAAGGCAGAAGTAAGCACGGTGAATCTGAAAACTGAGGTTCCAAAAACCACCAACCCTTTAGCGGCTCCAAAATCTGATCCACTTACGGCTGCTCCTACCCCACTACAGACCGCATTGAATCAGGGAGATGAATTTTTGACGGCAAAGGATTACAATAACGCGGTTCAACGTTATCAGTCTGCCCTGGCTTTAAAACCCGGTGATAAGGCAATCAGGACAAAACTTTCTTCAACCCAGGCGCTACTCGATAAACAAAAGAAAGATCAACAATCTTACAACGATATAATCATTGCGGCTGAAAAGGCTGTTGCGGCGAAAAACACTCAGCAGGCTGTCATCTGGTATGAAAAGGCTGCAGCAATCAATCCCGATAATGTTGCCCTGGGGAATATCCTCATCACACTTCGTGACCAGTTAAGTGTTGAACAAAATCTGGAGAAAGACTTTAAAGCGATCATTGTAAAGGCCGATTCATATCTACATGACAATAACCTCTCCGAAGCAAAGAAAGCCTTTGAACAAGCCCGGTCAATAAAACCGGAGGATAAGTATCCACAGGATAAATTATTGGAAATAGGTAAAATAGAGGCCATCACTGAAGCTGAAAACAGCAAAAAATATAAAGAGGCGATTGTACTTGCAGAATCTTTCCTCAGCCAGGAAGACTACCAGGGCGCTTATCAATCTTTTAGTAAAGCCTCAACGCTGCAACCTAAGGAGAGTTACCCCAAACAAAAAATGACTGAGCTGACTGCAAAATTGAAAGAACTTGAAGCACAGTATAAGGTTGCATACACCGGGTATATCACCGATGCCGGAAAAGCGTTTCTGGCCAGGAACTGGGATGTTGCAATGGATAATTACATGAAAGCCCTGAAAGCTAAAACAGCCGATACGCTGGCAACCAATCAGATCAACCGAATTATCACCTATCTCGATAAAAAATCAATCCTCACGCTTATCCCATCTTCTCCTACCATCGCTGAAGGCAAAGACATAAAACTTACTTTCAAAGCCATTGATATGACAAAAAGAACCAACCATTATATACTGGCCAGGGTGAAAAACAGTGGTGCCGGAACCCCCAGATTATACATCAACTATGGTCAGGATGCCCAGAAAAACGGAGGAATAGTATACCGAAATCTGGTCAAAGGAGGACAGTATATTGATTATGTCATCAGAATAGTCAATCAGGATCGTTGGTACCGTCTCGACAACAATTGGATCACACTAACCGTCGAGGGAGGAACACTCGAATTGGAGAATTTAAAAATTTGTGCAGACATTTAAAATAATGTGACTTCCACTGTTCTAATTCACTGAAAGATCTACATTTGCAAAAGATTTGAATTATTGCTCTCAATAAGTTATCTTGTTGTATTGCAATGTTTTAATATTAACATATGTCCACCTAAAGCATTAACAGGTTTATTTTTATTACAAGATGCAGAACTATTTTAAAGAATTCAGGGACAAAACAGTTGGTAATGAAGTACTTTTCCATACTCCAACCGGTGAAAAGCCCCTCATTTATGCCGACTGGATAGCCAGTGGGCGATTATATCACCCGATCGAAGAACGTTTGTTAAACACCTTTGGTCCTTTTGTAGGAAACACCCACACCGAAACCAGCGAAACAGGAACCTTGATGACCAAGTCATATCACCTGGCACAAAAGCTGATCAAGCAACATGTGAATGCAGGACCCAATGATGTGATCCTGACTACCGGTTTTGGAATGACAGGAGTAATTGTCAAATTCCAACGCATCCTGGGACTTAAATCCTGTGGAAAATTAATGGGTTCAGGATGTATTCACGACAGCGAAAAACCTGTAGTCTTCCTGACTCACATGGAACATCACTCCAATCAGACATCCTGGTATGAGACCTACTCAGATGTTATTGTTTTGGAACCCGATGAAAACTTACTGGTTGATCCGGAAGAATTACGCAGACAATTAGAGCTCTATAAAGATCGCAAATTTAAAATAGGATCATTTACTGCCTGTTCTAACGTTACCGGAATCTCTACCCCTATCCATCAACTTGCCCGCATCATGCATGAGCATGGTGGTGTATGCTTTGTAGATTATGCCGCTTCTGCCCCCTATTCCAATATCGATATGCATCCTGCTGACCCGATGGAAAAGCTCGATGCCATCTATTTCTCACCACATAAGTTTTTAGGAGGCCCCGGCTCTTCGGGCGTTCTGATTTTTGACCGTAAGATGTATAAGCTTGAAAGCCCTGATCAACCGGGTGGTGGAACAGTAGAATGGACCAATCCATGGGGAGAATACAAGTTTATAGACGATATCGAAGTTCGTGAAGATGGCGGGACTCCCGGATTTCTTCAGGCTATTAAAACGGCCTTGTCTATAGACCTGAAAAATAAAATGGGCGTTGAGAACATGCAAAAGCGGGAAAAAGAACTGGTTGATCATGCATTTAGAGAGCTTGACCGCGTACCGGGGCTTCATATCCTTGCAGAAAATGTCCAGGAGAGACAGGGTATAATATCGTTTTACATGGATGGTATTCATTTTAACCTGGTCGTAAAACTTTTAAGCGATCGTTATGGCGTACAGGTGAGAGGGGGATGTGCATGTGCCGGTACCTATGGACATTACCTGCTCAATGTAACCCATGAGAAATCAAACAAAATCACTACCCGCATTAATTATGGTGACCTTTCTGAAAAACCGGGATGGATCAGATTATCACTTCATCCTACGATGACCAATGCCGAACTGGATACTGTAATAAATGGACTTCATGAGATCAGGGCCAAACACAGATCATGGATCCAGGACTATGATTATAACAAGCATACCAATGAGTTCCGTCATATTAGCGAGTATGGGCAAAGGGACGACAAGGTAAAATCATGGTTTAGTTTATAGTTTTTTCTTTCTCCCTACATTAAAAGCATTAACTTTGTAAGTTGAACTCACCCCTACTTTCAACACAGCGTTAACCGGAAACCACCAATGGAATTTGCATCTCAAAATCTTGTATTCGTTCTTATTTTCTCTAAGCACCCTAAACTTGGCAAAATTGTCTTACCCTATTGGGCAAAACAATCCTCCAAGCCCTATCTGAGCATTTCAGAACGACTATCATCCTTTAATGTTGATAATTATCGGGAGGTTTTGCCGGCATATGCATTTGAAATCATCAAGGCGGCGGATGAATTTGCTGACTCCAATCTGATGAAGCGCTTTGTGACTAAAAAGCATCCTGTAAAGAATTTTTTCCAGTCGGTAGAAGGTGAGTATTTTGCTGAATTTATCAGACCACACATTGAAAAACAGATAGATAAGATTTTCAGACTGGCCGTAAGATTTGATATTCCCATTTATATTGATGAAAGTTCTCCCAATCTGTATCCGGAGGCATTGATGAAGAAAAATGTCAATGATGCAGATACCATAATGAATTTTACCCGTACAGAAGAAGGCACACGCTATATATTAGAGGTCTACCAGGACGAAAAACGTGTCAATTTATCTATCAAAGAGAGCAAAGTCATTTGTTTTCAACCCTGTTGGCTTAGAACCGGAAAGACCTTGCACTCCTTCACCAAAGAATTTGATGGCAAGAAACTGGAACCTTTCATCCGGAAGGAGTTCATATCCATTCCAAAATCTGCAGAAAAGAAATACTTTGAAGCATTCATTCTGAAAAACCTTAAGACAAGTAGTGTAACTGCTGAGGGGTTTGATATTCTGGATGTAAAACCTGTACAAAAAATCAATCTTACCCTCGAAAGTGATATCACAGGCAGGGCAATTTTTGTTGTCTATTTCGTTTATGGCCAGAAACAGGTCATGGCCGGAAGGAAGAAGAATGTATTTGTAGACCTGAAGATAGAAGAGGAGAACTATGTTTTCTACCGCATTACCCGTAATCCCAAGTGGGAAAAACAGATCAGACAGAAACTCAAAGATCAGGGGTTTGAATGGATCAACGATGACAACAGTATTGTCTTAAAAAAAGATGCGGATAACCTTGAAACCGGGATGCATAACCTGGTAAAATGGGTCAACCAGAAAGAAGACTTTTTGAAATCAATCAATGCAACGATTACCCAGCACCATAACGTATCAAAATACTATACTTCGACCATCTCTGCCGATTTCAAGGTCCAGGTAGAAAAGGACTGGTTTGATATCTATGCCATGATCCATTTCGGAACCCATTACCAGATTCCATTTATTCAGTTTCGCAAATACATCCTGAAAGGTATTCGTGAATTCACCTTGCCTAATGGAGAGGTTGCTATTCTTCCCGAGGAATGGTTTACCAAGTTCCAGGATTTAATGCTCTACTGCACCGACAACAAAAAATCACTTCGTCTCCAGCGTCATCATTTCCTGTTGCTCAATGAAAACCTGTTTGAAAACGAAGAGGTACTAAAGAGTGATGTATGAAAACTCGATTTCCATAAAGCCGAACCGGTAATCATTCCTGATGGATTGAATGCAACCCTGCGTTCATATCAGGCCGAGGGATTGAGATGGATGCAATTTTTAAACAAAAAAGGCTTTGGAGGATGTCTTGCCGATGACATGGGTCTTGGTAAAACAATTCAAACCCTGGCACTACTCCTTGGCATTCAACAACAAAAACCCCAACCCTCACTCATTGTAATGCCTGCTTCCTTGATTCACAACTGGAAAAACGAAATAAAACGCGTTACCCCATCCCTCAGAACACTCATTCACACTGGGTCAAACCGATATCAGGACACAAATATTTTCGGTTACTACGATCTGGTTCTCACAACCTATGGCACTGTCAGAAATGATCTGGAACTCATGAAAATGTATCCATTTCACTATATCATTTTAGATGAGAGCCAGGCAATCAAAAATCCTGACTCATTAAGCAGCCAGGCTGTCTGTAGTCTGATCTGTGATCACCGTTTAGTCTTGACCGGCACCCCGATTGAAAATTCACTGATAGATCTCTGGTCTCAAATGAATTTTCTAAACAAGGGATTACTGGGCACGCTTACATTTTTTAAAAACGAATACCTCATTCCGCTTGAAAAAGAAGGAGATGACAGGGCGCAAAAGCGACTCCGTAAGCTAATCGAACCCTTTATGCTGAAAAGGCGCAAGGAAGAGGTGGCTACTGAATTACCTCCACTCACAGAAGATGTCCGTTATTGCGAGATGACTGAACAACAAAGCAAGATCTACGAACTGGAGAAAGCCCGGATCCGACAAGTTATATTTGAGAGCATTGAGAAGAAAGGGATTGAAAACTCATCGATTGAGGTGTTGAAGGCAATGATGCACCTGAGGCAGCTTTCCAATCATCCCCTCATGACCGATGACGCCTATACAGGTGACAGCGGTAAATTTGATGAAGTACTCAGAAACATTCAGAACCTGGTTGATGAAAAGAACAAAGTGTTGGTCTTCTCATCATTTGTAAAGCATCTCAACCTGTTTGCCGCTAAGTTCGATGAGATGGGCATTCCTTATGCCATGCTCACCGGCTCAACTACTAACAGAGAAAAGGCTGTCAATGAGTTCAAATACAACGTTGATACCCGGATCTTTTTGATTTCAATCAAGGCAGGTGGTGTTGGACTCAATCTGACTGAAGCCGATTATGTATTTATCCTCGATCCATGGTGGAATCCTGCTGTTGAACAACAAGCCATCAGCAGGGCACATCGCATCGGACAATTTAAGAATGTGATTGCCTATAAATTTATCACTAAAGACAGCATCGAAGAGAAGATCCTGAAGCTTCAGGAGCACAAGCTTCTGCTCGCCGAAACCTTTGTCCCATCAAACAACCCGCTCAAAGACATCAACAAAGAAGATATTGTTAAACTATTTGAATAAAGAGGATTATTCTACACAATAATTTGCGAAATTGATATCAATAAGTGCTATTAGAGAAAGTATTGCCCGAATACACTCTTCCTAATAGCACTCACTGTTACAATTTAAGCTTTATTAAATATCAATATGTCAAAGAACTTATTCGCCGCGGGTGAAAAATAACAGTGTAAAATTACAACCTGATCTCACCCAAATCAAGGATTCGGGGTATGCCAAACTCCGCCATATCCCGCCAAACTCCGCCAATTACATCTCCGAAGCAAATTGGAAATTTATGGGTCCTGATTTCAATAATTCCCCAATTATTCAAAAAGAATCCAGAAGGGATAAAATGATGATAGAAATCAAATAATTGAAGATGAACCCCGAAGGGGTGAAATGATTATAGTCCCGTAGGACGTCATGATTGTAAATAACGCAACCTCTCCCCTCTTAGACCCGTAGGGTTGACATGATTAATCTTCTGTTGTGTATATGACAGGTAAACGACTAAACTCCATTTACCTCAATTATGAATAAATTGCTGACCCAATTGCTGACCCTCTTTTACTTTATTGATTAAAACTAAAGGTTATGTTGTACGATAATGTTGGTGATACAGGGCGGCCCCTAGTGGGTATCCGGGGCAGAATCACAGAAAATGTAGGGGCCGCCCTTGTGGCCGCCCACGAGTAATGAAGATTTTTTATGTTTTCCGTGGGCGGCCCCTACATTTTCTTACAACATAACCTTTTAAAATAACGTCACAAAGAATAAAATGAGAATTAAATAATCTTTTAAAGCATCGCGCATAATTCGTAAAGCCTTAGTGATGTGTTTCTCTACTACAGAAACCGAAATATTAAGTTCGATAGCAATTTCTCTATTCTTTAAGCCTTTTTGGCGGCTAAGTTCAAATACATTTCTACATTGATCAGGTAAACGGGCAATGACCTCATCAATTTTGATTTCCATTTCAAATAAACTTTTAGCTGTTCCATGATCAGAATTATAATATTCCAGTTCGCTTAGTGCAATCTTATCATGAATAATCTGATGATGTTTATCTGTTAATTTTTTATAGTTAAGATAATTAAGACATCTGTTGTGAACTGAACGAAAAAGATAGGCTTTTAAAACAGGATCAGATGCTATATCAAATTGTTTTTCCCAGAGATTAGAAAAGATCTCCTGAACAATATCTTCTGCAGCAAAATCTTCGTCTATAAATTTAGATGCATAGTGACACAACCTACTATAGTAGATTTTAAATATATGCTCAAAATCATGTTGATATTTTTCCATTTAATGCTCCTTCAAGCTTACTGTGGTATTGAAGCTCATTAAAATAATTACAATTGGATATGCTAAAACTAATAAATGTAATGTCTTCAGAAAGTGAATAATAATTAGGTATCTCAGCAAAGTGAGAAATCTTTTTTAGATACTACTTTCTATGGAAATAACGGGTTTATTAATCTCAATAAAAGGGTAAAATCAAAACTTGACAGTTCACAAAGATATAGAATTACAATTATTTTCAAAAATAAATTCTATTATTTTCAAAATGAGCTAATTTTTTTATGCAGAATAACATAATTATTTTAATGAAGTTCAACCGTAGTCTATAAGCATTGAAAAATGCAACCCTGCAATGAATAACTTGAAAAGTTAAATAAGAAGGCGTTTATGTAGAAAATATAGGGGCCTCCCTACATCACTTTCGTAGCAAACCCCTGGATAATAATCAAATAAAAAATAGTTTTAATTCTTCACCACTTTTCGGATAATGGTTTTTGAGCTGGTCTTCATTACAATCAGGTAAATGCCTTTTTGTAAGGATTCCAGGTTAATGGTGGATTGGTAGTTGCCGGGAGAAAGCAAACTCTTTTCATCTATCAGTTTGATCACACGTCCTGTTAAATCGCATAAGCTCAATGATACAGGGGATGAACTTGTTAATGTGTATTTCAAGATCAGGATTCCGGTAAATGGATTGGGTGATATATCGAGCAAGGAGGAGCTCTCAGAAGTAGGAAGACCGGTGGCAGGGAACTGGAAGCTCGCAGAACGGTCACTCACGCAACTGGAATAGTCAATCACCTTCACAGAATAAATTCCGGATGCGGTTGGAACATAATTGGTTGCCACTGCTCCGACGATAGCAGTAGTGTCTTTGTACCATTGGTTGCCCTGATAAGCGCTGGAATACAATGTCTTGCCATCTGTAGAAACAGTGATTACGGGTTTGGCGGGTCGCTGTAAAACATTAACATGTACAGTTGTTGAAGAAGTAACATTTCCGTCGTTGACTTCAACAAGATAATCGGTTGTAACATCCGGTGTTGCTACCGGCATTGCAGACAATGGATCGGATAGTCCTGCAGATGGTCTCCAACTGTAACTATAAACTCCGGTCCCGCCACTTGCTTTTACTGACAACAGGGCAATGCTGCCCTGGCATATGCGGACAGGGTTTACAGATGCAAGGATACCCAAGGGCAATGATGGCGAGATAGGTGGAAACTGAATATTATCGATCATCGCCATATCTGAACCAGCTGCAGTAATATAGTCCTTTTGATAGCTCCACTTAAATGTATGAATACCTGGTGTGACGACAAAAGCAGCCCTGGTCCATACGGTTTCTCCTGACCAGGATCCCTTTTCCACTCCATCAATGGAAAACTTAAGGTAGTCTGCCAGTTTTTCTGAGGTGGTATTCAACCAAAACCGGATAGAATCATCTGCTACTACTTCAAGTGTGATCAGTAGATCAGATGTTTGCAGGTCGCCAACCACTCCTGAACGGGCCGAGAATTTCCCTGTGAGTGAAGATGAGGTGTTGGTGATGGTCCATGGATTATTGCCTCCACTTAACCAATTCATTGTATTGAAATTTCCACGTTCAAAGTCTTCGATCACAGGCGTATTTCCAATGATGCGTACAAAACTTTTTTGGAGTGATGTAGTAAGCGCATCGAGACGAAATTCTAGATCGACAGCTATTCCTAAAGGCGCTGAATTGCTCACTATAGCCGGGAACTGTGGGTTATACTTCGTTCCTCTTACCATTGTTCCCAGATTGACTACAGGCTGACTGATCGTGATATAAGGGCTGTTGCAGGTGAGTTTTGCTACTGCGTTGACAGTGGGGGTGAGGCCAGTGTTTTCCAATGGGAGAGAGATGATTACATTTTCCCCGGGGTCGAGCTGTCCGTTTTTGTTTCCGGTATTATCATTGATCAGGAGGGTTCCCGGCTGGATGATGGGTGAAGTATTGACTTGCGGGAAGACGATATTGTCAATCCACGCGCAATCGCTGCCTACGCTGGTTGCCCCGTCCTTGAGATAGGTCCACCTGAAAGTATGGGTTCCCGCGGTGACATCGAAGCTCACGTTTCCCCAGTCCTGTTGCCCTGACCATTCTTTAACCAGCAGATCGTCGATATAAAAAAGTAATCTATCATATCCTGCTTCTGAAGATACTTTTCTATAGAATGAGATCATCCCGTCACGCAGGATATTGAAGGAGATACTGAGCGTCGAAGACTGAGCATTTGTAATCGCTCCCGAACGGGCACAATAGGATCCTTGTTGAGGATTGATATTTGTCAGGGTCCAGGGTAAAGATCCGCTTTGAACCCATGGGAGGTGATCAAAGTTATTGGATTCAAAGTCTTCGCTGATGATGCCGATTGTAAGCAGATAATCTTTACTTATGGAGTATTTTCCTGATGCATTTGCGAGTAAAGATATTTTAGGCATAGTTCCGAGTAGTGTGTTTGAAGCAGCAGTTATATTGAAATCAGCCGTCTTCTGAGCTCCGGGTAACAGATCTCCCAAAAACACAGATGGATTGTTTAGCGTTAGAAAAAGATTATCCGTAGTTATCGATAATATTGTATTTTTTGAAACACTTTGTCCGGTGTTTGTTACAGGGATCTTGAGTGTAAAAGTTTCTCCGGGATCTGCAACGCCATTTCCATTTCCGGGCGAGGGGTCATAGATGACTTCAGTTCCGGCATCGAGTCTTCTGGAACGTATGGGGAATGTGAACTTTGAGATCCAGCTATTTGAGCCATCAATTACTTCAAGGCTGAGGTTTGCAATGTGTCGATCAGGTGTAAGACTATCTATAATGATTTGGAAGGCATCATTGACTGTTGCTGAACTGCCGGGAGCTACAGATCCCCAACTTGCTGTTGGCTGAATGACTTTTACAAGTGTATCCTGCGAGGTTAATTTCAGTATCAGATTCCCCGAAGTCTGTAACCCGAAGTTCTTCATGTTGATGCTGAGGGTGGGCTGTTCTCCGTAATCGGCAAAGCCATCGTTATTTCCGGTTGCATCATGCAGCGTATAGGAATTGAGCAACATATATGAACCTGTCGGAGAATCTACCCTGACTGTTCCACGGTAAGGTTCCCTGTTTTGCATAGTAATCACAATATCAGCATCCCCGGCAACCGTAATAGGGTTCATGTTGACGACTGCAACCCCGTCACTACCTGCCATTGCTGCCCCATAGAGCTTTCCGTTCATGGATACAGCTGCGTATGCATTGGGTTCGGTCTGAATGATGAAACTTGTAGCGCCTATAGGCAGTAGTTGCAGATAACTGTGTGTGAGTGTTTTTGGAATGCCATAATACATGGAAACGGAGGGGTCGCCCATCAGACAATAGATTTCCCAATAATAGGCTTTAAGGGTGGAGTTCGACTGTTCTACAGCAAGATTCCCGGCTACCAAAAGTTGACCCTGAGTGATAAACCATTTATCTGTCCCTTCGTTGTGCGTGTGAAAAGCGCCATCAAGGGCTCCGGGATGTTGGGCATCATAAGTAGGATTTCCTGTTATTGCTTTAAAACCGGTACTCCACCAGAAATCTTCATCCCAGTAGGTGTCATTTGAACCACCGATATATCCGATAGCTCCTTTTCCGGACAATGTTAATACAGCTTTTGCAAAACAATCTTTATCATAACTGGCACTCTGACAGCAGTTGCCAACCATTAGGGTGTATTTATGATCATTTTTCAGGTTCGTAAGTTCTGTTGTTGTGAACTTGGGATTTGCCCATCCTGCTGCACTGCAATGGGCTGTATAATTGGCAAAACCAACCCCGGAAGTTATGTATTGCATGGTCTTATCCACATCAGCAGGAACGGTTGGTTGCAGGACTACAGATGCATCAATGTTTTGAGCGGCATTAAAATAATTATCGCTCGCATACCTGATCTGGCCGTTACTCCAGTTGAGCTGATGGCTGGCATCGGCTCCCGATATTAAAGCAGCTTTACCCAGATAAGAGGGATCGGGCATGGTGTATTTTTCATATTCCAGTGTCTTATCAATCATCACCTGCAGTTCAGCTATATTTGATGCAGGAAAACGTCCGTAGAAAACCTCCGGGAGTTTGTCACCTGTGTATTCTGCATAATATAAATCAGTGACATGCTGTCCGATATCCGAATGAAAAGGTGGCAGAAGATTTACATCACCAACAATGAGCAGGAAGCTGGGGGCATTCATTCCCTGGGGAGGATTGAGGTAGAGGCTTTGTAGATATTGTTTGATGGCTGTTGGTGTATTTCCGACTAAAGGGTTATCGGTGTAGGCTTCAATCACATTGAATCCCTTTTGGGTTTTCCAGTCTACAAATGGCTTCAAGGTGGTTTTAAACAGCGGGTTTGCAAGAATCACATAAGTGACAGGCTGAGCAACAATCAGCGCTTTTTTAGTTGGCGTTGAATGGTTTGCTGTAAGACTGAATATATTCTCGAAGAATGGTGACGTGAGATTCGTTGCGGTTGCAGCCTTAGGTGTTGAAAAACTTACATCAACTTCCAGATCAATGCAAATGCGTAATTTCTGTGTGACAGGATTATAGTTGAAGGCAGCAACCTCCAGGCGCATTAACCTGACCCCTCTAAGCAGACCGGCATCCTCAGTCCTGACCGATGTTGTATCACCATAACTGTTTCTATTATATGTGTCAACATTCATCAGGAATGGTATCGTTCGGGGATCCACATCTGTTTTTGGAACAGGATTTTGAGCAGGCATAATCTGGTACCGGATGCCAAGATCGGCAGCATTATATTCTTTGTAAACAGCTTTAGTTATAGTTGTTTTAACAATTGCATTTTTAGGAACTTCGATGAGCTTTCTTAAGACAGGTAATGAAGGATTACCTGCTACCTGAGTGGATGCATAACCTTCAACATCTATAACACTAAAAAGACCTTTTATGGTACCCTGATCATAAACATTCAAAGCTGCAATCTTGTTGTTAAAATGAAAACCGGTATTGCTGTTTTGAGAGATCTTAAATCCTGATGATCCGGATACTAAAACGACTTTTTGTGACAGTACCTGTTGAGCTTGAATAGATGAAGAATGCAAAATCATGACACTTCCGGTTATCAATACGATGAGTATTGATATAAAGGGTTTCAAGTGTAATCTTAGATTTTGCATGTTGTGAAGAGGCTATTTGTTATGCCCCACAAATTTAATCCAAATAATGAGGAAAGGTAACCCTCATTTTGAATTCATTCAAGACTTTCGCATTAATAAGAAGATCCTGTTAATAAAAAAAATGAGGGGCATAAAATATGTCAATTATATGTTGCTTTTTTGTTTTTCATGAATTATCTTTAATGTCTGGAATCAAGTCAATTAAATTTTATTGACTTCAATTAAACCAGGCAATACGCCTACATCATTATTTTTATTATTAACCTTTTAACAATTTTAAAAAAATGAAAAAAGTTCTATTTGCCATTTTCGCTGCAGGAATACTTTTTTCCTGTAAGCAACCCACCCCAACTATAGTCGCCGTTGTAAAAGCGCCTATTGATTCCTTAATTGACAATTATAATAAAGCCTGGAATACTCATGACTCGGCTGCCATCCGAAATCTGTTTACTGACGATGCATTGCTTATTGACGATGATGTGATGGCAAAAAATGGAGATGAAATATCAACTAAATGGATCCATCCGTTCTACAAAGCTGTCAGTGATTTGACCTCATCTAAAATAAAGGAATGGACATCAAACGACAAAGCTGGTTTTACAGGAATGTGGACGATCAAAATAAAAATGAAAAAAAAGACCCTGAATGTAAAAGGCACATATACGATGGTCTGGATGAAAAATGATAAGGGAGAATGGAAGATTTTAACAGCAGATCTTCACTCTATTATGCCAACAAAAAAATAAATTTATAGTTATAAGCTTTAACTATGAAAAGGTGCTGTCAAAGCATGGTCACTGAGCCTGTCTGAGTGACCATGCTTAATTTATAAAAATTTGGTCAAACAAAATAACAACTCATTTTGTTCGTATATGTGTGAATTATGTAATTTTTTTTAATAATTGTGTAACGATTTTTAGACCAACTGTAGTGACCTTTATTAAAACAAATAACGAATATTTTTCACTGAATATTTTTTCAAAACACATTTTTCAAACATACATATATATGAACGCAACAGCAGTTTTAACCAAGACAGTTATAAAAAGAAAGATCATGGGACAATCAAGACCCATAACATGTAATGATTGTGGAAACCAGTGGACACATGTTGATGGAAGCGGATTCAGATCTGCCATTTTCTATTGTGACCTTTGTTCTAATAGAAAGAGTACTTTTCAGAGCAGTTTGAATAAAATGGCTTTTTTAAATCCCGCAAGTTTAAAACAATGCGAATGTGGAGGCTCCTTTGTAATGAAAGCAACGATCAGATGCCCTAAATGCATGAGTACTGATTTGGAAATAAGTTCAAATATTACCGACTGGGACTAAAATAAAATATCAAAATCCATTAATGACTGCCTTCATTCACAATGGAATCGTTCCAGATGATATGTTTGTATTTATTACACAGAAATGAAATGATCAATAAGAGAATACCCAGTGTGACAAAAACGATGGTACGTGAAATAGTGCCCATATCCCTAAGGTCGTAGAAAAACAGTTTCAACAAAGTACCACTGAAAAGGACAATGGCACCAATCCTGAGGTGTTGTTGTTTCTTCCAGATTCCCAATGCAATAAGCAAAAGTGCATACCCTCCCCAAAGTAAGCTTAATCCCAGTTTATAAGCCTGATCACTTTTAAAGAAGTCGATCCAGGTGATGAGTTCGCAACTTAATTAAATAAGAACAATAGTCAGACAAATTATCACTTAGTATATTTTTTCAATTCAATTTCAGCATGAATCTTGTCTATCACTGTTTTTATTAGCTTGTCCAAAATACTGCCTTCGCTATAATCTGTTGGGGCAATATAATCTGCTCTTTTTTGCGTAATCAGATCTTCACAAATTTGTTTTGGTGAGCGACTATCTTTTTTAGCGCGCAGTTTGGGATTATAGACCGCTATAGCAGTTCCACCCTGATATTTAATCATCTTCATTGCGGGTACATCAGTCTCCCCATCACCAATATAAATCATCTGACTAAAGGGAACCGGTCGTTTATCAGCAGGGGTATATTTATTGATTTCACTGTTATCATAAGAATTTTGGATCCCTTTATTTATGCGGAAAAGGAACTGTGTCTTATTCGTGTAGTTGATTGCAAGGGCGGGCCAGGTTGCAACTTCATTTGAATCATACCGAAATCCGGAAGCAAAGATGTATTTAAAATGGTGTGCAATTTTAGTGCCCTTAACGAATTCACGCAAGCCTGAAGAGATAATATAATGCTCCAGTATTATCCCTTTTTCCAGTGCGTATTTGTTGATTCTGTCAAAATAACCCTCTACACCGTCAAAAAAGGTAATCCCCTTTCCATAATCTTCAAAGTCTTTTTTTCTGACAGGTAAATCCTCAATAGATGCCTTCTGAAGCATGAGTTGCATATAAGCAAGAATCTCATCCATGTCATTTTCACGGGCTAATTTTTTAGCCCCCTGCCAGAAGGTACTGGCATCAATGCCTAACTTTGGAATGAAAGAATGTTCCTGCATATTACCGGGTGCAAGTGTCCCATCAAAATCATAAGCGATAGCTATTGAGGAAAGTTTTTTTGTCATAGATTGATTATTATTTGATAACAGTACGAGCGCCTAAATCATACTTCTGACCAGCACGAAGAAAGAAGAATGGTCCATTAGCAGCTGTAGGATTCTCGTCATTATCGAGCGTGTGTTTTGCACCATTACCTTGAATGGTATTGTAATCGTAAATGGCGACATACGATTTTCCAAGTACTGTTAATATATCTTTTTGAACCAGGATTGCTGTTGATTCATCAAGTCCAATCCCAATGAGTTGAGGGCTGATTTTAATGAAATTAACCAGATCAAACATGCGATTCCGCGTGAGAAGGTGTTGGTCGATAACGGAATTCCTAAGGAAACCAAGACCTTGTGTATGATCACCAATCAGAATCTGAGCTCCTTTGGTATCACCCCTCCAAAGAAATGATCCCTGAATTGTAGCTCCTGCCGAGGATCCTGCTATTACGCCTCCACGTTCCAGCACTTCAAAAAATGCTTTATGGGTGAGGGTATTGAGATAAGAATCAGCAATTCTCCATTGACGTCCTCCCACAAAAAACACCCCGGTTGCTTTTCTGAGAGACGCAACAAACTTCTCACTATTGGCCTCTTTCAGATCGTTGGTGTGAAGTAATGTCACATTTTTAATTCCCGTTTGGGCTTTCACTTTTCTCACTGAAGCAGTATCAAATGCTGCAGAATCACCACCGGCAGCAGTGATTACTATAATGCTTGCCTTGTCAATCCCTCCGGCCAGTTCTGTGAACTTACTCCAGATCTCAGGTGTGGTTGTCCCTCCGCCAATGATTATCAGAGAACCTTTTTCAGGCCCATGTCTTGTTGTTGAAGGTTTAATTGTGATCGGTGTTTGAGAATGGGTGTTAATTGTAAATAGAAGTACAATTAGTGTTGAAAGGGATTTAGTGTAATTCATTTTAATAAGATTATTTACTGAGAGTGTAGATGATTTTTGAAGTTTAATAATGACTCGGTGGAATTGTTTTTTACCCACTTTCAAAATTAAATTATTTTAAAACATAAACTGTTATATTATTAGGAAAAGATCAAATTGGTCTTATATTTGTATGTAAAAATCAAAAACAAAAAATATATGAAAAAACTAATTTTATTAATCGCTATTTGTATTTGTGGTTTGATGATTCAAACTTCATATGCACAAGTTTCCGTCAGAGCTAATATATCTCTGCAACCTATCTGGGGTCCGGTAGGCTATGATTATGTCGAATATTATTACCTGCCTGATGTCGAAGCATATTATTATGTGCCGACACACATGTTTTTCTACATGGAAAATGGCAGATGGGTAAACAGACCTTATCTGTCAGGAAGATACAGAAACTTTGATCTTTACAATGCCAGAAAATATGTTATCAATGAACCAAGACCTTACCTACATCATCAGCAATTCAGAACAAGATATGTTAATGCAAGAGGGTATAACAGAGCAATGTCGATTCGTGATAGCCATGACTCCAGATATTATGTCATCAGTAATCATCCTCAACATTCTATATATAACAATGGAAGAGGACCAGCGAATAACAGAGTAGTTGTAACCAATAGAGGTCCTGTAAGTAGAGGTACCATGAATAATAACAGGGGTACAATGGGTCACAGAGGCACCATGAATAATAACAGAGGCACAATGGATCACAGAGGGCACCATGAATAATAACAGAGGCACAAGCAATAAAGGGAATCAAAACAATAATGATCCCAAAAAGGATCAAAATCAGGGAAGGAAATAGGAATTAATTATATCAGTTATAAATAATTTCTCATTAACTCCATAAGCCCCGGACTTCAAGATTTTCTTTTGAGATCCGGGGCTTATTGTTTTTTTGTTTAAACGAATTCACTTCTTAACATACTGTATACTTCCAGATCAGTATAACCAGAAGGAAGAGACTCCCCGCATCTTTCAATACCTTCGAATTTAAATCCCAGTCGTATGGGTATTTTTTTACTCTTCATATTCCCGACCCCAACTCTGATCTGGATTCGATTTATGGACATGTTTTCAAATAAATACTTCGTCAATCTGTAGCATGATTTGGTGACAATGCCTTTGCCCTGCATATCTGATGAAAGCCAGTAGCCAATCTCTGTTTTATGATTATCACGATCGGTGCCTTTCAAACCCATCAGACCAACTACCTTTCCCCGGTACCAGATCGAAAATACCAGATCACGCCTGTCATATGGTCTGTCGTACAATGAAAGGATGTAGGCCCTGGTATTACCTGCATGCTTTGTGTAATCAATAAATGGCAGCCATTCATGAAGATATTCTCTTTGATGATCGATGATTTCAAAAATTGCATTGGTATCGTTGAGTTGTATTTCTTTCAGAATCAGATCATCGTCAACCAAAAGGTTGAGAGGTCTGGAAAGCGAGCTACCTGCACCGTTCATTAGGAAATGTGTTTTAATGGTTTTCAAATTTAGTAGAAACAGGACAGATAGTCAAGTAAAAATAATCGACAGCATTTTTTAAAGGCTACAACATTTTACAACTCCCTTTCAAACAATAATTGGTAATAATGCAATCCGGTTACAGCATCAACCCCTTTGACCAGCTTGTCCCTGTCGCCATGGATATAAACATGAAAGTTTTTGTCGAGCTTAATCACGCTCTTAAAATTTCGGCTTTGTTGCTTCACTGCCTGTCCGTTGATGTCAAAATCATCGGGCATGGAGATATCTCTTTCAGACTCAAATTGTGTTTTGTAATCATTAAATGATTCAATCACCTGTGGTTGCTGCATAACTACCTGAGCAAACTCATCAAAAGTAAACGATTCATTATCCTTAAAGAACTTCACAGATTTATTCAGCATGTCAGCCTGATCTGCTTTTGAGACATCAAACTCCTGAGGCATTTTTTCAACCACGAAGTTGCGTGCCATGGTGAGTGCATTTCGGGTGTGGTGAAAATCATCAGCTCGGGGAACCACATTGAGGAAATCATCTTTCCAGTAAACAGCCTCACTTCCTTTTCCTGCCGTGTCGACCAGGGCAACCAGATAACCGTCTTCGCGCAGGGTGTTAAAAATCATGCAACCCTTATCCAGTTTGTTGATGTTGATCCCTTCGTCCTCGTTGATGGAGTAATTATCCGATGTCTGACTCACCTTCAGATAGGTTTCTTTTGACTCCGATTTGAAAAGTCCGATAGCATCCATCTCCTCATTATCAACAATAACTCCTGTAAACAGGACCACATACAATTCACCGGGTTTTATTTTAGAATGGGTACTTTGCTCATAAAGATGTCGGGCAAAGTTGACAGACTGTGGATAAAAAGTATCGTGATTATCAAAGATTTGTGTTGCAAAGTTGAACGTCTCATTCAGATTGATTTCCGCTTCATGATGAAGATGATACCACTCTCCCGACTTAAAAGCAGAAAGAAAATAGGTTTGCAGTAATGCTTTTATGTGTTCATCCGAAATATGCATCACATCGTTGGAGAGACGGATACCGTCATCATCTGCCTTATTGCCAACAAAATGAACTGCCAGTTTTTCCAGATTGATTTTAAAAGTGCTAAACATTTGGATAATTTATAAGTTTATATTTTTCAGAAATCATGGTATTGTTGTAAGTGTAAGAAACCGTTTAAAATTACCTTTGGGCAGCAATGTAAAAAAATATTTAAACAGTTTCTTACCGCAAAGGTAAAGATGTTTTTGTGAGTCATGACGTCCTTTCGCAGTCACGAGTTCGTATCTTTGTATCATTATTAAAAAGACTTAAACAAGAGATTATATGTCATCACCCGATAGAAGATTATTCCTGCTCGATGCCATGGCATTGATATACAGGGCGTATTATGCCCTGAACAAGAACCCGCGCATCACTTCAAAGGGCTTAAATACTTCAGCGATTCTGGGCTTTGCAAATACTTTGTTTGAAGTATTGAAAAACGAAAACCCGACACATATTGCCGTGGCATTTGATAGTCACGCACCAACACTCCGTCATGTTGATTATATTAAATATAAGGCCAACCGACAGGCGATGCCCGAAGATATATCGATATCAATCCCTTACATCAAAGCACTTGTCACAGCATTTAATATCCCGGTTATCGAACTCGAAGGATACGAAGCCGACGACATCATTGGTACACTTGCCAAACGTGCTGAAAAAGAAGGTTTTACTGTTTACATGATGACTCCAGATAAGGATTTCGGACAACTCATCTCTGAAAATATCATGATGTATAAGCCCGCCAAGTTTGGGGAAAAGGCTGAAATAGTAGGCGTAAAAGAGATCTGCGAGAAGTTTGGCATCAGCCGTCCTGAGCAGGTGATCGATATGCTTGGATTGTGGGGCGATGCCTCCGACAATATCCCCGGTATTCCCGGAATAGGTGAAAAGACAGCCCGCGATTTGATCAAACAATTTGATAATATTGAGAATCTGATCGAACATGCTGACGACGTCGCAAACCCACGCATGCGTGAAAAGGTGAAGCAGTTTGCCGATCAGGCAAGGATGTCACGCTCTTTGGCAACCATCATTCTCGATGTTCCCATAGAAACCGATCCCGATATTCTGGAACGGACGGCACCCGACAGAGAGGCATTGACCCAACTCTTCGACGAACTGGAATTCAGGAATTTTGCCAAACGCATCTTTGCTGAAGTACCACCTGTAAAGTCAGATAATCAGGAAGAGGTTAGACAGGAGATTGTAGAACAGGTTGCAAAACCAAGAGGTGGCGCACCCGACCTGTTTAGCGGCCTGAGTGAAGAAGATTTGTATGTAAAGAAGTCTGAACACAAGACCATTGAAACAGTCCCTCATGTCTATCACCTTGTCAGCACTCCGGAACAAAGATCAGAATTGATCAGCATGTTGGAAAAGTCAAAGTCAGTATGTTTTGATTCTGAAACAACCAGCCTTGATACCCTGGATGCCGAACTGGTGGGGATGTCTTTTGCCGTTCAACCCTGTGAAGCATGGTATGTTTCAATGCCCTCAGATCAAAAAGAATGTCTTGAGATACTTGAACAATTCAGACCTTTCTTTGAAAACCCGTTGATTGAGAAGACAGGTCAAAACATCAAATATGACATGTCGGTTTTATACCAATATGGAATCAAGGTTACAGGACCATTGTTTGATACCATGTTGGCCCATTATCTGATAGAGCCTGATCAGCGTCACAATATGGATTTTCTCTCCCAGGTTTATCTTGATTATTCTCCTGTTACCATTGATACGTTAATTGGTCGTAATGGAAAAGGCCAGATTACGATGCGGCAGGCCCAGAGTCTGTTCCCCGAACGTGTGAAAGATTATGCAGCTGAAGATGCCGATGTCACACTTCAGCTGAAACATGTATTCGAACCCATGCTGGCCGATACCAATACCCGCGAATTATTCGATAAGATTGAAACGCCGCTGATTCCGGTGCTGGCTGCAATGGAAGCCGAGGGAGTCAGAATTGATACCAAAGCATTGCTCGAATCATCCCTGCTGCTCGAACAAGAGATCAAACAGATTGAACTGGAGATATATGATCATGCCGGTGAACGATTCAATATTGCCTCACCCATGCAATTAGGAAAGATCCTTTTCGACAAAATGAAGATCAGCGACAAACCCAAGAAGACAGGTAAAACCGGACAGTATGCAACCGGTGAAGAGGAGTTGGTAAAGTTGGGCCATAAGCATCCCATCGTCGCATTGATATTGGACTTCAGGGAACTTTCAAAACTAAAATCAACCTATATTGATGCCCTGCCGGCTTATATCAACAAGAAAACAGGTCGTCTGCATACATCCTACAACCAGGCCGTTGCTGCTACAGGCCGTTTGAGTTCAAACAATCCGAATCTGCAGAATATCCCGATCCGCTCTGAAAGAGGGAGAGAAATCCGGAAGGCTTTTGTCCCCCGGAATGATGATTATGTATTGCTATCTGCCGACTACTCCCAGATCGAATTACGGATTATTGCCGAGTTGAGTGGCGATGTTCACATGTTGGAAGCTTTCAGAACAGGTCTCGATATCCATTCTGCCACTGCTTCACGCGTTTACGGTGTTCCACTTAACGAGGTAACCCGTGACATGCGCCGCAATGCAAAGATGGTCAACTTCGGTATCATTTATGGGATCTCGGCCTTTGGACTCTCTGAGCGTTTGGGTATCACCCGCAAGGAGGCAGCCGGGATCGTAGATTCCTATTTCAAACAATATTCCGGTGTCAGGACATATATGGACAAAGCCATTGTGTCTGCACGTGAACATGGATATGTTGAGACCATCATGAAACGTCGCCGTTATCTGCGCGATATCAATTCGAACAATGCCAACATAAGGGGATTTGCAGAGCGAAATGCTATTAATGCCCCTATCCAGGGCTCGTCTGCCGACATGATCAAGATCGCAATGATCAATATTCACCGTGTCTTTGAAGAGATGAAACTTCGTTCCAGAATGATTATGCAGGTACATGATGAGTTGGTTTTTGATGTACATCGCGAAGAGATAGAGGTCGTTAAAAAGATTGTTGAAGAGAAGATGCGGACCGCGATTCCGATGTCGGTTCCCATCGAAGTAGAAATTAACATGGGTGAAAACTGGCTGGAAGCACATTAAGAAATGTCAATTGAAACTATCTGTTATGCTGTAGAGACGCAAAATATTGCGTCTCTACGTATTGAAATGTAAGTGTTTTTTATTGTTACGAACTTAGCCCTGAAAGGGCAAAATATATCAGCCCAGGGCGCAGCCCTGGGTGTAATGTAATTATAAACATTGAGCCCTGAAAGGGCGAAAGATCTGAATTAAAATACGTTGTATGGTTTGATTTTCAATTCTTTCGCCCTTTCAGGGCTTTTTTTTTATCTTCCGGCACCCAGGGCTGCGCCCTGGGTTAATATATTTTGCCCTTTCAGGGCAATCAAATTCTCAGAAATGGTTTTAAAACAATCCATCTACAACTTAACTATTTTCCGTAATTTTGTCTTTCGGATTAAGGAAAGGAAACAACTATTCAAAGCATTGAACTAAAATGAGATACAATCACGATAACCGTATTGTTTTGACCCTTGATGCAGGTGGTACAAACTTTGTCTTTTGTGCCATGCAGGCCGAAGAACAGATCATCGAACCAATCACAATACCTGCACGTGCTGAATCTCTTGAAGAAGTTTTGAATAAGATAGTGACCGGATTTGAACTTGCCAAAAGTAAACTTACACAAGCTCCTGTCGCGATCAGCTTTGCCTTTCCGGGTCCTGCTGATTACCATAATGGCATTATCGGTGACCTGCAGAACCTTCCAACATTTCGTGGAGGTGTCGCTCTTGGTCCCATGCTTGCAGAGAAATTCGGAATCCCGACATTCATCAATAACGATGGCGATCTCTTTGTTTATGGCGAAGCCATTGCAGGTTATCTGCCACAAATCAACAAAGAACTCGAAGAAGCAGGTAGTCCCAAGCGATTTAAAAATCTTTTTGGAATCACACTGGGTACAGGTTTTGGTGCCGGACTGGTCATCGATGGAATGCTTTACCTGGGCGATAATGGATCAGGTGCTTCGATCTGGATCACCCGCAATAAACTTTATCCGGATAGTTATGCCGAAGAAAGTGTCTCAATTCGTGCCGTACGACGCGTTTATGCAGAACACGCCGGAATCGCTTTTGAGGAGTCACCCGAACCAAAAGTAATTTGTCAGATTGCAACTGGCAAGGCCGAAGGCAGGGTAGATGCGGCCCGCGAGGCATGGCGCCAGTTGGGAGTAGCTGCCGGCGAGTCGGTAGCCGATGCCCTTAACATAGCCGATGCATTGGTAGTGATTGGTGGAGGTCTCTCAGGAGCTTACGAACTTTTTCTACCTGCCCTGGTCGACGAAATGAATAAACCTTTGAATAAATTAGATGGAGAGCCCCTCTGTCGCATGGAGGTACAGGCTTTCAATCTGGAAGATGCTGAAGATAAAACGCAGTTTTTAAAAGGCGAAGCAAGGATGGTTCTGATTCCCGGCACGCTCAGAACGATTGCATATGACCCGTTGAAACGAACCGGAGTAGGCGTTTCACGCCTTGGAACATCAAAGGCAGTTGCCATTGGTGCATATACTTTTGCATTACACAAACTTGACAAGCGCTAAACAACGATGTTTGAACGACACCTGAATAGAGACCGTTACTTTGCTGAACAGGTCTACACGACTAAAAAATACGTTATTCCATTTATCCAAAAGGTGATGCCTGTCACGGCAGCTACGACCGTTTTAGAAATAGGCTGTGGCGAAGGGGGCAACCTGAAACCATTTCTGGATATGGGATGCAGTGTGACCGGTGTCGATTACAGCCCTTCAAAGATTGATCTTGCGCTTGAATTTTATAAAGAACATCCACTTAAGGCCAATATTAGTCTGGTCAAAGACGATATCTACAATTGCGCCGAAAAATACAACGGTTGTTTTGATCTGATATATATGCGTGATGTGATCGAACATATTCACGATCAGGATCGGTTCATGGAGTTCATCAAGCCCATGCTCAAGCCGGGGGGAATGGTATTCTTTGGATTTCCACCCTGGCAAAATCCATTTGGGGGACATCAACAGATCTGTCAGAACAAGTTAGTTTCGAAGCTACCTTTTATTCACCTGTTGCCGGTTCCATTATATAGAGGGTTATTGAGGATGGCGGGTGAACCTAAAGTCAGAATTGATAACCTCTTGGAAATCAAGGAAACGGGAATTACTATTGAACGATTTATCAACATCCTTCAGCAGAAACATTATATCATAAAAAGGCAGGAATTATTCTTCATCAACCCCAATTATGAGGTGAAATTTAATTTGAAACCCAGGGTTTTAGGTTATCATATGTCTTCTGTCAAATGGTTGAGAAATTTCTATACTACTTCAGCCTATTTTCTGGTAGAATCAGAATAAAGAAGGTTTAGAAAATATATCCCATTCCCATATAGAAACCGTAAGTGCCATCCAATTTACTGAAGGCTTTTCCGAAATCGAAGGAGACATTGAAGTTCTGATTCATCACGATATGCATGCCTAACCCGGCAGATTGATTGAGATATCCGGCCTTATTGGTGTCAAAGAAACTCTGACGTTCAGCTGTGGGGACAAGCGAAAGATTAATTTCCTGTTTTTTGGTCACAACTCCTGCATCATAGAAAGAGGTAAAAGAGATATAAATATTCTGGTTATGCCAGTATGTCTGGAAGGCTTTAAGCCTGAGTTCTGCATTTCCCATTGCCATCCCTTCTGCAATAATCCGGTTACGTAAAATGCCACGGATCGTATTTGATCCACCCAATCCATCTACATTGGTACTGAAAGGTCTCGAGGAGAGTTGGTAAGAGAGAAAGTAAAAAGGAGTTTTCCCCAGGATAGTCTGTCGCCAGTTGAGCCGGTATGCAAAAGTAAGCCGATTAGGAATCAACGAAAAATATTGCCGGTAGGTCAGCGCCAACCTTGTAAATCCGCTTCCAGGGTTCACAGCTCCGGGGGCAACTGCAACTATCGCCTCTGACCAGATCCCACGGTTGGGATTGGGTTCATTATCGCGGGTGTCATATACGGTTCCCAATGTAAGAAAATTGAGTCTGTTCCCGTTTTTTTCTTTCGCATTAATCAATCCCCATTTCACATAATCATCGTATAACCCATCGACATGCGGAAGTTTTTTATCATGCGTTATCCCTTTATTCAACGCATCAACATCGACAGGATTGACTTCATATTTAATCGTCTGGGCACCTGCCAGCCACTTAAAATGCGAAGCTCCAAATGCACCCTGAAGATTAACCAAAGCCCTTGTCAGTTTTCGGTCATAACGATAAAACATTCTGCTGATATATGCTGTCGATTCATCGTCCTGTAATTGAGCATTAAAAACCGCCTCGGTTCCATTGAATCCATAAAAAGGGAGGGCCTGTTCGGTCAGGTGAGAAACATCAGCAGTCAGTCGAATCCCTTTGATCACATGTTCAGAGTCGAAAAACATCTGGTAAGTCCTTCCTCCTTTCGAGGTTTTAGAGACTTCAAGATAAAGATTCTGATAGTATTTTGGATAGATTTTTCCATCGTGGTAATTGAAAATATTGAAAATGATGCCATAGAGTACTCCAACATCTGTTGAAACTCCAACGATAGGCAATGCACCAAAGTTGTACCCTGTCTTTGTGTGTTCAACAAGCGTATCGGTTTGGGCATTCAGAAATGAAGAGAAGAGTATCAAAAAGAAAATCAGGAGTATCGGTTTTTTCATAAAGAAATATTTGCGTGGCGAAAATATATAAAATAGCAGTCTGATTTTAATTGTGCTGATATATTTTATTAAAACTTTTAAAATCAATAATTTGCAGGCATAAAATTAAACCAATAAAATGATTGAACAATTATTGGTAAAGAATGGTTTGTATGTAACTTTGTATTTTAATCTTTCCCCAAATGGCAAAAGAGATCGAACGAAAGTTTCTGGTAAAAAACGAATCGTTTAAATTGTTTTCAACAGGAGTCATATATCGGCAGGGTTACCTGAGCTGTGATAAGGAACGCACCGTGAGGGTACGCGTTGCAGGTGAGCAGGCTTTCATCACGATCAAGGGGTTGACAAATGGCATGGAGAGGTTGGAATTTGAATACCTTATATCTTTAGCAGATGCCAACGAAATGCTCGAAACGCTATGTCTGAAGCCACTTATCGAGAAACTGCGATACAAGATCATGAGCGATGGTCATATGTGGGAGGTTGACGAATTTATTGGAGACAACGAAGGATTGATAGTTGCCGAAGTAGAACTCAAATCTTCGGACGAACATGTGATCATACCCGATTGGGTAGGGCAGGAGGTTACAGGTGATTTGATGTATTTCAATTCAAACCTGGTCATCAACCCCTTTAAAAACTGGGGCAAAGTTTTTGAGCTAGACTAAAAGCAGATTTCACAGTCCGGAAATCCACGACAGCAATTTTCAAAACCGAACAAAATATTCTTTGAAAAGACTTTGATAAAGGTAATGAAATCATTTATTCATCCACAGTTCAGGCTAAGTTGTGGCATGGTTTAGCCATACTCTATGAGTATATATTAAGTATGGCTCAAGTATGGCTTAAGTATGGGTCAACTATGGCTATCAACTTAGTTGTCAAAGAGATATCAAAACGTATTTAAAGCGTAAAAAAATCAATATTTGAACCTCTTTTTTCTGCTTTTCTTTGATGTAAAAATAATCAATAAGAAGGAAAAAGTCAATGATTAATTGTAAAAGGGCCACCCCGTGAAACAGGATAGCCCTTTTGGATTTTACTATAAGAAAACTTTAATTTTATTGATGTAGCGTCATTTCGTTGACCAGGTTGGTTGCACCTGCATACTTATCAATGATAAACAAAACATAGCGGATGTCAACGCTGATGGTGCGTTGCAGTTCAGGCTCGAAGGCTATATCGCCACTCATTGCCTCCCAGTTGCCATCGAAGGCAATACCAAGCAATTCGCCGTCGCCGTTTATAACAGGGCTGCCGGAGTTTCCACCCGTGATATCGTTGGTGCTCAGGAAGCAGGTAATCAACCGGCCACTCTTGTCGGCATAGCGTCCGTAATCTTTTTTCTGCCATAACTCTTTTAGTTTGGCCGGGACAATGAACTCATCGTTATTGGGATCTTCCTTGGCCATTACGCCATCAAGCGTAGTGACGTAATCGTAATGAACAGCATCGGCTGGGAAATAATCTTCAACCTGACCATAGGTCAGACGCATTGTTGAGTTTGCATTGGGGTAGTAGACTTTGCCGGGGTTCATTTCGCGGAGACCAGCTATGAAGAGGCGGTTTGCTTTGTTCTCGGCACTCTTCAAAGCTCCCGAACTCATGGAGGTCTGTACAGATACACCCATATATGCTTTCAAGAGCGCAATGGCCATATCGTTCTTTAACTTCTTCTCTTTAGGTTTCTTAAGGAACTTGCGGAAGCTTTCTTCAGTGGCAAAAACCGATGTCTGGAACAATTTTTTAGCGAATGCTTTAAAATCACCCTTGAATTCCTTGTTGATGGTTTTTAAATATTCGGGTTGATATTCCTCCGGGATGTCCTTATAGAAAGACTCTACAAGCGAAGCAATGAGCCGTTCTTCAATAATAGGATTGTAATCTTTATACGATTCCGCGATATCATTTTCGAATTGTTTAAGTGCCTCTGCTTTTTTAGTTTTATCCATTTTAGACTTAACCGTATTTTCAATGGCCATATTCTTCATTGTGATACTGATTGTCTTGGATGCATACAAGGTCAGGTTGAGATACCATTCAAGCTTGTTCAATTGTTTTTCGGTAGTTTCTTTGGAAATTCTTGCGAATTCAGGCAAGACTGAACCATAGACTCTTCGACGGGCAGTATCAGAAGTAACCCAAGTCTGAAACAACTCTTCCAGGTTTTTCTTTTTATCTGAGACATTGAGTTTTTTTAGTCCGCGTGATTCCCCGATCTTGTTTTTCCAGAAGTTGGCAAGACCGGCATAGTTTGAGGCATACTGAATCTTTACCTTGGGATCGACATCCATGACCTCTTTCATGATATCGAGCGAATTGCCTAATAACTTGATGATGGCAGGATTGATATCGTTCAGGGTTTCACTGATACCCCAACTGGTCATGTAACGGTCGGTACTTCCGGGATATCCCCAGATCATGGTGAAATCATCTTTCTTGACACCCTTCAACGAAATGGGGAGATGATACTTAACTTTCAGGGGAACATTGTCCTTTGCATATTTTGAAGGTGTTCCGTCTGCTTTTGCATAGATGCGGAACATGCTGAAGTCGCCGGTATGACGGGGCCACATCCAGTTGTCTGTATCTCCACCAAACTTACCAACTGCTGATGGGGGAGCCCCTACCAAACGGATGTCTTCAAAGATCTGATAAACAAACATGTAATATTCGTTTCCACTATAAAAACTCTTGACATCGACACTATACTTTCCTTTTTCGGAAGCATCTGTTTTTAACTGTGAAGAGACTTTGCGGATTTCAGCCGAACGATCAGATTCTGACATATCGGGTTTGACATTGGCCAATACTTTTTGGGTTACATCTTCCATCCTGATCAGGAAGGAGGCAAAGAGACCTTCGTTGGGAAGTTCTTCATTGCGATTCATTGCCCAAAAGCCATTGGTCAGATAATCCTTTTCAACTGTACTGTGTTTCTGAATGGATTCAAATCCACAATGATGATTGGTCAGCAACAAACCATCGGAGGAGACGACTTCGGCTGTACAAAAACCACCACCCAGACTGACGACGGCATCTTTTATACTTGAATGATTGATGCTGTATAATTCTTCAGCGCTCAGGTGAAGTCCCTCTTTCTGCATATCTACAAAATTCAGGCGTTGTACAAGCATTGGAAGCCACATGCCCTCATCAGGCTTCGCTGCCATTGCTCCAAAAGTCATCAGTAAGACAAAAAACAGGAGGAAAGATTTTCTCATTTATAAATGATTTTGAATGATTTAATGTAAATATTGAATAATTAAATTGATGTTGCTAATATAAACAAAAAGAGGCTGATCCGTTGGACCAGCCTCAATACTTATAAACTGTTTAAATTTTCCCGTAGGGAATAAATATCAATAGAAACATTCACATGATCTATCTTTTCCCCGTAGGGGATCAACTTTAAATGTTAATGCCCTATGGGCAAAAGAGAGGGGAGAAACGTTTTTCTATTGATATTCATGCCCTACGGGCAAAAGAGAAAACGAAATTAAAACAATTTCTTCTCTCAATTTAAACAGATTCTTCTCTCTAAAAGATATTGGCTTTCTGACCAAACTTACCTGTATAGATTACTTCAGAAATATCGTTCCGAACGCGTTCAGCCTTTGCCAACTTCTTGAGGGGGTTTGATAAGGTATCAGGATCACCGGGATAACCTACTGCCATAACACTTACTGCGGCATACAAATCCGGAATACCCAATACTTCAAAAGCTTTGCGTGGTGTGAAACCTACAATCTGTCGGACATTAAATCCGTCAGCAGTAGCCTGGAAAGCCATTTGTGCAGCAGCATGTCCCAGATCGAAAGGATAAATCTTGTTGGGATCGCCTTTGTGATTTACTTTCTTGCCAATAATACAAACGAGTAGAGGTGCATTAATTGCCCATTCTGCATTTGTATCATGCAGGGTTGATATTATCTTATTGAAAGTATCATCACCCTTGAAGCCGATAACAAATCGCCATGGCTGAAGATTGTTATTTGAAGGTGCCCAACTGGCAGCTTCAAACATACGTTGGAGTTTTTCTTTTTCTACAGGTTTGTCTGCAAATGCAAGTGGACTCCACCTTTGTTTCAGAATCGGATGAATGTCCAGATTAGTTTTGGCTTCCTTGTTCATGTTAGTTGAGTGTTAAAATAAGTACTTAAACGCTGCGCACTTGTAATTCAGGTTTAAAGTATACAGATCAAAAACTTTTATTTTGTTTTTTTAAAATAAATAGATCCAGGCGATACTTATATAACATTAATTAATCAAGTGTTACACCAAAGTTAATATACTTTTACGTGTAATTTTAAAAATAATGAAAATAATTTTATTCGTAAAATATAATGAGTTAAGATTCACTGGTATGCAACAAGTTTGCATTTGAATATTTAACAATTATTTAATAAAATTCTGCAAAATGGTCATGTTTAACAAGGCTAATATATGAGTAAACACGATCTATTGGAATTGTTGATTTGAATGAATAGTAAGTAGTATGGAATTTTCAATCAGAGATATTCAACACGTTAAAAAATGAGTGTAAAAGTTGCGCCATGGCCCGGATTGGATTTTACACTGATAGTGCCTTTATGTAAATGCATTATCTGACGTGAAAGGCTTAAGCCGATTCCGGAACCATCACGCTTGGATGTGAAAAATGGCATGAATATTTTGTCGAGCAGGTCGGGTGTAATTCCACTTCCATTGTCTTTAATTTCGATAGTCACCTTTCCATTATTGTTTAAAATGGCTTCCAGTTTTATCCATGATTGTTCGACTTCTTTAACGGCATCACATGAATTTAGCAGAAGATTTATGATCACCTGTTCGATCAAATCCGGGTCTATGGTAAGCATTAATTGTTCCGGGTCTATCAATAAATGAAACAGAATATTGTCATTTTCAAAGCGGGGCAACATGAGCTGACGGACTCTTAAGATAAGTTCTTTGACGCTGACATACCGAAAATTCGGACGTGGAATTCGGGTCAGGTTTCTATAAAGTTCCACAAAATTTAATAATCCCTGGCTCCTTCTCTGGATGGTATTAAGGGCGTTCGCGATATTGTCAACGTCGTCCTGTTCCAGTGGACGGAGAACTATTTGGTCCTGGGCCTCGTCGATCATGATCTCCCGGACGGTCTGGGCAAGAGAAGAAATAGGGGTGATACTGTTCATGATTTCATGGGTCAGGACACGGATCAGTTTTTGCCATGATTCAATCTCTTTCTCTTCAAGTTCAGAACTGATATCCTGTATTGAAACCAGGGTATAGGCTTCGTTTTGCATTTTAAACTCTGTAGCAAAGACCGATAGTTGTGTTACTTTATCATCCAGAAATAATTTCACGAGTGTTTTCTCTCCACTCTTTAACTTTTGCAGAGAATCAGGGAGATCCTTGTTTACATGTTTTAACTCTTTCAGATTCCTGAGCGTGCTGATCCCAATCATTTTAAACAAGGCCTCATTGGTAAGGACGACTTTCCCGGTGGGCAGAAAAACAACAATCCCGATACTGATGTGCTGGACGATGGTTTGTAAGTAATTGTAGTGTTCCTCTTTGTCTGCCCTGCTTTTTCTGAATTCTGTCATTACATTGTTAAATGCATTGTTCAGCGCTAAGAAAGAAGGACCGGGATTTTTGTCACTGAAAGTGACGGTGAAGTCGTTATAATTGATGCTATCGAGAAAAGAAATCAACTTGCGATTGGTTCGCTCAACATATCTGATAAGATCTGTAATCTGCCATATAACCAAAATGATGAATAATCCTGTTGTGAAGGGGAGGAATTGATCCAACAACAGTATCAATATAAAACCACTCAGCAATAACAGGATGATTCGGGTGAAAATGGCTACCCGGAAACGATTAAAGACCATATTTTTCGATTCTACGGTATAAAGAGGCTCTGGTTAGGCCCAATTCTTTTGCGGCCTTACTGATATTACCGCCATGCTTATCGAAAACCTTACGGATAAGCATCTTTTCTGTTTCTTCCAGATTCAGGTTGAACTGATTTACATCGGTGTTGATCTGTTCATCAGTTTGGTTGATAAAGAAATCTTGGGGTTCAAGTACCGTGTTATCGCTGAGGATGACGGCACGTTCAACAGCGTGTTGTAGCTCCCGGATGTTACCGGGCCAATGATGTTTCTCCAGTCGACGAAGAGTAGGTATAGAGATTCGTTTAAGATCCAGCTTGTATTTATGACAATACATTTTAAGAAAATGATCAGTAAGCAGGGTGATATCATCAGTACGTTCGCGCAGGGGAGGGATGAAGATCTCGACCGTATTGATGCGATACAAAAGATCCTGTCTGAACTTTCCTTCACTAACCATTTGATATAGGGGCATGTTTGTTGCACAAATAACTCTTACATCAATTGGTATTTCTCTGTTTGTTCCAAGTCGGACAACTTTGCGACTTTGAAGTACACTAAGTAACTTAGATTGCAGGCCATATGTGAGATTTCCAATTTCGTCAAGAAATATAGTCCCTTTTGATGCGGCTTCAAATCTACCTGCCCTGTCTTCCTTGGCATCTGTAAAGGCACCTTTTTTGTATCCAAAGAGTTCACTTTCAAATAGCGTCTCACTGATTGCACCCAGATCTACACTGATAAAAACTTCATTGTGTCGGGCCGAAGATCTGTGAATGGCTCTGGCTATTAGTTCTTTTCCTGTTCCGTTCTCTCCTAAAATCAATACATTAGCGTCAGTGCGGGCTACCTTTTCAACGGTGGTCATTACTTTTAGAAGAGGAATAGATTGACCGATCAGACTACCCAAAGTCAACTCCTGGTCTGCCATGAGGACTTGTTGTTTTGTGCGCAATTCTTCTATTTCAACCTTTGAACTCCTGATCCGAAGATTCGCAGCAATTGTTGCCAACAACTTTTGATTGTCCCAAGGTTTAAGAATAAAATTTGTAGCACCTTCTTTTATTCCCTGTATGGCCAGTTCTAAATCTCCATACCCGGTTATAAAAATAACAACAGCAGCAGGATCGATTTCCAGGATCTTATTTAACCAAAAGAAACCTTCTTTGCCGCTGGTAGCATCACGCGAGAAATTCATATCGAGCAATATTACATCGTAAATAGCTCTTTTCATGAATGATACAATGTTCTCGGGGTCCTTTTCAGTATGTACTACATTGAAATGCTGTCTTAAGAACAGCCTTGCAGCCAACAGAACATCCAGGTCATCATCAATGATTAAAATACTCGCTTCGTGTTTACTCATTTGGTTTATTATGACTTAACAAATATATAGCGAAAATCTTGCTTCATTATTGTTTAAATCATTTTTTTCCAATTCTTGTCATTTTTTTTCATTTATTCAAATCTAAGTGAGCCGGATGCGTTAAAAATATATAATCCGATCAACTTAAATTGTTAATTTATTTCAATGGAATGAATTTTAAAAGTACTTTTGCCAACCTTTTTAATAATCCGGGTAAGCTGATGAAAAATAAATATATTGATCTGATTGAGCAGACTTTTGACTTTCCTCAGGAAGAGTTTAAAGTCATTGAAGATGAACTGTACTTTAATAACATACCATTAATGGATATTATTAAGCAATACGGGACGCCACTTAAGATCACATATCTACCAAAGATCACCTCCCAGATCCAACGGGCGAAGAGATTGTTTAATGTTGCTATGGCTAAATCGGACTATGATGGCGAATACAATTATTGCTATTGTACCAAGAGCTCCCATTTTTCATTTGTACTTGAAGAGGTGATTGGCAATGATGCTCATCTCGAAACATCTTCTGCATTTGATATCCCGATTATTGAGACCCTGTTTGAACAAGGTCTTTTGAAAAAAGATAAATATATTATCTGCAATGGATTTAAACGGCCACAGTATGTTGAAAACATTGTAAGTCTGATCAACAATGGATTTGAGAATACGATCCCCATTCTTGATAATAAAAATGAACTGGAATTATACGACAAGAATATCACCCGTAAATGCAAGATTGGGATAAGGATTGCATCTGAAGAAGAACCAAAGTTTGACTTTTATACTTCGCGACTGGGGATCCGGTATGCCGATATTGTAAAATATTATGAAGAGAAGATCAAGAACAATCCAAAGTTCGAATTAAAGATGCTTCACTTCTTTATCAATACGGGTATCAAAGACTCAGCTTACTACTGGAATGAGCTTTCAAAGTGCGTAAACGTCTATTGCGAACTGAAACAGGTTTGTCCTGAACTGACGGCTTTGAATATAGGTGGAGGATTTCCGATCAAGAATTCACTTTCATTCGATTACGATTACGAGTACATGGCCGAGGAGATCATTGCACAAATTAAAAGCATCTGTAAACGCAATAATGTCAAAGACCCTGATATCTTTACAGAGTTTGGTTCGTTTACCGTTGGTGAAAGCGGTGCCACCCTGTTTTCTATCGTAGGACAAAAGCAACAGAACGACCGTGAAATCTGGAATATGATCGATAGTTCATTCATCACCACATTGCCCGATACCTGGGCTATAAATCAAAAATATATCATGCTCTCTGTAAATCATTGGGACAGTGAATATGAACGTGTGTTTCTTGGAGGCCTTACGTGCGACAGTCAGGACTACTATAATGCTGAATCTCACGCCAATGCTATTTTCCTTCCAAAAATGAAAGAAAATGATCCTTTGTTTATCGGGTTCTTTCACACCGGAGCCTATCAGGAGTCCATCGGTGGATTTGGAGGCATTCAACACTGTCTGATACCGGCTCCTAAGCATGTCATTATAGACGTTGATGAGGATGGTGAATACTTTACCAAATTGTTTGCAAAAGAACAAAGTCATAAATCAATGCTAAAAGTGCTTGGTTATTAATAATTGTTAGTACTTTTATGGTTCACATACAAGGAGACTAATATGAATTTTGGTAATTTACCTACTGAGAAAAGCTCAAGCGAGAGCGCTAAAGTTGTTGTAATTCCTGTTCTTTATGGAGACCCTGCCGTTGAAGAAGGCAGAACATCACTGGGGCCGGATGCTATTTTAAAAGCATCGGGCTCTTTGCGTTTTTATGATGTGGATACAGACAGCGATGTCAGCGGGATAGGCATTCATACCACCGAGCCTATTCTTGAAAATGATGGGGTTAAAGTTGTTGAATCTGTCCATAAGACAGTACTTCAGTTTATAAAAAAGAAAAAGTTTTGTGTCACACTTGGCGGTGACCATCTGGTTAGCCTGGGTGCTATCAGGGCTCATTTCAACAAGTATAAAGATCTTACAGTCGTTCACTTTGATGCCTATCCTGATATGCGTCCCGCGCATACAAGGGATATTACAGATCATGGCTGCCTGATGACCAGAGTCAGAGAGATGGGTTCGTTCATTCAGATTGGTGTCCGGGGACTGAATCCGGATGAGAGTCATGAAAGTATACAGGATCGCATCTTTTATGCAAGCCGCATTCATGAAAACAGAGCATGGACACATGAAATGTTGAATAAGTTGAATTCAAATATCTATCTGTCTATCGATTTACATGCATTTGATCCTTCTCTCATGCCGGCTGTTGATGCTCCTCTGCCGGGTGGTTTGAAATGGTATCAGTTTATGGATATTCTAAAACAAATCACTGAAAAGTCGACATTGGTAGGTTGCGACATCTGTGGTTTGTCACCCATACCCGGTTTCAATTCTCCAAATCATGTGGCTGCCCGATTGGCATACGAGATAATTACAGCAAAGTTTTTCAGATAAATTGCCCTGAAAGGGCAAAAGATATTAGCACAGGGCGAAGCCCTGTGAACAGAAAAATCAAAAAACTCAAGCCCTGTAAGGGCGCAAGACATAAACACATAACATGTCTTGCGCCCTTACAGGGCTTTTTAAAAATACTACTATTTACCCAGGGCTTTGCCCTGGGCTGGTATCTTATGCCCTTTCAGGGCTTCAGGGCTTCACAATGGGCTGGTATATCATACCATTACAGGGCTTATCTTCCCATTTTAATTAATCTCTCCCTGAATTCTGAATAATCTGTTGAGGTCTCAATGCTTTGTTTTTTGCCATGCATGAAGTGCTCCAGTCGTTCCGGGATGGCGACTGGTTCATGAATAATGTCTTCTACAACTTCATTGAATTTGACAGGATGCGCAGTTTCGATAAAGAAACCCTGTTTCCCGCTATCTCTGAGCGCATCATTCAAAGCCTTAAATCCAACAGCTCCGTGCGGATCGAGTAAATATCCATAGGTTTTGTAAACTTCCGCAATTGTCTTTCTAATAGTAGCATCTGAGCATGAATACCCACTGATATCTGCTTTGATGGCTTTAAACGAATGATCATACAAATCCAGAATCCGTGCAAAGTTACTTGGGTCACCTACATCCATTGCATTTGCAATTGTCTGTATAGAAGGACGTGGTGTATAAACAGAAGTTTTCAGGAACTCAGGAACAATATCATTAACATTGGTTGCTGCAATAAAATGCGAAACAGGAAGTCCCATTTTCTTTGCAATGATAGCTGCTGATATATTCCCATAGTTTCCACTTGGAACACAAACTATTGTCTCTTTTTGCTTATCCGGCAACTGAGCATAACCATAAAAATAGTAAAAGCTTTGAGGCAACAGTCGTCCTATGTTGATTGAATTAGCTGACGTAAGATTGAGCTGCTTATTTAAAGCCTCATCGCCAAAAGCCTTTTTCACCATGGCTTGGCAATCATCAAAGGTTCCATCTACTTCAAAGGCAGTGATGTTTTGTCCAAGCGTTGTAAATTGCATCTCCTGAATCGCACTGACCTTTCCTTTTGGATATAAAATTCCAACCTTGACACCCTCCACACCCAGGAATCCATTTGCAACAGCACTCCCGGTATCACCTGAAGTAGCAGCCAATACGATGATCTCTTCCTTTTGGTTTTTTGTAAAGTAGTTGAGCATCCTTGCCATAAACCTTCCCCCGACATCTTTAAAAGCAAGGGTAGGACCATGAAAGAGTTCAAGAGAATAGAGATCCGGTTTAATCTCTACCAGAGGAATCGGGAAGTTCAATGAATCATAGACGATTTCTTTCAAGGCATCTTGATCGACATCCTCTCCAAAGAATTGGCTGGCAACTTCAAATGCGATCTCCTGTAATGAAAGCGTTTCTATTTTATCATAAAATGACTTTGGAAGCGGCTTGATCTGTTCAGGCATAAAGAGTCCTTTGTCCTCTGCGATGCCTTTGACAATGGCTTCCTTGAGCGACACTTTGTGATTTCGGTTATTGGTGCTGTAATACAACATATTATGAATATTTTTTTAAACAGCTTTCTATTTTAGGTAAATAAGAAAATGTAGGGGCCGCCCTTGTGGCCGCCACGAATTATGCATGGTTTTTATATTTAATAAAATTTATTCACAATTACCGTGGGCGGCCACAAGGGCGGCCCCTACATTTTCAACAACACCCATTTTAACAGCCAGCTGAATTAACATGTTAAACTTACAATATTTTCTGTCCCTGCATGTTGATATGTGATGTAAATGTATCCACATCTATATCCATCGACTTGAAGATCTGCTGCATGACGTGCTCAACTCTTAAAGCAACTTCCATAGAATTGCTCAGCGCAAAAATAGAAGGCCCCGATCCGGAGATACTGCATCCCAGGGCACCAGCCTTCACTACAGCCTTTTTAAGGATATCAAATCCCGGGATGAGCAATGCCCTTACCGGCTCAATGATTACGTCCTGCAGCGAGCGTCCGATCAGTTCATAGTCATTTGTGTACAACCCACTCACTAGTCCCGCAACATTACCCCACTGAATGACGGCATCTTTTAACTGGATCTCTTTCAAAAGAATCTTCCGGCTGTCCTCAGTCCTCACAATGATGTCGGGATGAGCAATTGTACAAAGCAGATCTTCCGGGCTGGGAAGCTGAATAATATCGAGCGGATGATAGCTCCTGATCAAAGTAAAGCCACCCAGCAAAGCAGGTGCAACATTATCGGCATGTGCCACTCCACTGGCAATTTTCTCACCCTGCATAGCAAAAGCAACGAGTTGCTTTAGCGTAAACGGACGTCCCAGTAGTTCGTTTACAGCAAAAACACTTCCTGCTGAGCTTGCAGCACTGGACCCGATTCCACTCCCCGGACTTATCTTCTGATGAAACACCAGATCAAAACCCTGATCAGATTCCAGTTCACCCAATAGCGCAGCGACTGCAACACTCGCAACATTCTTTGCCGGATTCAACGGCAGATCGGTATCCGATTTGTTGATGATCCTCAAGCTCTTTTCGTTGTTTGGCAATACTTCAATGATATCACCACGATTACCAAGCGCAAAACCCAATATGTCGAAGCCACTGCCTACATTGGCAACTGTGGCCGGAGAAAATACTTTTATTGATTCATTCATCCCGGATAGCTTAAACATTTACAACTCTGATAATATCAGCAAAAACCCCTGCTGCAGTGACATCAGCCCCTGCCCCGTAGCCCTTGATCATCATGGGAGCATTGAAGTAACGCTCAGTGGTGATCAGGAAAATGTTGTTACTTCCTTCCAGATCAAAAAATGGATGTTTCTGATCCACGGCAACCAGACTTACTGAAGCTTTTCCTTCTTCGATTGCTGCTGCATAACGCCACTTTTTATCCGTCCCGCATGCATCTTTTCGCTTCTGTTCAAACTCGGCATCGTAATTGACCACCTCTTTCATGAATTCAGCAGGGTTGGCACATTCAAAGTATTTATCCGGCACCAGTTTTTCGACACTCACCTCATTCATTTCTATAGGGATCCCAATTTCTCTTCCCAGGATCAATAGTTTACGGGCTACATCGGTACCGCTTAAATCAATGCGGGGATCCGGCTCTGCAAAGCCTTTTTCTACAGCCCACTTTATGGTCTGGCTCAGTGGAGTCTCTGGATTTACCGTATTCAAAATAAAGTTTAACGTTCCCGAAAGCACACCTTCGAGTTTAACAATGCGGTCGCCACTCTTGATGAGATCGGCAAGGGTATTGAGTACCGGCAAACCTGCCCCGACATTTGTTTCATAGAGGAATTTAACCCCTTTGTTGCGAGCTGTCTTTTTGATTTTCGCGTAGTTGCTGTATTCTGAAGAACACGCGCTCTTGTTGGCAGAGACAACGGAAGTGATGGAATTAAAGAGACTGATATATTTTGTGGTCACCTCAATACTGGCTGTACAGTCTACAAATACACTGTTCAGGAGGTTAAACGTTGCAATTTGTTCGATAAAAGTATTCAGGTCAGCCTTTGTGCCCGACTCTTTTAGTTGAGTAGTATATTCATTCAAGTCCAATCCGTTTGGATTGATCAACATCATGCGTGAATTCATAATGCCACAGACATTGAGTTTAAGCCTGTGTTGTTTCAATAGTTTGCTTTGCTGTACCTGAATCTGATCAATCAGTTTGCTTCCAACTGCACCTGTACCTACAATAAATACATTGCATTGCTGATATTCTGACAGGAAGAATGATTCATGAATCGTATTGAGCGCCTTCTTCAGGTCCTTTACTTCGATGACGCAAGAGATGTTTAACTCCGAAGCGCCCTGTGCGATGGCTCTGACGTTGATCCCGTTTCGGCCTAGGGTGTTAAAGAATTTACCTGCTATCCCGGGAGTCTTTTTCATATTCTCACCCACGATGGCAACGATGGCCATCTCCTTTTCAATCGCGATCTGGTTGATGTTTCCGGAACTGATTTCATGGAGAAATTCATTCTCGATGGCTAGTTTTGCCCGTTCACTGTCCTTGTCAATGACAGCAAAAGTGATCGAATATTCAGAAGAAGCCTGTGAAATGAGGACTACATTGACTTTACTCTTTGCCAATGCCCCGAATAACCTGTTGGATATTCCTGTGACCCCGACCATTCCTGAACCCAGAATGGTTACAAGGTTGATGTTTTCAATTGAAGAAATTCCTTTAATCGACTTGTTCACATCGATATTGGCACTCGTTGTGATTAAAGTCCCTTTGTTTTGGACGTTGAAGGTATTCCTGATCTGAATCGGAATGTTCTTTTTATAGACCGGTACCAATGCGGGAGGATAGATGACCCTGGCACCAAAATAGGAGAGCTCCATCGCCTCCGGATAACTCAGACTTTCGAGGCAATACGCCTTTTCCACTTTCAACGGATCGGCAGTAAGGATCCCATCAATATCTGTCCAGATCTCCAGTTTCGAAGCATCCAGAGCAGCAGCGATGATGGCTCCGGTATAATCCGAACCCCGGCGACCGAGAGTAGTCGTTTCGTTTTGAACAGTACTTGCAATAAACCCGGTGATGACAGGAGTGCCGGAAAGGGAGGAAAGTTTTTCAATAACCAGTTGATTGGTCGTTTCAAAGTCAACCGTAGCCCGGCCATGTTTATTATCGGTTCGGATGATTTCCCTGGCATCGACATATACAGAATCGGGCATGGCGCTGCTTAAGATCATGGCTGACAGGCGCTCACCAAAACTCAACAGGTAATCCGTCGTTCTGGGTGTCAGTTCATGCAGGATATATACCCCATGCAGGGCAGCGGTCAATTCATTGAAGAGAAACTTTATTTTAGCAATCACACTGCCACGATCTCTGGGGGCAATGAGTTGCTCAATGGCTTTAAGGTGAAGCTTTTCAACAACAGCCAGTCCTTCTTTGTACGATTCATCTCCGGTTGCAGCTTTAATGCTAAGTTCTTCAATTTGGTCTGTCGTATCTCCCATGGCTGCAACAACGACAACTTTCTCTTCCAGGCAGGCGGCCACGATATCTATGACCTTTAAAATACTTTCGGCTGAGGCAACAGAGGTACCACCAAACTTCATTACCTTCATAATATATGCGATTTAAATTGATAAAAAACTAAATAAGGAAAACGAGACGGAACAGAATATACAAGTTATACCCCCCAAGGGGTACATGTGAATGTCGTGAAGTAACTGACAGTGGTCAGACTAACTATAAGGGATGAAAATATCATAATGTTCAATATTGCTGCAATATTACTAAAAAAATGGCTTTACGGGGGACTTTGTAAACGATAACAAACAAAATTTAACAGATCTGTTATAAAGTATTGATTATTTAATGTGTATAAAGTTGCTGAATAATAAAATGTTTACTTGTTCAGAAACAATCTATTTGTCTGTGTTTTTATATGATTCGGTCTCCATTTGTCTAGTGTAAAAACTAATTCACTTTCAAATTCCCTACAATCCAGGCGAATTACCGCGACATTATGCTATCATGACCCCGGGATCACTTCTAAAATCAAGATATAAACTAAGCATACAATCCCTCCATATACAACACATATAGAACACCTGTAGAGCACCTGTTCAGCACACTCCTATAGCTGAACACGTGCTGAACAGGCGCTCTACAGGTGTTCTATATGTGCTCTACAGCAATGCTTTATATCTACAGGATTTAGTCACTATTTATCTTTCTTCTCCCGGTTTTGTTTTCATCTTCTTTCGGGATTCAATTTTTTGTGTTCGGATTTTGTTGAAACAAAGCCGAAATTATTTAGTAATGTTTGGTTTTTAAAAACGATAAGAAGCGGTCACTATTTTCACATGATCCGGATATCACCCGATCATCTAAAGTATTTAAATCCTCTGATTGATAGTTGATTTCCCGTTGATATTTAACCTTCCGGGAATATTCATACCGCCATCACAAAGTAAGATCATAAGCAAATTTAGGTTGTTTTTGATCCGACATTGAGTAAACAATTTGTTGATAATAATTAATGGTGTCAAGGATAATGGGCTGATCTCATTAATTCTAACGACATTGAACAGCCAAAAGTTCGGCATTGAACAGCTAAAAGTTTGGCAAAAACATGACCATTCTTCGATATTTATTCAAGCACCGGTAACATCTTGGTGACCGATAGGTCATTGTTAGGTGTTTGATTGGTACGCAGCGAACCAATCAGACACCTAACAAACACCCGGCAACTACTTGTCCGTTACTAGTCCTTGAATAGATACCGAATAGATGTCGAAGAATGGTCAAAAAATGGTCGATTTTTTAGGACGTTGTAGGGGCGTATTGCATACGCCCACGGGAAACATAAAAAATCTTCATTACCCAAGGCGTATGCAATACGCCCCTACATTTTCTACAATTCCCCATTTCCCTTGTTATTGTCGCAATGAGTCTTCAGCTTTTCTAAAACAGATCAACTTCAACAAGGTTCACCCCTTCGACAGGGTGTTGTCGCATTTGTACGAATTGTTATTTTCTTCGGTCAAACGAACTGTCACGCTGAATATGCCCGGCTTCAGGTCGTTTTCGCACCTGAACTGGCCTGCAAAATATCAGTCGTTACGGTTTTCTCTGGTTGTTTTGCACAACTGCCCGATTATGTCTGGATCGAAGACGAATTGCAGTACCGGCCACGTTATAATGATATGGAGATGCTTTCGGTGGCTACCTTTTCAGACTGGTATTCCTACAATACAGCGTTGATCGACATTTCATTGTCTGTGTCCTTTGCCCAGCCCGCCCTACAGCAACCCGGAACAACCGTTGTCGTTGCAATGGGTGTCGAGGTTTCAAAGATCCCCCCGGTGTCAGCCTCGCATCCCAATCCGGCTCCGGCACCATGAAGATCCTGGAGTGCTTTGATTAAAAATACTTTAAAACGTTCATCACCCTTCTATCACCCTACGCGTAGAGACGCAATATCTTGCGTCTCTCTTTTTAGAAATTAATCGTGGCTGACCCCATTAATCTATTTTATATTCCTTGCAGAAGCATAATGCTGCCAATTTTGCTTAATGGCTAGGTATAAATCATAATCATTCGAAGTTATCATAAAGTCAACTGAGAAATGACATTGTTGCATAAAATCTTTGATCAAATTACGATCATCATGGTCGATAATTTTAGCAACAACTTTAACATTAAATCTTCTATCAATAAATGTATTAATGCTCTCCCCGTGTAAAAGTTTCCTATACTTCTTGTTTATTTTCGCTTCTTTACTAAACAAGCTATAAATGAGAGAAACAATTCTACCGACAGATATTCCGTATGTGGGAATTGTTCCTACTTCTTCAGGCTTAATTTTCAATTTCTTTCTTAACGCTAAATCCCTGTTGTCTTTTTCATTTAGCGGTGTATTTAGAAAAGCTCTTTTAAGACCTTCAGATGAACTAAATGGTAAAACAGTAACCGAAGGAAGCATATAAATCTCTGTCTTTAGTCTTATGGTAACTGAATGTTCAACAATTGCCGGATCAAGACGACCGGTCGTAAAGTATGTGTTTTCATATCCTACAGAACTAAACTGTAGCGTATCGCTATAATGGCATACAATTAAAAATTTCCCGTCCTGATCACAAATAGTTCCTGAGGGATGAGTTAAATTTAAAACATTCACATAAGCGACTTTGCTAGTGTCTTCTACTGTAACCACATGACCGGTGATTCTGATCAGTTTTTTTTGTTCCTGAGCATAAAGCTGAAAACAGGACAGGAAGACTAAGAAACAACCTATAATAATACGCATGTGATGTTACGTTTATATGGTAAAATTAAACATTCGTTAGTTTTTGGAACCAGTATATAGATTGTTTAACAATATTTGTGATCTCAATTATTATTTTGCATATTATATACTTATACTTTTGATCTACAATTCAAAGAATAAAAGCAAAATCATTAGATGCTATTTTGGAAATGGCACAATTAAATAGAAACATTATGAAACAATTATTTCTCATCATTGGCCTTTTGTCACTTTTCAATTTTGGCTTTTCACAGGAATCAATCATTATGGGAAAAGTAATGGATTCAAAGAAAAATATAGGTTTAAATTATGCCAATATCGGTATTCCGAATAAAAGTGTCGGTACTGTGTCTGATAGTAATGGATTATTTAAGTTAAAGTTAAATGATAAAGTAACCATAAATGACACTATTCAATTTTCGTATGTAGGTTTCAAAACCAAAAAAGTATTGGTTTCTGCATTAAAAACCAAAGACGCCATTTTTTTATTAGAACCTCAAAAAAATGTATTAAGCGAGATTGTTATAAAGCCCAAAAAATTCAAACTCAGAAAAGTTGGAAAAAGCTCAGCAGGCCTTGGCCTAACGAGTCTTGATTTTTATTCGTATTACGACAAAGATGTTGATGATAGGTTGAGTAAAGAAATGGGAATGAAATTAGAATTAAAAGGAGAATGCAAGATCAAAGATTTGTGTTTTAAGATTGCTACCAATCAATTTAAAAGCGTTAAATTCAGAGTTAATTTTTATAATGTAAAAAATGATTTGCCAAATGAATTAATAGTAAGCAAAAACATCATTACTGAAATACAAGATGGATACGTAGGTTGGTACACTATTGATTTAGAGCCGTATAATATTTATTTTACTAAAGAGACAAAAGAAATTGCTGTAACCATACAATGGATAGAATGCAAAAAATCGGATCCAAGGAGTAAATATTTTGGTATTTATGCATCATTATCACCGTTTAGTACTTTCTTTTCCAGAGATAAAACAATGAGCACCTGGACCAAGATTCATCAAAGCATGAGCTTTTATTTAATAACAATGGTGTTTTAACTGATTTTAGCCATTTTGCTATAGTTAATATTTTAAATACTAAGGCTTACTTTCCATTTTTGATTGTATATTTGCAATATAAACAAATATAATTTAATGTAAGATGAAAACATTTTCGATAACGATACAAGACGATAAAGAAAACATCTTCATTGAATTAATGAAAAGTGTTTCGTTTGTCAAAAAAATTGAAGCTATTTCCGATACCAACGAAATTCCTCAATGGCACAAAGCTATTCTTGACCAAAGATTGGAAAATAAAAGCGAAGATTACCTTAATTGGGGGGATGTGCAAAAAGAAATAAAAACGAAATATGGCCTTTAAAATAAGCATTAATCCCACTGCAAGGCTTGATATTGTTGAGGCCATTGATTGGTACAATGAACAACAATCGAATTTGGGATTTCGTTTTTACAAATGTACGCAAACAACGCTCAAAAGCATACAAAAGAATCCTTTAGGATATGCCATTAGATATAAAACTGTTCGTACTGCTATCATAAACAAATTCCCTTACATGATTCATTATAACATAGAACAACAAACCGAAACTATTAAAGTTCTTGCTATAATTTGCACGTATCGTAACCCCGAATCATGGTTTAAAAAGACAAAAAAAGGATAGGCTTTTTGATTTAATTAAAACAAAACGGGTTTTCATCTTACTTTCAATTATTTACTGTGCAGAAGTAGGAGGATTAATCGTTGAAATTATGTTGAGAGCAGATAAACTCACAGTATCACTGTGGATAATGTGATCAGTCCCCCATTAATTCTCAATGAATTTTAGTTTTAATTCTGTGACAAATTTAGAATTGAAAAAGAGATATTTCGAGGAATTCATTTTTATTTAGGTCCTCCCAATTTGTATTATTCGTAATGAAATCTGCATTTTACAATGAGGATTTCATCACCTTTCACCTGATAAATTAATCGGTGTTCGTCATCAATTCTTCGGGACCAGAATCCTTTATACTTAAATTTCAAGGGTTCTTGTTTTCCTATGCCGGGAAAAGGATGACGCGATATATCTTTCAATAAATCATTTATTTTGGTTGCAATCTTTTTATCGCTCTTTTGCCAATACATATAATCTTCCCAGGACTCATCCACAAAGATGTATCTCATGACTCAATAAGATCTTTCTCGAATGTAGCGCCTTTTTTCAATTTATCTATTGCTGAATCTAATCTCGATTCATTTGCTTGTGAAGTTAATTCATGATTTGTAGCAGTCAGTGAATTGTATTCGGCCAAAGACATAATGACGACTCCGGTATCTTTACTTCTATTGATGATTAAGGTTTCGAAATTCTCTGTAACACGGTCAAGATACTTTTTAATATCTTTTCTGAAATCTGAAATTGTCGTTGTTAACATTTGATTATTCGTTTATGTACGTTTATATGTACAAAATGTTCAATTTTTCATCAATTCGGAAATTATTTTTAAAAAAAAATAAAGTGATTATCAGGAGGGAATAAGTTTTGGGTTTTAAATAAACTTCAAATAATGGTGGCGGAGTTTGGCGGGGAATGGCGGAGTTTGTCATATCCCGAATCCTTGCTTTGGGTGAGGTTTGATAGTAATTTTACATTGTTATACATCACCAGATGTGAACACGGTCTTTGAAATCTTGATATTTATTTAAAAACAGGGCAAATATTTGTACGTTATACAGAACCCCGAAGGGGTGAAAGTATTATTTATCAGATACTTTCACCCCTTCGGGGTTCACGTTTTTTATTCCGGTTGCTATAATACTTTCATCCCTCTGGGATTAAAGAAAATATAGATTATAATCGGTAAATATTATACCAGCCAGTTCTTAACTTCATCGAGTGATGGCATCGGCAGGTCGAGTTTTAGTTTTTTGCGGATACCTCCAAGGTCGTTGTAAAACTTATTGAGGTTGGCCTCTTTAAGTGCCTCCAATGTTTTGAAAGGGGTTTTCCTTATTGCCGGGATCCACCCTTCAGGAATTCCCTGGGCCAACAGGTCTGCATCTGTCATTTCAACCGCTTTCTTCTCCGGACGCATCTGCGGAAAGAAGAGCACATCCTGAATAGAAGTCTGGTTGGTCATGATCATAGCCAGACGGTCAATCCCAATACCCAGTCCTGCAGTTGGTGGCATACCATATTCCAAAGCCCTTAGGAAATCTTCATCCAGAACCATCGATTCGGTATCTCCGCGTTTACCCAGATCAAGCTGAGACTCGAAACGCTGACGCTGATCAATGGGGTCGTTGAGTTCAGAGAATGAGTTACACAGTTCCTTGCCATTGCAGACAGCTTCAAAGCGTTCTACCAATCCCGGTTTACTGCGGTGTTTCTTGGCAAGTGGTGACATCTCGATAGGATAATCGGTAATAAAGGTTGGCTGGATGATAAAAGGTTCGGCAACAGTACCGAAGATTTCATCAATCAGTTTTCCTTTGCCCATGGTCTCATCAATTTCGGCTCCAACTTTACCGGCTACTTCGCGAATCTGTGCTTCATCCATTTCAGAGATATCGATCCCTGTGTAATGCTGGATGCCTTCATACATCGTAAACCGTTTCCATGGACGTTTAAAGTCAATCACGTTAGCTCCCACCTGAACCTTTGTGGTTCCATGCAGATCTACAGCAATGCGTTCAACCATCTCCTCGACAGTATCCATCATCCAGTTGTAATCTTTATAGGCAACATAGAGTTCCATCTGCGTGAACTCGGGATTATGGAAGCGATCCATTCCTTCGTTGCGGAAGTCTTTTGAGAATTCATACACCCCATCAAAGCCACCAACAATGAGTCTCTTCAGATAAAGCTCATTGGCAATGCGCATATAGAGTGTCATATCCAGTGAGTTGTGATGCGTTGTAAACGGACGTGCAGCTGCTCCTCCATAAAGTGGTTGCAGGATTGGAGTTTCAACTTCGAGATATCCCTTGTCGTTTAGATAGTTGCGCATGGTATTGACCAGACGGGTACGTTTTATAAAAACATCCTTGATCTGGTTGTTGACGATCAGGTCAACGTAACGCATGCGGTAACGCTGTTCGGCATCAGAGAAGGCATCAAACAGTTCACCATCTTTCTCTTTCACTACAGGCAGTGGTTTCAAAGCCTTGCTGAGCAGTTTGAGTTCCTTTACATGGATTGTCGTTTCACCCATCTGGGTAATAAATACATATCCGGTAATGCCAATGATATCACCGATATCAAACAAGCGTTTAAAAACAATATTGTATAACGATTTATCTTCTGTAGGACAGATATCATCGCGTTTAATATAGATCTGGATCCGTCCGGTGGAGTCCTGCAATTCAACGAAAGAAACGGCACCCATGATACGACGTGTCATGATGCGGCCTGCAAAACTGACTTCCTGAAACAGGGTATTGTCCGACGGATATTTATCAAGAATCTCGTTAACAGTTACATTTACATCAAATGCCTCGGCAGGGTAGGGGTTAATACCCATGTTCAACAACTCGTTCATCGAATTGCGTCTAAAGATTTCCTGTTCGCTCAGTTCCAAACTCATAATTGATTCAATTTTTTTGCAAAGATACACGTTTTGTGTAAAGTATTTAAAGGTGTATTGCTGAAAATGTAGGGGCCGCCCTTGTGGCCGCCCATGGAAATTGTGGATAAATTAAAGATATGCATTATCCGTGGGCGGCCACAAGGGCGGCCCCTACATTTTTCGCTAAAAGATTTCTAACTGAAGACCTCCCTTAGCACTTCCAGCGAATTGATCTCTTTCATTCCCTGGATATGAAAACGATAGAAATCAACCAAACGGGGGAGCAGGGCATGTCTGATCTGTGCGGTAAGCTGATGCGAAGAGAGATCGGCCAGCTTAGAAGTCGAAAGCTGATAGAAAGTGCTGCTCAATGGTTCTAAAAGGTAATCAGCATGTTCGGGCAGGGTCGATTGAAACAGCCCTTCGCGGAGGTTGAAGATCCCTTTGCTGTTGCTGTAATTGTCAGAAGGGGTGAAGCCCAGGTAACTGCAAAAATGCAACATAAACCAGAGATGAAAATCAGAATAATGATTGGGGACAAGATCGAACCATCGGATACTGCTTTCCAGAAAAGAGTATAGCGGACGATTGGGCTCCTCTTCCCTGACCGAACGAAATATGACTTCGTTGATGAACATGGCAATGCTGCTTTTGATTACATCGAATGGTAAGGTGGAAAAAGGATAAATCATTCTCATCTCCCGGATATGATGCAGTTGTGCAGTCTCTTTCCGGTACACTTCCATCTCCAGAATAGTCAACGGAGCAAGCAGACTCATTTTGTTTCCACCCTTCCGGTTTCTGGCACCCTTTATCAGATAGGACTGCAGACCGAAAAGCTCCGTATACACCCTTGCGATAACACTGGTTTCGCCATATTTGATAGTGTGAAGGACAATGCCGTTGGTTTTGTTTAACATAACTGAAGTTATCTAACAATTAAAATCTTTGTAACAACTGTACTGCTTCCATCTGCATTGCTCACAAAAACAAGGTATACGCCCGAGACAACCCGTTTCCCTTTCAGGTCGTTCCCATTCCAGACGGCTTGTCCGCCCTCTGCTTTTGTTTGCGATACCAGTCTACCTGTCACGTCTGTAATCCTGACATCGGCATTCATCGTGAGTCCTTTTATTGCAATGGGTCCGTAATAATTTGGCCTCACAGGATTGGGAAAGGCAAAAGCTCCTTTATTACTGACAGTGGCTTTTGCGGCTGTCCCGCGATAGGATACCAACCCTTTGTCCGTGCTGATAAAGACCTCTCCGTCTTTGTTTATACCGATACAGGAAATGGTATTCGAGAGCAGAGGTGAGTTGTCAGCCGTAAAGTGAAGGATTTGTTTACTCCCATCTGCAGCTATCAGAAAGACCCCCGAACTTGCAGTTCCAAACCACTTCCGGTTAGCACCATCAACACAAATAGCAGTAATCGTTTCGTTTTCCAGTAGGGGAATCAGTTTCCCATCACTCTCAACCCTCACTGTTTGTGCATCGAAATCCGATCCCTTGAAAACATTCCAGGGACTGTAAATCACATTAACGCCCTTATCCGATCCAATCCAGATAAAACCATCCTGGTCCATGGCCAGACAGGTTACCTTATCTCCGGGCAGGTTTCCGTTTCCGGCTACATTGGTCAGATTAGTGACCTTATCGTCAGCCGGGTTATCGATGGTCCCGTTATCATTAAACACAAGTAACCCATTGTTGCGCAACACCATCCATTTCTGATCATTCTGATCAATGAGCAACTGCCCAACATCGATGGTATTATAGGGTGATAGATTGAAAGAACGCCAGTTGCCATCTGTTTTTTTAACTGAGAGGATGTTGGTAGTGATCGAATTGGTAGCCCACAGATTTGCCTTGCTGTCGAAAGCCAACCCTCCGGTGCCTATCCAGATATTCCAGGCAGTTGCCGGTCTAAGGGATGAATTGAGATCTGTAAACTGGGTCTTGAGCTCCCCGTTGAGGTATTCTGAAATCCCGTAACCCCATGAACCCGCGAAGATGTGTTTTGGATTCATTGGATCAACAGCAAGGGCCACATAATCACGGGCATCTCCAAGCAAAGGGAAATTTTTGTTGTTGAAGGATGTCCATTTTCCCTCAGAGAAGAGGAAAGCATTTGCCATGCTCCAGTTATTGCCATAGGCATCAGTCCTTCCTCCGGCTACACCCCACATATCTGTTCCCGAAGGTGCCAGGGCAAATGTTGTCGCAACGGGAGGTCCATTTTGTTCAATCCGAACAGTAGTACCATCCGGATTAATCCTGATCAGTGCAGATTCTGCATCAGCAATCCATTTGGTGCCATCGCCATCAATGATGACATCAGTAGCATTCATGGTTCCCGGGTTGTAACTATTGATCTGCGAATTAAAAGACTTGTCTGAGTTTAGTATCGTGACAAAAAATCCCATGTTAATAATAAGCTTGCCTCCTGAACTGTTCATACTGACCCTGGGGTAATTGGTTCCCGGCAAAAAGTTAGACCATTTTCCGTTTTCAAGAATGTACAATGAGTCCTGATTATATTGAACGGCCTTAAGGTTTGTGACGATCTTATCATCAAGCGCTTCAACCAGGTTGAAAGAGGAAAGATCATTTGTAAATGTGCCTGCCTGCATCCAGGAGGAAAACAAGGTAAGATTGGCTGTTGTTGAAGCTTTACGAAGCCCCTTTTCTGTAGCGGCGTAAACATATTGACCGGCTTTATCAAAAGTCAGATCGAAAACACGCAATGCAGCTCCCTGGTTTCCAATGTACCAGGTGTCTGCAATTTCCACTTTCTGAAGATCGACAACTACGACGCCAAATCCACAGGAGAGGTAGGCGAACTGGTTTTTAAAATAGATATTATAAATAGATTTGTCACCCTGGATTTGTTTGTTTTTGATATCGGGCAGATTGATGATGGAATTCCCCTTGATGATATCGAGATTGGCGTTGTTATAGGTCACCAATAAGATCCCCTGGGGTTCGTTCCATGCAATCCGGCTGATGCCGATGTCGGATAGCCCGTTAACTTTAGTGAGTTTATTGATGCTGTTGTCTTCGGTATCGAGCCAGAAAATGCCATAGGGAGAAGCAGCCCAGACCCTGCCTGTGCTTCTGGTCAAAGATATTAAATTGCTGAATGGCAGATGATCTCTCCATTGTCCTACGGGGATACTTTGTCCATTGGTTTCAACAATCGACAATCCCGAAATGCAAATTGCCAGCAGAAAGATCAATATTCCTCTCATATGCCTAATTTGATATGAAGATAATCAAAAATACTGAATGTATAAAGGAATTTATTGAATTATTGTTGTGTGTTGTATTGTTGAATGTTGTATTGTTGTTTAGTGTATTGGTAGAGACGCAATATTTTGCGTCTCAGGGAATGAAGATCAACATTTCAGGGAGACGCAAGATATTGCGTCTCTACAAATGCCAAACCAATCCAGTTATTTCTTCCGGTAGAAAATGTATTGAATGAGAATAATAAATAAAACTGTAAACAACGTATTTAAAACGCTATGTCCTAGTGTGCTGAAGAAATTACTAAATCTGAAAATCTCCAACAGGAACAACATCAGATGATGCAAACTCACCAATATCAGTGAATACATAAAAAACCACTGAAACCCTAAATCCGCAATGGATGGCTCCACTCCCGGTTCGTATTCTTTGCGCGAAGTGATCAGGCTCATTACCCACGGTCTGAAAAAGGCAGTAAAAACACATGCCGCAGCGTGTATACCCAGTGAGTTGGAAAAGAAATCCACACTGAGTCCTAATGCAAATGCCAGTATTAGCAGTACCCCCCGTTTTGTTTCAAACGGAAGCAATAGGATGAACAGGATATATACATATGGATTGATATAGCCCAGAAAATGAATATTGTTCAGCAAAAGGACCTGAACCAGGATCAGAATCACAAACCGCGACGATATCCTTATGTATTGATTGCTCATTTTACAGGCTCCTCCAGTTTCTTTTGTTCATCACGAAGTAGATTCCTGATTACATAAACGTGGGCAAGATTATTGAAATCGACCCCAAGTCTTATATTGATATCGTAAAAATGCTCTCCCGACTTGATATTAAAGTCATTGATCACGCCAATGATTTCACCCTGTGGGAATTCATGTGAATAGCCACTGGTAATAATCGTGTCACCCCTGTTAATTCTTACATGCGTAGGTATGTCTTTCAGAGAAGCAAAACGGTAACTTCCACCTTCCCATGCAATAGTTCCTATCTGTCCGTTCTTTTTGATTCGGGCACTGATGCGTGTCTCCTTATTAAGAAGTGACATGACCCAGGAGAAATTTTGAGAGACATTCACGACAATTCCTACCACACCGGTTGGACTGATTACAGCCATATCTTTACTGATTCCCTGCAGCATTCCTTTGTTTAATTGCAAATAATTGGTAGAACTGTTTGTCGTATTGCTGATCACCTCGGCAGAAAGCATTTCATATTGCTGACGGTAAAGCGAATCTTTTTTGCGGTGAACCAGAGTGTCGGTAATCAGAAAAGCAGAGGGTAACATTGAACGGTAGCGTGCATTTTCAGCAGCCAGGTCTTTGTTGGTTTGTTTCAGGTTGAGATATTCCCATAAACTATTATAGCCGGTTTGAATCTTACCTGTTTTTTCACTCACCCAAGCAAAAGCAACTGATTTCTGGTATCCGTTATTATTGACAACAAGGAAGATAGAAAAAAATTCAAGTGATATAAAGAGTATGAAATTAGAGTGTCGCCAAAAGAAATTTATTAGGTTCCGCATACCGACGTCTTTGGTGGCACTTCAGAAAGCAGACCGGAATAGATCTTAGTATTCCGGTCTGCTTCCCAATGCACTATTATTTAATAAGGAAAGTAAATCTATCAAAGTTCTTCAAGGCGATTCCCGTACCACGGGCAACTGCACGCAAAGGATCATCAGCAACATGAACAGGAAGATGAGTCTTATTGTGAAGACGCTTGTCCAGACCGCGAAGCAAAGCACCGCCACCTGCCAGATAAATACCTGTACGATAGATGTCGGCAGCAAGTTCAGGGGGCGTCATTTCAAGCGCATTCAACACGGCGGCTTCGATCTTCGAAATGGTCTTATCCAGACAATGTGCAATCTCTGCATAGTTCACATAGATCTCTTTCGGGATTCCGGTGAGCATATCGCGTCCATGTACAGCATAATCTGCAGGAGGATTGTCGATATCTACCATCGCTGCTCCAACTTCAATCTTAATGCGTTCTGAAGTACGTTCCCCGATGTTGATATTGTGTTGTTTCCGCATATACTCCTCGATATCATAGTTCATATCGTCTCCGGCAATACGGATAGATTTGTTGTTTACAATACCACCAAGTGCAATTACAGCAATTTCGCTTGTACCACCACCTATATCAATGATCATGTTTCCGGTTGGTTCCATCACGTCGATACCGATACCGATAGCAGCTGCCATGGGTTCGTGAATCAGTCTTACCTCTTTGGCTCCGGCCTGTTCGGCTGAGTCCTTAACGGCTCTCTCTTCCACTTCGGTAATACCGGATGGAATGCAGATAACCATTTTCAATGCAGGAGGAAAGAGTGTCTTACGGGGAGTAACCATCTTGATGAATTCCTTCAACATGTGTTCGGCACTCTGAAAATCAGCAATAACACCATCGCGTAGGGGGCGAATGGTCTTAATGTTTTCATGTGTCTTACCATGCATCATCATGGCTTTTTTACCTACGGCGATTACCCTTCCGGTATTTCGCTCAATAGCAACGATTGAAGGCTCATCCACCACAACTTTGTCGTTGTAAATGATGATGGTATTAGCAGTCCCGAGGTCTATCGCAATTTCTTTGGTTAAAAAAGAAAAGAGTCCCATCTTAATTTATTTGTAATATTTTGTACAAAAGTACTATTCAATTAGTAAACAATGACTAACATTTATATAAAAAAATACAAATCAGTCAAATATTTTAATGTTTAAAATGTCTGACGCCCGTAAATACCATTGCCAGATTATTTTTATCGCAGTAATCGATCGAATCCTGATCACGAACCGATCCTCCCGGTTGGATGAATGAAACGATGCCGGCCTTGTGGGCAAATTCAATACTATCGGCAAAAGGGAAGAAGGCATCCGAAGCCAGAACAGATCCATTGAGATCGAATCCGAATTCATGTGCCTTGTCAATGGCCTGACGTGTAGAGTCTACCCGTGAAGTCTGTCCCACACCACTTCCAATCAACTGCCTGTTCTTCACAATAACAATAGCGTTTGATTTGGTGTGTTTGACAACAATATTTGCAAAAAGCAGATCATCAATGATAGCCTTATCAGGATTAGTTGCAGTAACCACTTTCAGATCCTCCCGTGTTTCTGTCTTCAAATCCTTATCCTGAACAAGTACCCCATTTAAAACTGAACGAAACTGAACAGGATTGAATTCGGTCACTTTTCTCTTGAGAATGATCCTGTTTTTCTTCTTTTTAAGCACTTCCAGCGCATCATCATGATAAGCAGGAGCAGAAATAATCTCGAAAAAGAGCTTATTGATTTCATGTGCTGTTTCCAGATCAATGGTACAGTTGGTTACAATCACCCCACCATATGCCGAAACCGGATCTCCCGCGAGAGCGTCTTTCCATGCGTCGAGTGTCTTTGCACGACTGGCAATACCACAAGCGTTGGTATGTTTGATGATTGCAAAAGTAGGATCTGAGAATTCTCTTACCAGGTTATCGGCCGACTCGAGATCAATCAGGTTGTTATATGAAATGGCTTTTCCATGAAGCTGGTCAAAAACCTGATCCATGTCACCATAGAAAGCACCCTTTTGATGAGGATTCTCGCCATAACGCATCTCCTGTTTCTGTTCGATACTGCATTTGAAAGCATCCATACCGGTTTGTTGTTGAAAGAAACCAAAGATGGCACTATCGTAATGCGAGGAGACATTGAAAGCCTGTGCTGCAAGATACTTGCGGTCTTCGATACTGGTGAAGCCCTTTTTCTCTATGAGCAAATCGATGAGATAATTATATTGAGCCTTTGAAGGCACTATTGCAACATCATTAAAATTCTTTGCAGCTGCCCTGATCAGTGAAATCCCTCCGATATCAATCTTCTCGATGATTTCGGGTTCATTGGTCGTCTGTGCCATGGTCTCTTCAAAAGGATAGAGGTCAACGATCACAAGATCGATTTCAGGGATGTCGTATTCGGCCATCTGTTGAAGATCTTTTTCGTTATCACGTCTGGCCAGGATCCCGCCAAATACTTTTGGGTGCAACGTTTTCACCCTTCCTCCAAGGATAGAGGGATAAAGCGTGAGCGCTTCCACTGTTTTTGTTTCAATTCCAAGACCCTTGATAAAGTCATAAGTCCCACCGGTAGAATAGATGGTGATGCCGTTTTCAACGAGTAATTTCACGATTTCATCCAGGCGGTCTTTGTGATATACCGAGATCAGTGCACTGTTAATTTTTTTCATACTTTGCATGTTTATCCCCTGAAAAATTGTAAATTAGTCCACCTGAACACCAAATAGGGTGTGCTGCATTCGGGTGATTTTCAATTCTAAAGCAAGCGATGGGATTGATTATTAAAAGTTTGCAAATTTACTTAAAATCGTATCAATTAACAAGTACTTTGAAGGATTTGTTGTATTTTTACATTGTCACAACTACCCGAATTTAACTGACGGAAACTCATTTAATGAATATATAACTATGCGAAGATTAATATTGATACGCGTAATACGTGAAAGTATTATGTTTGCTGTTGATGCCCTGCGGGTGAATATGGTAAGGACTATTCTGTCGCTACTTGGAATTACTATCGGAATCTTTTGTGTGATCTCTGTTTTTACTGTTTTTGATTCTATCGAACGCAATTTCAAGAAGAGCCTCTCTGAAATCGGAAGCAATGTATTGTTTATTCAAAAGTGGCCATGGTCGATGGGTGGAGATTATGCATGGTGGAAATATATGAAGCGACCACAACCAAAGGTAGATGAGTTGTTTGAAATTCAAGCCAGATCGAATGCATCAGAGCTTGCTGCTTACTATATAGCCGTAAGCAAGAAAGTTTCCTATTTGAGCAACTCTATGTCGGGAACTACAATTCTTGCAGTCTCACAGGATTATGATAAGTTGACTGTTTTCGATATCGATCAGGGGCGTTATTTCTCTCCGCAGGAATCCACACTGGGAAGAAATGTTGCCATCATCGGATACAATATTGCAGATAACCTTTTTGGACAGATAGATCCGATAGGACATGATGTTAAGATAGCCGGATTAAAAGTGGAGGTCATCGGAGTATTTAAGAAAGTTGGTGATAATATGTTTGGCAATTCCACAGACAACCAGGTGCTGATACCTGTGTTGTTTGGCCGAAACTTTATCAACTTTAACGGGGATGTTGAATCCTGTTTGATGGTTAAAGCCAAACCCGGTGTATCCAATGAAGAACTTACAGATGAATTAAGAGGGATTATGCGATCGGTCAGAAAACTGAAACCCGCTGCCGAGGACAACTTTGCGATTAACGAAACCAGCATAATCTCAAAAGGATTTGATTCAATCTTTAGCGTCATCTCGATGGTAGGATGGGTTATTGGGGGCTTTTCACTGCTTGTAGGAGGTTTTGGAATCGCCAATATCATGTTTGTATCTGTAAAGGAAAGGACCACTATTATAGGTATTAAAAAATCAATGGGAGCCAAGCGATCGTTTATTTTGCTCGAATTCCTGATTGAATCTATTTTCCTATCCGTGATGGGAGGGATAATCGGTTTGTTGATTATTTATATCGGAACTTTAATTGCTTCAAATGCATTTTCCATGCCATTGGTGCTGACTCAAAAGAATATCATCCTCGGTATTTCGATTTCAAGTATCATTGGTTTGGTCTCAGGTTTCATCCCCGCCTGGATCGCTTCCCGTCTTGACCCTGTCGAGGCAATGCGGTCAACATTCTAATTTTTTACATATAATCTTGTGTAGGGACAGGTCGTGACCTGTCCTTTTATTATGCGGACAGGTCACGACCTGCCCCTACAACATTTTCTGTGATTAATTAGGTCAGATCCATTAACCAGTCCCGTAGGGACGTCATGATTGTAACAGAAAGACACACATAGTCTTAGCCCCGTAGGGGTGACATGATTACGCCATATTTCCAAATATTCCTTGTTCTTTATTTTTCTCTTAATTCAATCTTCGTATCTTTACAATTCTAAAAACTGAAAATGGAGAAACGCTGGGTATTGAAAGAAAAGGGTGATCCCGAGATTGTTGCTCGGCTGTGCCAGGAACTCTCGATCGACGAGAACCTTGTACAGTTACTGGTACAAAGAGGAATCACTACTTTTGATGAAGCCAAAGATTTCTTCCGTCCCTCACTCGATAAACTCCACGACCCCTTCCTGATGAAGGACATGGACAAGGCCATTCTCCGCATCGAAGCGGCATTCCAAAACAAAGAACACATACTCATTTACGGTGACTACGATGTTGACGGTACAACAGCCGTAGCTCTGGTTTATACCTTTTTAAAGGAGCATTACGACGAACTCGATTTCTATATTCCTGACCGCGACAAGGAAGGATATGGCATCTCGACAACCGGTATAGACTATGCAGCCGATAACGGATTCACCCTAATCATTGCCCTTGATTGCGGCATAAAGGCTGTCGAGAAAATCCAGTATGCCAAAGACAAAGGCATCGATTTCATCATATGCGATCATCACAGGCCCGGAGATACCGTCCCGAATGCGATTGCTGTACTCGACCCAAAACAGGTCGATTGCGACTATCCCTTTAAAGAACTTTCAGGTTGTGGCGTTGGATTTAAACTCGTCCAGGCCTATGCTTTGCAAAAAAACATCCCCTTCGAATCACTATACCCATTGCTTGATCTGGTCGCAGTGAGCATTGCCTCAGATATTGTCCCAATCACAGGAGAAAACAGAATCCTTGCCCATTTCGGATTGAAGCTCCTGAATTCAAATCCTCGTCCGGGGCTCGAAGCAATCTTGGCTTACTGCAGGATCCTGCGTAAACCGGGGAATTCAAAAACCAATAGTTACGAATTTGCCTTTACCCGCGAGATGAATATCAACGATATCGTTTTTCTGATAGGTCCCAGGATAAATGCTGCCGGTCGTATAGAAAGTGGTAGGAATTCGGTATTGCTGTTGGTCGCCAAATCGCTGGAGGAAGCCAAAGAATCTGCTGCCACCGTTGATGCCAACAACACCGAACGCAGAACGATGGACATCAACACCACCCTTGAAGCCCTCACTTCTCTCGATGCAGATCCACTCAGCCTTTCTAAAAAATCCACCGTCATCTATAATCCTGAATGGCACAAAGGGGTCATCGGAATCGTCGCTTCACGTTTGACCGAGTCCTACTACCGGCCAACCATCGTCCTTACAATTTCAAATGGAATGATTACAGGCTCGGCACGTTCGGTCAAGGACTTTGATGTATATGATGCAATTGATGCCTGTAGCGACCTTCTGGAGCATTTTGGAGGGCATAAATATGCTGCCGGACTGTCGATGAAACCTGAAAACCTGACTGAATTCGTTCGTCGTTTCGAGGAAATCGTGAGTGCAACCATTTTAGATGAACAACTCGTTCCTGAAATCGAAATAGACCTGGATATCAAACTGAGTGTAATCAATTCGAAATTCCTTCGCATCCTCAACCAGTTTGCACCATTTGGACCCGGGAATATCTCTCCAGTTTTCCGTACCGGTCAGGTTGTGGATACCGGAAATGCAAAAATAGTCGGCAAGAATCATCTAAAACTCAATGTGATTCATTCAGAGATCACCTGTTTCCCCTATTCTGCCATCGCATTTCACCAAGGCGAGTTTGTCGATGACATCATAAAAGGCAAATCGTTCAGCATCTGTTACAACATAGAGGAAAACGACTTCAACGGCTCCAAATCCATTCAGCTCAACATCAAAGACATCAAGCTCGAGAACTAATTTTTTTTATTCCACCCTGATCACCGATTTCCTCACCATCATCTCCGGCATGATTTCAACTGTCCGTGGCTCATAATTCTTATCACCAATCTCATCAAAGAAAAGCTGTGCAGCAGATTCTCCCATATTATATGGAAACTGCTCAATTGAAGCCAATGGAGTATCTAAAAGCTTTGTAAACGGCTCATTCGAAAACCCGAAAACAGCAATGTCGCCAGGAACACTAACCCCATTTTCTTTCAAATACATAATAGCGCCCAAAGCACAATAGTCACTTGCACAAAAAAGAGCATCCGGCCTGTTTTCCATATTACTCAATACACCGGCAGCTTCGTACCCTTTCTCCTGCGTCAGACTGTTTTCAATAATAATCGACTCATTTACCTTCAGCCCATAATCATTTAACGCCGTGAGGTAATCCCTTCTGCGTTCTGTATAGATCTGGAGATGAAGCGGTCCCTGGAGATGTGCAATGCGTTTATACCCATGCGTGATCAGGTATTCGGTGGCCATATAGGCGCCCTTGAAATCGTTCAGCGTGACTTTACTGGCAATGATATTCCCGATCGGAATCCTGTCGAATAATATCAATGGCACCTTTTTATCAAGTATCATCTGAAGGTGTGCCAATTCACGGGTTTCCCAGCTGATCGAAATAATAATCCCATCCACCCTGGCATTCAGTAAGGAATCGATGCATGCCTCCTCTTTTTTCTGGCTCTCGTTGCTTTGGACAATGATCAGATGATACCCGGCCTTGTTCAGCACAGCTTCGATACCTTCGATGGCACTGGCAAAAAAGTTTCAGTTTACCCTGGGAATGATCAGACCCACCGTTTTGGCCGAGCCTTTTCTTAACGAAGAAGCCAGAGCATTGGGGCGGTAATTCATCTCTTTGGCAAGCTTACCAACAATTATTTTTGTTTCTGCACTAATCTTAGGATGATCGCTTAAAGCCCTGGAAACGGTAGATGCATTGAGATGCAGAGCTTTTGCAAGATCATGTATGGTGATATGGCCTTTACCCATCAGAAGGAGAACTTAAATAGATATAAATAGTAAAACAGGCTCCAAAGGTATCATATTCTTATCACGCTTTAAAAGTAATGCAAATCTTTCTATGTTGCCGCCCAGGAGACCCACAAGAGATTAATGGGGTCAGGGTGTGCTATGAGAGAGAGTGTTCGTGTAATACTCTAAAGCTGTATTAAAGATGAGGGTGGGCCCCTCGGAACCGGTTTACAGGAATTGGTTTCAAACCACCTTATGCTGCATTTGTTAAGAGCATTTGTAGTGAGCGATAAGGAAAAGGTCTTGTTAAAAAGATCAGGTGCCCATGCAGGAGACGACTGAAAAGGAACCGCTGAAGAAATGTCGAAACATTAAAGATGATGTCAAAACCGGGAGCACCTGACTAGCCCGGGATAAGTCAGAGGGACACCTGATTACTGCTCTGACGGCATCCGGCACATAGGTGGCGTGAACTGCATGGAGGCTTTAATATGGAACATAGGAACCTGTCGCTTTGATGCTAAGGGAGGAATTCAAGCAGAGAACCTGCAAGAATTAAATACCGATGCAAAGCACAGGGGCGGATTGATTGGAAGTAGTGAAGAAGCACCTGTAATGGGTGTGGAGCGAAGCTTATGTAAAGTATAATATTATGTAAACTGATCTCATTAGATTTATTACACCATACCGAATTCAAACGAATTCCGTCCAGATACTTTACATAATAACTTCACATAATATTTATATTTAGAAGATGTAAAATCTCTAATTATAAACTGTTATGGAAGAAAAACAAAAATTGACCGACATTATAATCTGTCTTACTCAGTTCTTAAGAACTAAGAAGTATACTGAAGCAGGTATAATGAAGTTTGTCCAGACTTGGACGCATCTGGAAAAGTACATGTTCAAATCAGACATCACATCCTATTGTAGGGATGTTGGAGAGGCCTTTATCAAAGACCAGTTTGGGGATATCCCTTACTGTGATTTTAAAAAATCAGAAAAAGAAAGAGTTCGTCACATTCAAGTATTGACTGATTATAAAGAGAATAACACTATGGTATGGTATCGCCACCATAGTGTTCCTGAGATCTCATTCACGGGTAAATTGAGAATCCCATTCGATGGGTTCATCGAATATTTGAAAGCCATAAAACGATCCGAATTTACAATTGAGCGATACAAGAAACGCATCAACACACTGTATTTGGAATTGCATCAATCCGTTCATGATATATCGGACATAAATGCCTCGTTTATGGTTCAGTACATTTCACGTTTGGACAGGACTCACAGTGAAGCGACAAGAAACAATACCATCTTGACGATAAGAGTTTTTATTCGGTATTTGTGTAGTGAAAGTTTACTTCAGAACAACAACGAGGGATTTTGGATGTCAATACTTAAGCCAAGATGCGTTAAACAACCAAAGATACCTTCTGTGTACTCACGCGAAGAAGTTGAAAGATTGATAAAGGCCGTAGACAGAGGAAATCCTAAAGGCAAGAGGGATTATGCGATTATCCTTCTTGCCTCCAGATATGGATTGCGTTTATCAGATATCACAGGACTAAGGTACTGCAATATTGATTGGACTAACAGCCGTATAGTACTGTTGCAACAGAAAACAGGTAAAAAAGTAGTATTACCGCTATTGGAAGAGGTTGGTAATGCTATCATTGAGTATCTGAAGTTTGGTCGTCCAGATGTCAATGAACCATATGTGTTCATAACTGCTATGGCACCATACGGTAAAATCACAGGTGCCGGAATAAACAGAATGATAACCGATTACATGAGATTAGCGGATATTGGCTTCCAAGAGAGAAAACATGGTACCCACGCCTTGAGGCACAGTCTTGCCAGTAATCTTCTTAGTTTGAATGAACCTTTACCTGTCATATCCGAGATACTAGGGCATTCCAGTACCGAATCGACAATGTGCTATTTAAGAGTTGACTTCACTCAATTGAAACAGTGCACACTGGAAGTGCCCTGCGTACCTTCATCCTTTTATGCTAATTTATATGACTAAATATTTTAACCATGGCATTTATACTGATTTGATTAAGCAGTACATTGCATACAAACGCAGTCTTGGTTTCAAGATGGATGACATAGACGAAAAGCTGAGAAGGTTTGACCGTCTGACACTTATGCGCGAAGAGGTTTCAATAGGGATATCCAAGGATTTGTTCAATGAATGGATTATACCTTTAACCGAAGAGTCTGAAATAAATAGGTACAAGAGGATTTCTATACTCAGACAGTTCTCATCCTATTTACAGATGATCGGGTACAACTCATACATTCCCAGGCTACCTAAATACAAATCAACCTTCATCCCCCACATCTTTACGAAAACAGAGATAGAATCTATCTTCCATGCAAGCGACAAACTATTTCTCAAAAAGAATTTTATGTACTCACAGATATGTGTTATGCCGACATTGCTTCGCATGCTATATAGTACTGGAATACGTATCGGGGAGGCATTGAATCTTAAACATAGGCACATAAATCTGGACAAAGAATACCTTGTACTAAAGGCCTGCAAAAACGGCCAAGATCGTGTAATACCTATATCCAAATCACTGGCAGAGGTGTGTAAGGACTTTTATGTATACAAGCAGAAACAATTAATAGACACCGGATCAGATACATATTTTTTTACTGCTTTGAACGGAACCAGGTGTCTAACCGACAGAGTATATAAACACTTCAGAACTGTGCTTTACAAGGCGGGGATATCACACAAAGGCAGGGGAATAGGCCCTAGGCTACACGATCTGAGGCATACATTCTGCGTCAATGCTTTGATGAAAATGTCTGAGTCGGGGATGGATCTTTATTACTCCATGCCAATATTGTCCACGTATATTGGTCATCAGTCGATTGAGGCTACAAACAAGTATGTGCGTTTCACAGCAGAAATGTACCCTAATTTGCTCGAGAAGGTCAATACTGCTTACAAATATGTCTTCCCCGAAATTGAAATCGAAGAATCTGATTTTAAGTCAATAACCCAAAATGTACATGAATGAAACCAACCGACTTTTCTAAATACCTGACAGATTATCTGATGCAATATCTGCCCAATGAATGTGGAGTTTCTCCAAATACCATACAGACATACAGCGTTACTTTCACAATCTTGCTTGGATATATGAAAGCTGAAGAGGGAATAAGTCCCAATAAACTATTTCTCAAAGACTTTACTAAATCACGAATAATAAATTTTCTTGATTGGCTTGAGATAGAAAGAAAATGCAGTGTATCAACTCGAAATAACAGGCTTGCGACATTGCATTCCTTCTTCAAATATATCCAATACCGCGACATGAAGGGCATGAAAGTATGGCAAGACATCCTGTCCGTTCACTTCAAAAAATGCACCTCTCCTGAAATGCCTTTTCTTACAGCTGATGCAATGAAACTGTTGCTTAAGCAGCCTGATATCAGCACCAGAAACGGCAGACGTGACCTGGCACTTCTCGGACTGATGTACGATAGTGCGGCCAGGGTGCAAGAAATAGCAGATCTTACACCCGCGGACTTCAGGTTTGAAGGCACTACAACTGTCAAATTGAAAGGCAAAGGCAGTAAATCCAGGATTGTTCCATTGTCTGAAAATCAAGTAAGGAATCTGATGCGTTTTATGCAAGAGAACCACCTCTTCGAGCCTCATTCAAGTGCTTTTCCTTTGTTTAGCAATCCCCAAAACGGAAAACTGTCAAGGGCTGCAATACTAGCAATAGTGAAAAAGCATACAGCGATGGCCCGACTAAAAAACTCTTTTATAATTCCGGATAACATAGGCTGTCATTCTCTCCGTCACTCCAAAGCCATGCACATGTTAGAGGCAGATATTAATCTCGTTTATATACGTGACTTTCTAGGACATTCATCTACAACCACAACCGAAATTTACGCAAGAGCAAGTTCGCAAAAGAAAATGGAAGCCCTTAAAAAGATGAATCCATCAATCGTTACGGATAGAAAAAAATCATGGCAAAAAGATGGGGAACTCCTAAAATGGCTTAAAGAGCTGCAACACAAATATTGAAATATTATGTAAAGTCAATCCGAAAATGAATGCGCTTTATATGCTGTTATAAGGCGTATTCTTTACATAATATTTTACTTTACATAAGCTTCTTTATGTAAACTTTTACATAACAAAGCGATCAAATTATCCGGCTAATTGATTTAATCAACCAATAAAATGGGAGGAGTTAATGCAAGAGGCAAAGTCATTTACAATTTCTAAGCACCTGGTGATGGAGGCTTGGATGCGAATTAAGTCAAATGGAGGAAGTGCCGGAATTGATAAGCAGTCTATTGAAGATTTTGAAAAGAATCTGAAAGACAACCTTTATCGAATCTGGAACAGAATGTCATCAGGCAGTTACATGCCTTCTGCTGTCAAGTTGGTAGAAATACCAAAGAGTGGAGGAGGCAAACGACCGCTTGGAATCCCAACTGTATCGGACAGAATAGCCCAAATGGTAGTTGTGAAAGTATTGGAACCAAAACTGGAACCAATATTCCATAACGATTCTTATGGGTATCGCCCAAGGCGGTCTGCTCATGATGCACTTGCTCAGGCACGGGAACGTTGCTGGAAATATGACTGGGTACTGGATATGGATATCAAAGGATTCTTTGATAACATCGACCATGACCTGCTCAACAAAGCGCTTCTCAAGCATACTGAGCAGAATTGGGTGTTGTTGTATATCAACAGATGGCTTGTTGTTCCTTATGAGACAGAAAAAGGGGAGAAGATAGAACGGCTCAAGGGGGTTCCGCAAGGATCTGTCATTGGACCAATTCTTGCGAATCTGTTTCTGCACTATGCCTTTGATGAATGGATGGCAAGGAATTTCAGAGAAATTCCTTTTGAGCGTTACGCTGATGATACAATCTGTCATTGTCGTACACAACAAGAAGCGGTTAGGATGAAAGAGGTCATAAAAGAGCGACTTACAGCATGCAAACTGGAATTGAATGAAAACAAAACCAGTATTGTATACTGTAAGGACTCGTTTAGAAAAGGAAATCATGGAAACATCGAATTCGATTTCCTTGGATACACCTTCAGCCCTCGACATGCAAAAAGTAAACAAGGGAAACGTTTTCTGAGTTTTCTTCCCGCCATCAGCACTAAAGCCTGCAAAAGAATCGGAGAAACAATGCGATCATGGTGGAAAACCAGTGGTACAGATAAGTCGTTGAAAGAGATTGCCGAGATAATAAATCCTTACCTACAAGGGTGGATTAACTACTATGGTAAATTCTACAAGTCGGAACTATACCATTTACTTTACCGCGTAAACCAACGATTAGCAATATGGGTGACTAAGAAATTTAAAAGGTTCAGAGGACATAGAAGAAGGGCCAAACATTGGTTAAGGGAGATTTATAAATCCACACCCAATATGTTTGCCCATTGGAAATATGGAATCAAACCACCTCAAAATACTTTGAGGGCGACCGGATAATAGGAGCCGTATGAAGTGAGAGCTTCACGTACGGTTCTGTGAGAGGCTTTGGCTGAAATGCCTTTGCCTACTCGACACACATGAAGTATCGTAATGGTTACTGACACCATTTATTTCAAATTTAGCTTCTTAGGGGTGACATAATAAATCCATTACGCTATAAAAAAATTAAATACCATCTTTAAGGGTTTAATCATATATTCTTAGTAACTTTAGTTGATTTTTCAAATGTATTACCGGAAAGGGCTGAAATTAATTTTTAATCTAATTCAAAGAATGATGGAATCTAAATCTCAAAAATCAAACAATGAAACTGGCATGAAGACCAGTCGGCGTGAGTTTTGTAAAAGAACAACTGCTCTGGCAGGCGGATCGGTTCTTTTATGCACATTACCTTCCGGCCTTTTTGCCGAATTCACAAAATCGGATGACCCCGGATTGATTACGGAAACGATACATTATGCAGGGGTGAGTGGTCCTATGATCGCTTATCTGGCCCGACCATCAGGCAACATGAAACATCCGGCAGTAATCGTGATTCATGAAAACAGGGGACTGCAGCCGCACATCAAAGATGTTGCCCGTCGAATGGCGCTCGAAGGATTTGTAGCTCTTGCCCCCGATGCTTTATCTCCCCTTGGAGGAACTCCTGAAAAACAAGAAGATGCAATACCTATGTTTCAGAAATTAGATAATGAAGCCACAATACAGGACTTCACGGCTGCCGTAAAATATCTCAAGACCAATCCTCTGACAACCGGGAAGGTCGGATGCACCGGCTTTTGCTGGGGTGGTGGAATGACCAATCAAGTTGCCGTTAATGCTCCCGATTTAAATGCAGCGGTTCCCTATTATGGCCTTCAACCGAAAGTGGAAGACGTTCCGAAAATAAAGGCCCCTCTTCTTTTGCATTATGCCGGCAACGATGAACGAATTGACAAAGGAATTCCGGAGTTTGAAGCCGCATTAAAAAATGCAAAAATCGAGTATCATCTCTATATGTACGAGGGGGCGCAACATGCATTTAACAATGATACAAATCCGGAGCGCTACAATAAAGAGGCAGCAGAACTTGCGTGGAAAAGGACCATTGCGTTTTTTAAGGAGAAGCTGAAATAGCTACGCAATATCTCGATTGTTCACTTGCCACACTTGGGCAACCTGCTCAACAAAAGGTTTGCAATGATTGAAGAATAGTTTGTATCCTTCGCATAAATAGTTCAGACCCATCTCTCCGTCCCGTGTTTTGATAAAACGATCTTTCGGGCAGGCGCCATTACACACCTCTCTGACTTCGCATTTGAGACAATAGTCGGGGAGGCTTATCGATTTGGCTTGTCCGAAGGCTTTCTGCTGTGGACTTTCAAGAAGTTGCTTTAATGAAGTATTGCGAATATTTCCTAACAGATGTCCCTCGTTGACAAAATGATCGCAGGAATAAAAATCACCGTTATGCTCCACAACTGGCACTCCTCCACAGATTTTTTTGAAAATGCAAATGGTATGATCTAACCCGAATGCAGTCCGGAGCGCTTCTTCAAAGAGCTGTATTTTGATGATACCAATGTCTGATGTTTTCCATTCATCGAAAATAGTACAAAGGAACGCCCCAAATGCTTTTGCATTGGCTGTTCGTTCTGAAACTTGGTGTCCAGGGGAAGTCTCTTTCTCTACCAATGGCAAAAATGTAATAAATTCAACCTTCAGGTGTTTGAAATACCGGTATATTTCAAGCGGATAACCTACATTCACTGAACTAACAACGCAGAGGATCTCACAGGGAATCTCATATTGCCTCAAAAGCCGGTAACCCCGAAGTACATCGTCGAAACAGGCCTGCCTATCTTTCCGGAAGCGGAAGATTGAATGAATATTTTCGGGTCCATCCAAACTGATTCCTACAACAAAATGCTCTTGTTTCAGAAAACTGCACCACTCGTGACTGAGTAATGTTCCATTGGTTTGCAATCCGTTGATAACAGTCCAATTTTCGGGCAGGTATTTTTTTTGAAGTTCCACAACCCGCTTAAAAAATTGAAGTCCGGCCAGCGTAGGTTCCCCACCATGCCACGAAAAAAAGAGTTCAGGCCCCGGGGAAGCGCTGATATGCTGAATAATATATTCCTCCAGCAAATCATCCGACATACGAAAACCCTGTTTTTCGGGATAAAGCTGTTGTTTTTCGAGATAATAGCAATATTGGCAATCCAGATTGCACAACGCACCAACCGGTTTCACAAATACCTGAAAATCATCCATCGCACTTTCATTAATAAATCCTAACTATTGAATAATCGCGTTATTCGCTTAAATTGTTTTGTAAACTTACAGCTTTTCGGGTGCATTCTTTACAAGATTTCCGGGTACACTAAAAAAATACTACCGAAATGACATTTAATGGGGGTCTTATCCCATTTACATTCGAAGGGATGAAATTATTACAGCACTTTTACGATCTGTCCCTTACTGAAATTGGTATACACTTTTATCTGGATAGGAAGTAGATGGTCGTCAGGATCATAGATAAGATCATGCTGTTTGCAGATACTTTTATGAATGGTATGGGGGCGGATAAATAAATGGTGGCTGGCACCATTTATTTCTAATGAAAATTATATCTAAGTTTGCGGAATAATACAAACCTTATTTGATCATTGAAAACTATTGTATAACACTATGAAAATTAGTAATAAAATTCTGCTATTGTGCATTCTGATTCTTGTTTCTTTCTCATTGAAAGCCCAAATTTACAATCCTGTGAGCTGGACCTTCAGTCAAAAAGCATTGCCCAACAATGAAACAGAACTAACTTTTATTGCCACCATCGAACCGGGCTGGCATATGTATTCACAGTTCCTGCCTGAGGGTGGTCCTGTGGTTACCAAGTTCAGTTATACTAAGAATGCTGATGTCCAGATCATGGGCAAGGTCACAGAGCCAAAACCTGTAGAGGAGTTCGACAAGAGCTTCAACATGAAGCTGAAATACTTTTTCAGTAAGGCTGTCTTTACACAGCGTGTTAAAGTAAATGCTGCAAAGACAACTTTAAAGGGAACCATCGAGTTCATGAGTTGTAATGACTCGCAGTGTACTCCACCACAGGAGCAGGACTTTGAATTTAGTATAAAGGGAGTTGCAGGAGCTGTTGCTGTTACACCCGTAACTTCTTCTGCTGCTAAAACACAGACATCTGCCCCGGTGGCTGAGCCTGTCGAAGCCTCAATGCAGACAAAACCCAATAGCGACTCTTCTTCAGCAGGTAAAGCAACCATTCAAGCTGCTCCAACGAAGTCCATAGATACCAATGCAGACGACAACGAAAACAAATCCCTTTGGGGCTGGTTCTTTGTTGCTTTTGGTGCAGGGTTATTGGCATTAATGACGCCATGTGTTTTTCCGATGATCCCTATGACCGTTGCCTTTTTTATGAATGATGCCAAGAGCAAGGCAAAAGCCAGAATGGAAGGAGTGACCTATGGATTGTCAATTATCTTTATTTATACTGTAATCGGTACTATTGTAGCCATCACACTGGGAGCCAATTTTGCCAACTTCCTCAGCACACATTGGATCCCAAATGTCTTCTTCTTTCTGATCTTTCTTTTCTTTGCAGCCTCCTTCTTTGGGATGTTTGAAATCACGCTGCCCAACTGGATGATCAACAAGGCAGACCAGAAAGCAGACAAAGGAGGATTCCTTGGAGCCTTCTTCATGGCGTTTACACTCGTGTTGATCTCATTCTCCTGTACAGGTCCTATTGTTGGATATATTCTGGTAGCATCGGCGGGTGGAAAAGTGATCATGCCTGTCATTGGAATGTTTGGTTTCTCATTGGCCTTCGCCCTTCCCTTTACCCTGTTCGCGCTTTTCCCATCGTGGCTGACAAATCTTCCAAAGTCTGGAGGTTGGTTGAATTCAGTAAAAGTAGTGCTTGGCTTTCTGGAGTTGGCATTTGCACTTAAGTTCTTGAGCATTGCAGACCAGACCTACCATTGGCATATACTTGACCGGGAAGTCTATCTTGCAATCTGGATCGTGATCTTCCTTTTGATGGGCTTCTATCTCTTGGGAAAGCTCAAGTTTGCTCATGACAGCGAGGTAAAGCATGTTTCGGTACCAAGACTCTTGCTTGCCATCATCACTTTCTCATTTGTGGTATATATGATCCCCGGTATGTTTGGAGCCCCGCTAAAAGCACTATCCGGTTACATGCCTCCCGAATCAAGCCTTGACTTTGATTTGACCAGACTGATTGCAGAGAACCAAGGATCAGGTGGGGCTGCTTCAGACAACAAAGAATTGTGTGAGACACCCAAGTTTGCTGACTTTTTGAGTCTGCCCCATAACCTGAAGGGATACTTTGACTATGATCAGGCATTGCGTTGCTCCAAACAACAAAACAAGCCCCTGTTTATTGATTTTACGGGCCATGGATGTGTTAATTGCAGAGAGATGGAGGCCAATGTATGGAGCAATCCGGAGGTGCTGAAAAGGCTCAGAAATGACTATATCGTGGTGGCTCTTTATGTGGATGACCGCAAGGATCTACCACAAAGTGATTGGGTCACTTCAACTTATGACGGTAAGGTAAAGAACACGATAGGAAAGAAGTTTGCCGACTTCCAGATCACACGGTTTAAGGTTAATTCACAGCCTTACTATGTGCTTCTCGACAACAAGGGAGAACTGCTCAATAAGCCCAAGGCTTATGATCTGAATGTTGATAACTTTATTAAGTTCCTGGATGACGGGGTTGCAGCATTTAAGAAGAATAAGGAATAATATAAAATACCAATATACGTACTAATGAGATGTAGGTAGACCCACAAGGGCCTCCCTACATTGTTAAATGTCATAATGAAAGGACAGCTTTTGTGGTTGTTCTTTTATTTTGGCTAAAATTGTACCTTTGCACTTATGAAGACAAGCACGCTCAGATCTGACTTACTACTACTTCTTTCGGCTATTATCTGGGGAATGGCCTTTGTGGCGCAACGTATTGGGATGGATTTCGTGGGTCCGTTCACCTATACCGGAGTCCGTTTTCTGTTGGGTGGTGTTTCACTTATTCCATTGCTTTATATTTTCCCTTACTCGGCTCCACATACCAAAACTAAACCCTTGAGCCTGTTTTGGCAAAAGTGGGGAGGCCTGTTGGCAGGATTGCTTTTGTGTACAGGGATTGGATTGCAACAGTATGGATTACAATTTACTTCGGCCGGGAAGACCGGTTTCTTAACAGGGCTTTATGTGGTGCTGGTTCCTGTCTTTGGACTTGTGGTTCGTCATAAAACGGGACCGGGAACATGGATAGGGGTGATGCTGGCTGTTTGTGGTATGTACTTCCTGAGTATCACGGGTAATTTCCAGATCTCAAAAGGTGATATAATGATCATCATCAGCACCTTTTTCTGGGCTTTTCATGTCCTTACCATTGGTTGGCTCTCACCTTATAATCACCCGATCAAACTATCGATACAACAATTTCTGACTGCAGGTCTCATCAGTCTTGTGATTGCTTTTATCTTTGAGACAGTGAAATTGTCTTCTATCTGGCAGGCTGCAATACCTATTCTGTATGGCGGTTTATTTTCGGTAGGTATTGCTTTCACACTTCAGGTAGTGGTACAGAAGACGGCTCATCCGGCACATGCTGCAATCATCATGAGTCTTGAAACGGTCTTTGCGGCCTTAGGAGGTTGGCTTTTTCTGGATGAACATCTGAGTTCAAGAGCGCTGTTTGGATGCGTGTTGATGCTTTGTGGGATGCTGTTTGCCCAGTTAAATGAAAGGTTATTTAAAAGAGCGAGAAGCTAAAGTGCTTTTTAATGTGTTGAGATAATTTCTGTATATTTATATTCTTATATTATATTGGATGTGATTGAAGAAATGCGTCTTTTGCAGCCTAGTTCTATGGTTCAGATTAGCAAAAAGAATCCCGACCGTTTTCTCCATCGGGCATTACGGATTGTGAAGACCGGTTTTGGACAGCCTTCTATCTTCAATACGGAAGGTGGCAGCCATCGTGTAAATTTGCTGCCTACAACCTGTCATGTTTACTTTGGCAATATGATGGGTGCAACACCGGATGGGCGCAAAGCACATCAACCGCTCTCAGAAGGAATCTCACCCGTGCAGGGATGTGATACAAAAGGACCTACAGCAGTCATTCGCTCAGCAGCCAAGCTCGATCACATCAGAACCGGGGGTACGTTGCTCAATCAGAAGTTTTCTCCATCATTCTTTGAAGATGAAGAAAGTATTTCAAAATTGGGGAGCCTTGTAAGAAGTTATTTTAGAATGGATGGTCATCACATTCAGTTTAATGTGGTTTCGGTTGATACACTTCGTGATGCTCAACTTCACCCGGAGAAATACAGAGACCTCATTGTCAGGGTTGCAGGTTACAGCGATTATTTTAATGACCTGGGCGAGGATCTTCAGAATGAAATTATCAACAGAACAGCGCACGAAGGATTTTAAAATCGTTTCTTTTATATCTTTGACTATTCAACACAACCAAAGCCATGAACCCATTACAAAAATTAGATAAACTCCGTTGCCTGATGGCACTATCGGATTTCGATGCATATATTATCCCCGGTACGGATCCCCATATGGGAGAATACATGCCTGAATTCTGGCAAATCAGGTCCTGGTTCTCAGGATTTACAGGCTCTGCCGGAACTATTGTAGTAACGACTAACTTTGCCGGTCTCTGGACTGATTCACGTTATTTTTTACAGGCCGAATCAGAGTTGAAAGGCTCAGGAATTGAACTTGTCAAACTGGTGGTTCCACACACTCCTGAACATATAGACTGGATCGTGAAAAACCTGCCGATAGGGAGCCGGATCGGTGTGGATGGGAATATGATTTCTGTGGATTCTGTGAAGTCCATACGAAATATTTTCTCAAAAAAACAAATTGAACTTGTCACCAGTGAGGATTTGATATCACCTTTATGGACTGATCGTCCACCCATACCACTGAATTCTGTTTTAAAGCATGATGTTGAATTTTCGGGAAGCTCGCGAAGGGATAAGATTGAAAAGGTCAGAATTGAAATGTTACGGCTTGGTGTGACGCATCATTTGATAACCAGTCTGGATGATATCGCCTGGTTTTTAAATCTAAGGGGTACAGATATTCAATTCAATCCATTGTTTGTAAGTTATGTTTTGGTCGATGCTCAAACTACCACACTGTTTGTCAATGAAGCTAAAGTAGATCCGGTGCTTGCCGAAGAGATGCTTATTGACGGAGTAGCTATCGCTGCGTATGATGAAATCGTGGATGCGCTCTCTAAATTAGTTAAGGGAAACAAGTTGCTCATTGCACCCGGAAAAGTAAACCAGGCATTATTTGATGCAATTCCTACAACCGTTACTATCGTTGAAGGGGCCAACCCCACTACCCTGATGAAGGCGATAAAAAATGAAACCGAAATGGGTCATATCTATCAGACGATGGTGTTCGATGGGATCGCACTGGTTAAATTCTTTTGTTGGCTGGATAAGAATATTGGGAAAACAAAGATTACTGAAATCTCTGCTGCTGATAAATTACAGGAGTTGAGAAGTGAACAACCTTATTTCATGGGCCTTAGTTTTGAAACAATTGCAGGATATGCCGCACATGGCGCCATCGTTCATTATGATCCAACACCCGAAACAGATGTGGAACTCAAACCTGATGGTATTTTCCTTCTTGATTCAGGCGGACAATACCTGAGCGGGACCACTGATGTCACCAGAACGGTAACGTTAGGAACTCCTACTAAAGAAGAAAAGAGTGATTTTACACTTGCTTTGAAGGGGACGATATCTTTGTCGGATGCAATATTTCCGGAAGGAACAAAAGGATATCAGTTGGATGCACTTGCACGGATAGCGCTTTGGAAAAACGGTATCAATTTTGGTCATGGAACAGGTCATGGGGTTGGATTCTTCCTCAATGTTCACGAAGGACCACAATCAATCAGTCCCAATGCTGCAGGTCCGGCATCTACTCCTATGATGAAAGGAATGGTTACTTCGGTTGAACCTGCCATGTACAGGATAGGAAAACATGGTATCAGGACAGAAAACCTGGTATTGTGTATGCCACATGTGGAAAATGAATTTGGTGCGTTCCTGAAATTTGATACGCTTACTCTGTGTCCGATTGATCGTAAACTGATAGAGGTCAGTCTGCTGGAGAAATCAGAATTAGCATGGTTGAACAGTTATCATGCCAACGTTTATGAACGCATTTCTCCATTTCTCACCAAAGCAGAGGCCAAATGGTTAAAAGAAAAGACTGCAAAAATTAATTTTTAAATCGTTTATCTCTTTATAACCCACTGAAAGTTTTGGATTATTTCAGCTGGTTATTCGTTATATGATTATCAGTAAGTGGTTTTCCTCATTAATAACTGTTTTAATGCTATCTTTTTGATATGTATTTATAAACAGATACTTTACATTGCAAATGATTCAAATCTATTATAATTAATAATTAGTTGAAACGAATTATTGAAAAAAGAATCAACTTTATAATTATTATTAATATGTAATCGTGAAGAGTCGAAAATTGTATTTATCTTTGCAGAAATAATTTACCCTAACTTACCCAATCAAGGATATCTAATGAATGTAGACCCTATTTTCAGTCGCTCTGATATGGCAGAAGAAAGTTCAAGTATCAGACTTAAGAAATTTATTCTTAAGAAACGTATCATTCAACTTCTTTATCTTGAGGGAAATAAATCAATTCCTGATATCGGAAGAGCAACAGGAATGAGTATTCCAACGATCACCCGTACCATTACAGAGTTGATTGATGAAGGATTGGTATTGGATAACGGAATTGGCGCCTCTATTGGTGGACGTAGACCTAATCTATATTTATTAAATGCTGAAGCACGGTATGTTTTAGGAATTGATATGGGACGTTTTTCTACCCATATCGCAGTTTTAAACCTAAACCGTCAGATCGTCACGAGTGAGGCAATTATTGTTTTTGAGTTGGAGCATGATGAAACCATCGTTGATAAGATTTATCTGAAGTTTAAAGAACTTATTAAAAGCGCAGGTATTGATCCGAAAAAACTGATTGGTATTGGTGTTGCCTTTCCGGGTTTGATTGATTCAAAAACAGGAATGAGCCAGACCTATAAGAATTTTAGCGACAGACCACTTTCACGGTTCTTTGAAGATAAGTTTGATTTACCTGTATTTGTTGAAAACGATGCACGCGTGATGGCGCTTGGCGAGTCATATTTTGGCCTGGCACAGGGTAAAGAAAATGTGTTGTGTTTGAAAATTGGTGCCGGTATTGGTATGGGCATGATTCTGAATGGAAAACTGTATCGTGGTAATTCAGGTTTTGCCGGTGAGTTTGGACACCTTGAAGTTGAGCCCGAAGGTAAATTATGTATCTGTGGTAAAAGGGGATGTCTCGAAACGGTTGCTTCAGGTAGTGCTATTGCACGAAGGGCACAAAATGACATGTCCAATGGAATGATCTCTATACTTGGTAAGTTATCCGGTGAAAACCCTGAAAAGGTAGATGCCGAAATGGTGGTTCAGGCTGCCCAACTAGAAGATCAGTATTCGATTGGGCTACTATCCGAAATGGGAGAACAACTTGGAAAAGGGATAGCTGTACTGATCAATATTTTCAATCCGGAAATGATTATCATTGGCGGGAAAATTGGTGTAGCCGAAAATTATATCCTTGACCCTTTGCAACTTTCTCTGAACAAATATGCCATCTCGCGTATTAAGCGCGATTGTCAGATTGTAACTTCTAAACTAAGGGGTAAAGCAGCTCTTCTGGGAGCTTTTGCTTTGGTGATTGATAAAATATTTGAAGAATTAAAGGAATATCCTTCCAATAAATATAAGGATTGATTCGTTGATATCTCTTAAATAATATAAAACCCGGTTCTTCTTGTAGAGAGTGAACCGGGTTTTTTGTTCCGAAATATCTTCTACACCTTTTAAGCAATTGACCTCCACCCTGATTAATTAGATTTATTATTTTTAAATTGATTTGTGTATTAGCTAGTTAATATTTTTAATCAATTATATTTTAATACTTCTTACAAAATATTAAAAAGTTTGTATAACTTTGGTACTTGAAACCAATATTAGGTTAAAATAGGTTTGATTAACGCCGATAAAATTAATTGAAATGAAAAAAGGGGATTTGAAAAGTATACCTAAGGAATGGTTAAATGCTTCAATTTTGAAAGCCGGAGACCATCCAGACGAATATTTTTGCCGTTTTGAACGCATACATACCCATGTTTATGCCAATGCAGAAGAGGGCTCAAAAGCAATTGCCGATCGAATTGAAGCATTAATCAAAGAGAAAAGTCTTAAAGAGGAAATGCTTGTGATTGGATTACCGACTGGTTCTTCGCCTAAAACATTATATTCAGAGCTGATTCATCGTCATAAGGTAACCGGTCTGAGTTTCAGAAATGTAATCACTTTTAATCTTGATGAATACTATCCTATTAAACCTGATGATCGTCAGAGTTATAATCGTTTTATGTGGGATAACTTATTCAAGCATATTGATATCTTACCCGAAAACGTAAACATTCCAAAAGGTGATTGTCCGAAGGAAGAAGTGTCGTTGGTGGGTCAGGAATATGAAAGGAAAATCAAAGAGGCCGGTGGTTTGGATATCCAGATTCTTGGGATAGGGCGTACAGGTCATATTGGTTTTAATGAACCTGGTTCTTTACCAAATTCAACAACGCGTCTTGTTGTACTGGATAGTTTGACACGACAGGATGCTGCTGAAGATTTTTATGGTGAAGAAAATGTACCCAGATATGGTATTACGATGGGGATTGGTTCAATCATGGCTGCACCTGAAATATATTTAATGGCATGGGGAGAGGCAAAAGCTGAAATCATCAGGAGTGCCATTGAAGGTCCTGTTAGCGATACTGTTCCTACATCCTTCCTGCAGAATCATTCGAATACAACCATCATTTTAGATATTCCGGCAGCTTCAGAGCTAACCCGCATTAAAACTCCCTGGTTAGTTGGTCCCTGTGAATGGAACGACCGGTTTATCAGGAAAGCGATCGTTTGGCTTTGTCAGAAACTGGAAAAACCAATATTAAAACTCACAGATCGTGACTACAACGATAACGGGATGAGTTTCCTGATCACAGAACATGGTCCTTCTAATAAAATCAACATCAAGGTCTTTAACGACCTTCAACATACAATTACTGGTTGGCCGGGTGGAAAGCCCAATGTAGATGATGCTACCCGTCCTGAACGGGCACTGCCATACCCTAAAAAAATAGTCATCTTCAGTCCTCATCCTGATGATGATGTTATCTCGATGGGTGGAACGTTTGCCCGTCTGGTGCAACAGGGACATGATGTTCATATTGCATACCAAACATCGGGTAATATTGCAGTCAGTGATGATGATGCCGTCAGGTATCTTGACTTTGTCAGGTCTTTTAAAACCATATTTAATGTAGATTTTGATGCAGATTCATTTTACGAGAATGCAGCTGAATTCTACAAAATGAAAAACGTTAAAACCGTTGAGACAAGTGAGTTGCGCCAGATAAAAGCTGCTATCCGCAGGGGTGAAGCTAAAGCAGCATGCAGATTTATTGGCGTACCGGAGGAAAATATTCATTTCATGAATTTGCCTTTCTATGAAACAGGTACTGTTAAAAAGAATCCTGCTACAGAAGCCGATATCTTGCAAACTATAGCTTTTCTGAGATCGATCATGCCGCATCAGATATATGCTGCCGGTGACTTGAGCGATCCCCATGGAACACATAGGGTTTGTATTGACATGATCATTGAAGCCCTGCATAGAATGAAGGATGATGAGTGGTTGAAAGATTGCAGGATCTGGTTGTATCGTGGAGCATGGCAGGAATGGGATCTGGATAAGGTCGACATGGCCGTTCCGTTGAGTCCGGAAGAGGTTGAGATCAAACGGTTAGCAATTTTCAAACATCAGTCTCAAAAGGATGGTGCTTTGTTTATGGGATCAGACAAACGTGAATTCTGGCAACGTGCTGAAGACAGAAATAAGGCGACTGCAATTTTGTATGATAACCTTGGGATGGCAGAATATGAAGCCATTGAAGTGTTTGTAAGATACCAGTTAGTCTAATACTTAAATTACCCACTGTTAATGTGACTCCAGGCCTATTTTTTAAATTTCAGATAAGTTTTATTGAAAGTGAAATTTTTGAAGGGGCCCTTAGAGAATATTATAACTTTGTAAGCACATTATTAATTACAAAAAAAAAATATGGCACAGACAACTACAACAGTTGCAAAAAAGGAAGGTGGTTACCTGATCTCATTAACAATCATAGGGATCCTTTTCTTTATTTTTGGATTTGTTACCTGGCTTAATGGTTCATTAATGCCTTTTCTGCAAACCGCTTGTGAGTTGACTCTTTTCCAGGCGAGCCTGGTTACTTTTGCTTTTTACATTGCATATTTTGTAATGGCGCTCCCATCCTCATTCGTATTAAAGAAGACGGGTTATAAGAATGGAATGTTTATTGGTTTGATCATCATGGCTCTTGGTGCATTGATGTTTATTCCGGCTGCATATTCCAGACAGTTTATTGTCTTTTTAAGTGGTTTATTCCTTTTGGGTACCGGCCTTGCACTATTACAGACAGCAGCAAACCCCTTTATCACAATTATTGGTCCACGCGAAAGTGCAGCCAAACGTATGGCAATCATGGGAATCTGCAATAAGTTTGCGGGTTTTGTCAGTCCGTTGGTGCTTACAGCCCTGGTAATGCATGGGATGGAAAAGTTTAAAGAAGAAAACCTGATGTTGCTTTCAATTGATCAGAAGAATGTGGTATTGAATGAATTTGCTTCAAGATTGGTTGGTCCTTATACAGCCATGGCACTTATCCTGATTGCTTTTGCTTTTCTGATAAAATATTCTCCTCTGCCCAATGAAGTTTCAGGTGTTGACGAAGATGAACATGAAACGTTAAAAAGTTTTATCAAACAAATCCCTGCTGCTTTAAAGATTCCTCAACTGGCACTAGGTATAACGGCACTCTTTGTTTATGTGGGTGTGGAAGTTATGGCCGGTGACAGTCTCACGCAGTTCGGACGAAACCTGAAACTGGATTATGCTCCAAGATTAACTTCCTATACGATGGCCTTCATGGTGATAGGATATATCCTGGGGATTTTATTAATTCCAAAATATTTGAAACAGGCAAAGGCATTGGTGATCTCGGCAGTATTAGGAATAATCTTTGCATTAGGCGCTACTCTAAGTTCATCTACAGATAATCAGATTTTCTCATCTGTTTTCGGCTGGTTAAACAATATTCCCGGATTCAATATTCCACTTATCCCTAATGCAGTATTCTTTGTTACCCTGTTGGGTTTTGCCAATGCAATGATGTGGCCGGCACTTTGGCCCCTTGCTTTGGACGGAGTCGGTAAGTTTACAAAGATTGCTTCAGCTTTGCTGATCATGGGTATTGCCGGTGGAGCTTTAATTCCACCAACATATGCTAAACTTGGTCAGGGTATTGGATTCCAGCATGCATTGTGGATTATGGTCCCCATTTATTTTTTCATTCTGTACTATGCCGTTTCGGGACATAAGATCAGAAGTAAACACTAACATTTTTATAATCAAAATATAATAAGATGAAACCCACGTTATTAGTATTGGCTGCCGGTATGGGCAGTAGGTACGGAGGATTGAAACAACTTGACAAACTCGGCCCTAACGGCGAAACAATTATTGACTTTTCTATTTATGATGCCATCAGAGCAGGATTTGGAAAAATAGTGTTTGTCATCCGTAAGGATATTGAAGAGGAATTCAAGGAGGTGGTCATCTCCAGATTATCCGGTAATGTTGAAGTGGATTATTGTTTACAGGAATTGGAATACCTTCCGGAAGGTTTTAAACTTCCGGCAGAACGTACGAAACCATGGGGAACAGGTCATGCTATCCTGATGGCTGCTGATAAAATTCATGAACCATTTGGGGTCATCAATGCCGATGACTTTTATGGAGCCGATGCCTTTAAAGTTTTGGCTGAATTCTTTGCTACCCTGAAGACCGGCAATGAGAATGTCTATTCAATGGTAGGCTATGATGTAGCCAATACATTGTCTGATTTTGGTTCTGTTTCAAGGGGTGTTTGTCTTGAAAACGATGAAAATTATTTGTTATCTGTGACAGAACGCTCTCAGATAGAGCGTTCTCACAGTGGCATTGCCTACAAAGATGAAACCGATGATCTGGTATTTTTGATTCCTCAAACCATTGTATCAATGAACTTCTGGGGTTTTACGCCTCAGATCTTTAAACAACTTTCTGACCGGTTTGCAGGATTTGTGGAAAAAAATATTCAGAATCCAAAGTCGGAATTTTTTATTCCATCTGTTGTCAATGAACTGATTGAATCCAAAGAAACAAGTGTTAAAGTTTTGCATTCGAGTGCACGCTGGTTTGGTGTAACCTATCGTGAGGATAGGGAACTTGCCGTTAGCAAAATAAAACAATTGGTAGAAGAAGGAATATATCCGGAAAATCTTTGGAAATAATAATTCTGTAATAAAGATAATGCATCGTAATATAGCCTCCATATTTGCTCAGTTTAATACCGACACACAACTTAAATCATACAGACATTTTGGTTCAGGACACATTAACGATACGATACTCGTAAAAACAGTAGGCGCATCCGATCCAGATTTTGTTTTACAGTTGGTGAATCATCATATTTTCAAAGATGTGCCGGGACTGATGCATAATATTGCTATTGTTACAGATTTTATCAGAAATTATCTGAAAGAGATTCCCGGCTCTGATCCTGATCGTGAAGTGTTGACTTTGATTAAAACACATGAAGGAAAAACTTTTTCAAGGGATGAGAAAGGTAATTACTGGCGATGCTATCTGTATATCCCCGATACAATAAGTTACGATAAAGTTGATAGTGAAGAGAAGGCTTTTGAAGGTGGAAGGATATTCGGAAAATTTCAATCAATTCTTTCAGGGTTAGATGCTAAAAGGCTTTCAGAGACAATTCCATATTTTCATGATTTGGAAAAACGGTTGGAAGTTTTCAGAAAAACGATAGAACGAAACCCCGTCAACAGGGTAGAATTGATTTCAGAAGAGATCCGGTTTGTGGAAGAAAGGGCCGAGGAACTGCTCTCTATCACCCAAAAGATCAATAATGGAGAGATTCCAATCCGCATAACGCACAACGACACCAAGTTTAACAACATATTGTTTGATAAACAGAACCATGCTCAATGTATCGTAGACCTTGATACAGTGATGCCTGGTTCGGTTCTTCATGATTTCGGTGATGCCATACGTACAGCTGCCAACACTGCAGTCGAAGATGAGGCTGATCTTTCGAAAATCAGCCTGGATATCAAACTTTTTAAAGCTTATAGTTCGGGGTACATGAGTGAGGCTTATTCGTTTCTGACAAAAGCGGAAATAGAGAATCTTGCTTTGGCTTCAAAATTCATGGTCTTTATTATTGGACTCAGATTTTTAACAGATTATATTGATGGGGATAATTATTTTAAAGTCCAACATCCTGAACATAATCTACAACGTTGCAGGGCACAGTTTCAATTGGTTCGGAGTATTGAATCTCAATTTGATGAGATGAAGAAAGTGATCAGCAAACTGGCAGTTCAGTATTCGAAAATGATTAAAATTTAACCTGACAGGTCTTATAAAATCGCTTTTTTATCACCCTTGTTTTGAATTACGCATTGATGATTAACTTAATCATCAATGCGTAAATTTGTGTTTTGGTATAAGACCTTTTGGTATATTTACTTTGTATTTGTTATCGACAAAGGAACCTTAAATCAAATTAATGAGGCGTAAAATGAAACTGCTCAACACCACTGTATTATTTATTCTTTTTGGAATATTGGGACTATCGGCAAAAACAACTGCCCCTCCTGATAGCCTTGCATTTCTGAAATGGGCTCCAACACCGGCTATGGGATGGAACAGCTGGGATTGCTACGGTCCAACAGTTACAGAAAATGAAGTGAAGGCTAATGCCGATTATATGAGTATAAACATGAAGAGTTCAGGCTGGCAATATATTGTTGTTGATATCCGATGGTATGTTGAAAACGATAAGGCACACGGTTATAATGAAAAGGATGCGATATATGTCATGGATGAGTTCGGAAGGTTATTGCCAAGCCCCTTAAGGTTTCCATCAGCTGTAAATGGAAAAGGATTTAAACCACTGGCGGATTATATTCATAGCAAGGGATTAAAATTTGGAATTCATATCATGCGTGGAATCCCCATGGAGGCTGTTAAGAAAAACACACCGATATTGGGTAGCAAGGCCAAAGCTGCTGATGTTTATAGTTTGGAAGGTCAATGCCCGTGGCTTAAAGATATGTACACTATCGTAGCAGAAAGAGACGGCGCCCAGGCTTATTATAATTCTATTTTTAAAATGTATGCTTCATGGGGTGTTGACTTTGTGAAAGTGGATGACCTTTCAGTGCCCTATCACTTTAATGAAATCGAAATGATCAGAAAGGCTATCGACAACAGTGGTCATCAAATCGTATTGAGTACCTCTCCAGGGGAAACACCTATTCAGAATGCAAAACATGTTGAAAGCCATGCAAACATGTGGAGGATAGTTGGAGACTTCTGGGACAACTGGAAACAGTTGAAAGAGCATTTTGCAGTTTGCAACAGGTGGTCTCCCTTTATCGGGACAGGTCATTTCCCCGATGCAGATATGCTGCCTTTGGGTAGAATAGGGATCAGGGCTGAAAGAGGGGATAACCGCATGTGTGCACTTACAAAAGATGAGCAGATCACTATGATGTCGCTTTTTGCAATTTTCCGTTCACCATTGATGTTTGGAGGTGATCTACCCAGCAACGATGACTTCACCCTTTCACTGCTGACAAATAAAGAAGTTCTCTATGTGAATCAACATAGTTCAAATAACAAACAACTCTTCAATAATAAAGACCTGGTTGCCTGGACTGCAGATGATCCAAAGACCGGAGACAAATTTCTGGCCCTTTTTAATGCAACCGATATGCCTAAGAATATAGAAAACAATGCAACATTGAAGAGTGATTCTGCCAAAATCAGTATTACTTTTGACCAGTTGGGCCTAAAAGGAAAAGTTACCATAACTGATTTATGGAATCACAAAAACCTTGGTGAATTTAACAATGAATTTGCTCCTTTGATCAAACGCCATGGCTCAGGGCTTTACCGCCTGTCCGTTAAAAAGTAATTTTATTCAAACTTCATCTTATAATACTGAAAATGAAAAAGGGATTAATCATTTTGTGTTTTGTTCTCTTTACCATGAGTGCTATGGGTCAGACTTCGGTTAAGTGTATAAAGTTCCCATCAACAGAAGGAAAGAACGTCAATTATATTAGCAATCGTGCTCCATTACAACAAATCAGTTTTATAAAATTACCTGTCGGAACCATTAAAGCAGGTGGTTGGGCAAAGAAATATCTTGAACTGCAACGGGATGGTCTGACCGGTCATTTGGGCGAGATCAGCGCCTGGTTGCAAAAGAAAGACAATGCCTGGTTGAGTAATGACGGTAAAGGAAACTGGGGATGGGAGGAAGTTCCATATTGGCTTAAGGGTTATTCTTGTCTGGGATATCTTCTTGATGACAAAAAGATCCAGGCGGAATCTAAAATCTGGCTCGAAGCAGTCTTTGCCAGTCAGCAACCCAATGGTTTCTTTGGACCTATTCATGTCACCAATAAGAAAACGCAGGATCTGTGGGCCAATATGATTATGCTTTTTACCCTGCAGGATTATTATGACTATTCTGGAGACAAGCGTGTTATTACACTGATGACGAATTATTTCAAATGGGAAATGTCATTGCCGGATAATATGTTGCTTCAATCTTATTGGGAGAACAGCCGTGGGGGTGATAATCTCTACAGCGTCTTTTGGCTGTACAATCTCACAGGTGAGAAATGGCTTCTCAATCTGGCTGAAAGAATACATAAGGGTACTGCAAACTGGCAACAAAAGGATAATCTTCCAAACTGGCACAATGTTAATGTTGCTCAGTGTTTCAGGGAACCGGCCACCTGGTTTCTCATGTCAAAAGATTCAGCAAATCTCAATGCTACTTACAACGACTTTAATCTGATCCGGAATATTTATGGTCAGGTTCCGGGTGGTATGTTTGGCAGTGATGAGAATAGTCGACCCGGCTATATTGATCCCAGACAGGGAACAGAGACTTGCGGATTTGTAGAACAAATGTCATCAGACGAAATGTTGCTCAGCTTTACGGGAGATCCGATGTGGGCTGACCATTGTGAAAACGTTGCATTTAACTCTTATCCTGCAACTTTTATGCCTGATTTCAGGGCACTTCGTTACATTACAAGTCCCAATCAGGTTGTGAGTGACAGCAAAGATCACAGCCCCGGTATCGAAAACGATGGCCCGTTCATGATGATGAATCCTTTCAGCAGTCGGTGTTGTCAGCATAATCATTCTCAGGGATGGCCTTATTATGTAAAGAGTTTGTGGATGGCTTCCAATGACAATGGTATAGCTGCAGTGTTATACAATAGCTGTGAAGTTAAAGCAAAAGTAGCCAATGGAAACCTGGTGACTATTAAGGAAACAACGAATTATCCATTCGAAGAGACGATCCGTTTTGATATCAATACGCCAAAGGCAGTTTCTTTTCCAATGTATCTGAGAATTCCTGCATGGTGTAAAAATGCTAAAGTCTCGGTTAATGGTAAACCAATTAACGCTAAGCTGGTTCCCGGTACTTATGCCAGATTAGAACGTGTATGGAAAGCAGGTGATAAAATGGAACTTGCTTTACCAATGGACATTACAGTGAAGACCTGGGAAAAGAATAAAAACAGCATGAGTGTTAACTATGGACCATTGACTTTATCATTGCGTATTGGAGAGAGATATGAGAAAATGGACAGCAAGAAATCAGCCATTGGTGATTCTAAATGGCAAGAGGGTGCTGATCAGACAACATGGCCATACTTTGAAATCTATCCTACAACGCCATGGAATTTTGGATTAATATTGGATAAAGCAAAACCTGAACTTTCATTTACTGTCGAACATAAACCCTGGCCTAAAGATAATTATCCCTTCACATTAGATGCTTCTCCTTTGGTTTTTAAAGCTAAAGGAAAGATTATTTCAGAATGGGGTATCGATAAATATGGCTTGTGTGGCTTATTGCCTCAGAGTCCGGTGACTTCAAAAGAACCGGTAAAGGAAATAACTTTACTGCCCATGGGTGTCTGCAGGCTAAGAATTTCAGCTTTCCCGGTTATAGCAAAATAATATAACTTTGAAGAAAGGGGTGGTCGAAAGATCACTCCTTTTACTTTAAACGTTATTCTTAACCGGAAGTGTTTCCAGAATCAGAGAGGGGATTACCGGAGGGATTTTAGTGTTGAGTTTTTGTGTCGCACTTACTCCAACAATGCTTGTTTTAAGCGTGATCTTTTTGATATTCCTGAATATAAAAAGGAACAATGAATAAAGGATAAACAGGGTTGGTAATGCCGTAACCACCCAGGCTATTATGCCGTATAAAGAGATGATTCCCATCAATTTAATTCCATTCAGGATCCCTGATTGAAAAGCTACCACAACCTGATGGAATGTAAGTGTGATATCGCCTCCACCAAAAATAGTATTACCCAACTTCATAAAAGGGATCAGTAACAGGATCTGAATAGGATAGACCAACCAGTTGACCACCTGTACAATAATGATATTTTGTCTTAAAGACAATGTCAGCAAAAGGCAAACATAAGAAGCAAGTCCAAGTACAGGAAAAGCGCCACCAATAATACCTATAGAAATAGATAAAGCTAAAGTTTCTGACGAGAACCCCTCTTTCCTGATATTAGATACCGGTATCAGAATTCTTGTAGAATATTGTTTCCTTATATATTGACTCAGCACTCTCACTTTTTCAAAAATTAAGCAAAGAAGATTGTTAACAGTTTGCAATCAAATATGTTAAGATCTCATTCAATAATTTACTAAATTACTAATTATAAGCACAGCTTTCAACGTGTAAAGACCTATTTAGTAATTATTTAACAATATATAAGGAATAGTAAGACTTAACATTAAATTAATATTAGCGCACTATAATTAATGATTGCTTAACCATAACGTTATAATCAGGTAATGTTATAGTTATTACTTTGTATCGTAAACTAACACACAAAAATCATCAAATGAAAAAGATTTTCAAACTCATATTAATTGCTCTTTTGGTACTGGCCATAAAACCAGCCATTGCACAGGAGGCTACAGGAACTCCAACGGATACATTAGCAGCTGCGGTAAATAAACTGCAAAGTGCAATCGACTTGATGCAACGATTTAAAATATCAGGTTATGTGCAGGTTCAATCCCAATTTGCTGATTCCGCAGGTATCAAATCATTTGCCGGGGGCGATTTTCCTGCGCTTAATGATAAACGATTTGGTGTTCGCCGTGGTCGTTTGAAATTTGCTTACAATACCACGCTTGCTACCTTTGTTGCTCAGTTCGACATCACCGAAAAAGGATTTGCCACTAAAGACATCTATTTGGTTGTTAGAGATCCCTGGGCGCAGTCTTTAAGCCTGACAGGAGGTGTTTTCAATCGTCCGTTTGGTTATGAGATCGCATATTCCTCAAGTTCACGTGAGACACCAGAACGGGCACGTTTTACCCAGTCATTATTTCCCGGAGAACGTGATCTTGGTTATATGTTGACTTTTCAGATGCCAAAAACATCTCCATGGAATTTCCTGAAGATTCAGGGAGGTTTCTTTGCAGGCAATGGACCTAATCCTGAAACAGATAAGAAGAAAGATTTTATCGGACAGATCTCAGTAGCCAAAACTACAATGGATGAGAGAATCAAATATGGAATTGGCGTTTCCTATTACAATGGAGGCGTATTTCAGGCAACATCAAATGTCTACAATATGAACAATGGTGTATTTGTTAAAGATGCCAACGCTGTTACGATAGGACAGTTTGCCAAACGACAGTATTTTGGAGTCGATGCACAGTTTACAGCTGAAACAGGTCTGGGGATTACAACACTGCGTGGCGAATATGTTGCAGGTAAACAACCTTCTGCAGCTGCTTCCCCTGTAAGTTTTCAGATTGCACCAACTGCAGATCTATATAATCGCGATGTGAAAGGTGCTTATCTCTACTTTGTACAAGGAATTAAAGGAACCAAACATCAGTTTGTTATTAAATATGATCTTTTTGACCCAAATACAAAAGTATCGGGCGACCAGATTGGATTAACATCAACTGGTATGAAAGCGACTACATCCGGTGACTTAAAATACACTACAACCGGTATTGGCTGGATTTATGCTTACGATGCCTCAATAAAACTGATGGCTTACTATGACATTGTCAGGAACGAAACTTCCAAAAATCTTGTAGGCTTTTCAAAAGATTTAAGAGACAATGTATTCACATTACGCCTACAATGTAAATTCTAAAAAATAAAAGTTAAAACAATTTACGGCTGTTGTGGTTGATAGTTAAGACTCAATCCACTGCTTTTAAAATCAAAAATTTATAAATCTAAAATTATGAAAACGAAATTATTAATGATGATTATGCTGCTAGTATTAGCCGGCGGTTCATTTGCACAAAAAATTAAAGGTAGCGACACAATGTTGCCACTTTCACAGAAAGAAGCTGAAAACTTCGAGAAGGCTGGTAAAGGAAGAGTAAGTGTTACAGGCGGTGGTTCAGGTGTGGGATTTACTGCACTTATTGATGGTACAACAGAAATAGCTCAGGCATCACGTGCTATCAAAATGGATGAAAAAATCAAACTATCAGAAGCAGGGATTAATTACAAACAGGTAATCGTTGCTTATGATGCACTTGCCGTTGTTGTTAATCCTTCAAATAAGATCAATCAACTTACCCGCGAACAACTTGAAGGTGTTTTTACCGGAAAGATCAAGAACTGGAAAGAGGTGGGTGGAGCAGATCTGCAGATCGTAGTCTACTCACGCGAAACAAGTTCAGGTACTTACGAGTTTTTTAAGACCAACGTAATGTTGAACAAAAACTTTGCAAATAGTGTATTGAGCATGCCTGCTACAGGTGCTGTCATTCAGAGTGTCAGTCAGACCAAAGGAGCGATAGGATATGTTGGACTTGCCTATGTGAACAAGTCGGTTAAAGCATTAAGCGTGTCATTCGATAAAGGCAAGAAATTTGTCGGTCCAAGCGAAGAGACTGCAATGAACAAAACATATCCGATCACGCGTCCCCTTTATTACTATTATAACACCAAAAATGAGGCTAAGGTCAAGACATATATCAATTATGTGTTATCACCCGAAGGGCAGAAAACAGTATTAAGTATAGGGTATGTTCCACTTTCAAAATAAACTTAAGTCTATTTAAAAACAAATAACCCCGGGATTAACAAAACCGGGGTTCATTTGGTTATATTTACAGAGAAATTACGCATGAAGCTAAAGACTACAAGCAATTAATGAAAAGGACCCGCGTTAACTAAAACCTTTAGGATTAGTAGAAAATCAACACAGAATGAATAAGAAATTTTTCAAAAAGTTATTCGAGAAACTAATAGAAGGTATACTTACCTTATCAGGGGGTATCACCAGTCTGGCAGTTATTCTAATTGTAGTCTTTCTTTTTAAGGAAGGCTTTGGCCTTTTCAGCAGGAGTACGCTTGAAAATAATATGGTGATGGCTGTAAACAAAAACAATCCGTTACCAAAGATTAAAGCCGCTTATGTGAAGGCTATTTTCGATCAGAATGTAACAAACTGGAAACAGGTTGGAGGTAAAAATGATAGCATTATCATTGTGCGTATCGAAGATTTACCAACTTATTTCACTGAAGAACAATTGGGTGCTAAATTTGAAAACCTGACCCCTTGTATCAGTCGTCTGACAGATAGCCTGAGTGGAATCGTCCTGTTTGTCCCTTCAAAATACATTACCAAATCATTTAAAGGGAAAATCCTTCCCGAAGAGAATATCAGTTTAGTCGAATTCTTCCTGGGGAAAGAGTGGTTTCCGACTGCAGTACCCAGTTCTCAGTTTGGCATATTACCACTTATTCTTGGAACATTGTGGGTGAGTTTTGGCGCAATCCTGATTGCTTTGCCTTTGGGACTTGCTGTCGCAATTTATCTTGCAGAGATTGCAGATGCGAGGATCCGTAGAACACTCAAACCACTTATTGAGCTTTTATCAGGAATCCCATCGGTCATTTATGGTTTCTTTGGTCTGGTTGTTCTTGTTCCACTTATCCAAAAGGTTTTTAATCTGCCGGTTGGTGAAACAGCTTTGGCAGGAAGCATCATATTGGGAATCATGGCCCTGCCAACGATTATTACTATTGCTGAAGATGCCATGCGTACTACTCCGAGGGCAATGAAAGAAGCAAGTCTTGCTTTGGGAGCCACCCGTTGGCAGACAATATATAAAATTGTAATTCCTTATTCAATTTCAGGTATTACGGCAGCTGCCATTCTTGGTATCGGAAGAGCCATTGGAGAAACGATGGCTGTCCTGATGGTTACCGGAAATGCAGGAGTCATACCCCATACTTTTTTACAGCCCGTAAGAACGATACCGGCAACAATTGCTGCTGAACTTGGCGAATCACCCCAAGGTGGAATTCATTATCAGGCACTTTTTGTTCTTGGTTGTGTTTTGTTTGTCATCACCTTGCTGATCAACCTTGGAGTAGAGTACATTTCATCTAAACGAAAATTCAAATCGTCATGAGCATAAAACTACAAAAAGGAACAGTTCGTAAAAAACGACTCACAGAAAAAATAGCTTTCGGGATCTTCAGGGCATTGAGTTTTCTGGTTGTCGGAATCCTGTTTGTGATACTGGGATTCATCTTGATGAAAGGATTTTCCGCAATAAGTTGGGAATTTCTGACAACAATGCCAAGTGACGGGATGACAAAGGGAGGGATTTATCCTGCTATTGTTGGAACATTTTGTCTGATAGGAGGAAGTGTCCTTTTCAGTTTTCCCATTGGCATCCTTGCAGGAATCTACATGAACGAATATGCAACCAAAGGACCTTTAGTCAGGTTTATACGCATGATGACCAACAATCTTGCTGGCATTCCAAGTATAGTATTTGGATTGTTTGGCATTTCATTGTTCGTAAATACACTGGGCTTTGGAGATTCAATTCTGGCAGGCTCCCTGACACTTGGATTGCTCACATTGCCTGTAATCATTCGTACGACAGAAGAAGCGCTCAAGGCCGTTGACAATTCATTCCGTCATGGTAGTTATGCACTGGGTGCAACCAAACTTCAAACCATTCGTCGGGTTGTTTTGCCAATCTCTTATCCGAATATCATCACAGGGTTGATCCTTTCGATCGGTCGAGTATCGGGAGAAACAGCGCCAATCCTTTTTATCGTGGCATACTTCACCACAAAACTTCCAACAAGCATTTATGACCAGGTAATGGCACTGCCTTACCATCTGTATGTATTGGCAACCAGTGGAACAGATATTGAAAAATCCAGACCAATAGCATATGGCACTGCACTGGTATTGATCATGATCGTACTGATCATGAATTTAATGGCCAATGCACTAAGACGGTATTTTAGTAATAAAGTAAAAATGAATTAAGATGTCTAAAATCGAAACTAAAGACGTTAACTTATATTATGGCGATTTTCAAGCGCTAAAGAATATCTCTATGCAAATGGAGGAGCATACTGTGACTGCCTTGATTGGACCTTCAGGTTGTGGAAAATCAACTTACCTTCGGTTGTTTAACCGTATGAATGACCTGATTGATAATGTGAAAATCGAAGGGGAGGTATTTGTAGAAGATGAAAACATTTATCAGAAGGGAGTAAATGTAGATGAACTGAGAATGAAAGTGGGTATGGTTTTTCAGAAACCCAACCCTTTTCCCAAAAGTATTTTCGAAAATGTTGCTTACGGACTCCGTGTAAATGGAATCAATGATAAACATATTGTAGAGGAAACGGTTGTTCGGTCGCTGAAACAGGCTGCCCTCTGGGAAGAGGTTGATGACAAATTGCATAAATCAGCTTTTGAACTTTCTGGTGGACAGCAACAACGATTATGCATTGCACGGGCTCTGGCCATCTCTCCTTCTATAGTGCTGATGGATGAACCGGCTTCTGCACTCGACCCGATCTCAACTGCTAAAATTGAAGAATTGATCCATGAGCTGAAAAAAGAGTACACAATTGTAATCGTTACACACAATATGCAACAGGCAGGTCGTGTCAGTGACTTCACCGGATTTTTCTATATCGGTGAGCTCATTGAATTCGGAAGAACAGTTGATATCTTCACCAGTCCTGTTAAAAAGCAAACTGAAAACTATATTACAGGCCGGTTTGGTTGAGATTTATCCGGTAAACTATTAAATAAGTATTACTTTAACTGTTCAATTATAAAAATATTTCAAACTGATAATTATTATGACTCATCTGGAAACTGAATTATCAAATCTTAGACTGGAGCTCAACGAAATGTGGGCTTTGGTTATTTCTCAAGTGAAGGAGTCGCAGGCGGCATTGCTGAATTTTGACAAAGAAGCAGCTGCAGAGGTTCTTTTCAAAGAAAAGATGGTCGATGTTTTTGAGCTTAAACTTTATCGTGACTGCGAGAATATTATTGCATTATATAATCCTGTTGCTTCTGATCTCAGACTTACACTTGCCATCATAAAGATTGTACTCAATCTAGAACGGATAGGTGACTTTGCCAAAGGAATTGCAAAGTTTGTCGATAAAAGCCCCAGGGATAAGATAAATCCTGAACTGTTAAAGGTATCCCATGCTGAGGAATTGCTCACCAGCGCTTTGGCAATGCTTACAGATGCAAAGACAGCACTGGATAACGAAAACTCCCGAATGGCTATAAGTATTTTTGCAAAGGACAGTTTGATTGATGAGATCACCCGTGGGGCAAACAAATTCATTGGAGACTATATCATTCAATATCCTACAGAAGTAGATGAAGCGCTCAATATCCACAATATCATTCGCAAGATTGAGCGCATGGGCGATCATTGTAATAATATCGCCGAGGAGATCGTGTTTTATGTAGAAGCAAAAGTATTGAAACACAATAAGGCAGCAAGAAAATAACCTTTTATAAAGTTCATTTGTAGAGACACAATATTTTGCGTCTCAAAAACAATCAAAACAAAGTTTGATCACAATTCGTAGAGACGCAAGATTTTGCGTCTCTACTTGATTAACCCTTCTTTTTTCATATCCTCATACGTCTTCAGGACCAGTCCGTCTGCAAGTCCGATTTTTGGAGCAAATACTTTTTCCAGTAGCGCCCACTGCATGATGAAGATAAATATTTTGGCAGCAGGAACAATTACGTCGGCTCGGTCAGGACGAAGACCCAACAAATTGATGCGTTCATCTATAGTCAGCTTTTCCATTTGTTTCAGTGCCTTCTGAAGGTCCTTGAAAACGATGAAGTCATTTTTATAACTTCCGTAAAGTTTAGTGATTTTATTGATATTCCCCCCCGAACCCATACAAATCATGTTTGGATTGGTGCCTCTGAATTTAATCAGCCATTTCTTTAAACGGTTCCATTCATCATCAGCTACCTTTTCATAGAGCAACCTGATCGTCCCGATGCTAAAAGATTCAGAAGCCAGGAAACGATGATTCTCAATGATAGATATTTCTGTTGATCCGCCCCCGACATCAATAAAAATTGTCCTCTCCCCATCAGGTAATAGTGTATTGCTGTTATATTGACTGATAATCCTTGCTTCTGTAAGCCCGTCTATAACTTTAACGTCAAGATTTGTTTCGGCTTTTATCAGCTTTACGATCTCATCTTTGTTTGCAGCCTCACGCATTGCGGCTGTTGCACAGATCGTTAAAGCGATGGGCTGATATACTTCCAGAAGGTAACTGAATGCCTTCATGGTCTTGACGAGGCTGTCTATTCTTTCCTCAGAAATACTCCCTGTGTTGAACACATCCATTCCAAGTCGTAACGGAACCCGGATCAGACTGGCTTTATCTGCCACTGCATAACCGTTTTTCTCAAATACATTGGCTAAAAGTAAACGTACTGCATTGGAACCTATATCGATTGATGAAAAAAGCATAATTGATTAATTAGTTTCTGTTATTTTGTATTTCAGATACTTGTAAATTTCAGTCTGTGATCTGACCTTTGTGGGAAGATCATTACGCCGGTACTGGTTTGGAACAGAGTAACTGATCAAACGTGCCTTGGTATTGTCATTCCATTGAATCTCAAGCATGTTCCGCAATTCTTCCTGCAGCTTCTTGTCGACAATAGGGGTAGCGACTTCAATACGGTGATCAAAATTCCGATTCATCCAGTCAGCCGAAGAGATATAATAAAGCTCTTTCCCTTTGTTGCAGAAGATGAATACACGACTGTGCTCCAAAAATCGATCAATGACACTGATCATTTGAATGTTTTTAGATACCCCAAATTGATCAGGGGCAATAACACAACTTCCACGGATAATTAACCTGACCTTGACCCCTGCGTTTCCTGCCTCCATGATCTTTTTGACGATCCCTTCTTCGGTGAGGTTATTCAGTTTTATAAATATCCAGGCCTCTTTCCCTGCTTTAGCGTTTTTAATCTCATTGTTAATTAAATGAATATAATGAGAACGCATATTAAAAGGAGCAACAACTAGGGTATTGAATTTTGGAATCTTAAAATTCGCACTGAACAGCTCGAATATTTTTAATACTTCGAGGGTAATTGCCGGATTTGAAGTTAACAGACTGTCATCAGCATAAACACGTGCAGTCTCTTCATTGAAATTGCCCGTTGCAACATTTGCATAATAAACTATCTTCCTGCTTTCAATTCTTCCGATCAGCAATAATTTGGAGTGGACTTTAAAACCCGGTATACTGTGAACGATATTGACCCCCTCTTCCTGAAGACGGGTAGTCCAGAATATATTAGTTTCCTCATCAAAACGGGCCTGCAATTCCATAAATACAGTTACCCTTTTTCCGTTTCGGGCTGCATTGATCAGGGCATTGATCACGCTCGAATTCCTTGCAACCCGGTATATGGTCATGTGAATTGACTTGACCTTTGGATCGATAGATGCTTCGCGCAAAAGATCAATTATATATTGAAAGGACTGATACGGATGATGAAGCAAAATATCACGATGCCTGATAACATGAATAATACTCGTATTTCCCGGAAGATCAGGATGGGAAAGTGGAGGCAACGAAGTATATTCCAATTCCTTTGGCCCAATATTGGGGAAATTCATGAAATCTTTAAAATTATGATAACGACCACCCAGCGTCATTGTATCTGTTTTAGAGATCTTCAGTTTCCGTTTCACCTTGTCGAGAATGGCAGGAGGCATAGAATTATCATAAATAAACCTCACCGGAGCTCCCTCTTTTCTTTGTTTCAGACTGTCTGAAATGATCTCAAGGAAGCTTTTTGATACATCGGTATCAAGTTCAAGTTCGGCATCCCTTGTGAATTTTATTGTATAGGCGCTAAATGTGTCATACCCAAAATTTGAAAAGATATCGCCCAGACAATAGCGAATCACATCATCGAGCAAAATGATATATTTCTTCTCATTTTCTGAAGGTAAAATCAAAAAACGGGATGGATTTTTAGTGGGAACTTTGATTAGTGCCATGTGCTCTTTCACAGTTCCCCTGCTGTCATTGAGCACGATTGTAAGATAGATGCTATTGTCTTCCAGCGTGTTCGATCCTTTTAGGTTGTCAAACATCAAAGGGAAAATAACCGGCCTGACATGATCCCTGAAATAAGAACGTACAAATTCACCCTGGGCACTGTTCAGGTTCTTTTCATTGATGAGAAAGATATTCTGATCGGCCAGTGAATTTACAATCTTCACATAACAGGCTGCAAATTGTTTTTCCTGCAGCGCATCGATTTCACCAATTTTCTTAAGCAGTTTCGTGGGATTATAATTCAGGAAGGACTCGCTTTTGTGCAAAGCCACCATGCGATTTACAGTAGCCACGCGAACTCTGAAAAACTCATCCAGGTTGTTTGAATAAATTCCTAAAAATTTCATGCGCTCTACCAAGGGATTTGATTCATCCTCCGCTTCCTGAAGTACCCGTTCGTTAAAATGCAACCAGCTTATTTCACGATTGATAAAACGAAAAGGTGGTGTGTTTTTTTTAACCATGAAAAGAGCATATTGAATTAAAATACAAATATGTGGTTCGATTATCCCTCGATATCATTTTTGAGCATCCGGGGAGTAACCACAAAGTTAGTGATTATTTTGGCCTGCCAGATTTCATCCCATGAATTGGCATCAAATTGTATGCAGACAACTCCGGAAGTCGGCAAATAATCAATCGGATGTTTCAAAAGAAGATTGGCAAAATTAGTAATGGTTGGGTTATGTCCTACAATCATAAGGCTCTCTAACTTTGGAGGAAGATCATAAAACAGGTCTCCGATTTTATCTTCATCCCCTTCATAGAGCATGCTTTCGATTTTAATATTGGTAAGCGGAAAATTGAGGGCATATGCCAATACACGGGCTGTCTCGAATGCTCTTACAGCAGGACTGCTGATAATAAAATCTATGTTTGTATTTAGATTCTTCAGATAATCAATGATATATCTTGTGCGTTTTAATCCTTTTTCGAGTAAAGGCCTGTCAATATCTTTCCCCGTCCGGAATTCCAGAGAAGCTTTAGCATGCCTGACCAAATATAGCGTTTTCATACAAGGAAATTTAGTTCATATCTAAGAATACATCACTTTGAAACTGTTTCAATTTTGTTTTTTCTTTTGCCCGTAGGGCATAAATGTCAATAGAAATGAATCCCTTCCCCTTTTTTTGCCCGTAGGGCATCAACATTAAAGGTTTATCCCCTACGGGGAAAAGATAGATGACGAAGATTTCTCTATTGATATTTATGTCCTACGGACAATTTTAAACAGTTTCTTTATCATTTTCTTGACTTCAACATTTTAACAAATATATGTTGTAATTGTTTAGTCGGTCATTATCCCGATGTTATGTTTAGGTTAAGTTTTTATATCTGTTGAAAATAAAGTCACAAAAAAAAACCGCCCAAATAGAGCGGTTTTTTTAAAGAAGTATATAGTGAGATTACCATGAGAAAAGTGGCAACTCTGCCATCATCTCATTGACACGTTCGCGGACACTGTCAATCACACTTTCGTTATTGATATTCGAAATCACCTCATCAACCAGGTCTACAATAATCGGCATGTGTTTGCCTCTTAACCCACGGGTCGTGATGGCAGATGTTCCGACACGAATCCCTGAAGTGGTAAACGGTGAACGGCTATCAAAAGGAACCATGTTTTTGTTCAGCGTGATATCTGCCCTTACCAACGTGTTTTCAACCTGTTTTCCGGTAATATCCGGGAACTTGGTACGGAGATCGATCAGCATCAAATGGTTATCTGTTCCACCTGAAATTATCTTATAACCTTTTTCCATGAAAGCCTTGGCCATGATATTTGCATTCTTTTTGACGTGCAATACATAATCCATGTACTCATCAGAAAGCGCCTCACCAAAAGCAACTGCCTTGGCAGCAATGACATGCTCAAGCGGCCCACCCTGGATGCCGGGGAAGACGGCAGAGTCGATCAGTTGCGACATCATTTTTGTCTCGCCCTTTGGTGTCTTCAGACCCCATGGGTTTTCAAAATCTTTACCGATCAAAATCATTCCACCACGAGGACCACGAAGGGTCTTGTGGGTTGTTGTTGTAACAATATGGCAATAGGGGATAGGGTCATTCAATAAACCACGGGCAATCAAACCGGCAGGATGTGCAATATCAGCCATGAGCAAAGCGCCAATCTTATCAGCAATCTCCCGCATGCGTTTGTAGTCCCAATCACGTGAATATGCCGAAGCGCCTGCAATGATAAGTTTTGGTTTTTCGCTCAACGCGACCTGTTCCATCTTATCATAATTGATCATGCCTGTCTCTTCTTCAACCGAATAGGCAACGGGACGATAAAGAATACCCGATGAATTAACGGGCGAGCCATGTGAAAGGTGACCACCATGTGCCAGGTCGAGACCCATGAACGTATCGCCCGCATTTAGACAAGCCAGCAGGACGGCCATATTAGCCTGTGCACCTGAGTGAGGTTGCACATTTGCATACTCTGCATTGTAAAGCGCCTTGGCGCGGTCGATCGCAATTTGTTCGGTCTGATCAACGATCTGACATCCGCCATAATAACGGCGTCCGGGATAGCCCTCAGCATATTTATTGGTTAATACCGATCCCATCGCCTTCATAACCTGTTCACTGACAAAATTCTCAGAAGCAATCAGTTCAATACCGAGCCTTTGTCTTTCTTCTTCGTCCTTAATAAGATCGAAGATAATTTTATCTTTTTTCATCAAATAAAAATTTAATCAAAATAAGCCCTAATGTTTATTCCTGTTTTTGATAGTGCAAAGGTAAAAAATAATTTAACAGAAAAGTGCCGTAGGCACGTCATGATTGTAACAAGCTATATCATACCCACATAAGCCCCGTAGGGGTGACATAGGACACATTTCATCCAAACTTAAAAAATCACTTCCAAACCAATACCATTATTTTGGTCCGAGAAAAGCAATACTTCCCCTCTCTTGTTCCAAAAGCACAACCTCTCCAGTCATCCTGCCAAACCTGATTCCAAAACCCCGGATCACCGTGATATCATCTCCAATCACATATTCCTCCGGTATTGAAACCGACATTGTAATGTCCTCCAACGGCCCTGAATCAATGGGTATCCAGATATGGAGCACTTGATTGTTGACATAGATTTTTTTATTTCTTATAGGCTCCCAATCCTCCAAATTGGCATTGTAGACATAATCTTTTACTCTACCCAGACCCAGACAGAGCTGGAAATGTGTAGCCAAAGCAGGCGCTTTAATCTGTTTCGATGGATTCAACCCTTTAATGGTCACGGTCACCGTGTTTCTGTTTTCATCCGGCTCAACTGTGTAAGGGCATCGCAGTATTTCAGAAAGCGATTTTAGAAAATGATAATCAGCATTGAAAAGCAGATTTTTATATTGGGATAAGTAAAGTGCCCGTTGCCCTTTGTCATGCTCTTTGTCCATATTAACAATATCATTCATAATGCTGATCAGCCTGCAATGCAATTGACGGTTAACAATGGGTTGCGCCCAGTCGCCTAATGAAGTGCGAATGTCCTTCGCGCATCTCGATTTAGGCGAAAACTCATCCCTTGTTTTTCTGGATTCCTTAAAAACATCACTATTATTAAGGATGTCTAGCGAAACGTATCCACGTTCCGCTGCATAGTTTCTGTCATCTCCGGGAACCTGATAATACCGGATATTTCCAAGTTTGCCTTTAAAGTTAAAAGGCCCTTTAAATGTAGCCATTTCTTTTGGTTTTAAGATGGTTAAAAAAATTTTACAAAGATAATAATTTTTAAAAAGCAAGCTTTATTTTAAGTAAAATTTATATATTTGAAAAAAATTAAATCGATCAGAAATAGGAATCAAAAAAATATAGATCGAAATTTATTTTAGTTTCAAAACGCTGTTTTACCACTCTTCATCCATTTTTCTTTAACTCTTCGATAAAGCATTGAAAATTCTGACAAAATTCTGGCATAACCCAGGCATTCTCCACCCATTGTCCACCCTTCCTCCACCCTTTGTCCACCTATACTCCACCATAGTGGAGGGTGGAGAAGGGGTTGAGAAACCATCGACAATGGGTGGACGTTCCTTGAGTCGTCAAACCTTTATCCTTTCTTTTTCAAAGAATATTCGATCGATTAAAGGAAAATGATCTGTTTTTAATCAACGAAGGGTTTGTCTATCCGCTTCGTGTGTCGGGATTATTGTTTTTTATAGATCCCCGATCTATTCAATTTCGTAAAAGAGGTATTTTGTAATGTTATTGCTGATACACTGTCGTATCAAAGCCTGCTAAAGCCTCTTTGCGCTCGACGCATGAGCCGCAAACGCCGCAGTGGACATCTTCTCCCTTGTAACAGGTCCAGGTCTGAGAATAATCAATACCCAGTTTTTGGCCAATGTGGGCAATGTCCATTTTGTTGATGTTGGTGTAGGGTGCGAAGATCTCTACGTTCTCATATGTACCTGCCCTGATGGCATCACTCATGGCCAGGATGAATTCTTCGCGGCAATCGGGATAGATGGCATGATCTCCGGAGTGGTTACCTAAAAGGATCTTATCGAAACCGTTGCTTTCGGCGATTCCGGCAGCTATACTGAGCATGATGCCGTTTCTGAAAGGTACCACGGTACTTTTCATGTTTTCGCTTTCGTAATGACCTTCAGGAATATCGCCCCCACTTTGAAGCAGGTCGCTTTTGAAATAGTCGTTCACGAATTGTAGGGGAATGGTTATGTGTTTGATAAACAGTTTCTCGCAATGCATTTTTGCAAATGGAATCTCTTTTGCATTGTGTTTCGATCCGTAATCGAAAGTAATGGCCAAACCTATCCGGTCCTGATAATCGTAGAGCAAGGTAATTGAATCCATTCCACCCGAAACGATGATAACACTGTCGTTCATTTTTTTAATATTTTGTGCAAAATTACACATCTTAATCAATTCATTGATGGTAAACTTGTGATTTAAATGTTTGCCATGAAGCAAAAAAAATGGGTTTTAAAAAGCAATAAGATTTTAATCATATCGTTTTTATATGAAACAATTGAGTGACACTATCTGTTCAGTAGATGGTTTTGAAAATCATGAACGATTTCAATTCATTTCTTAATCACTTTTAAATATTAAAATCTTTTTAAAAAATGGCCGAAGAAGCAAAAGATAAATGGACAACATATATGGCAATGACAACGATATTGATTGCTGTATGCGCTACATTATCAACATTTAAGGGTGGGGGTTACAGCACAAAGTCTTTATTGAACCAGACGCTTGCCTCCGATCAATGGAATTATTTTAACTCGAAAGGGATCAAAGGATACATCTTTGAGGCACAACTGGAAGATGTGACCTTCAGAAAAAGCATGTTGGATCAAACGGGGAAAGGGGCAGTTGCCGGAAAGCAATATCAACAACAAATTGATTTGCTCGGCAAAAAGGTTAAAAAGTTTGAAGATGAAAAGAAGGAGATCAAAAAGAAGGCTGAAGCTTTTTTACAGGAAAGTGCCGAAAATAAATTGCATTCCGGTGCCTTTGGGATAGCGGTGATTTTTCTGCAGGTTTCCATATTGCTGTCTTCTATCTCGGCTTTAACAAAACGTAAATATATCTGGATCATCAGTCTCTTTGTCGGAGCTGCCGGGATTCTTTACTTTTTGAATGGGTTCTTTTTGTTTTTTTAAAGAAAGAAATAGGGTTAGTCAAAGTTGGATACTGATTGATTTACTCTTTAAAAAAGAGTAAAGGATTATATTTAAGAATGATAATTCATTAAGCTCACCTGTTTATATCAGGTGTGGAAAACCTGACATTTTGTGTCAGTGTTAATCCTTTTTGCCTTTTAGTTTTTTCATGGCAATATCTTTATCGGCAGATTTGACCCTTCGTTCTAATTTTTTAATATCTTCTTCAGCAGGTAATTGTTCTGGTTTAATGCCGCTTTTGCCCAACAGTTCCCTAACATCCTGATTGTTTTTCATGTGTTCATCGGTTATTTGGTATTCACCTTTCAGGTCTTTTTTCTTAACATTAAAGTTAGTGATTTCTGTAGCTAACTGTTTTGCAGTAATAGTAATAGTGGGTAGAAAATCTGCCAATGGTCTGTTGTCAGCAATTCCTAACTTTCTCTTCATGGCACTGGTGTTATAACCTCCAAACAAAACCCAATCGCCTTTGCTTCTGATGATCGAAAACCCTTTATTATCTACTCCTCTTTCGTAAATATTTTTTGATAATTCCGTTTCGGTAACAGCCAGTTTTTCTCTTGCCTGTAATCGTTCCATCAACAGGATGCGTTCTTCCAACAATTCCTGTTTACGGGTTTGAATGGCGAAATAGCTTTGGGCAAAGGCGATTTGTTCTTTCTTTGGATCACCATTTTGGGCAATCAGATAACAAGCAAACCGGGTAAGCATGATGTCGTCTTGGTTTCTTTCTGCGCCAGAACCAATCTTGACCATTTTGTTGACGTCAACAAAATGGTCGGAAACCGCTTCACCATTGGTTTTACAGCTTTCTTTAGCTTTTCCTACAGTATTCAAAAAATTACGCCACTCTGTATAGCCCAGCAGATCTTGTAATTCTCTGGCAAGCCAATATTCTACTCCATCCTGCTCATAAGCAGACTCTTCAAATGTTTTGTTGAGTTTGGATATCGTTTCTTTTTCCATTTTATTTCTTTTTTACAAGGATTATCATTTTGTTGATGTCAACGAAATGATCAGAAAACTTGACTAAATAGATTATTTTACGAAATTATTTTACAGAAATTATTGCGACAGTGTCGCAATAATTTCTGTAAAATTAAATAGTCCATTTATGTGTAGCTAAGTTCATTATTTATAATTGTTTCCTTTAACATGCGAATATTAACAATTATTTACTCAGCTTTATTGAGTCTTTCTTTTTCCTCTTTCTGAAATACTCAACAATTTCTTATTTTATCATTTTGGAAAGCTTTTTACTTAATTTTTCCCTTTGTTCTCGCATAAATTTTTCAGCGTCGAACGATTTCCCAGTTGTTGTCTTCATTTAGTAAGTATGGTTAATTGTCGCCAAAGCATTATGTCCAAAGTCTGATTAAAGTCTTTGATTCATACTATAAAGATAAGGAATATTTATCAAACATGTTGTTAGTCCTGGTCTTTATTGGAAGTTAATGTGATGTCCTTTCCCTCTGCCCTTGCCTGTCTTACAATTTGTTGATATTCTAACGGCAATGTGTCCAAAGGAACTATAAATCCATTCACCATTACCATAGACTTATATGGATTAGTTCCTTGCATTTTTCCTGTGGAAAATTCCTTGTCATAATATTGTAGTTTTAACATGTCCCTTAATTGTTTTGACTTGGTTCCGGTTGTAGATTTGGTAGTCCCGAAAAAGGCGTTGAGTTCATCCAATGAAACATAGGGTTCAAAGGATCTATCAAACAGGAACTTGATTGACCCAAGGGCATGAATGATTGCTGCTGCCCATACGTTAGGATGTCCTGTGATGAAAGGGACATTTCTTTTACGACCAAGTTTAAGTGTTAGGTTTTTCGAGAGTTCGAAATAATCACTGTCCAGTCTTTTTGTACAGAATTCCCCAACAAGATCAAGGATTTTTTGTTGCTGTTCTTGAATTTTTTGTTTTTCCATTTATCTGATATTTTGAACGGTTGAACCTGAATTTAAAAACATAAGGGAGATAATAATTTGAATAATAATGTTTTTCATAAAAACGGGTGTTGGATTTATGCATATCCTTGACAGGAGTATAAAAGTAGATGAATTTATCGGATAGAAAAACCCTAACTTTGTAGTGTTAAAAACATTTGTCTATAGGCATCTGTTTGTTACAGAAAGATTAAAGCACCGCTAATTAAGAAATATGATTGATTTTGATCGGTTTACGTTGAATAACGGGCTGAGGGTAATTGTGCACCAGGATGTTACTACTCCTTTGGTTTCGATGAATATATTATACAATGTTGGTTCTCGTGATGAGGATCCCGAGAAGACAGGATTTGCACATCTCTTTGAGCATTTAATGTTTGGAGGTTCGGTTAATATAAAGAAATATGATGAGCCGCTCGAAAGGGTGGGAGGTGAGAATAATGCATTTACCAATAGCGACGTCACAGACTTTTATCTGACCGTTCCGAAACAAAATCTTGAAACTGCTTTTTGGCTTGAATCCGACCGAATGCTGAATCTTGCATTTTCAAAGAAAAGTCTTGAAGTGCAACGCAACGTTGTGATTGAAGAGTTTAAGCAAAACTATCTGAACAAACCATATGGCGATACATGGTTGTTGTTAAGGCCATTGGCTTATACAACACATCCTTATCAATGGTCAACAATTGGTAAAAGCATAGAGCCCATTCAAAATGCGACAATGGATGATGTGACTGACTTTTATAAACGGTTTTATAATCCAAACAACGCGATCATGGTTCTGGCCGGTAATACCACTGTTGAAGAGGTCAAAGAATTGGCCATGAAATGGTTTGGTCCTATTCCGGCAGGTGAGGAAGTGCTAAGAAATCTTCCAAAAGAACCTGTTCAGACAGAGCCACGTATGCTGAAAGTAGAACGGGATGTTCCACTCGACTGCATTTATATGGCTTATCATATGTGCGGAAAGATGGATGATGAATATCCTGTTACAGATCTGATGAGTGATTTGCTTTCGAATGGTAATTCGTCCAGATTGTATCAGTCTTTGATTAAGGAACAACAATTGTTTAGTGATATCAATGCTTTTCTGACTGGTGATGAGGACGGTGGGCTGTTTGTTATTTCAGGGAAACTGATACAGGGAGTGACAATGGAAAAAGCAGAAGCTGCGATTATTGAGGAGTTAAACAGGCTTAAATCTAATCTGGTAAATGGTGATGAACTCCAGAAAGTAAAAAATAAAGTAGAGTCTTTGATTGCTTTCACTGAGATGCGGATTCAGGAACGGGCTCTAAACCTTGCCTATGCAGAACATCTGGGAGATATTAATTTGGTGAATAATGATATAAACAGATACAGAGCCGTTACGCCTGAACAGATTTGCACATTAGCAAACAAGATTTTGAGACCTGAAAACTGTTCTACGCTCTATTATCTGGCGAAAAAATAAAAATCATGAAGAATACGAGGATATATTTTAAGTCTTTACCTGACTGAAATATTGATCTCCAATACGTAGAGACGCAATATTTTGCGTCTCTATACAATACAGAATAAGTTTCAAGTCTTTAAAACTGCTCAAAATAAGCCTTTATGTCGATTATAAACAGAAAACAAAAACCCGATATATTTGAAATTGCTCCGGATCATAAAGTAGTGGAGTTGATTACACCTCAGACATTCACGCTGGATAATGGAATTAAGGTATATGTGATCAATGCCGGAGTTCAGAAATTGGCTCATGTGGAGTTTATTTTCAATGCCGGTATCTGGCATCAGGACAAGCCATTTACTGCAATGTCTACAAATGACTTGATGAAAGAGGGAACACATAATATGACCGGACGTCAGATTGCTGATGAGCTGGATTATTATGGCGCTTATCATGAGTCTTCGACAGAAAAGGATTCAGCGTTCCAGGCATTGTATACCCTCACAAAACATTTGCCAGCCACGTTGAAAGTGATGGAGGAGATTATCAAACGACCTCGTTTTGAAAAGAAGGAGATCGATATTTATGTCCGTAAAAAATATCAGGGATTGTTGGTTCAGATGGAGAAGGTTGACTATCTGGCACGGATCCATTTTGGAGAATTATTATATGGATCTAAGCATCCATATGGTCGTTGGGCCGGACCTGAAGACATTAAAGGGATTAAAAGGGATAGTATTCTGAAATTTCATCAGCACTATTATCGGTCATCAAATTGCTATATCATTGTTGCCGGAAAAGTCGAAGACTCGATTATTGGACTGCTGAATAAATATTTTGGAGGAAATGACTGGAATGGACCAACGATTTCGGATGACACTTCGTTTGAAGTTCAGTCGGCAACCGGTTTTACCCATCACATTGAAAAACCTGATGCTTTGCAGGCTGCATTACGGATAGGGAAAGTGTTGTTTAACAGGACACATCCTGATTTTCCCGGTATGCATGTACTGAATACTATTTTGGGAGGTTACTTTGGTTCAAGATTGATGACTAACATTCGTGAAGAAAAGGGGCTGACGTACGGCATTGGATCAGGGTTAATCTCCTTAAAGCATTCAGGATATTTTTATATTTCGAGTGAAGTTGGAACCGATGTTGCTGATGTTGCCATGAATGAGATCTTCAAAGAAATAGAACTTTTGCAAAAAGAACCGGTAAGTAAGGCCGAACTAAATCTTGTCAGGAATTATCTTGGTGGGACTTTTTTAAGGGCGGTGGATGGACCGTTCTCACTGGCAGATCGTTTCAGAGATATTCATGAACACGACCTGGGCATCGATCATTATTTCCGGATGCTGGATACGATTCAGAAAATCACTCCTGAGGAGATCATGGATCTTGCGAATCGCTACCTCAATATTGAATCACTTTACAGGCTTAAAGTCGGTAAATAAATGGATTGATTTTAACTAAAGAATGCATACCATTTTTTCTTAACTTTGCAGTTAAATATATAGGAAATCATATGTCGGATTATTCAGAAAAATTCCTAGGAGAAGGCCTGACTTACGACGATGTTTTGCTCGTTCCGTCATATTCGGAAGTGCTTCCACGTCAGGTTGATACAACCACTCTGTTTTCAAAAAATATTAAATTGAACATACCAATTGTGTCTGCATCGATGGATACCGTGACTGATGCTACAATGGCTATTGCCATGGCACAGGAAGGTGGAATCGGAGTCTTGCACAAGAGCATGTCTATCGAAGAGCAAGCCAACGAAGTGCGTAAGGTGAAAAGAGCCGAAAATGGCATGATACTCGACCCTATAACACTACCGGAGACTGCTATTGTAGAAGATGCGTTGGTGATAATGCGCGATTTTAAGATCGGAGGAATTCCGGTTGTAAATGCTAAACGTGAACTTGTTGGTATTGTCACAAACCGCGACCTTCGTTTTGAACGCGAGTTGAGTAAACCTGTTTCTGAGGTCATGACCAAAGAAAATCTGATCACTGTAGCAGAATTTACAACCTTTGATAAAGCCGAAGTAATCCTGCAACAATACAAGATTGAAAAGCTTCCGGTTGTAGATAAAAACAACAAATTGATAGGACTGATCACCTATAAAGACATCATTAAAATTAAAGCAAGGCCAAATGCGTGTAAAGACAGCTTTGGTCGTTTGCGTGTTGCTGCTGCTGTCGGAGTTACCAGTGATACACTTGAAAGGGTTGCCGCATTGGTTGCTGCAGGTGTAGATGCGATAAGTATTGACACTGCACATGGTCATTCGGTGAATGTCATTGAGATGGCAAAGAAAATTAAGGAAGCTTATCCCAATGTTGATTTAGTCGTTGGTAATATTGCCACCCCTGAAGCAGCTATTGCATTGAAAGAGGCAGGAGCTGATGCAGTTAAAGTCGGTATTGGTCCGGGTTCGATCTGTACTACACGTATTATTGCAGGTGTCGGGGTTCCTCAACTAACTGCTGTTTATAATGTAGCCCAGGCATTGAAAGGTAGTGGAATTCCCGTAATTGCTGATGGAGGGATTCGTTATACAGGAGATATTGTAAAAGCGCTTGCTGCAGGTGGAAATTCGGTCATGTTGGGTTCGCTTTTTGCAGGCGTGGATGAGTCACCCGGAGAGGCAATTATATTTGAAGGTCGTAAATTTAAGACCTATCGTGGAATGGGTTCGATAGAAGCCATGCAGAAAGGCTCGAAAGACAGGTATTTTCAAGACGCTGAAGACGATATCAAAAAGCTTGTACCTGAAGGTATTGTAGGTCGTGTTCCTTATAAAGGATCTCTGTCGGAGGTAGTTCACCAATTGGTTGGTGGTCTGAGAGCCGGGATGGGATATACCGGATCAGCCAATATTGAGGATTTACAGAAAGCTAAATTCATTAAAATTACCAACGCAGGTATACAGGAAAGTCATCCACACGATGTGACCATTACTTCCGAAGCACCGAATTATAGTAGATAATGATAACTTCTTCAAGGTATACACCGACATTTTTATCTAACATCTATATTGTTCTAATTGGATGTATGATAATGACGTTTAATGCAGTAGCACAAGTAAAAGAAGATTCTGTATTATTGAGCATCGGCGGAGATAAAATTACCGTATCAGAAGTAATGTCTCTTTACCGTAAAAATAATGTCAAAGGAGCCGTTCCGGACAAGAAATCATTTGCTGAATACCTCGAGCTTTTTATCAATTACAAGTTAAAAATTCGCCAGGCTAATGATCTTAAAATGGATACGATGCTGGCGTTTAAGAATGAATACCAATATTACAGGAGTCAATTGGCACAGCCCTATATGACGGATGAGTCGATGAGTAATCTGCTTACCCGTGAGGCCTATGACCGGAAACTTAAAGATATCAGGGCCAGTCATATTTTGATGAAACTCGATATTAATGCTTTACCTGAAGATACGCTGATTGCCTATAATAAAATATTGGCTGTCAGACAACGGATATTAAATGGTGAAGACTTTGGAAAGGTTGCTGCCGAGGTTTCGGATGACATAAGCGCAAGGGATCAGAAAGATGGAGGCAAAATTGTTCCCGGTAACAAAGGTGATTTAGGATACTTTACTGTCTTTGATATGATTTATCCTTTCGAAACTGCAGCATATACGACTGAAGCGGGTAAAGTCTCGTTGCCGGTAAGAACTGATTTTGGATATCACCTTGTAAAGGTTACAAACGTGAAACCTGCAATAGGAGAGGTGCTGATTTCTCATATTCTGTTTAGTTTTGACGATAATCCTTCACACGCAGATTCTATCGCTGTCAAAAAGAAAGTTGATTCGATATTTCTTAAAGTAAAAAGAGGTGAAGATTTCGCCCTGCTCGCACGTAATTTTTCAGATGACCGGATAACGGCAACCAAGGGTGGGTTGCTTCCATGGTTTGGATCAAACCGGATGGTGCCCGAAATGATTGAGGCTGTTGATGGATTGAAACCGGGTCAATTTAGTCAGCCATTTATGTCATCATTTGGTTGGCATATTATCAAAGTCATTGAAAGAAAGCCAATCGGTACTTTCAATGATATAAAAGATGTGTTGCGTCAGAAAGTGACCAAAGGAGACAGGTTAGAGGCATTGAATCAGTATTTTGTTGAGAAGCTAAAGAAAAGATATGACTTTAAGGCAGATGTTAAAGCGTTGGACAAGGTGAGTGCTTCGATTACAGATTCTGTTTTTGCCGGAAAATGGAAAGCACCTGCTCCTAAGAAGTTAACAAAACGACTTTTTTCTTTTGACGGGCAAACATATACGCAACAAGATTTAGCCGATTATATTGCGTCAAATCAACCGATCAGGAAAAAAATGGATAGAAGACAATATGCTTCTATTCGCTTTAATTCATTCGTCAACAAAGAAATACTTGATTATGAGGATCATCACCTTGAGGAAAGATATCCCGAGTTTAAAGACTTGTTGAAAGAATATCACGATGGTCTACTGGTTTATGCTTTGACCGATTTGAATGTTTGGTCTAAGGCAGAGACAGATACGGCAGGCCTTCGCTCTTTTTACGAGCAGAACAAGAATAATTATATGATGGATATGCGTCTTGATGCTTCAGTGTATACTGTATTCAATTCTACACGCATTGAAAAGGTCCGGGCGATGGTTTTAAAAGGTGCTGCTGAAGAAGAAATCTTAAAAAGTTATAATTCTGATACAAACAAAGTTGTAACAGTCGAACATCACATGTATCTTCGTGGCGAAAGTCCGGTTACAGATCTTATCGATTGGAATGAAGGTTTAAGCAGGAATGTAGATACTGATGGGACCACAACATTTGTGATGGTTCATAAAGTAATTCCACCAATGCCAAAGCCGTTGAAAGATATTCGGGGAATTGTTGTATCTGATTATCAAAGTTATCTGGAAAAGTCATGGATGAGTGGATTGAGGGTTAAATACACTTGTTCTGTTAATAAGGATGTTTTAGGACTCATACAAAAAGATTTAAAGTGAAAAGGAATCTGGTCATAGGGTTATTACTATTAGGGCTTGTTGGGTGTCGCTATTTTAAAAAAAGCGAACCAATAGGGCAACCTGTTGCCAGAGTTTTTGATAAATACCTCTATTCTTCAGATTTAAAAGGGGTGGTTTCTCCGGGAACCAGTTCAGTAGACAGTATTGAAGCTGTGAAGAATTATATCAACAATTGGATCAGGCAGGAGTTACTTGCACATCATGCTGAATCAAATTTACCCGATGATCAGAAAGATTTCACCAATGAGCTGGAAGCTTATCGCAGATCTTTAGTCATTTATAAGTTTGAAACGGAATACATCAAACAAAAATTTGACACTGTCATTCCGGAAGCGGATATTAAAAAATACTACGAAGAAAATAAAGACAATTTTAAACTGAGGGAAAACATTTGCAAAGCAGTTTGGGCTCAGTTTCCGGTTACCTATCCGGCAGCCAGTCTGAATAAAATCAAAAAACTATTCAGTAAAGGGAGTGTGAGTAAACTGGAGGAAGCCTGTTCCGGAAAGGCCATAAAATATGATGTTTCAGATACAGCCTGGATTTCATTCAACGATTTAGTTGAACATGTGCCAATACAAACAGACAATCCCGAGGAATATATTAAGAAACATACTTTTGCTGAACTACGTGATTCTACCAGTATATATCTGGTTCGTTTTACGAGTAACCAGAATCGTGAAGCTACTTCCCCATTGAATTTTGAAAGAGAAAATATCCGAAGTTTGTTACTGAATAAACGCAGGTTACTGGTTTTGGATATACTGGAAAAAGATCTCTTTGACAAAGGCACCAAGGATAAGGATTTTGAAATTCTCGCCCCGGTAAAATCAAAGAAGAAGAAGTGATTGAAAACTAATATTTGATAAATCTTATTACCCCGAATGAAGAAACTATTTATAGCTATTATTGGTTTGCTGTTGACGGCTAATGCAGCACTCGCACAGACCCAACCTGATACACTGCGTCAGAAGCAACCGGTTCAAAAGAGGCTGATTGATCAGATTGTTGGTGTTGTTGCTACCCGACCTATACTTGAATCTGATCTTGTTGATCCGGAAGATCCTGATGCTGCAAAGAGTGAACCCATGTCTGTCAAATGCAAACTGCTTGAGAATCTTATTCTGCAAAAAATGTTGATCAACAAATCAGAACTCGATTCTTTAACGGTTGACGAATCGGAAGTCGATCAGAGACTGGACAAGAAATTAGCTTATTTCTTACGGTTAGCAGGGTCTCAGGAAAAACTGGAACAAATTTATCATAAGCCTATGGCAGAATTTAAGGCAGATATGATGATTCCAACCAAAGAAGAAGCAATGGCCGAGAAGGCAAAGGATAAGGTTGTTGAAAATGTTAAAATTACTCCATCTGAAGTAAAGGCTTTTTTTAACAGAATCCCTGCGGATAGCTTACCTAAGGTAGGGACTATATATGAAATTGCTCATATTGTTGTAGAACCGGCTATCGATCCAACTGAATTATCAGAGGCACGAAATAAAATAAAAGGATTAAGAGACAGAATTCTTGCTGGCGGAAGCTTTTCTTCTTTGGCGCTTATCTATTCAGATGACCCTGGATCGGCAACTAAAGGTGGTGAACTTGGATTATTTAACCGTGGAACTATGGCTCCTGAATTTGAAGCTGCTGCATTTTCATTGAAGAAGAAAGGTGATGTAAGTGAAATTATTAAAACATCATTCGGATATCATATCATACAACTGATCGAACGTAAAGGAGAATTTGTAAACGTGCGACATATTTTGGTTACGCCAAGAGTATCACCGGTTGAACTTGATAAAGCAGGTCGTAAACTCGACAGCATTGCAGATCTCATCCAAAAAGACTCTATCAAATTTGATGCTGCTGCCAGAAAGTTCTCTACAGATAAATCATTTGTAAATAATGGTGATATGATCAATCCAACGACACTGAACACAAAGTTTAGTGCAAACGATCTTGATCCTACTTTGATTGCTATTCTTGATAAAATGAAGGTTGGTGAAGTTACAAGGCCAATGCCTATGGATACTGAAGATAAACGCAAGGCTTATCAGATTATAATGCTCAAATCAAAGAGCCAGCCACATGTTGCAACACTGAATACTGATTATGACATCTTTCAGAATATGGGCCTGATGACCAAGAAAAATGAGGCACTTGAGAAGTGGGCCATTGAAAAAGTTAAAACCACTTATATAAAGGTGAATGATAAATACAAGGAATGTGATTTTTATAAAAGATGGTTTAAATAGCCTGACAGCGTTATAATTCTGAATTGGGAAATGGGAAAAGCCGTTCAAGGAGTCAAATCTTTGTGCGGCTTTTTTATTTTGCTGTTATTTATCAAAGGTTAAAAGTATCTTAATTCGTTTTAAATTGAGGCTAAATCGATAAATCATTTCCATTAATTTATGAATTTTTAGTAATTTAGTCGCGTATTAACTTACCCTTATACTAAATCAAACTATGAAGAAAAAAATTATTGCCGGATCTATTCTATTGGCAATCATTATCGCAATAGTATATTTTGCTAACAGAAGTAAAAAAGATACTGGTGAGATTATTGTATCCGTTAAAAAAGGCGATTTCATTGTAAATGTTGCAACTACTGGAGAATTAGTAGCTCAGAAGTCTGTTCCGATTAAAGGTCCTGAGGGATTGCGTGAATTTAGAATTTTCGATATTAAAATAACTGATATTATTCTTGACGGAACTGTTGTAAAAAAAGGTGATTATGTGGCGGCACTGGATAAAACAGATATTACGACCAGAATTAAAGATATTGAACTTGATTTGGAAAAATACGAATCACAGCTTATAAACACCCGACTCGATACTGCTTTAACAATGCGTGGAGCGAGAGAAGACTTAATTAATCTTCATTTCGATGTAGAAGGTAAGCAGATCACTGTGGACCAATCAATTTATGAACCACCTGCGTCACAGCGCCAGGCTAAGATAGAACTTGACAGGGCAAAACGTACTTATGAACAGGCAGTCCGTAACTTTAAACTTAAACTGGCAAAGTCTAATGCCAACATGGGAGATATTCAAAGGACTTACAATATAAGCAAACAACGTTATGATAAGATGACCAAAACTGTGGATGCATTTACAATTACTGCACCTCAGGATGGTATGGTTGTTCAAAAACGCAATTGGGATGGGTCAAAACAAGGTATAGGGACAACAATGAGTGGATGGGATAATGTTGTTGCTGAAATGCCTGAGCTAAAGCAGATGATATCTAAAACTTATGTAAATGAAATAGATGTCAGTAAAGTAAAAGTAGGTCAGAAAGCTGAGATACGCGTTGATGCATTTCCTGACAAACGTTTTGGGGGAATTGTTCAGAGTGTTGCCAATGTTGGAGAAAGAATGCGTAATTCCAATGCAAAAGTATTTGAAGTTATTATCAGGGCTACTTCTGTAGATTCACTACTCAGGCCGGCTATGACCACTCAGAATCTGATTACTACCTGGACAAAAAAGAATGTTCGTTCTATTCCTATAGAGAGTGTTCATTCGATTAATGGTATTTCATATGTTTTCAGAGGAAACAAAACCCGTCAGGAAGTTAAACTTGGACAGAGCAATGATAATGAGATTATTGTTTTAGATGGTTTATTTGATAATGACAAAATTTATCTGAATCCACCCGAAAAAGCTGAAGAGTGGAATCTGGTACGCCTTACAAAAACGCAACAATAAGCTATGGAGTCACAAAGATTTTTGTATAATATCAACAATGCTTTAGACGCCTTTTTGCTTAATCGCGTACGTTCTTTTCTAACTGCATTGGGAATCATTTTTGGAGTTGCTGCTGTAATTTCTATGTTGGCAATTGGAAACGGAGCCCGTCAGGAAATTCTGGATCAGATTAAAATGGTAGGTGTGAACAATATCATCATTATGCCAAGACAGGCTAATCAAACTCAGGACGATGCCAGTGCTGCTGCAAGTAATAACCAGTCAGCAGGAACTAAAGCTGCTGCTACTGAAAAGGATAAGAATGGAGCCACTTTTTCGACCGGTCTGACTTTAAAAGATGCCGAGAGTATTAAGAAAATAATTCCAACTGTTTTGAGGGTAAGCCCTGAAATCACTTATAATGTTGACTTTGTGCAACAGGGTGTAAAGGGAGATGGAAGGGTTACGGGTGTTACGAATGAATACTTTAAAGTATTTAATATTGCCATTTCAAAAGGGGGATTGTTTAACGATAACGAAATTGAAAAGGGAAGCCCTGTTTGTATTATTGGTCCTGCCATTGAATCCAGGTTTTTCAATAAAGGAGGTGCTGTTGGAAGTTTCATCCGATGTGGAGGAGTTTGGTTCCGGATTATTGGAGTAATTAAACAGCAATTAGTTCATTCAACCCAAAAAAATAAACTGGGCATTACGGATACAGAAAAAACTGTATTTGTTCCTATAAAAGCTGTATTGCTTCGTTTTTTGGACAGGTCATTTACAGATATTGGAAGTGTTCGTGGCGGTGGAGGTTACAGAGCCACCGGTAGTCGTGCAGCACAACTGATTTTGAATATTAATTTCAAACCGAGTAACGGTGATGCCAGTAGTGTTGACCAGATAGATAAACTCGTTGTCCAGGTAAAGGAAAGCACGCAATTAGGTCCAACCAATGAGATTCTGACTCAGATGTTGAAACGTCGACATGGTAACAATGAAGATATTGAAATCAAGGTTCCCGAATTGTTGCTCAAACAAGAACAACGAACGAAAGATATTTTCAATATTGTACTTGGTGCAATTGCAGGAATTTCACTCATTGTAGGTGGTATTGGGATCATGAATATCATGCTTGCTTCTGTGATGGAACGTACAAAAGAAATCGGCATTCGAATGGCTATTGGTGCCCGCCGAACAGATATAACCATGCAGTTTATTTCTGAAGCAGTTATTATAAGTGTGATTGGAGGTTTAATAGGGATACTCCTTGGAGTACTTATTGCAAAAACCATTACTCAATTCACAGGAATACAAACTATTATCTCGTTATCGTCTATTTTTATATCCTTCGGGGTTTCAGCATCTATCGGTATCATATTTGGATATATGCCCGCTAAACGGGCTGCCATGCAAGATCCTGTTTCCTCATTACGCTATGAATAATATGCTTTTTACTACTATGAAAATAAAATATTTAGTTCTTGGTCTGATACTGTTTTTTTCTTCGGGAGTTACATTGGCACAACGCCAAACAATGCGTTTAACCCTTGCTGAAGTAATTGATATTGCCCAAAAGCAATCTCCTGATGCTTTACAGGCAAAAAACCGTTTTCTTGGTAGTTATTGGCAATTTCGTACATTCCAGGCAGGATTTATGCCTGCTTTATCACTAAGTGCTACATTGCCAAGATACTCAAGAAGTATTGATCAGGTAACACAAGGTGATGGAACAATTAAATTTATTCCGCGGCAACAGTCTACAGCTTCATTAGGGTTATCTCTTACACAAAATCTTCCTTTAACCGGAGGACAGTTTTTTATGTCTTCAGATTTACAGCGTCTCGACATTATTAATAACCCCTCAACTACAAATTATGCTGCAAATCCTTATACTATTGGATTGAGGCAACCTTTATTCAAATACAATGAATTTAAATGGTCCCGTAAAATTGAACCTTTACGCTATCAGGAAGCTGAACGTAAATTGATTGAGGATCGGGAACAAATTTCGTTGACTGCAATCAGTATGTTCTTTGATTTGTTATCAACTCAGATCAGTATGAAAATGCAAATGACCAACCTTGCTAATAATGATACTTTGTATAAGATTGCTAAAGGGAGGTATAATATTGGAACTATTGCTGAAAATGATTTGTTACAGTTAGAATTACAATTACTGTCGGCACAGAGTCAGGTTGAAAACATGAAACTTGATTTAGAGAATAAAATTTTTAACCTTAAGTCGTTTCTGCGGTTGCAAAACGATATAGCAGTTGAACTTATAACACCAACACAGACTTCAGGAATACGCGTTGAAGCTGATAAAGCAATTGAACAAGCTGAGGAAAATCGCGCAGCTTCACTTGCCTATAAACGACGATTATTAGAGGCTGAGAATAATGTTTTAAAGGCTAAAGCTAATAGTGGGTTTTCTGCTAACTTAGTTGCGCTTTATGGTACTACGCAAAGTGCACCTGATTTCATAGGGGCTTACCGAAGCCCAAAAGACCTGCAACAGCTGACAATAAGTGTACAGGTTCCAATATTGGACTGGGGATTGGGGAGAGGTCGTATTAAAATTGCCGAATCAAATCAGACATTAGAAAAGTCTTCAGTTGAGCAGGAAATGATCGATTTTAAACAGGCAGTATATTTGAAAGTCATGCAGTTTAATATACAGCAAAGTCAGGTCAGGATTGCGGCAAAAAGTGATACTGTGGCAGATAAACGTTACCAGGTTACCAAGCAACGTTATATGATTGGGAAGATCGGTATAACAGATCTGAATATAGCACAAAATGAAAAGGATAATGCCCGTAGAGGTTATTTCGATGCGCTACAAACATTCTGGCGTAACTTTTATGAGATCAGAAAACTCACATTGTTTGATTTTGTGAGAAGCGAAAGAATTATCATTGATCCATTAGAATTGAAAGCGGTAAATTAGCAATAATATATTTCGCTTTAATTCTTAATAATCCTTAAAACTTTTATGCAGTTTCTTTGTTTAAATAAAGTTAATATATTTTAAAATCAAAAACAAGAAAATATGTCTGTATTAGTAGGAAAAAAGGCACCTCATTTTGAAGCTGATGCTGTAGTGAATGGTGGTGAATTTGTAGAGAATTTTTCTCTTAAACAATACATTGGGAAAAAAGAGGTAATTTTCTTTTTTTATCCTTTGGACTTTACATTTGTATGTCCCACTGAAATTATTGCATTTCAGAATAAATTGAAAGAATTTGAAAGTCGCAATGTAGCAGTTGTAGGTTGTTCTGTCGACTCAAAGTTTTCACATTGGGCCTGGTTAAATACGGAACAAAAACAAGGCGGTATTAAAGGTGTTAAATTTCCATTGGTATCCGATTTGTCAAAGACGATATCTGAAAATTATGATGTTCTGGCAGGGGAACTGGATTATGATGAAAATGGTAATGCAGCTTTTTCGGGTGCAGCATTAGCATATCGTGGATTGTTTTTAATTGATAAGAATGGTGTGGTTCGTCATCAGGTAATTAATGATTTGCCTCTTGGACGCAGTATCGATGAAGCTTTAAGAATGGTAGACGCTTTACAGTTCTATGAAGAGAATGGTGAAGTATGTCCTGCTGATTGGCATAAGGGAGAAGATACGATGAAAGAAACCCATGAATCAGTTTCAGAATATCTGGCACAAAGAGCAAATTAGTAAAAAAGATTATTATAAAAAAAGGCCTGATTCGTTATGAATCAGGCCTTTTTTTGTTCGTGACCGGATAAATTATGCAGGATGGATTGCCTCAACAGGACAAACATCAGCACATGAACCACAATCTGTACAAACATCTGAATCAATTTTATAGATGTCGCCTTCTGAAATTGCATCTACAGGACATTCGTCAATGCAAGTCCCACAAGCTGTACAATCATCTGATATTAAATAAGCCATGATTACTGTTTTTTGTTGTTAATAATAGTATTGATATTTTTTTTGCAAATATAACCCAATACATCGTCAAAACTTCAATACAGGGCTTATTTTTTTAGTTTATAAATAAGAAAAACATGCACAATGTATATTGTTTCATGATGTTATGACCTATAGTTGACCTAGATTTAATAGTACATTTGTGTCTAAAATAACCAAAAACAGTGTGTTAAAAAACTTAAATTTACTATTGACTATTCAAGAATTGAAGTACCTTTGTATGGTTAATTTAATTATTTATGATAACAAAAAATATTGTAGATAGAGAAGAAGTGGTAATCAAGTTTGTTGGTGACTCAGGCGATGGCATGCAACTTACGGGCACCCTTTTCTCTGATACTGCAGCTCTTGCCGGTAACGACCTGGCAACTTATCCTGATTATCCTTCAGAAATTCGTGCACCACACAATACTATTGCCGGTGTTTCAGGTTTCCAGGTTCATATTGGGAGTACCAAGATCCACACTTCTGGTGATTTGTGCGATGTGTTGGTGGCTATGAACCCGGCATCACTTAAGGCACATCTTAAATGGGCCAAGACAGGTGCAACGGTGATTGTCGATGCAGATACATTTGAAGAAGATGTCTATACTAAAGCCGGGTATTCAAAGAATCCACTTGGCGATACAACACTTTCAGCATATAATCTGATCAAGGCGCCGATTACATCAATGACCCGTGAGGCATTGGTCGGAGTTGTTCCTGATAATAAAACGGCTGATAAGAGCCGCAACATGTTTGCTTTGGGGATTGTATGCCACCTTTTTAGTTGGAATGGTGAAGTGACTCAATCTATTCTTGCTCAGAAATTCAAGAAAAAACCTCAAGTCATTGCAGCAAATAAAATAGTACTGGAAGCCGGATACAGCTATGCCGATACAATTGAAGCATTACCTACTTTAAGGGTTCAACGTACAGAAGAAATTAAGAAAGGAAGATATCGCAACATTACTGGTAATATTGCAACTGCCTGGGGTTTTATGGCTGCATCTGAACGTTCAGGGCGTCCTATTTTCCTGGGGTCCTATCCTATAACACCTGCTACAGATATATTACAGGAGCTGGTTAAACACAAATCTTTAGGGGTAAAAGTGTTTCAGGCTGAAGATGAAATAGCCGGAATCTGTTCTGCTATAGGAGCAAGTTATACTGGCTCACTTGCATTGACTTCGACATCAGGTCCGGGTCTTTCATTGAAAAGTGAAGCCATCGGACTAGCTGTTATCACTGAACTTCCAATCGTCATTGTTGATGTACAACGTGGAGGTCCTTCAACAGGATTACCAACCAAGAGCGAACAAAGCGATCTCTACCAGGCTCTTTTTGGCCGCAATGGAGAATGTCCGGTTGTAGTAATAGCTGCCGGATCACCGGTAGACTGTTTCTATTCAGCATATGAAGCATCTAAGATTGCTATGGAGCATATGACACCTGTTATTTTACTTACCGACGGTCAACAAGGTAATGGTTCAGAATTGTTCCGTATACCCAGAGTTGCTGATTTACCTAAAATAAATCCTCCTATAGCTGAAGCTAACGATCCTGACTACAAACCATATAAGCGTGATGCATTAACGCTTGCACGTGAATGGGCCTTACCTGGAACCGATGGTCTCCGTCACCGTGTTGGTGGACTTGAGAAAGAAAATATCACCGGAAATGTTTCAACAGATCCTGCAAATCATCAACTGATGACTAATCTTCGACAGGCTAAAGTTGACCGGGTAGCAGATTTTATCCCCGAACTCGAAATCACAGGCGATCCTGATGCTGATCTTTTGGTCGTAAGTTGGGGAGGTACACATGGTACTGTTCTTACTGCTGTTTCAGACATGGTAAGCCAGGGAAAGAAAGTAGCTCATGCACACTTTAAATACATTATGCCATTGCCCAGAAACACACGGCAAGTATTGAGTCGCTTCAAGAAAATTATTGTTTGCGAACTCAACATGGGTCAGTTCGTCAATTATCTGCGCATGACGCATCCTGAGTTCCAATATAAGCAATACAATAAGGTTCAGGGTTTGCCCTTTATGGTAACAGAACTTACTGAAAAATTTAATCAATTGCTGGAGGAGAAATAAAATGATCAAAAACACAATAGAACGTACTTCAGTTGAGCTTACCAAAGAGGACTTTGTAAGCGACCAGATGGTAAAATGGTGCCCCGGTTGTGGTTCACATTCCATCCTGAGCTCAATTGAAAAAGTTTTCCCAAAAATCGGATATCGTAAAGAGAACTTCATGGTCGTTTCAGGCATTGGATGTTCTTCACGCTTTCCTTATTATGTCAATACTTATGGCATCCATGGTATCCATGGCCGAGCTGCTGCAATCGCGTCGGGTGTTAAAATTGCAAATCCCAGACTAAGTGTTTGGGTTGCAACCGGAGACGGAGACTCTATGGCAATAGGCGGAAACCATTTTATTCATATTATCCGTCGCAATATCGACGTCAACATTCTACTTTTCAATAACCAGATTTATGGTTTGACTAAAGGACAATACTCGCCTACCACACCAATGGGTTCTATTACCAAGTCATCACCACAGGGCACTATCGAACATCCTTTTAATCCCGGAGAACTTGTTCTCGGGGCACAGGGAACATTTTTTGCCCGGGCTACCGATATTAATCCAAAACTGATGGTGGATGTTATGTTTGAAGCAGCTAAGCACGATGGAACCTCAATCATTGAGATTCTTGAAAATTGTGTGATCTTTGCTGATAAAACACATGCTGCGGTTACGGCTAAAGATATTCGTGATGATTTTCAGGTTATCCTGAAACATGGTGAACCTCTTATATTTGGTGCCAACAGAGATAAAGGTATTCGTCTGAATGGAACACTTCTTGAGGTAGTTACTATTGGCAAGGATGGAATTACTGAAAAGGACCTGCTTGTTCATGACCAATACAGTCACGATCCGGGAATTCATCTGATGCTTGCAAAGATGGCTCCACCTCATTTTCCAATGGCATTTGGTGTAATCCGTTCTGCAATGTATCCAACATATGATGACATGGTTGAAGATCAGATCTCGCAGGCAAAAAACAATTCGAAGATCAGAAACGTTGACGATCTTTTGAATAGTGGAGAGACCTGGGAAATAAAATAAACATATCGAATAGAACGGCGCCATAAAAGGGCGCCGTTTTGGTTATCTTTGTATTATGCTTGAGCGTTTTCTTCACTTCATCAGCAGGCATAAGCTGATAGATTCCAATGACAGAATATTACTTGCCGTAAGTGGTGGAATTGATTCTGTTGTAATGTGCGAATTGTTCCATCAAAGTGGGATCCGATTCGATATTGCACATTGTAACTTTTCTTTACGTGGAGAGGAGTCAGATGGTGATGAACGCTTTGTTAGGAACCTGGCAGAAAGATTGAAAGTAAGTATTCATGTTAAAAAATTCGATACGCAGGTTTATGCTGATGAGAATGGCATATCCATTCAAATGGCTGCCCGTGATTTAAGATATCTTTGGTTTAAACAGCTTGCTTTGGACCAGGGATATGAAAAAATTGCAATTGGTCATAATCTGGACGATCAGGCTGAAACATTCTTTATCAATCTTTTACGGGGAACGGGTATTGCAGGTTTACGTGCAATGAAGCCTTATCATGAGGGGCTTATCCGACCTTTGTTGATCTTTTCAAGAGCAGAGATTATAAACTTTGCCACAGAGAATGAATGTTCTTTCTGTGAAGATTCCAGTAACGCTTCAGACAAATATTTACGAAACCGGATCCGTCATCATCTGTTGCCATTGTTAAAAGAGCTGCAACCAGAACTCTATCCGGTTTTTTCTGAAAATCTCGAGCGGTTAGCTGACACTGAAAAGGTATATTTAAATGAGATTGAACGCCAACGACAACTCCATGTCCAACTATCCGGAAAGCGTCATTTGATTAATATAGAAAGACTGAATGCCCTTAACCCATTACAGACCTACCTGTTTGAATTTTTTAAACCATTTGGATTCAATGAATCGACAGTCTCTCAGCTGATTTCAGTGCTAAACGATATACCGGGAAAGGTTTTTCTTTCCTCTTCCCACCGTTTGATAAAGGATAGGGAGTCATTGATTATTGAACCTTTGGAAGATAGCAGACATGAAGAGGTAGAGGTCTTTATAGATGAGGATACCGTTAAAATAAATGTACCGTTAAATATTGAATTCACAAAACTGGGCCGACACCAGTTTACAGCCTTTAATCCATCACCATTGATTGCCTGGATTGATAAAAACAAACTGAAATTTCCGTTGACTCTAAGAAGAATGCAGACCGGTGATAAGTTTCGTCCCTTGGGGATGAAGGGATTCAGAAAGCTTAGCGATTTTCTCACAGATCTGAAGCTCCCCTTGCCTGATAAACAAAATACCTGGGTTCTCACCTCAGATGATGATATCGTATGGGTAGTTGGCCATCGTGTTGATGACCGGTATAAAATAACTTCTGCAACGCAGGAGATCTTCAAAATAGTCACCTGGTAAAAATTATACCCTTTTTCTTTGCCGAATCAATTCCAAAACTCCATTGATAAATGTCAAAGGATGCATCGGATTCCCGGGGACGTACAAATCTATTTTATTGTTTTCAAGAAACTTCCTGTTCAAAGCAGGACTGCCTGCGAAGATTCCTCCGCTGATAGCATCAACCCCTGCCAGAATAATGATCTTCGGATCGGGTGTAGCATCATAACAGATCTGCAAGGGCTCGGCCATATTTTCTGAGATCGGACCGGTGATCACAATACCGTCGGCATGACGAGGAGAGGCCACAAACTCTATCCCGAAGCGGCCCATATCAAAATTCACATTGCTACAGGCGTTTAATTCCTGTTCACAACTGTTATCGCCTCCAGCAGAAACCTGTCTGAGTTTCAGTGAGCCGTTAAACATCTCCTGAATCTCTCTTCTGATCAAGACTGGATCAAGTTCAACCGGAACATCCTGACCCTGATGAATAATCAATGCATTTCTGTCGTTGGTTGCAATCTTATAATCTGTTGTGAACCTGATTTTTTCAGGGAAAGCGAATGCACATTCACCACAAAAAGTACACTTCCCAAGATCGATGGAAATAGGTGAACCTTGAATGGCTCCAGTAGGGCATATGTTTATAAGTTTTTCCTCATCTACTTTTTCAGCAGATATAACAGGACGGCCTCTGAAAATGCCGGGCACTTTCGCTTTCGTAACGTCTGGAATATATTGTTTCCCTTGATGGTAAAGGATTTTCAAATTATTTAACATAATGCAATCGTTAAGAATTATAAATCGTGTCCAGAGTATGAAAAATCAAAGCTTTTATTGGATATTGGGAAATCTGAAATTTCATTGTTCCTTACAGCAATAGCCAGTGCCAACCAGTTATGAAATGAAGGATCTTTAATCTTGTAATGCCTTAATTCACCCTTCTCATCAGTAATGGCGCAATGACAGATTTCACCTCTCCAACCTTCGACCAGTGAAATAGCAAAAGTATTGGCTCCGGGAGATCCCAGTTCAGGACGGTTTGTATTTATTTCGGGTAGATCTTTCATCATGTTTCGGATATACCCGATGGATTGACCGATTTCCTGACGGCGCATCTGAGCCCTTGAATAAACATCTCCATGATGCTTAACAATAGGTTGATGCTTTATCTCAGGATAAAAATCATGAGGGTGTGATAAACGAATATCTCTGTTCACTCCGTTCATACGTGCTGAAAGGCCCACAGTTCCAATTTTTCTGATGTCGGCTTCACTCACAACCCCTGTTTTCTCAAATCTTGATAATGCACTTGGCATTCGGAACAGCTCAGTACACATCTCATTAAAATCGGGTTCATAAGCATCCAAAACATCTGTTAATGTTGATGCCAGCTTTTCTGTGAAGGGAAAGTTTGATTTCCCGGCCCTGATCAGACTTTTTGAAACCCTGTTTCCACACCATTGTTGGAAATAGTTAACAATCGGAGTTCTCAACCTTCCAAAAACGGAACTACCCAGTTGGTAGGCGATATCGGTACACATTCCACTCAGGTCACCGGTATGTCTGGCAATCCTTTCCAATTCCAGTGCCAGTGTACGTGCAAATTGTAAATCACATTCGGGTTTGAATTCGCAAAGGCTCTCCCATAAATTAACAAAAGCCGTTGTATGACCTACTACAGTATCTCCTGTAATAGATTCAGCTAGAGTTATCCGCTGCAAGAGATTTCTCTTCTCCAGAAATAGTTTTTCAATACCCCGGTGTTGATATCCCAGTTGAATTTCCAGATGCAGTATTTGTTCTCCATTACAGATAAAACGAAAATGTCCAGGTTCAATGATTCCTGCATGAATTGGTCCTACACCAACCTCGTGCAATTCTTCGCTTGCTATGCTATAAAAAGGATAATTGGCTATTGTCTTGGATTTATCAATCCTGTTGGATGCATATCTTACAGGTTTTAGCCATGGATGATCATGATAAGTGATGTCAAAATTTTCATGTATTTCGCGTTCAAATCTTTCAAATGCCAGATTGTGAGCAGTGAATGAAGGATATTGTACTCCCGGAACGACTACACTGGAAGAAACATTTATCATGTGTGTATCATCATCTGCGATACAGCAAATCAGTCTGATTTTCCCATTGTCTGGAAACCCATAGTAATTCACGCAATGATTTTGAATTTCATTTATCAGATCTAATGCATTCAATTCCAAAAACTTCTCATATTCCAGTTCAGGAATAGAAGTGAGTGGAATACACCCGTTGTTTTTTATGCTGATATAGTCCATGTCAGTGAGGTAAATTTTTGATTGCTTCCTGAATAAGGTTAACAAATTGTATAGGAGGATTAAGTCCCAGATAAATAGATAAACCAATTAATCCAAACTGTGATAAAGAGTGCAGTGGGTTAATCTTTGGAACATGTGTGTCATCAAAATCTTCGACAGGAGTAAAGAGAAGTTTGAAAATGTTCTTTCCGAAAGCCCAGATGATCATTGTCAATAATATCATGATCAGAACCAGCACAACAATCTGATGCGCTTTAAACATTGCACTGAAAATCATAAACTCACTGACAAATAAACCTGAAGGAGGCATTGCGGTTGCACAGATGAATCCTATCAGGACAACCATTGCACCTGTTAGATTGTATTTAAAATAGTTACCTTCATCATAAATACTTTTACTCTGAAAAACCTTGTACACCTGTGAAAACTGAAAGAAAAGACTCGACTTCACAAAAGCATGCAGGATAATGTGCAGGATGGCAGCATAATAACCAATACCACCTGCAGCAAGCCCAAGCATTACAAGTCCCATGTGTTCAATTCCGGAATATGCCAGCATACGTTTAATGTTCTTTACCTTCACCATATAAACGGTAGCAACAAAGACGGTCAGGAAGGCGGCAATCATGATCACACTATTTGTCCATGCAAAAATTGTAGTGTGAGAAATCACAACATAGATTCTGAAGATACCCACGAAACCCATGTTCATCAAAACAGTTGCAAACAGTGCTCCTGCAGGTGCAGGGGCTTTGTCTTTTGCATCAATTCCGGCAGTATACATCGGGACCAATCCAAGCTTTGCAGTGAATCCGGTGAAGATGAACAGAAATGCCAATCTCAGCCAAAACACATTAAGTACAGATGCTTTAACCAGGAGATTGTCGAAAGTAAGATCAGTAGATCCTGCTTGACGCATAGCCATACTTAAAAAGAGAATGCCAATAAAAATGAGTGTTACGCTAATTGCACAAATGAAAACATACTTCCAGGTTCCTTCGAGTGATCGTTCATTCCTGTGATGGTATATCAATGCCGAAGCGCTCAGGGTTGTTATTTCAACAAAGATCCAGGTCACGGCAATGTGGTTCGAAAGATAAGCTGCACCCATAGCCGTAATCAGCATTACCATCGCGGAAAAATAAATCCCTCTTGATCTTGGCTTTTCCTGATGATCTTTGATATAAAGATGACTGTGGAAAAGTGCAGCAGCTCCAACAATCGTAAGCGTCATCAAAAGAAGTATTCCAAGGGCATCAGGCTTAAAATACTGTAGCTCTATAACATTTAAATGATTGTACTCATATAAAGTAAAAAAACATTGTACAAGCAGATATACGATTAGCAGGATATTGTTGAGCCTTGTGCTCCTGTTAAAAAACAATATTCCACTGATAATAAATGCTATAATTAAATATATTCCTATCATAGTTTCTTAGGTAATAGATTAATCTTTTAAATTTCTTAGCTGATCAACATCGACATCTTTCAACACGTCACCAATCTTGTTAACAAAGACTCCAAGAATCAGGACGCTGGCAAAAATATCAAGCATGATACCAAGGTTAACCAACAAAGGCATTTCATTCCCAACAGCCAACGATAATATGAATACACCATTTTCAATGACCATATACCCCATGACATGTGTGATGATTTTTTTTCGTGTTCCTATAATAAAGAGCCCGGTAAACAATGTAGAAAGAGCAACGATAAATGAAATCTTTTCAAGATGTGTATCTGTAATAGAATTTGATAAAAGGATGGTTATAACAATGATTGTTGTAACAATAATCAATGAGACAAAGTTAGGTATGAATGGCTCCATCTCTCTGGTCATGTTGTTTCGTTTGATGATGTATTTAATAAAAAGCGGAACCAATATGGCCTTAACGATAATGGTCTCCAACAGGATCAGTACAAGATTCACAGTATTGATTTCGCTCAACTCAATTAAAGCAACTCCAAAAAGTATCACTCCCTGGAATGCAAGGATTTTAATATACGTGAGGAGCCGATTTGCAATACTAAGGTAAAGCAGCGAAATCAACAGGACGATAAGTAATACGTTGATCATTTTATATAATAATAAGTAGTTTCAAAATTAAATGAATCGTTTGAGTACAAGCAACACTCCGAAAAAGATCAGCAACGTTACAGATGATAAAGTAAATATGAATTGTGGATTATGGCTCATCCTGAAACGGGCCATGAAAGATTCAAGCACACCAACCACTACCGCAAAAAGAAACTGGATCCCCAAAAACAGAGGTATTGAGAAATACAAAGGGATGGCACCAATAAAAAAGTTAGCGATTAACGCACCATACATAGCAAATTTCAGATAAGAAGCTGACAAAATCAGACCCAGATCAAATCCGCTATTATCCAGAATCATCACTTCATGCACCATTGTCAATTCAAGATGCGTTTTGGGATCATCAATAGGCATCCGGCTGTTCTCAATCATGGCGATCATCACAAACACATAAGTTGCCAGTGCTCCCAGCGTAAATGTGATATAGGTACCGAATTCCAGAGAAGAGAAAATCTCCACAAATGAAGTATGTCCGGTAAGCAGTGCGAATGAACCCATCAGAATGAAAAATGCCGGTTCAGCAAACATAGAGTACAAAGCTTCGCGACTGGCACCCATGCCTTCAAAACTACTGCCTGTGTCGAGAGCTGAAATGATACTGAAAAATTTACCAAGCGCAAGTACATATGCGAAGAAGACAAAGTCACCGTTAAAGGAGATGATCCCTTTTGTGTTCCCAAAAGGAACTACAAGTATCGCCATCACCACAGAAGCAAAGTAGATGCTGGGAGCGATCTGGAAAATGATTGTTGTAGTTTCACTGAACACAGCACCCTTCCTGAACAACCTTATTACATCTTTTATCGGCTGGAAAATCCCCGGACCTTTCCTTCCGGATGAGATGCTTTTTGTCCTGATGATGATGCCTGTAAAAAACAAGCTCGCAAATATGATTAACAGTAGGCTTAACATGCTACAAATGATTTAAAAATTGAATCAACGAAATAATTTTGTCATAAATCAGCGGAGTGATCAGAATCAATCCAATGAATGCGACTCCATATAAAATATAGATTTGAAGTACTCCATTTTGCAGGAATGAGAATCGATTGATAAAATGACGGATGAATTTAAGCGGAATGTCTATCAACCAGGCTTCGACTTTATCATAAGGATGCGTTTCGTATTGTCCATGATCAGGGAAAATACCATGAATCTCTTTTTTCTTGACATCCACAATTAACAATGGCTGTGCAAGTTTTCGGTAGGTTCTCACGAATGAACTGGCGGTATATTGTATTTTGCTTGAAGAAGTTGCATAACCGCATCCCCAGGTAGTATGGACTGAAACAGTTTTTGACTTTGAGGTTCTCCATCGAATGAAATAGATCATTCCGGCTAAACCAATCAGTGCAAAAGCACCAAGACTGATCATATTTAACGCTTCAAGCGAAAACAATGATTTTGATTGTTCGAAATCACCTATTTTACCTGCAAACAGACTTACAGGCAGAGACAACGCTCTTACAAAAAAAGAGGGGAACAAACCAATCAGTATAATAAATAAGAGGCCCACATACATTGGGATCAACCTTCCGGTGCTCACTTCAATTACAGGTTCTTTAATAACCGATCTGGTAGTTCCCAGAAAGACAGTTCCAAAGGCCTTTGTGAAACACAATAAAGCAAGTCCCCCGATGAGTGACAGTCCAAAAATGGTAAAGATGAGGATCCACAATTGCATCAAATGAGCATCTTGTAATCCGGAAAGCATGCCGTTGTAAATGAGGAATTCAGAAACAAATCCATTAAAAGGAGGGAGCCCACAAATGGCAAGAGCGGCCAGTAAAAACAGAATTGAGGTATGAGGCATTCGTTTTCCAATTCCACCCAAATGTTCAATATTCACGGTGTGTGTAGCCTGATAAACATTCCCGGCTGTATAAAACAACAGAGATTTGAATAAAGAGTGATTTAAAGTATGCAACAGTGCTCCTGCAAAACCCAACATGGCTAACATTTGGTTTCCTGAACCCAGACCAATACAACCCAATCCAATGCCAATCCCAATGATACCAATATTTTCAATGCTGTGATAAGCCAACAGTTTCTTTAAATTATGTTGCAGGATTGCCAACATCACACCATAGATTCCTGAAATAACAGAAAAGAACAGAATAATGTATCCCACTGTGATATAATCACTCTTGATCAGCAGCAACATACGCAAAATGCCATAGATGCCAATCTTAATGATAACCCCCGACATGACACCGGACACATGAGCCGGTGCGGCAGGATGTGCATAGGGCAACCATGTATGGAAAGGTACAAAGCCAGCCTTGATGGCAAAACCTGTAAAGAAACAAAGAAATAAGCCCAGATTAGCGAGTAATGGGTTCTGAAGAGAATAAGCCGTAATTGCTACAAAATCAAAAGAGTTCATTTTAATGGCAACCCCGATAAAAGGCAACATCAGGAAAAGAATTGATATGTGTGACTGGACAAAAAAGTTAATCCCTGCTTTCAGTGTCCCCTTATTATAATGTTCAAAAATGACAAGAATGAATGAAGACAATGCCATTATTTCCCAGATAATCAGGAAGGCTAGACTGTTTTGAATGGATGTGATAATTATCAAAGAAGTATGAACCAGAATATAGGCAATCCAGTGAAGAGAGAGATTGGCTTTTTGTGCTGCATATGCTTTCATATAATGAAAGCCGTAAATGGCGCCTGTTATAAAAGTAAAACTGATGATAAGTATAAACCATCCTGATAACGCATCTATTCTGATAGGAATTGGGCCCGTCACATAAGAACCAGGGAATTCGAGCAAAGTATTCGTCCCAGTCAATGATTTAATTGCAACATAGCCAGATAGTAGTGCGTTAATACCAACCACAATAATTGCAAGCAATCCCTTCCACTTGGTATCCAAAAAAGGAATGATAACAATGGCAATAATTGCCGTCAGGAGAAATACAACTGCAAGTAACATTATATAAAGTTAAATAGTGTACTCAAAAACACCAGAAGGATAAAAAACACCCCATATAAAACATAGGCCTGCGTTTTACCATTCTGTACAAATTGAAAATAATTCATCGAATATACGAGTTTTTTAACCAACCCGTTGATAATCCTGGTTTCGAAAAAATCTACATAGTGCGAAGAATGCTTTGTGGTCTGGGGGAACGTTTCACTCACCGGCCGCTCTTGGTATTTTTTATCTTCGATAATTACAAAGTTGAAAAGCTTTCCCAGGGTTTTCGAAAACGACTTTCCGGTATACTGCATCCTTGTATTTGGAGCAACATAAGCGCATCCCCAGGTGGGATTGAAAACTTTTTCTCTCTTGCTGGTTATCCGAACTCTGACCAGATAAACCAATAGCATCACCCCGATAAATAAGAATGAATAACGTCCTATAACGGATATGACATCAATTGCAGGATTGACAGTTGAAACAGTAAGCACTGAAATTGCAGGTAGATACAAAGCAATGGTTTTCAATACTACTGAAAAATAAAACTGCGGGAAGAGGCCTATCGAAAGCATGACCGCCAGGATCATATATTGAGGGAAAAGCATCACGCGGGCAACCTCATGAGGTTCATCGTGTAAAGGGGTGCGGGCTGAACCCAGAAATATAGTTCCAAAGGTCTTACTGAATGCCAGCATCGAAATGCCTCCAATAATTGCAAGACTGGCCAGCGAAAACATCATCAGAGTGCCATTTGCAACATCCAATGTCTTTATCCCTTCCAGATAACCGATGTAAAGTAAGAATTCAGAAACAAAACCATTAAAAGGTGGCAATCCTCCAATGGCCAATGCGCCCAGTAAATAGAGGAATCCTGTTTTAGGCATTTTCCTTAACAGCCCACCCAACTTTTCCATGTCACGGGTATGTGTTTGTTGATAAATCGAACCTGCCGAGAAAAACAAAAGTGATTTAAACAGTGAATGGTTGAGTGTATGCAAAAGTGCGCCTCCAAATCCGAAAACAACGATGAGATTATTTCCCGATCCCATACCAATCAGCCCGATTCCGATACCTGTACCGATAATACCTATATTTTCGATGGTACAATAAGCCAACATCTTTTTGAAGTCGCGGTGTACTGCAGCATTCAATATTCCATAAAGTCCGGTCAACACAGAAAGGGTTAAAACAATTTCTCCCAAAAGAATAAAATCGTGTTTTAAAAACAATACAATTCTGAAAATACCATAGATTCCCATTTTAACAATGACACCAGACATGACACCCGAGACATGCGAAGGCGCCGATGGGTGTGCATGTGGAAGCCATGAATGAAAAGGAATAAACCCTGCTTTAATTCCAAACCCAACAAAAAACAGGAGGAACAACCAGCTGTTGGGATTCGAACCAAAAAAAGTACCGATTGCTTTAAAGTCGTAAGAGCCGGTTTTGCTGTACACCCAGATAAATGCAGCCGTCAGTATAGCCACACTGATGTGCATCTGAATCAGATAGTTGATGCCGGCTTTCAGTGTCTTTTTGTTTTGGTGCTCAAAGATGACCAGCAGGAAGGATGAGATTGACATGATTTCCCATGCAATCAAAAAGGCAAAACTCTGTTGAATCATGCAGACCCATAGCATGGATGAATGGAACAAAAAGAAGAGCATCCAGTGCATTGAAAGATTGTAATGATCTTCCCGGTAGGTTTTCATATAGCCGATGCCATACAAAGCACCTGTTATTCCTGTAAAGTTGATGATCAGGATAAACCAGGCCGAAAGGGCGTCAATCCTGACCGCGATATCTCCAAAGAAAGAAAAATCAGGAATAATTAACTCGATGGGTTGATTGAAAAGGACATGAAATGCAGGAATGGATGTTAAGATGGCATTGACAAAAACAAGCAAAGCATTCGCACCCGCTTTTTTCTCTGACGGCGAAAAACCAATTAACAATAATCCAATTACCGTGACCGCAACGGACGAAACTAAAAACAAGGCATCTGTCATATAGACTACTAACTGATTAAATAATTGTTATTTAATAAGCAGAATATGTTTATTAAAAAGCAATTGGTCTGCTTCTTTTTGATTTTTTAACCTGCTGCAAAATTAAGGCTTTTAAATCGATTTTTTTTGATTTTAATTTAAGCCCTGTATAATGTGCTAGTATTAAATTACTAACATACTCAGAATGTTCAAATTTTTTAATTACTTTTGGGGATATCCTGTTCGGGTTTAACTTATATTTAAATGAGTGTAAGCATTCTTCTCATCAGTATAACTGCAATATTTGTTCTGTTTGTCAGCTTTTCCAAAGAAGCATGGTCAGGAACTATTGCGCTTTTTGCTGTCTTGATAAATGCAGGATTTAGTTCATATATAGCTTTTAATGCTGTCTTAGGTCAATCTTATCAGGAAATAATAGATGGTGGTTTTATTTTTGGCGATATTCCCATTCGGGTAGATGCGCTTTCAGGTTGGTTTATTTTAATGATGAATTTTACCGTGCTTACCGGAATCTTATATGGTAGGCGTTACATGAAGCATTACGAGAATAAATCGGGAGGAATCCCCATGCATTTTGTGGGTTATATTATTAATCATGTCAGCATGATTGGTGTGTTTTGTGTGCAGAACAGTCTTGCCTTTCTTTATGTTTGGGAATTAATGGCATTATCGTCCTTCGTTTTGGTCATATTTGAATATAAAAACCCGAAAACACTAAAAGCCGGGATAAATTATTTAATACAATCACATATCTGCATTCTTTTCCTTACCGTGGGGCTTATTTGGGTGAGTTCGCACACTAATTCTTATGATTTCAAAGCCATCAGTCAATATACTGCTTCTGTTAGACCGGCCATCAGTTCTCTTTTATTTCTGATTCTTTTTATTGGCTTTGCCATAAAAGCAGGGTTTGTGCCTTTCCATACCTGGCTTCCTTACGCCCATCCGGTAGCTCCATCCCATATTTCGGGGGTAATGTCGGGTGTAATGATCAAACAAGGTGTTTTCGGCATTTTGAGGATGCTCCTGTTGGTAAACCAAAACTATTTAAGTATAGGTTATTTCATTCTTATTTTTTCGTTAATATCTGGAATTTATGGTGTGATGTTGGCTATTGTTCAACACGATTTAAAGAAATTACTTGCCTATCACAGCATCGAAAATATTGGCATCATCGGAATGGGAATTGGGCTTGGGACAATCGGTATGGGCATTCAAAATCCATACCTTGCTTTTGCAGGATTTGCCGGAGCTTTATTGCATACCCTAAACCACTCGTTGTTCAAATCATTGTTGTTCTATGGAGCCGGAACTATTTATCAGGCCATTCATACCTTAAACATTGACAGTATGGGAGGGTTGATAAAAAAAATGCCCCAAACTGCCATTCTTTTTCTTATTGCAGCCATGGCTATTTCAGGTCTTCCTCCTTTTAATGGGTTTGTTTCTGAATTTCTTATTTACCAGGGATTTTTCGCAGGTATCCATTTAGGATCTATCACACTAACAACCATTTTAATTTTATCTATTATAGCATTGGTGCTTATAGGTGGTATGGCTCTATTATGTTTTACCAAAGCTTTTGGCATTATTTTTCTTGGCCAGGAACGAAGCCAATTCGATCACGAGGTGCGTGAAGCCGAACCATCAAAGTTGTTACCGGGATATATGGTTGTGCTGCTCATTTTAATTATTGGCCTGTTTCCGCAACTGTTCATCCAACTTTTAATAAATCCTATCCGCCTTTTTACAGGTAGTTTAGATGTGGGTCTTCCAATGTTATTGATGACTGATAGTCTTCAGTCAATTAGCCTTGTGGCATGGACGTTTATTCTTATAATAGCAAGTATCGCGGCCATAAAAAAAATTGCCGGACGAAACCACAAAAAGATTACTTCATATACCTGGGTATGTGGCTATGCAGCGCCAAATAGCAGGATGCAATACACGGCTGGTTCTTATGTCCGTACTTACAGAAAACTGATAGGCCCTCTGCTGCAGATGAATAAAAAAGAAGAAGATATTGAAGGAGTTTTTTCAAGTCCTATTAATTCTGAAACTCATCCTTATGATAAAATAGAGGTAATTTTCATTGATCTTCCTTTGAAATTTCTGAATAAAATTTTGGCACGTGTAAGGATTATTCAAACCGGAAATGTGCGTCACTATATATTATATGGAGTACTCTTCATTTTTATTATTGTGATCTTTTCAGTTTTGAATGATGCCTGGGTCTATTTGGTTAACCTATTAAAACAAATATAATGCGCGGATTGGCCCTTATTTTAATTATTATAACCAGTTTTTTTTTCACCGGAATTGTATTTCGGACAAAAAGCATTTTATCCGGACGAAAAGGGCGTGGCATTTTTCAACCCATGAAAGATATTTGGCGGTTGTTTCAAAAGGGAAGTGTGTATAGCCAAACCTGCAGTTTTATTTTTAAAATTGCTCCTAACATCTATTTTGCCTCAGTAGTTATTGCTATAATGTTGATGCCATTTGGCGATCAGAAAGGCATCTTTTCGTTTAATTGCGATTTTGTATTTTTTGCATATATACTGGCGGTTGGCAAATTTTTCAACATTATCGGGGCTTTAGATACCGGAAGCAGTTTTGAAGGAATGGGGGCCAGTCGTGAAGCGTTATACTCTTTACTTGCTGAGCCGGCTTTTTTCATACTGATGGGTTCATTTGCATTGCTTACCGGCTTTACTTCATTCTCAGATATATTTAGCAGTATTCATTTTGGTTCCTCTATTTCTTATGCCATTGGGGGATTGGCTTCGTTCGTATTGGTTATAATTGCCATGATTGAAAATAGCCGGATGCCCGTGGATGATCCTGAAACCCATCTTGAACTAACTATGGTACATGAAGTTATGATACTTGACAATAGTGGTTTCGATCTTGGGTTAATATTTTATGCGACCCACCTGAAATTTGCTATGTACGGTGCTATTATTGTAAACCTATTGCTAACACCCGGTAAAGAATGGTATTATTCCATACCCATTTTTATTGCTGTACAAGTACTTTTTGCGATAGTCGTTGGAACTATAGAATCGTTTATGGCCCGATTTAGGATGAGCCATAACCCACAATTTATTTTTGCACTTACTTCTATTTCGCTATTGATATTTATTACTGTACTTCTGGTGACAGGAAAATTTTTATAAAATGATAACGATATGATCAATATTTTGCTTGTAATATTTACTATCAGTCTTCTTTACATGGGCATAGCAAATCGACTAACTACCTACATCAACATTCTTGCAGTGCAGGGGATTCTCCTTTTCGGAGTGTCACTTATTGAATTGATTCAAATCAATATTATCAACCTGATTTTTATTCTATTCGAGACCATCGTTTTCAAAACAATCGTCATTCCAATCTTTCTGAAAAATGTGATCAAAAAGAATAATATTATGCGAGAGACTGAACCTTTCCTGACCTACTTTATGTCTATCGTAATTATAACCAGCATCATTTTTGGATCGTTCATTTTGTCGAATGTAATTGATGTTGTGCATTTTCGAAAAATGTTTTTTATAGTAGCCCTATCAGCTTTGTTCACCGGACTTTTTATAATTGTCTCACGAAAAAAAGTGGTTACGCATATCATGGGCTATATGGTCATTGAAAATGGAGTGTTTATATTGTCACTTTCAGCTGGAAATAAGATGCCTATGCTCGTGAATACAGGAATTACCCTCGATATTTTTGTTAGCATTCTGTTGCTTGGGGTTTTTGTAAACCGGATAGGAAACACCTTTGAGGAGATGAATGTTGATAATTTAACGAACTTAAAAGATTAAAGCAAATGCTTGTTTATTATCTTATTATAGCTTTTTTAATTGGAGTGGTTTCAGCATTCAATCGTAATCGCACGGCTCGCATTTTGCTACTTGCTTTGTTTATGGCAGTTCAAACAGCCATGACGATATACGCTTATTTGCATTTGAATATGGAAGATTTTGGCTATTTTAAATACGATGCAATTGGGGTTATTTTTATGTGCGTGCTGACCTTGCTTAGTTACACGACTATATATCACAGTTATATTTATCTTCGGCACAGGCAGGACGGCAGCCGCTCACAAAGCTTGTATTTTGGAGCACTGATCATGTTGATTATTGCTATGACCTGCGTTTATGTGGCTTCTCATATTGGATTGATGTGGGTTTTTATTGAGTTGACAACCCTGAGCGTGGCAGTATTGATTTATCACGAACGTACACCTCTTGCGCTGGAAGCCACCTGGAAATATGTATTTGTTTGTTCCATTGGGATTACGATTACATTTATCGGTATCATCTTACTAAGCTTTGGTGTAGGGGAAACGGAGACTATAAATTTTTCTTTCACACCTTTACAGGTTCAGCTATTGAATGTTAATCCTTCATGGTTGAAACTTTCTTTTCTTTTTATTATTATTGGGTTTTGTACAAAAATGGGACTTTTCCCAATGCACACTGCAGCCATTGATGCCCATACTGTGGCCCCTCCACCGATCAGTGCTTTTATTTCAACTACTTTAATGAATGTCGGTTTCATCGCGATCTTTCGCACCTTCACAATTTTTGCCCATACTTCTATTCATCCCTGGATGAGCCAGGTGTTATTATGGTGCGGATTAATTTCAATTATTGTTTCTGCGGCTTACCTCTTAAAAGTAAAACACATGAAAAGAATGAGCGCTTATTCCAGCATCGAGCACATGGGGCTGGCAGCTATCGGGCTTGCTTCCGGCGGGATAGGGTATTTTGCAGCCATCTTACACATGGTGCTCCACTCTTTTGTTAAAGCTAGCGTATTCTACCAAATAGATCAGTGTCATCGCAACTTTGGCACATATATAATCAGTGAGACCGGAAACTATTTTAACCGGAACCGACCCGGCGCCATGGTATTTCTTTTGGTGCTGATAGGAATAATAGCAATGCCGCCATCCGGATTATTTGTTACTGAATTTTGGATATTCAAAGCCTTGTTTACATCTTCTCACTTTTTTATTTTATTTTTCGCCCTTTTATTCCTTTCCGTTACTATATTCGCCTTGGCTAAAAACTTTTTATACATATTGTTTAACCAAACAAAAGATTTACTTCCGGCAAAAGAAAAAATAGTTACTTCAGAAACCTATTCACAATATTTTCTATTGGCGTTAATATTTTATTTTGGAATTAATCCTCCTGTCCAAATGATTAATCTCATTCAGGAAGCCGTGAAAAATTTACCGTAACGACAATGGAATCTATAAGCATAATAAACAGTACAAATTAATAAACATATTTATATTATACAGATGATAATCAAATGTATAATGTGTTTTAAGGATCGACAAATAATTCACCCTAATTTTCGCTTTAAACCATTTTTTGTTGTAATTTTGAAAAAGGAGATGAAAATGGAATTCGACCCTGAATTAAAAATTTTCCGAACATTTTTCGTTAACTCCTTGAATATTCTTTGAATATTCCCACAATACTCCCGGATAATTCTCTTCTTAACCGTATCATTGCCGTATTTAGACCGAATTTGAACCGTATTTATGCCGTATGAGCTGATACGGCATAAATACGGGAATGATTCGGGAAGTAAACTGGAATTTTTTGGGATAGAAGAGAATTATCCGGGGATATTCAAAGAATGGTTAAAGAATTATCCTGCCATTATCGAATTAACATCCGGGAAAAATTTCGAAGATTTTACCTGATCTTCTAATTTTGTCCTGTCAACTTTAATCAGGAAATCAAACTTGAACTTGATAAAAACTGATTTCAGGTTTTTTCATCTTCAGAGTAGATAAAAGTAGCTCTTTTTTTACCATTTTCCAAATTTTAGATATAAATGTCCGCATTTGTCGTCTAATGTCGTGTATTGTCGTATATATAATCATTGACTAGCCGCATCCCTGTTTTGTAATTTTGGTTTGTTGATCAACAAGAATTATAATTAACTGAATTATTCATCCGGTTGCCGAAGGTCAAAAATTAAAAAACATAATCCGGCGGCGACTCAAAAAATTTAAAAGTTATGGCACGAATTAGCGGCCCGTTTAAAATCACCGGAAGTTTTGGAAACTTAAGGGTGTATGAAGATGGTGACACCCATGAACAAATTATTTCCGAGAAGAGAAGGAAAAATTCGAAGAACCATCATAATGAAAGGCAAGTAAGGTTGAATCGGGAATTTAAGGCTTTGAATATCTGGGCAAAATTAATTCGCCGGGGTACTCTGGACCTTTGTTATCTGAAAAAAGGTCGAATCAACGGTAAATTGGTCAGCATTGCCAAGAAAATTCAATCGATGGATGCGCTTGGTGTAGTAGGTTTCAGGAAAATCGAGTCGTCAAAATTCAACTTACCATTGGTCGGCTTTTGTATGAATAACGCACATCCATTTGGGGATGTCTGTAATGTTGAACACGAGATTACAATTTCGGAAGATCGCAGTTGTGTTACGTTTAAGTTGATGAACTTTAGTTCGGCCGGAAAATTTAAATGGTCAGAGGGTATTCTATATTATCGGATCTATGTAGTGATTTTTGAATTGCCAGATATTGAATGGAATGGTAAGGATAAAGCGTATCAACCCATTTATCTTTATGGAACATTGGGTAGAAAAACGGTTGTCAGTGAATGGATAAAGGTGGGTAGAGAGCCCAGAGATATCGTAATTCCGATTGCTTTTGATGCAAATCATCTGCCAAGAAAAAAGACGACTGTCATGGTTTCTGTGGGATTGGAATTCGCTTCTGAGATACAGTTTGACACGCCGTATATTGTGAAAGATCACGGGACGTGTGCGATTCTGGGGTGTTTTTAATATTTTAAAAAGGGGGCGACCACAAGGGTCGCCCCTAAATTTTTAGATTCGTGTTCACACTTTATAAGTCCGTCATGAATTTGAATGTGACGGTTCCGATGTTATCGGGCTTTCCTTTTTCGGCTTTTGAGATGGTTCCGAAAAGTTTGCCGTTGGCATCGGGCGCAACTTTGATCTCCCGCCACGAGAAAGCACCTTTCTGGTAGTTAAAAGTTTCGCCATCGTCGTCGTAGAGCTTATAGTTGCCGGGTTTGGTGCCGTAGTAGCTGATTTCGAGATCAACTTTTTCGCCGGCAGCAGGGGCGTGGAGCATCGATTTCATCATCGGGATGATGGCGCCGTCTTTGACATAGACCGGGATTCTTTCGATTCCGGGAGATACTTTGATCACTTCGCCATCGCCGGCATATTTTCCGGTGTAAAAATCAAACCATTTGCCCTTTGGCAATATCACTTCGCGGGAAGTCTGGCCTGCAAAAATAGGAGCCACCAGCATGTATTCTCCCGACATGTATTGATCCTTGATCTCTTTCTGACTTGCATCGGCATATGGATCAACGTTCAGGTTGGTGGTTTTCACGACCGTTTCTGTTTTAACTTTAAAGCCCGGTTCGAGGTTCATGGCGCGGAAAGGTGGCGTTCCTTCATAATGATACTTGGCAAATTCTGAATAGAAATAGGGCATAAGCTGCATGCGGAGGTCGGAATAAAATTTGACATCTTTCTCGACTTCGGGAAACGACCATGGTTTCGTGCCACTCGACCATGCATTGATCATGGCCATTGGTGAAAAGCAAACGGTCTGAATCCGTCGGATCCATTCTTCGCCATTCTTTGCGCCACGTACTTCAGGAACCCACAAAACTCCTGCAAAGCCGCTGTTAATCAACGCTGTGATGTAATCTTCGTGAATATAAGAATCGCTGTAAATCACATAAGGGAACGAAGAACCGCCGCCATTGGATGCTCTCACGAGGCCCCAGGTGCGGGAATTGTTTTGTTCGAAAAGTTTGGTGGTGATTTTTTGAAGAATCAGTCCATAGGTCTGGCGAATCTGTTCGGCGCTATGGCCGGAAGGGAACTTAGCCACGTCGGGCCAGAGATAACGGTCATAGCCATCGCATTCGTCGATCTTGTAACCACTCACACCGATTTTTACCTGATCATTGTTGAGTTGATTCAGCAGGACGCTTTGTGCTTTCGGAATGGTGTAATCGGGCACGACGCCACCCCAAACGGTATGGGTTCCGGTGAAGGGCAATATCTCTTTGTATATGGGTGATTCTGCTGAAATGTAAGGATTTGTCCATAAGTTAATCCGGATGTGCAGATCCTTCATGGTTTTTAAAAACTTAGCCGGATCAGGAAAACGCGTTTTGTCCCATGTGAAAGTACAAGGGTAGGCTTTGCTCTGCCAGCCGGGTTCAAGTCCAATGAAATCTAAGGGGAAGCCATGTTCTGTGAAAAGTTTGGCGCTTTGCTCGACCTGTTCAGCTGTTGAAAGTGTTGGAACGCGTTGTGTGAATCCCAATCCCCAGCGGGGAGGCAGACTTCCGCCTCCGGAATAGAGGTTGTAGCGACGCACGGCATCGAGCGCTGTGGGTCCGGCAAAGATATAGACTTCAACTCCTGCGGAAGGAACCAGAATTTCGACGGCATCAGAATAGGGTTTCGAAGTCCATTTTTTGTCTGTGTTGCGGTCGCGGGGTTCGGGGGCGTTGGGGCTGTCCTTGCGGACTGCCGATCCTGCCCAGACCTTCATGTAACGGGCGCTGTTGATGAAAACGCCGTATCCTTTGTCGGAAACATAGAAGGGAACAGGGGCATGGGTTCGGCCATTGTCGACGCCACCATAATGATCAACACGCAGTTCGAGGATCTTACCGCGTTGATATACCGTCTTGAAATTCAGGCCAAAACCGAAAATCTGTTCTTCTTTATCGAGGGGAAAACGAAGAAATGTTTGTCCGTTGCTTACTTCGCCGGCAATATCTGCATTTGTCAAAGGAAATGTTGCCGGTCCGAGTTTTTTAAGCGCTTCTGTAATTGGTTGGATTTCGGCGGCTTTAAACAAATCAAATTGTTCGGGGGTGCCGATGATGGTTTTCCATACGCCGGGAGCTACTTCGGTCCATTTTAGAGTTTGGGCGATTGCGAATTGGGAGAATCCCAACAGGAACACGGCCAGAAAAAACGGTGATAGTTTTATTTTATTTAACATATTATTATAAAAATCAATACTTTATGTTCAAATTCAAAAATAGTTATCCTCAAAGCCGATATTTGGTAGAGACGCAATATTTTGCGTCTCTATATTATGAAGATTTTCAATTAATGAGACGCAATATTTTGCGTCTCTACATGTTAGGATGTCAGCATGAGATGAATCCAGAACGGTTTATATTCGGAATTTTTTAAATTATCTCAGCAGGGCAGCGGCACACCATAAGACGGGTGCCTGTCCGTGCAGGTCTCCAACATTTTTGGGCCGATCAATATAGTATTGATGGTCATTTTTCTTGTTCGTACCACCACAAACATCGCGGATATCTCCGTTTTCGTTGATATAGGTTATCAAAGCCAACCATGCTTTGCGTGCAGCGGGAGAATATGTTTTTTTATCCAACCAACCGTTCTTAACGCCGGTAATCATTGCAAAAGTGAACATTCCTGTGCAAGATGTTTCCGGCCATATTTCCGGATCGTCGATCAATTGTCTCCACATGCCATCGGGTGCCTGATATTTTAAAAGCCCTTCCATCATCTTCTTATAACCAGCCATTATTTTCGGACGGTCGGGATTGTTTTTGGGTAATGATAAAAGAATCTCGCTCATCCCCGCTGCCATCCAACCATTGCCACGTCCCCAGAAGAAAGGAACATCGGGAGCATGGAAAAAGAGGCCATTGGGGCGTTGTAAAGAATCGAGATAGACAACCATCTCTTTTGCAGCACGATTGATGTATTTCAGATCGCCTGTTGCCCGGTAGGCCTGCGTCTGAACGGCTGTGATCATGAACATATCATCGATCCAGAGTCTGGTCTGCCATGTTAATCCTTTATCATAAAAGCCCATTCCATAAGCTTTTACTCTTGAAGTGTCGGGTTTTGCCCATTGCTTATCTGCTATGCCCTGACCAATTTCAAGATACTTCTTATCCTTGGTTTGAATGTAGATCTGAAGCGGGACTGAGCCAAAAACGGTATTGTCTACATTTACCGGCTTTGGGATCATTGTCGAATCCTTTCCAAATAGATGATCAAAACGTTGGACGAGTTTGGCAATAAGCTCTTCGTCTTTACTCTCTTTGGCAAATTTCAATGCACCATACCATGTGCATGTTTCAGGATAGGCAATTGATTTGGGAGGTGTTGGTCGGGTGCTATTGGGATAAGGGTTTACAAGAAACCGTTCTGCCACTATCTTTCCAATTTCTTGTGGTGATTTCCCTTTGGGCCAATCCGTTAGATCGGCGTTTTCCTTTGACGACTGTGCAAATCCCACACTCACAATGACTTGTGTTACTAACAGAAGCGCTAAGAGTTTGATGGTTAATTTCATGATAGGAGATAATTTTATGGGTTAATCTGTTGATTAAAATTAATCAAATATTTTGGTTATGTTGTTTTAATTTGATATTGATTTTCTTTATTACTATGTCACCCCTACGGGGCTTGGATTTAAAGATCGTATTTGTTACAATCATGACGTCCCTCTGGGACTGAAGAAAAGTGCCGTAGGCACGTCATGATTGTAATAATGTGTATCCTAAAAAATTAGCCCTGTAGGGGCGACATAATTTGATTGTTTTTTATTATAATCTAAAAACAACAGAACCCATATTTTTAATTTTTTGGACTAAGTACATGACAAAAATTGGCAGCACTCTTTTGATTTATCTATATTGCTAGAGAACAGTGTGTTTGCAGGAAATGTTAAGCCATACTTGAATAAACTTTTAGCTTTCCTCCCATGTTTTTTGATTTTGATTGGCCAAACAGTATCCAAGAATATTCCGATTTTATAAGCCCAAACAAAAGCCACCAGGACTAAAGCAAAGAGTTTATTAATTCGGTCAATATTGGTCAAGTGCGTGTCCTCAATATTAAAACCACTTGACTTTAGGGCCCGAAAGATGTTATGTAAAGCTTTACATAAATTATACAAGCAACTCAAACAGAATTTTCCACTCAAATACTTTCTGGGGGACAGTGAAAATGCAATAAAAATTCAAATCTATTGTGCTTTGATAGCTAATTTGCTAATGACAGTCATTCAGAAAATGCTCAAAAGAAGTTGGGAGTTTTCAAATCTTGTCAGTTTTTGCAAAATACACATGTTCAATTAAATTCATTTGATTAACTTTCTTGAAAATCCAGAAAGAGACTGGCTGAAAACAATAAGAATGGAAGAACAGTTAATGTTGTTTTGAAGTGGCATACTATTCAAAAAATGAGAAATCAAAAAACACATACTCTAATTCAAATAGATACGAATTTAAAAATGTTTTTTGTGTTTTTACCGGACAACAATGGAATAAAATGATATTTTTACTCTCAATCTTGGTGTTCATGTATCTTAGTGCCATACCTGGTAGTATTTCACATAATATACTGAATATCAAGATTGTAAATACATTTATTTTAAAAAGTTACCACCAAGTTATTACCACATGTTATTGATTATTAGGTTTATGTAGTTTTTGTCATGTACTAAGTCACGTCTATTAAAACATTTTTTCTTTCTGATATCTATAAAATAGGGTTATTCCTCTGTTTTATACCATGATGCATACATCGGATATGCATTTGCGATCCGTAGCACCTGTCCTTCAAAAAACTCAGGACCAAGTTCTTTAATCTTCCTTGCCGGAACACCTGCATACAGACAACCCGATTCCAAAATTGTGCCTTCGAGTATTAGGGCTCCGGCTGCAATCATGGAGTTACTGTTCACCACAACTCCATCCATGATGATAGCCCCCATCCCAACCAGTACATTATCATGAATCGTACAACCATGAATGATCGCGTTATGTGCGATCGAAACATTGTTTCCAATTAAAACAGGCCACTTTTGATAGGTGCAATGGACAATGGCACCATCCTGAATGTTAACTTTATTCCCCATCCTGATGGAATGAACATCGCCACGTACAACGGCATTGAACCAAACACTGCATTGGTCACCCATCACCACATCGCCAACAACTGTTGCGTTGTCGGCCACGAAACATTCTTCACCAAACTGTGGTGTCTTTCCTTTTACTGTTTTTATCAGAGCCATAATAAAATATGGATTTAATGCTATTAAGTTATTTTACATTACCGATTGGACGGGGATAATCCAGAGAGAAATGAAGCCCCCGGCTTTCTTTACGTTCAATGGCATGCATGATGATGATGTAGGAAACATTGATCAGGTTGCGAAGTTCGCACAATTTAACCGAAAGGATACTCTTGTCGAACAGCGCTTCTGTCTCGCTGTAAAGCAATTCGCTACGGTCAAACGCTCTTTGTAAACGCAGGTTTGAACGAACAATGCCAACATAATTCGACATGATAGACTGAAGTTCACGCATGCTCTGCGTAATCAAAATCATCTCTTCGTTGAGCACCATTCCTTCGGCATTCCAATCAGGAATCTCCTCACAATAATCAATGTTTTTAGCTATGCTGATTGCATCGGTTGCTGCCCGGTGTGAGAATACCAGTGATTCTAACAAGGAATTGGATGCGAGACGGTTTGCGCCATGTAATCCGGTAGATGAGCATTCACCACTGGCATAAAGGTTTTTGATTGAGCTGCGGCCAAATTCATCAACCTTGATTCCGCCACAGGTAAAATGAGCTGCCGGAACAACCGGGATCATGTCCTTGCGGATATCTACGCCGATGCTTAAACAATGTGCGTAAATGGTCGGGAAATGGAAGAGGAGATCTTCTTTATCGAGATGCGTACAGTCGAGATATACAAAATCGTCTCCACTCATTTTCATCTCGTTGTCAATAGCCCTTGCGGTTATATCACGTGGAGCCAGAGACAAACGGGAGTCGTATTTCTGCATGAACTCTTCACCTTTTTGATTTCTAAGAATTCCTCCGAAACCGCGAACGGCTTCTGAGATCAGGAAAGAAGGACGTTCTGCCGGGTTATAGAGTGAAGTCGGGTGAAACTGAATAAATTCCATCCCCGCAATTGTGCCTTTTGCCCGGTAAACCATTGCCAGTCCATCTCCTGTTGCAATCGATGGGTTGGTGGTGGTTGCATAAACATTCCCTGCACCACCGGTTGCCAAAAGTGTCGTCTTGGCCAGTATGGTGTGGATATCATTCGTTGTACCGTTCAATACATAAGCGCCATAGCAACAAATATCCTGAGTTCTTCTGTTGACTTCGATGCCCAGATGATGCTGAGTGATCAGATCTATCGCGAAGTGATTCTCCAGGACTTCAATATTGGGGTGTGATCGAATTTGTCTTAAAAGTGTGCGTTCAATCTCGAGACCGGTCTGGTCTTTATGGTGCAGAACGCGGAATTCTGAATGGCCTCCCTCTTTGTGGAGATCATACTTCCCGGATTCGTTTTTATCGAAATCAACGCCCCAACTGATCAACTCCTTTACCCTGTCTGTAGATTCGGTAATTGTGATGCGGACAATATTTTCATCACACAAACCATCACCTGCTATCAATGTATCGGTGATATGTTTTTCATACGTATCGGGAGTATACATCACCGTGGCTATTCCACCCTGGGCATACTTTGTTGCTGTATTTTCAGCTTTGTCTTTGCAAACAAGACAAACTTTTCCATAAGGGGCCACCTTTAAGGCATAGCTTAAACCGGCAATCCCGGAGCCAATGACCAAAAAATCATATCTATCACGCATGATCTCTAAATTTTGTGCAAAGGTACAGCAAATTCATCTGGATTGTTCCTATTTCTTCTTTGAAAATTGAAGACAAAAATTGTCTCAGTCGGTTTTAAAATCCTGAGATTTTCACTACTTTTGATAAGGTTATGTTTTAAAATAATGTAGTATTTTACACCTGCTTTATAGACCTGGAATTCTGGAGCCCTGAAAGGGTATGATATATCAGCACAGGGCGAAGCCCTGTGACATGTATGCAATAACATATTAGCCCTGTAAGGGCGCAAGAGTATTGAATATAAATTATTTCGCCCTTACAGGGCTTGATTATTTGGACACCACTGTCCACAGGGCTTTGCCCTGTGCTGATATATTATGCCCTTTCAGGGCTGAAAATATATCACATTGACAAACTAAAGAACCTTTGATAATAATCATACATAGAAAGACTTTTCAATACCTCTTAAATTCATCAAATAGATCAATAATCCTTAATTGTTCTAAAACCGATATAAAATTATCCCATAAAGGCCATAAGAAGTAAGGGCCCTCCACCCATTGCCGACGGTTCCTCCATGCCATATCCACCCTTCTATAAGGTGGAGTATAGGTGGACAAAGGGTGGAGGTAGGGTGGACAATGGGTGGAGGATGCCTCCTTCTTGTAGGAATTTTATGCCGGATTTGGAGCCTTTTTCCGGAAATGTTTAATGAGTTGTCAGTGCTAAAAGCAACTTCTTATCGAAAATATCTACATAAATATTGATATTCAAAGGAAAAGATTTAATTTTGGGGCATGAAAGCCCTTTCTATACTTTTAAGTATGTATGTTTTATACATGGTTTCTTTGCCGTGTGTAGATGAGGCTATTGATTTCAACAAGAATTTTATAGAAGTTACGACTACTCATCATCATCATCATGATAACAGTCAGAGTGACGCCTGTTCGCCCTTTTGTGTATGTTCGTGTTGCAGCGTGACGGTTGATCTGACCTCTTTTGTGTTTGAATCAAACCCTGTCAGGGAAATTCAATCCCAATTAGTATCTTATTATAAGGCGAGCTTTTCCTACTATTTCCATCCCATCTGGCAACCGCCCCAATTAAGTTAATGTAAATATTAACCGGTATTTTTTAATCATCTGTATTTCACCACTATCGGTTTAACTATCAGGGATAAATCGTGTATTCGATTGTCCTCTGTTGATTATTTTCATTAATTTGTTAGTAGGTATGATTGATCGTATCATTGAATTATCATTGAAAAATAAAGCCGTAGTCGGCCTGTTTATCTTGGCATTGCTGGGATGGGGCATATACTCACTGTCGCGGCTACCTGTTGATGCTGTACCCGATATCACCAATAACCAGGTGCAGGTCATTTCTATTTCACCCACTCTTGCCGTTCAGGAAATAGAACGTTTTATCACAGCACCGATCGAAGTATCGGTTGCCAATATTCCGGATGTGATTGAGTTACGCTCAATCTCAAGGCTGGGATTGTCTGTCGTCACCATCGTTTTTAAAGATGATGTCGATATTTATAAAGCCAGGCAACTGGTTGGAGAAAGGCTGAAAGAGGCAGAAGGCCAGATTCCGGAAGGGTTGGCAACACCTGAAATGGCGCCTGTTTCTTCGGGCTTGGGTGAAATCTATCAGTACACACTGCATATCAATCCCGGTTTTGAAAAAAAATACAGTGCAATGGATCTTCGAACATATCAGGACTGGATTGTCAGACGCGAGATGCTGGGTACGGAAGGTGTTGCAGATGTGAATAGTTATGGAGGATTCCTGAAACAATATGAAGTCGCTGTGAATCCTGATGCACTCAAGAGTCTGGATATTTCTATCTCAGATATTCTGGATGCCCTGCAAAAAAACAATGAAAACACAGGGGGCGCTTACATTGATAAGAAACCGAATGCTTATTTTATCAGAGGGATAGGATTGGCCTCAAGTCTGGAGGACATCGGGAAAATAGTTGTTAAGAATACCAAGGAGGGTTTGCCGTTGCTGATCAGGGATGTAGCAAAGGTTCAGTATGGCAGTGCGCCGCGTTACGGCGCTTTTGTGGCTGATACCACCGGAGAGGCAGTTGGGGGTGTTGTCATGATGCTCAAGGGAGCCAATGCTTCGCAGGTGATCGAAAACGTTAAAAAACGCATCGAGGTCATTCAAACGAGCCTGCCTGAAGGGATAACTATCAAGCCATACCTCGACAGGACAGATCTGGTAAGCCGTGCTATTCACACCGTTTCCGAAAACCTGATCGAAGGGGGATTAATCGTGATCTTCGTTCTGGTCTTATTGCTCGGAAATGCAAGAGCTGGATTAATTGTGGCTTCGGTAATTCCTCTTTCTATGTTATTTGCTTTGTCGTTGATGAATCTATTTGGGGTTTCGGGAAACCTTATGAGCCTCGGGGCCATAGATTTCGGATTGATTGTGGATGGGGCGGTCATTATTGTTGAGAGCGTCGTTCACCGAATACGGATGAATCAGACACATCATTTTGAGACGACCCGGCTTACCGCAAAGCAGATGGATGAAGAGGTTTTCAGTTCTACAAAGCGCATGATGAGTTCGGCCACATTCGGTCAGATCATCATCCTGATCGTTTATCTTCCCATTCTTTCGCTGGTCGGCATCGAAGGAAAGATGTTCAGGCCCATGGCCCAGGTAGTCAGTTTTGCAATAGTTGGCGCTATCATTTTATCTCTGACCTGGGTGCCGGTTGCTTCATCATTGTTCCTGAGCAAAAACACGGTACAGAAACCCAATTTCTCTGACAAACTCATGGCATTCATTCAAAAAGGATTTAACCCAATTCTCGATTTTGCCTTGCGTAAAAAAGGATTGATTGTCATTCTTTCGGTATTATTATTGTTTTCATCCGTGCTGGTATTTCTTAGACTCGGAGGAGAGTTTATTCCTGAACTGGATGAGGGCGATCTTGCAGCAGGGGTCATGACTTTACAGGGTAGTTCTCTGTCGAATACTATTGAAACAGTTGAGAAGGCAAACAAAATTCTGATTTCCAACTTTCCGGAGGTAAAACAGGCAGTGTGCAAGATCGGATCGGGAGAGATACCCACAGATCCCACACCCATGGAGACCGGCGATTACATCATTACTTTGAAAGATAAGAGTGAGTGGACATCAGCCAAGACACGTGAAGAACTGATGACCAAAATGGAAGAAAAGCTTTCGGTGCTGGCAGGCGTGAAGTTCGAATTGCAGCAGCCTATTCAGATGCGATTTAATGAGTTGATGACCGGTTCGAAACAGGATGTTGCCATCAAGATCTTTGGTGATAATCTCGATCTGTTGGCTTCAAATGCCCAGAAGGTTGAAAAACTGATTGTAAATATTCCCGGAGTTCAGGATATTAATATCGAAAAAGTAACCGGACTCCCACAGATTCAGATCAAGTATGACCGTGACAAGATTGCTCAGTACGGATTGAATATTTCCGATATCAACCGGGTACTCAGAACTGCTTTTGCAGGTACCACAGCCGGTGTGATTTTTGAAGAGGAGAAACGGTTTGATTTGGTGGTGAGACTCGAAGAGGGATTCAGAAAAGACCTCGACAATGTGAAGAATATCTTCATTCCACTGCCGGCTGGTGGACAGATCAGTCTGGATCAGTTGGCAATAGTCGAGATCAGGGAAGGACCCGCACAGATCTCGCGCGAAGACACCAAACGCAGGATCACTATCGGATTGAATGTGAGGGGACGCGATGTAGAAAGTCTGGTTGAAGAAATAAAGCAAAAGATCGACAAGCAGATAAAGCTTCCGGCAGGTTATTATGTGACCTATGGTGGCCAGTTCGAAAATCTGGTTGCTGCAAAGGCAAGGCTCGCGATCGCGGTGCCCGTAGCATTGTTGTTGATTTTTGTACTTCTGTTTTTCACTTTCAATTCGGTAAAACAGTCACTGTTGATCTATTCTGCAGTTCCACTTGCTGCCGTTGGGGGGATCTTTGCGTTATGGATCCGTGGTATGCACTTTAGCATCTCGGCAGGAGTAGGATTTATCGCCCTGTTTGGTGTTGCCGTTTTGAATGGTATTGTGCTGATTGCTGAATTTAACCGACTTGAAAAAGAAGAGGAAGCCGAAGCACTTAAAAAGAAAATGGAAGGTGAGTATCTGGAAACAACTCATCCAAAGGAAGAAGTTGACAATGATAAACAGATTGAAGCCCGTGTTAAAAAAGGATTGCGAACCCGTCTCAGACCGGTTGTCATCACTGCAGCGGTTGCTTCGCTAGGTTTTTTGCCGATGGCATTATCTGTTTCAGCAGGTGCTGAAGTTCAGAAACCATTGGCAACTGTCGTGATTGGTGGTTTGTTGACTTCTACATTGTTAACCTTGATTGTTTTACCTGTGTTGTATACACTGTTTACACGAAAAAGGAAGAAAAGGAATGGCCGTGTTGCTACTCCTTTGAGTACAATCATATTATTTATCCTTGCCGGTTTTGCCGAGTTAATGTATTCAAATGATGCAAGTGCTCAAAACGTAACGCATAAAAAGGTCTTCACTTTACAACAAGCCATACAACAGGTTTCAGACAGTAGTCTGGTATTGCGATCGGCTGCTTATCAGATTGAAATGCAACGATTGCTGAACCGCGCTGCATGGGATATTGAGAAGACAAGTGTCGATATTGAATACGGACAACTGAATTCGATTCAAAAGGATAACAGTATTACATTGTCTCAGTCTTTTGCATTTCCAACGGTTTACAGTAATCAGCATAAGCTTGCAAAGGCCACGACCAAAAGCAGTGAGTTGGGATATTCGGTTTCAAAGGCAGAAAGGATCAGTGTTGTGAAATCGACTTATTATCAACTTGCGTTTTACTATTCAAAATTGAGGCAGTTGCGTTATCAGGATAGTTTGTTTACCAGCTTTTCAGTTGCAGCAGCCCGGCGGGAACAGGCTGGGGAGACCAATTTGCTGGAAAAGGTGAGTGCAGAATCGCAGAGTCAGGAGGTAAGGAATTTTATCAGACAAACTAAGGCTGACATCACTATTACTGAAAGATCGCTTCAATATCTGATGAATTACAGTCAACCTGTTTCGATTGCTGACACTATGCTGACTAAACTTGATATTTCATCAAACGACTTAAGTGGACAGATTTCAACAAACCCATCTCTTTCGTTTGAAAAGCAAAAGACGGAGATAGCTTTGTTGGAAACCAATCTTGAAAAATCAAAGTTGATGCCCGATATTAAAATTGGATATTTTAATCAATCCATGATTGGAGAACAGACTGTAAATGGTCTGCCTAAAGCCTTCGGCGCTTCAGATCGTCTCACAGGAATCCAGGCTGGGATTACAATTCCTTTGTGGAGTATGCCCCAGACGGCCAGGATTAAAGCGGCTGTTGTCAACCAAAAGATTGCACAGACCAATGCTGAATCCTATGCGCAGCTGCTCAATAATCAGTATGAAACGATGTTGGCTGAATACGAAAAGGACAAAAGTAGTCTGGAGTATTATGAGCGATCTGCCCTGCCCCAGGCTGATATGATTATCAGCCAGAGTTCGAAAAGTTATAAAGCAGGGTCATTGAATTACAGTGAATATATTCAGAGTCTCACGAGTGCAATACAGATCAAGGAAAACTATCTGGAAGTATTGTTTCATTATAACCAGGCGATTATTGCGATTGAATCAATTTTGGGAAAAAATTAAATACCGGTTAACACGAAGAAAGATGAAAAGAATGATTTCAAAAACTATAAATTTCAGATTAAGGTCAACCCTCATATATCTTGCAATATCAGGTAGTTCAATATTGTTATTCAATTCCTGTGGAACCAGTGCTTCGAAAGAGGCTCCGGTCGAAGTGAAAGAGGTATTGGCAGATAACATTGTAGAAATCAATGCTGATCAGTATAAAATGGCCGATGTGAAGATGGGAGCCATTGAATTCAGATCGCTCAGTAACCTGATAAAAATAAACGGTTTGATATCGGCACCGCCCCAAAATATCGCTACTGTAAGTACGCCAATGGGTGGTTTTGTAAAAAGCACTTCTCTGATGCAGGGCAGCCAGATCAAGAAAGATCAGGTTTTAGCCATGGTTGAAAATCCTGAGTTCATTGATCTGCAGCAAAATTACCTTGAAAGCAAGAATCAGTTGGAATTTGTTGAAGCTGACTATAACCGTCAGAAGGATTTGTACAAGGATAATATCTCATCGGCAAAGACTTTTCAACAGATCACTTCCGAATACAAGGTTTTGAAAGGAAAGATGAATGCTTTGGGACAAAAACTTGCGTTGATAGGCATCAATCCTGCTACACTCACTGAGACCAATATTCAGAGAGCCATTGCTGTTAAGTCACCCATCAGTGGTTATGTGAAGCAGGTCAATGTAAATATCGGTAAATATGTTTCGGCTACAGATGTGCTGTTTGAGATTGTAAATACTTCTAAACTTACGGTTGAACTCACGGTATTCGAAAAGGATATCCATGAAATCTCTATCGGACAACATCTTCGTTTCGGATTATCTGATGAGGGAAAAGATCAGTACATTGCAGTGATCTATCAGGTAGGTAGGGTGCTGCAGAATGATAAGACAATTAAAGTTTATGCCACGATTACAAATCCTACTGCACGACTTATCCCGGGGATTTATATTACTGCCAGTGTTGAGACCCACAACAATTCAATGACTGCCTTACCAAGTGATGCAATTGTACAGTTTGACGAGAAAGATTATATCTTCATTTTTGACCGTGTGAAAAAGGAAAACGGGAAAGAGATCACTGAATACAAATTGATTCAGGTAAAACGTGGTGCAACTGATAATGGATATACAGGCGTAATTCTTCCTGAAGGTTTTGATATCAGGAAAACCAAAATTGTCATTAAAGGGGCATACAACCTGATGGCTGCAAAAAAGAATGCCGGCGATATGGCTTGTTAAAATTTGGTGCCATTTTGAATGAAAATTAGGGTTCCTTACTACCGGATAAATTGATCCGGGAGTAAGGAATTTTTATTTTAAAAGGGCAAAAAAGTAATTTCATCCAAAAAAAGGGGGGGTTCATACAATAACTCCCCCAAAAACGCATAATTTATTATAGTAAGCGTCAGAACTCAAAAAATAGAACGTAACTTTAGATCATTAAAAGACCGAATTATTGTTTTATACCGGTAAGTTTAATTTATTAGTTTGATTCAATTTTGAACTTTATCAGATTTATGCTTAAGTCAACTCAGTTAGAAATTAAGCTAAAATAATTTGTACTATGAATTATATAGAGGAGCAGCTTAAAAAAGCTAAGAGATTAAGAAGTTCACTGTTTAAAGATCCGGGTGGGGGAATTTATAATAACCAACCTTGCGATTTTGTTTTGGAGGATCAGAATCTCAATATTTGGGAAGGGATCAGAGAAGATGCTATTGCATATTTTTATCAGAATTCGATTTGTTTTTGGGAAAGTGTTAACAGGCCAACAGGTCATCTATTGTCCTCGCAAATTTCATGTGCCAATCATTTGTTTTTTTTAAGACAAAGACAAGATCTGGCAACTGCCATTTTACAGGGTGTTGATCGAAATGTTCAGCGTGCTTTACGAATTGAAAAGAATGAAACAGATAATGGTTTTGTGGTTTTCGAAGAGAATGGGCAAAGAAATTATTTGAATGAAAAAAGCCGTATTCGTGGGGCACATTCAACTTCAATTGATGCAGTTATGTTAGGGGAGATGAAGGATGGAACACGTAAACTATTCTTTATCAATTGGAAATATACTGAAAATTTTAGTTTGCATGCTAAAGCAATTGATGATAAGGGCGCTTTTTGCAGTCAAAACTATATTTCTTTTTTAGAAGATCCATCATCACCCATCAAACTCTGTAAGCATGAAGGATTATTTATAGAACCCTATTTTCAATTGTTGCGACAAACTTTACTGGCTCATGAAATGGTAAAGGCTGGTGAATACGGTGCAACTGATTATACCTATTTGTTAATTGCTCCCATTGAGAATCGTGAGCTTCTGGATGTAAATGTTGCGGCATCACATCTCCCCGGATCAAGACTTTCCGAAACATGGTCAAATTTATTAAAGTCACCCGGGAAATATGTAGTTCAAAATCCAAGGGAATTCATGGAGCCTGCTACATACTGTAGTGATACATTAACCATTTCTTCTTATTTAAAACAAAGATACTGGGATTAATACCGGTGTCTGACAATTGTCTTTATAGAAGATATTAAAAAATCACTCATTAATAATGAAAACAGCCATTGTTTACATGTCAAAGCATGGAACTACTGAGAAAGTAGTTGAAATTATTTCAAAACATCTCACTCGTCAAAGCTATGATGTCTTCAACCTGAGGAATAATAAGAATCCTGATATTAGTGGTTATGATTTTGTAATCATTGGGGGTTCGATCCATGCAGGTATGATTCAGAAAAGGGTTAAGCAATTTTGTGTCAATAATGCTTCTCTCTTAATGGCTAAGAAAGTTGGGCTGTTTTTGTGTTGCATGGAGGTTGGTGAAAAGGCAACCCTGCAATTTAACAATGCCTATCCTGTTGAGCTGAGGAAACACGCATTCTACACCGGTCTGATGGGCGGAGAATGCTTAACAGATAAAATGAATTTTCTTGAAAGACGTCTGGTCAGAATAGTTGTAGGAGGTCCTGAAAAATATCCAAAACTGAATGATAACGCAATTAATACGTTACTGCATGAAATAGATGAAATGATACCAAGACTGAATTAGTTTCAGTGTGTATTAAAATATTCCGGTTACCACAAATTGCTGTACCGAAAAGAATAAAGGAAGTCCTAATTCTGGAGTAATATAGGACTCTTTAACTGACTTTTAGCAAAAGATTTATTACAGAATGTTTTTAACTCTTCCAACCTGCCCGTCGGTCAGCCTTACCTTGATTCCGTGTGGATGGAAAGATGAACTGGTTAAAATATTCTGTACAATTCCATGGGTTAACTTTCCTGAACGCTGATCCTGTTTCAGGACAATTTCAACCTCAATGCCCGGGGTTATATCGACTCTGTTGGTTCCGCTCATTCCTTTGAAGTTTTGTCGTCGGATGGGCCTCTCATGTGAATGATCAGTCCATTCAAGAAATTACGCAATAACTGATCACCACATTCCTTATAGTTTGGGTGATCTTCTTTGCGGAAGAATGCGCTTAATTCGCTCCTGGTTATTTGAAATTCGACCAGAGACAGCACATGAATGATGTCTTCATCTCTGAAGTGCAATGCAACCCTGAGTTTCTTCAGTATATCGTTATTTGTCATTTTTAGGTGTTTTTAAACTTTTATACCCTTTTGTAAAGGTTCTTAATCTTGTAAATAAAGAATTCATATGATTTCGGGAATTTCAGTCAACCGGATCAATATCTCTTACAACCATCTGGAGTGTAAGGCGGCTTCTTTGTTCCATAAACACTTTTTTATTGATCAGTACACGTTCAATGGTTGCCTTATCGTAATGACGGATGGTGACCAGTTCAACCTTTTCATTATACCTGATGCGGTAGTCTCTTTTGAGTTCTTCTATGACAGGCGGTATTTTAATAGGGTCGTTGTCTACGCAAACCGAAAAGCTGATAGCTGAATTCTGCATCATGTGAATCCGCAAACCATGAGAAGCAAAGATCCCGAAGATGTGCTCAAGATTTCTTTCGGCAATAAAGCTAAAGTCTTTTGAAAGGATAGAAATAAGGATCTGATCAACTTTGAAAATGAATGAAGGAATTAAATTATCGTCAGAAAAATCTTCATAGATAATTGTCCCTTCTGCAGTGGGATCGAGGAATGATTTGATACGCAAAATGATATGTTTGTTTTGTAGTGGTTTAATGGTCTTTGGGTGAATAATCGTAGCACCGTAATAAGATAACTCTATGGCTTCGCGAAATGAAATAGCATCGATCTTAATGGGGTCATCAAAATATTTGGGATCGGCATTGAGTAGTCCCGGAACATCTTTCCAGATGACCATTTCGGTGGCATCGAGTGAATAGGCAAGGATGGCAGCAGTAAAGTCAGATCCTTCACGCCCCAGTGTTGTTGTAAATCCATGGGATGTGCTTCCAATAAAACCTTGCGTCAAAGCCAACTTATGGACAGATTGATCTATCAGCGAGCCAATATTTTCTTTTATGAGTTGTTGTGTCAGATCCCAATCTATCTTCCCTTCCCTGAATGTGTCATCGGTCTTTATCAGTTGACGTATATCAAACAACTTGTTTGTAATGCCAGCCTCGGTAAGATAATGATGCATAATACAAGTAGATAACATTTCGCCATAACTTACAATCTGATCATATTCAAAATCGAAGTTGGAAGTATGCGGTTTAATTAGATAAGATTCTAAAGTTGTAAATATATCATTGAGCGCTTTATAGACACTATGCTCTTTGTGGGGAAACAAATCTTCGGTAAGCTTGTAATGATAAATTTTGATTTCGTTGAGATGAGAAAGGGCATTGCCATCTTCGAAAAAATATGATTTAACTACTTTTTCGAGACCATTGGTTGTCTTGCCCATGGCGGATAAAACCATAACAAGTCTTCCTTCAGGATATTGTTTCAGAATCTCGGCTACATTTCGTACAGCAGCAGCGTTTTTAACCGATGCTCCACCAAATTTGAATACTTTCATTAATACTTATTGGTTTTTTTTGCAAAGGTAGACTTTTTACAAAGTATGCGTTATTTTATCGTGTGTTGATTTAAAAACAAGTTCTGGTCAATTCTTTTCTTTCTTCTTATCTTTGCAAATTCTAAACATGCAAGCATTTGACTGCAGAAGAATTGATTCAGCTATATAGCCAGGAACCCATTACCAAAGAGGTGGCCGGAATCCTGGTGAAAGAAAAATCAGCCCGTCTATCATTGAAGGGTATGACAGGATCATCGCGTTCTCTTTTTGTTGGATCGCTGTTCAAATCTCTGAATAGGGTTATGGTTGTTATCCTCTCGGATAAAGAAGAAGCAGCCTATTTCTGTAATGATCTTGAAAATTTGTTTAATGAACAGGAATTGCCATTTCACCGTAAGCGAGTCCTTCTCTTCCCTTCTTCATATCGTCGGCCTTATGAAATCGAGAAAATAGACAATGCCAATGTCTTATTGCGGACCGAGGCACTTAAACGTCTGGGTTCAAAAAATGAGCAAACGGTAGTGATCACCTATCCTGAAGCGCTCTCTGAGAAAGTAATCAATCAGGAATCGTTACGAAAGAATACACTCAGACTTAAAACCGGAGAAAGTGTCAATGCAGATTTTATGTTTGATCTGTTACAGGAATATTCTTTCAGACAAACCGATTTTGTTGTAGAGCCGGGTGAATTCTCAGTTCGTGGAGGTATTGTTGACGTCTATTCATACACAAATGACTATCCCTATCGGATAGAATTATTTGGAGAAGAAGTTGAAAGCATCCGTACGTTTGATCCTGCAACTCAGCTTTCGATTGACAGGCTGGATCATATTGCTATTGTCCCAAATATGCAGAATTCGATGCTTCATGAACGCCGTGAAGCCTTTACAGAGTTTCTTCCTGCCAATACGATTGTATGGATTGATGACTTTGAGCTTTTGACAGATAAAATTGAAAAGGAATATATCAAGGCAGAACAGGCTTTTAATGCATTGAAGGGGGAAATAGATCATGTGCCTCCTGAGGAGTTATATGTAACCAATGAATTGTTCAACAGGACAATCTTAAGTAATCATATTATCGAGTTTGGAAAACATGCTGTGCTAAAGAATAGCAAGGAGTTCCGGTTTGACATCACTCCACAACCCTCATTTAATAAGAATTTTGAATTACTCATTAAAGAACTGAGTGAGAATACCAGACTCCATATCAACAATCTGATCCTGTCGGATAACAGCAAGCAGTTGGAGCGGCTTCAGGCTATTTTTAATGATGTAAGTTTTAATCATGAACTGAAAGTAACACTGCAATATACACCTGTAAATCTGGCACTCCACGAAGGGTTTATAGACAGAGGGCTTGGTTATGCATTTTATACTGATCATCAGATCTTCGAACGTTATCATAAATACCGGATCAGGGATAGTAAAAATGGTAAGCAGGTTCTGACATTAAAAGAACTTTATGATCTGAAACCGGGTGATTATGTTGCCCATGTTGATCATGGTATCGGACGTTTTGACGGACTGGAAAAGGTGAATAACAGCAATAAAATACAAGAAGCGATCCGTTTGATTTATAAGAATGGTGATATTTTGTATGTAAGCATCCATTCGTTACACCGCATTTCGAAATATACCGGTAAAGAGGGTGCAATCCCAACCCTGGATAAACTGGGATCTTCGTCCTGGAATAAACTCAAACAAAGGACTAAACAACGAGTCAAAGATATTGCCAAAGATCTAATCAAGCTTTATGCAGAACGTAAGGCCGCGGATGGATTTCGGTTTATGCCCGATACTTATCTGCAACACGAACTGGAGGCTTCATTTATTTACGAAGATACTCCCGACCAGGTAAAAGCAACAAACGATGTTAAAAAGGACATGGAAGATGTGTGTCCCATGGATCGGTTGATTTGTGGTGATGTCGGGTTCGGGAAGACAGAAATAGCCATCAGGGCTGCTTTTAAGGCGGTTACCGACAGTAAGCAGGTGGCAATACTGGTCCCGACAACTATTCTTGCATTACAACATTTCAAAACATTTAATGAAAGACTTAAATCGTTTCCATGTACGATAGACTATCTCAACCGGTTTAAGAGCGCCAAAGAACAAAAGCTAACTATAGAAAAACTGAAAGAAGGCAAGGTCGATATTTTGATAGGGACGCATCGTTTACTCAGTCAGGATATCGAGTTCAAAGATCTTGGATTGCTGATTATTGATGAAGAACAAAAATTTGGGGTTTCAGCCAAGGAAAAGCTCAAACAATTTAAGACAAATGTAGACACACTGACACTTACTGCAACTCCTATCCCCAGGACACTGCAATTCTCCATGATGGGAGCCCGTGATTTCAGTGTGATTAATACGCCACCTCCAAATCGTTTCCCTGTTCAGACCGAAGTACATACTTATGGGGAAAAACTGATTCGTGATGCTATCCTGTATGAAGTATCAAGGGGAGGACAGGTGTTTCTGGTTAATAACCGTATCAATAACATGCTGGATATAAGTGGCATGATCCATCGTCTGCTTCCTGATGTACGTATTGCAATAGGTCATGGCCAAATGGAAGGGCACAAACTGGAGCAAATCATGCTTGCCTTTATTGAAGGTGAATATGATGTTTTGGTTGCAACGACAATTATTGAATCGGGTTTGGATATTGCAAATGTGAATACGATAATCATCAACGATGCACAGAACTATGGCTTGAGCGAACTGCACCAGTTGCGTGGAAGAGTAGGACGGACAAACAAAAAGGCTTTTTGTTATCTGCTTGCACCGCCAATGAGCGTATTGACCGATGAAGCCCGCAAGAGACTCAAAGCCATTGAAGAGTTTTCTGACCTGGGTTCAGGTTTTAATATTGCAATGCGCGACCTGGATATCAGAGGAGCCGGAAATATCCTCGGAGGAGAACAGAGTGGATTTATCTCTGAGATAGGCTTTGAAATGTATAACCGTATTCTGGATGAAGCCATCCTGGAGTTGAAAGAGGTTGACTTTAAAGATGTATTTGCCGAAGAGATCAGTAAGAAATATGTAAGGGAATGTCAGATTGAGACAGATCTTGAGGTGATGTTACCTGATTTTTATGTTAGCAATACAACCGAGCGGCTCAGTTTGTATAAGGAGTTGGATAGCATTGAGAATGAAACCAATTTATTGGTGTTTCAGGATAGACTGATAGATAGATTTGGTCCAATACCCGATCAGGCTATAGAACTCATGAATGCTTTGCGTTTGAGATGGTTGGCAAGGGATCTGGGTATAGAAAAACTGGTTATCCGACAAGGTGCACTCATTGGATTTTTTGTAAACAATCCAGATTCACCCTATTATCAATCTGATGCTTTTACAAAGGTGCTTCAATATCTTCAACGCAGACCCAATGCTTTCAAAATGCGTGAAAATAATGGCAGACTGACCGTCTCCTTTAAAAACATCAACTCGATAGCAACTGCAATTGAAGCGATGCAACCGATTATTTCATTTGAAGTGGCTGTTAGTCAGTGAGGTTAAACCCTTTTAATCCATTATCGGGATCAGTATTTCAACACGGGTACCTTCTGGTGCTCCGTTCTGATCATACAAGTCAATATAAGTTACCGGGTCTGCTAGCATTCCTTTTTTGTCAATTAGTCTTAAGCGGGTTTCAGTTATCGAAATACCTTTTGACGCACCTTTAAAAGGATTACTGCTTTCTATTTCTTTAGCATGCTGGCGTCCGACACCATTATCCACTATAACACACCTTAAATAGAATTCTTCCAGAACAAACCTGATCTGTAACAATCCATTTCCTTCGCGGTTCATCAAACCATGCCATATTGAGTTTTCAATAAAGGGCTGTATGATAAATGGGGGTATCAGAGTAGTCAGCTGATTTATAAGAGGATCTATGTCAATAGTGTGCTCAAACCGATCCTTGAAACGCATAGATTCCAGTTCGAGATAAAGCTTGAGCGCACTCAACTCATCATTGAGAGAGATCGTCTGATTTTGAGAGTTATTCAGAATAACACGCATCAAAGTTGCAAACTTGGAAAGAAAACGACTTGAAGAAATTCTGTCATTTTTTACAATATAGTATTGAATTGAATTAAGCGAATTGAACAGGAAATGGGGATTCATCTGTTTGCTTAATGCCTGCTGCCTGTATTGGTTTATCTCCTGTTGAATCTTATTATCCTTTTCTATTATTTTCATTCTGTTTAGATAGATTAAATACCCGCCAGCAGAGACAGCAAGAATGAGAATAAGAATGGACCAACCTGTTTTCCAGTAGGGAAGTCTGATTTTGAATTTTTGAATTACTGTTGATGAAGTTGGAGCGCCATCATCATTAATCGTTCTGATTTGAAACTCATATTGATGTGGAGGTAAGAAAGGAAAACTAACCTCTGTATTTTGTGTAGTGTGCCACTCTTCGTCCAATCCGACAAGTCTGTATTGATATCTCATTCTTGTTATGGACTGATAGCTGATACCAACAAATGAAAACGATAATGAATTGTAGTTATATGGCAGCGAAGAATTTTTTTGTAAAAGAGTGTCTTTCATCATTAGGCGCACTCTTGTGATGTATAATGGAATAAGAGATTTAGTGGTTTTAAAGGAACCCTTATCCAGGATAGAGAGACCTTTGTTGGTTCCAACAAGAATTTTATCACCTGATATCTTAATCTGGGATACCTGATTGGAGGCGAGACCATTTTCTACCGTAAAATTGTGTAATGTATATTGAAATGGTTTATAGCTTTTTACGGTAATACATGTTATACCCTGACTAGTAGCGAGCCAAAGATCATTTTTGTTTAAACATAGACTATAAGGAGCATTGTTTAGCAGTCCTTCTTTACGTGAAAAATGGAATATACTGTCCCGGGTCTTAAGATATAATCCATTGCTCTTTGTGGCGATCCAGACATATTTGCCCAGAGAATCACCTGCTATTTGTGAAATCCGATCTTTCAATCCCGGAATAAACCCGGTTGCTAGGATGAAATTATTGTTCTTGAATTCCCAAAGTCCTTCGGATGTGCCTATCAACAATGTTCCATTAGGATATTTATACAATGAATTGATCCTGAGCCCTTTTCTGGGATCGTCAATAGTCGAGTTATACAATACCTGGTTTTGTTTTACGTCGACAAGAGATAATCCTCCAAAATTCCCAAACCAGTATAGATCATTTGAAGCTTTAAGAATTGATTTAAAAGTTATCATCAACCCTTCATACTTCTTGTTTCTCTTATTATTGAAATTAATCAGAGGCGATATAATTCCGTTCTTATAAATGTAAGTATTGTACAAGGAGCCAACATAAAGTTGTTTATTGACATTATCATACTTTAAAGTAGTGATTTCTGAATGTAAGTTGGTATCGATCGGGTAATTCGAAATCTTGTTGTTTTTAATCACAGATAAGAAACCATTCGATGTACCTAAATAAGTTTCCTTGTCATTTTTCTCAACACATAATATATCGTCATCAGGCAGATCTGCCGGGTAGTTGTAGCTATATGTGTTATGAGATGGAAGATAGAACACCCCATCATCGAGTGTGCTGAACCAAAAACCACCTTCCTTATCTTCAAGCACCGATGACACAGACTTGTCTTTAAGATAGTTGTGTGCGAAAGGGCCCATAAAATCATTTTCATTGATTGCCTCTACACCCCCATTGTATGAGCCTATCCAAATCATATTATTTCTGTCACGGCTAAGCCATAAAATTCTGCTTGCCATTTTTCTTATCTGATAATGACCGTCTTTATATATCTGAAGCAATGAATGATCAAAGCCTACAAAAACGCTACTGTGGTCCGAAGATTGAACTGCAAGGACTGCCAGTTTTCGGGACTTCTCTAATTGAGGGTCATGAATCGAAATGTGACTATTGTTCAGATTGATATTAAGCTCATTAATGGTTCCGGAATATTGTATGACAAATAACTTTTTATCCCTTTCAATAATAGCAGCAAGATTATTGGAAAAACTGGTTAATTTTTTCAGAACTCCTTTTGCACTTATTCTTATTAATCCTCTGGTACTAATTGAAAGATATACATTATCATTCCGGTCAATATAAAAGGATGACTTAACGCTTACCATGCGATTGTCTACCAGATGTTCAAATATATGATTGTATTTATATGGATGGATCTTTCCATTTTCATAATAAGAAAGCTTACAATTGTAACCTACGAACCAGACACGTCCTTTGTAGTCTTCGATGGTTTCGAATATCACATTGTCTGAAAGACCATCCTGTTCTTCAAAGTTCTGAAAGGTATAACCATCAAATCTTGAAACCCCATTGGTTGTTGAAATCCAGATATATCCTTTTGAGTCTTGAAATACATGATAGGTTTCCAGTGATGATAAACCCTGGTCGGTTGAATAATGTCTGAAAACAGGACTCTGTGCCTTGACATAAGGCATAAACCCAATAATTAGAAAGAATAATATAACTTTTATCAGATTCATTGATTCATATTTCAGTTCACAGAGGGTATTTCGATCGTTGTAGAATACAGGAAAGCAAATGTAAAAAATAAATCATGATATCTGCGGGTATACGTTTGAGGAAGTCATATATTTGACGAATATTGTGTCAACTTTAATAAAGCTTGTACTTAAACCCAGCCCTGATGTCTCCAAAAATTCTGTTTTTATTGATTTCCAGTATCCTGATTGGATTAAATTCTTTTTCGCAGGTTGCAAATCTTACTCCTTATGAACAATCGGGATGCAAAATAACACCACGTTATGATCAGACCATGGCATATTGCCGTAAACTAAAAGCCGCTTCCCCATTTCTTGAAATGAAAAGTATCGGAAAAAGTCCTCAAGGACGGGATATTCAAATACTTATTGTTGATCATAACCGCAATTTTACACCAGCAGCAGTCCGCAAATCAGGTAATATCGTTTTAATGGTTCAGGCATGCATTCATGCCGGAGAACCCGATGGAAAAGATGCGGGACTCATGTTGCTCCGGGATATGCTGCTCAATGGGAAACACAAAGAGCTATTGGATCATGTCACATTATTATTTATCCCTATTTTCAATGTCGATGGTCATGAAAGATTTGGCCCACATAACCGGATCAATCAGAATGGACCAACAGAGATGGGATGGCGAACCACAGCCCAAAACCTCAACCTGAACAGAGATTATTTAAAAGCTGATGCCCCAGAAATGCAGGCATGGTTGAAGAATGTCACGCAATGGAACCCTGACTTCTTCATCGATTGTCATGTCACCGATGGAGCCGATTATCAATATAAATTGACCTACTCCCTTGAATTGGGAGGCAATATGGAAGCAGGTCTGACCAACTGGACCCGCGATTATTTCGAAAAGAATCTTTTATCATTACTTGATGAAGACAATACACCTGCTTTTCCTTATGTCGAATTCCGTAACTGGCATGACCCGCGCAGTGGTCTTTTCCTGAGTCCCGCTCCACCCATGCTTTCACAGGGATATTTTGCTGAGAGGAATCGTCCGGGACTATTGATCGAGACTCACATGCTCAAAGACTATAAAACAAGAGTTGAAGCGACCTATAAAACCATTCAACATACTATGGAATTGTTAAGCCGTGATCGGGTAAAATTCGCACAAACAATAAAGAATGCGGATGATTTTACGGCAAGCGCTGCATTTCGCAATAAAGATTTCACGGTTAAATTCAGGACATCATATAACGACAGTGTGATGGTTGATTTTAAAGGGGTTGAATATGAAAGCAAAAAGAGTGATCTGACTGGGGGTGAATGGTTTGTTTATCATCCCGATAAACCGACTGTTTTTAAAATCCCATTCTTTACTAAGGCTGAACCCGATGCTACCGTTAAGCTTCCTGAAGCATACATTATTCCTGTCGAATGGATTGATGTGATTAAACGCATCCAACTGCATGGCATCAAGTATTATACAATCAAAAAGCCAACACTCTTTACAATTCAGGCCTATCGGTTTAAAAATACCCGCTTTAAAAACACGAGTTTTGAGGGAAGGTTTTCAGCCACCTTTAGCCTTGATACGGTCACTATGAAACGCACGTATCAACCGGGATCTGTGATAGTGCCAATGAATCAGCCTTTGGCAAGATTAGCAGCATACCTGCTTGAGCCTACAGCCGACGGGTCACTGGCATCATGGGGGTTCTTTAATACAGTGATGGAACAAAAGGAATACACCGAAAGCTACGTGATGGAAAAGATTGCCCGGGAGATGATCGCTAAAGATCCGGGTTTGGCCAGAGAGTTTGAACAAAAGAAAGCCGCTGATGCAGTATTTGCCAATAATCCGGAAGCAATCCTTAACTGGTTCTACAGTAAGTCTCCATGGTGGGATACGCAGCTGAACCTCTATCCTGTTGGAAGGCTGAAAAGTGTTCCAATCTTGAATTAAGGGGCCGTTTACACTTTTTGTTTTTTCGACTTTGATATTGTGTATTCTTTGTCATTATATTTTGTTTTCTTTGTCTGGATAATGTGTATTCTTTTGCCCGTAGGGCATACATATCAATAGAAATAAATCCTTTCCCCATTTTTTGCCCGTAGGGCATTGACATTAAGGGTTAATCCCCTACGGGGAAAAGACAAAAAAGAAGACTTTTCTATTGATATTTATCCCCTACGGGGAAATTTAAACAGGTTCTGTACCAACTAAAAATGGACATTCAAAAATGACCAAACGAACAATAGTTTTATGGTTCATTGGATCATAATGCCCCTGATCGTATTATTCTTATCGTATTTATATGCAATAACAAAAAGAATAAAATTGTTTTTTCTTGAATTAATTTGGTATGAAAATTTCACCTAAATTATAATTATTCTATTTAAAGAAAATGAACCAGAGTAAATGTTTTTTTGTTTAAGTTTGGGGCTAAAGCACATAAGTGCAATTAAACTAAACTAAAATACTAAACGACTGATTATGAAAGGTTCGATTGTTATCCTCTGCGGGGGTGGACCTGCTCCCGGCATTAATTCGGTGATTTCTTCATTATCAAAAGTCTTTATAGAAGACAACTATCGTGTAATTGGTTTACACGGCGGTTATCGGAACCTCTTTTCCGGTGTTGCAAATACGGTCGATTTCACTTTCGATATGGCAGACCGTATTCACAATCAGGGGGGATCTGTACTGACAATGAGCAGATACAAACCCAAGGATGAAGAGTTTAATTCAGATTTTTTTACAAAAAATGATGTCAAATTATTGGTGACGATTGGTGGTGATGATACAGCATCAACTGCAAATCGCATTGCCAAATATTTGAACGAAAATGATGTAAAAATCAAAAATATACATGTACCAAAGACTATCGATAATGATTTACCCCTGCCCGAAGGGCTGGTAACATTTGGTTACGAGAGTGCAAAACAGGAAGGTGTTGAACTTGCGACTACGGTTTATGAGGATGCACGTACTTCAGGAAACTGGTTTGTTGTTTCTACTATGGGACGCGAAGCCGGTCACCTTGCTTTTGGAATTGGCGCTGCATGTCACTATCCAATGATCATTATTCCCGAGATGTTTAACAAGACCAGTCCAACTTTTGACAGGATTATCCGTCTTGTGATCTCTTCAATGATCAAACGTAAGATCCTTGGTATCAAATATGGTGCTGCAATTGTTTCTGAAGGGGTATTCCATTTCATGAATGATGCTGAAATCCTTTCAAGTAATATCCATTTTACGTTTGACGAACATGGTCATCCTGAGTTGGGCAATGTAAGTAAAGCGTATATCTTTAATATTTTGCTTCAGGAGAGATTAAAAGCGTTGGGTCTCAAAATCAAGAGCCGTCCTGTTGAGTTGGGTTACGAATTACGTGCCTGCAGTCCCATTGCATTCGACCTCATGTATTGCTCATTGTTGGGCTTTGGCGTAAAACGTTTGTTCGATCAGGGCTTCACAGGTTGTATGGTAATGTCTGAAACACAGGGTGATGTAAAACCATTATTCCTTAAAGATGTGGAAGATGAAAACGGAAAAATCAAGCCACGTATGGTAAATATTGATACGCAGAAGACGCGTATCATTTTTGAAGACAGTCTTCATTTTCTTACACCGGATGATTACGAAGCAGCCAGGGCATTTGTTCCTAATCCTGAACTATATGACTTCTTCAAGATTCTGGAATGGGTTTAGCATTTATTTCATCATAAACAAAGACAGCCGCCACGTTTTAGCAGTTGTCTTTGTTTGATACAAATCCTTTCACCATTCTTTGATATCTGTAGGGACAGGTCGCGACCTGTCCCTACAGTTCAACAAAATACCCATCGGACATTCTTCGATATCAGAAAGAATAAGTAAGGATGATTCCCGGATAACTCTCCTCTAAGCCTTACATTTCCGGATTCCAACCCGTATTTAACCCGTACTTAATCCGTATTCTTTATACCGGTTAAGTACGGGTTAAATACGGCTTAGATACGGCTTGAATACGGCTTACACTTAAATATTATGGGGAATATCCGGGAGTGGTCTAAGCATATTACAAGGATATTCGAACATTGTTTAGATCGGCTTATAGATTGATATTGATAAAGGTACAGCATTATTTTGAAATTTCTGAAATCATTTCAAAAATAATTTGATGAAGAATAATAGTTTTAAATGAATGGCCTTTTGAAAGTTTTAATATTTATTTAACCAGTTGTGAGCAGGTGTGTTTAATTTTCACAATGAAAAATCGTACTTTAGCCGCTAAATTAATTTAACATTCTTTGGCTACAACACCTTGTTTTTTAATGAAATCAGGGGACTTGTTTTTGAATATTAGCTTGCTGAAATGTCAGCCGGGGGTGTATTTGTTTATGAAAGCTAAGATCAACTGAGAATGTGGAATAAGATTGTACGATTTATTTTAGGTAACCGACCGACTATTCTGATCGTAATAGGGATTTTGACTGTCTTCATGGGATTTAAAGCATCCAGAGTGCAACTTTCGTATGAAATGATGCGCATGCTTCCTGAAAATGATACTACCTATCAAAGTTATGTTCATTTTAAACAGCGATTTGGAGAAGATGGCAATGTGATGGTTGTGGGTGTTTCAAATCCTGCTATTTTTAAGCTAAACGAATTCAATGCGTGGTATGACCTTGGCAACAATGTTAAGAAGCTGGAGGGTGTCCAGGAGGTTGTCAACCTGACCAGGGCCCTTGATTTTGGAAAAGACACTGTAAAAAGGCAATTTACTTTTGGCCCTTTGGTAAAAAAGAGGCCTTCAACTCAAACTGAAGTTGACAGCATCAAAAATCGTTTTTTAAGCATGCCCTTTTATCAGGGATTATTGTTTAACAGCAAGACCAATGCCTGTCTGATGGCAATTACATTAGACAGGAAAAAACTGAATGATAAAAGCAGGATTGTATTGGTAAGCGAAATAAAAGCGCTGGTCGATCAATATAGTCATGACCGGAATCTAAAGGTTCATTATTCAGGACTTCCATATATCAGGACAGTCACTACCAAGATGGTGAAAGATGAGTTGGGGCTCTTCATTCTTCTTTCTATGGTGATTGCAGCCTTTATTATGTTTTTGTTTTTCAGATCAATCAAAGTAGTATTGACATCCCTGTTGGTTGTGGGGATCAGCATTACCTGGGTACTGGGCCTCACTTCAATGCTTGGATACAAAATCACGATTCTGACGGGTGTAATTCCTTCGCTCATCGTCATCATTGCAATAGAAAACTGTATTTATATCCTGAATAAATATCATTGGGAGTATGTACAACATGGCAATAAAATACTGGCTCTCTCACGAACAATTGGGCGTATCGGTTTTGCTTCCCTGATGACGAATGCCGCCACAGCCATGGGCTTTGCTGCTTTCATTCTTGTCCCAAACAAGATGTTGAGTGAGTTTGGTATCGTTACATCGATCAGCATCATGCTTGAATACTTGTTGACGATCATGCTGTTCCCCATCTTCTTTAGTTTCATGAAGCCACCTTCGTTGAAGCATACCAAGCATCTTGACAATAAAATATTTGTTGGTATCACCGATAAGCTGGTAGACATCATTACCAATCACAGACCTAAGGTCTATATCATTTCAGGGATCATTATTGCAATCAGTTTGTTTGGGCTTACCCTGATGAAGACTTCGGGAAAAGTGGTAGACGATCTTTCAAAAAAGGACCCCATCTATTTGGATCTGAAATTTTTTGAAAATAATTTTGGTGGTGTAATGCCATTCGAGATCAGCATTGATACCCGTAAAAAGAACGGGGTGATGAAGATGACTACCATCGAACGCATCGATGAATTACAACAATTTATTCATAAATTCCCTGAATTCACGAAACCACTTTCACTGGCAGAGGGGATAAAATTTGCCCGGCAGACATTTTATTCAGGAGATTCTTCACAATATATGCTTCCAAGCAATCAGGAGAATGCTTTTATTCTGTCATACCTGCCCCGAAAGGTGGGGAAGAGTGGCGACCTGCTTAAATCATTTATCGACAGCACCAAACAATATACCCGCGTAAGTTTTCAAATGGTGGATATGGGGACAAGACAAATGGAGGCACTGCTGAAGAAAGTGAAGCCGGGAGTTGATTCCATCTTTGATCCTGCCAAATACACGGTGAGCATCACCGGAAACAGTGTGGTCTATGCACAAGGTACTAACTTTTTGATTCATAATCTTTTCGAGAGTGTTGCATATGCAATTATTCTCATCTCGTTGCTGATGTCGCTCATGTTTCGTTCGGTGAAGATGATTATGGTCTCTATGATTCCAAACCTGATACCATTGCTTGTCACAGCAGCCATTATGGGTTTCAGCGGAATTCCGTTAAAACCTTCCACACTGATCGTGTTCAGTATTGCACTGGGGATCTCTGTAGACAATGCCATACAATATCTGGCGAGGTACAGGCATGGATTGAAAGCATCGAATCATGACATAGGTAAATCTGCGATCGGGGCGCTCCGTGAGGCCTCATTCAGTATGATTTACACATCCATCGTTTTAGTTCTCGGATTCAGTGTATTTACCATATCAAATTTTGGTGGTACTCAGGCACTCGGATTACTGATTTCTTCTACACTGTTTGTTGCCATGTTTTTCAATATGGCCGTTTTACCTTCTTTACTGATGACACTTGATAAATTTGTGGTAACAAAGGCTTTTGTTGCAGAACCCTTTGTTGACATACATGTCAACAATGAAAATCATGTTAATAAATCTGAACATATATAATCGGTTATTTAAAACAGTAGCACTATGAAAGGTATTATATTGGCCGGAGGTTCCGGTACGCGTCTTCATCCACTTACACTGGCAGTTAGCAAACAGTTGATGCCTATTTATGATAAGCCGATGATTTACTATCCATTGAGTGTTTTGATGATGGCTGGTATAAATGAAGTTCTGATTATTTCCACACCACATGATCTGCCTCAATTTGAAAAACTATTGGGTGATGGGAGCAGCTTAGGCTGTAAGTTTCATTACAAAGTACAACATATACCCAATGGGCTTGCACAGGCTTTCGTGATTGGCGAAGAGTTTATCGGAAAGGATAAAGTTGCATTGATATTGGGCGACAATATCTTTTATGGAAGCGGTTTTCAAAACGTGGTAAATGAATGCAAAGATCCCGAAGGGGGCGTAGTGTTTGCATATCATGTTTCTGATCCTGAACGCTATGGGGTTGTCGAGTTTGATGGAGATTGCAAGGCACTTTCCATAGAAGAAAAACCTGCAAAACCCAAGTCTAATTTTGCTGTACCGGGGCTCTATTTTTATGATAACAGTGTGGTTGAAATCGCCAAAAATCTTAAGCCCTCACCTCGTGGAGAATACGAGATCACAGATGTAAATCGTAAATACCTTGAGATGGGTCAGCTTAAAGTTGGAATCCTCAGCAGGGGCACTGCATGGTTGGATACCGGGACTTTTGCTTCATTGATACAGGCCAGTCAGTTCGTTCAGGTACTCGAAGACCGTCAGGGTTTGAAGGTAGGCTGTATTGAGGAGATGGCTTACAGGAAGGGATATATTGACAGGGAGCAGTTAAAAGCTTTGGCCCAGCCTTTGTTAAAAAGCGGATATGGTCAATATCTTCTAAATTTACTTGAAATGGAATAGTGTTCAGTTCGCACATACTGAATTACTTACTAACGATTATTTGAACACCAATGTACACATTCGACCAATTACAGGAGATCTTTAACGACTCTTTTGATCTTTCTAAAATACCGCTAAAACCTTTACGTTTATACGATCCTATCCGATATTCCCTTTCCCAGGGAGGGAAACGGATGCGTCCTTTGCTGGTGTTGATGAGTTGCGATCTCTTTAACGGAGATATTTATGACGCGATGAATTGTGCAATTGCGGTCGAAGTTTTTCATAATTTCACCCTGCTGCACGACGATATTATGGACCAGTCTCCCATCCGTCGCGGAGTGGATACCGTATATAAGAAATGGGATACCAGTGTAGCCATTTTATCGGGCGATACGATGTTTGCATTGGCCTATGATTATATCACCCGCAGCCGTCCGGAGATGCTTCCACGGATCCTGCCGCTTTTTACCCAGACAGCACGCGAGGTTTGCGAAGGCCAGCAGATAGATATGGATTTTGAAGAGACAAATGGGGTTTCAATCGAAGAGTATATTGAGATGATCAGATTGAAGACTGCTGTCCTTCCGGCAGCATGTCTGAAGCTTGGGGCTTTGTTTGCCGGGGCCTCTGATGTTGATTGTTTGTTGACATACAGCTTTGGTCAGAACATTGGTCTGGCTTTTCAAATAAAGGATGATTTGTTGGATGTATATGGAGATCAGGATATTTTTGGAAAGAGAACTGGCAACGATATTCTGACCAATAAGAAGACCTGGTTGTATCTGAGGGCATTGGAAAAGGCAGAGGGGAAAGATAAAGAAGATTTATTGTATTATTATTCTGGTAAGGATTTTGATATTTTTCAAAAGGTATCCGCTATTACCGGCATCTATGATAAATTAAAAATCCGTGAAGAGGCAGAGGCTTTGATGCAGGAATATAATGATAAGGCCCTGGCTGATCTGGATGCCATCACCGCACCCGATGAACGCAAAGAAATAATTAGGGAATTTGCATTGGCATTGAATGTGAGAAATCTTTAAATTTTAAGAGGGTTAAGATTTTTATCCCTTATATGGTTATTTGGAAAGTTTAAGCAAGAATTCTTCTGTTTGTGCTTTTACTTTTAAAGCTTCCTGATAATATATTTTTGCTTCTTTCAGAGTAGGTTTGCCATGAGGCATCAATCCCATTCCGCCTGGATATCTGGCATCAATATATAAATTGTCTAATTCGGATATTACAAGTTCGTTAACGATGAAGGGTATGACATCTTCTGTTTTCATTAACAACGATTGAAGATTGTGTGTTTTAATAAAAGAAATACCAAATTCTTCAATAATTGCTTTAAGGGCTTTTTCTATAGCTTGCTGTGAATGGAAGGCTACAATATTTGTTAGAATCGGATCATCCATGAGCTTTTCAATTGCAGCCAGATCATCCTCTGCCGCATTAAGCCATTCCCTGGTTAATTGCTTCATACAATATTTTTCCTTTCAAGTTAATTTCTTGCGTAAATAGGCTTCCTGATTCCTGTATCTTTTGGTACATTAACTTTGTATAAACCAGCATATCGATTGGAATATCCCTTCTGAATTTTTTTATCAGAAGATTATATTTGTGGTATAATTCCATCTTTTCGCGATTCGAAACAGGCATATAATTGTCGGATGTCACAACAATTATATCCAGATCGCTGTCCTTTGTTGGTATACCATAAGCGTATGATCCAAATAGGATGATTTTTTCGACACCTTTGTCTTTTAAAGTATCAGTAATCCCATCAATAATCAGATCTACATTACTCATGATTTTTTTGTTTAAAGATACAACTAATATTAAAATGTTGAGCATAAGCAAAGCCAGGAATTTTTCTAAATATAAAACCCTGTAGAATTGTCGTTTTTATAAGCTGTGGCTGTTATATCTGATTCTGGACTTCCTCTAATTCTTCGTGCAATACTTCCCATGCATGCATTGCCTTTTCGAGATGAACTTTTAAATCTTCGTATTCTTTAAACAGCTCTCCTGAATTTACCTTCTCAATATGAATTCCCGGATTGGAGAGAATCGCGTCTATATCAGCAATCTTTGTTTCGAGTTGCTGGATCAGCGTTTCCTGTCTCTCGATCATTCCCCTCACTTTACGGGCTTCTTTTTCTATTTGTTTCCTGCGTTCGTAATCAACTTTACCGGCAGAGGTAGTGTCATCAGACTGTCGTGAAGCCGCATTCTTTACCTCCAGTTGCTTTAATGATTCGAGCTTTCTTGTCTCAAGAAAATTGTATACATCGCCAACATGCACCTTGATCTCATGGTTTTTAAATTCCCATACTTTATCTGTAAGCCCCTGCAGGAAGTCACGGTCGTGGGATACGACAAGTAATGTCCCGTCGTATTGCAACAAGGCACTCTTGAGAATATCCTTGCTTTGCATGTCGAGGTGGTTGGTTGGCTCATCCAAAACCAGCAGGTTGACAGGTTCCAACAAAAGTTTGGCCAGCGCCAGTCTTGATTTCTCTCCCCCGGATAATACCTTTACCTTCTTGTCAATAGTGTCGCCGCCAAAGAGGAACTGCCCCAGCAGGTTACGGACCCTTGTCCGCATATCGCCGGTAGCCACATCATCTATAGTCTGAAATACCGTCTTTTCAGGATCAAGCATCATGGCCTGATTCTGGGCATAGTAACCGATTTTGACGTTATGTCCCAATTTAGAAATACCTTCATAGTCCAGATCACCAACAATGATGCGTGCCAGAGTAGATTTGCCTTCTCCGTTTCTGCCTACAAATGCTATAAATTCACCTTTTTCTATATTGAAATTTAAATCTTTCAACACCTCTTTTTCCCAGTAAGACTTTGACAGATCAATGGCCTCTACAGAGATTTTACCGGAGTGAGGTGCAGGTGGGAATCTGAAATGAATGTGTGACCCATCCATGCCATCCACTTCAACACGATCCATCTTGTCCAGTAACTTGATCCGGCTCTGGGCCTGTTTTGCCTTTGTGGCCTTGTAACGGAACCGCTCAATGAAGCGTTCCATCTCAGCAATTTCTTTCTGCTGGTTGGCATAGGCAGCCATTTGGGTCTCACGAATAGTTGAACGTTGTTCCACATACTCTGTATAGCTGCACTTGAAGTCATAAATCTTTCCAAGCGTAATTTCAACAGTTCGTGTGGTGACGTTGTCAAGGAATGCCCTGTCATGCGAAACGATAACAACTGCTCCGGGATAACCTTTCAGGAAATCTTCGAGCCATTGTATGGATTCAATGTCAAGGTGATTGGTTGGCTCATCGAGAAGGATCACATCAGGTCTTCTCAACAGGATTTTTGCCAGCTCTATACGCATCTGCCAACCGCCACTGAATTCAGCAACTTTTCGTGTGAAGTCTTTGTGTTCAAAACCAAGACCGAGAAGGATCTTTTCGGTATCGGCTTCTTTGGTATTGCCACCAAGCATATGGTGACGCTCATTGGCATCGTTCAGATGTTCAATCAGTTTAAAATATTCCTCCGATTGATAGTCTTCACGTTCTGCCAGTTGAGTTGTGATCTTTGCAATCAGTTTTTCGAGATTCAGAACCTCACTAAATGCAAGCAATGCCTCGTTGATTACCGTCCGTGGAGTATGAATGATCATTTCCTGTGGAAGATAACCGATCGTATTTCCGGAAGGAGAATTTACAGAGCCACTCTCGGGTTCAAGCTGACCCGAAATAATCTTGAGTAATGTAGACTTCCCTGCACCGTTTTTCCCAACGAGCCCAATCCGATCCCTGTCGTTGATGAGGAAGGTGATGGAATCGAAAAGGTAATCTCCTGAAAAATGTATGGAAAGGTTATTTATGGATATCATTCTGCATTGCTTGTTTCGTGATACAAAGATACTACTTTGTTGGCAAGCTGCAATCATGATGTGCCGGCAGAGTTTTTCTTCAGTCCCGGAGGGACGTCATTATTGTAACAAAAGCAACCTTCTCTTTATAGCCCCGGAGGGGTGACATATTGATTATTTTAAATTTTACTGTTACATGTTTCTTTTGGAAATATTATTTATGACCCAAATTCTTTGAGATTACACCTTAACGATTTGGAATCTGTATAAATAAATGAAAAATAAATCAATACTCTGTCAAAGTTGTTTATTTTTTCTTAATTTTGCACTCCCGAATTTAAAAGAAAAATTCACAATAAATTATTCACAATGTACGCAGTAGTAGAGATAGCTGGCCAGCAGTTTAAAGTCCAAAATGGACAGGAGATCTTCGTTCACCGCCTTGAGGGTGAAGAGGGCGCTAGCGTTGCTTTTAACAGGGTTCTCCTTGTTGAAAACGAAGGCAATGTAAGTGTAGGTCTTCCTGTTATTGATGGCGCTGAGATATCAGCCACGATCCTCTCACATTTGAGAGGTGATAAGGTACTCGTTTTTAAGAAAAAACGTAGAAAAAGTTACCAAAAATGTAACGGACACCGTCAGTACCTGACGAAAATTAAAATTGAAGAAATCACGGTTAAGTAATTATTAATTATTAAAACTCCGGACAAATGGCACATAAAAAAGGTGCGGGTAGTACGCAGAACGGCCGCGAATCAGAAAGTAAACGCTTAGGTGTTAAAATTTATGGTGGTCAACTAGCTAAGGCTGGTAACATTATAGTTCGTCAAAGAGGTACTGTACACAATCCAGGTCAATATGTTGGACTTGGTAAAGATCATACATTGTTTGCTTTAGTCAGCGGTACCGTTGCATTCAAGAAAACGCGTGATGACAGATCTTATGTGAGCATTGTTCCTTTCCCTGCAGAACAATAAAACTACTCCAAAATAGTAAGATAAGTTAAGGCTCCCGGACAACCGGGAGCTTTTGCTTTATTGACCTTTGACTTTTGACTTTATCACCCTATCTTTGTTAACGCAAATAAAAATCAAATGTTAGAACTTAGCTTTATCCGAGAGAACCCCGATGTTGTTATTAAACGTTTGGCGGTCAAGAATTTTGATGCAACAATCCTGGTGCAACAGATCATAGCATTAGATGCTAAACGACGCGATACCCAGAAGATTCTTGACGACACGCTGTCTCAATCCAATCTGATAGCAAAAGAAATTGGTGGTCTTTTCAAGAGTGGAAAGATTGATGAAGTAAATGCTTTGAAAGAAAAGACAGCTTTGCTGAAGCAGCAATCGAAAACATGTGGAGATGATCTTGCTCAGATAGAACTGGATCTGCAAAACATGTTGGTATTGTTACCCAATATGCCGCATGCTTCTGTCCCTTTGGGTAAGACACCTGAAGACAACGAAATTATTCATCAGGAAGGCGTCATTCCATCTTTGCCTGCTGATGCAGTTCCTCATTGGGATCTGACTACAAAATATAAGCTTGTCGATTTTGAACTGGGCGTAAAGATAACCGGTGCAGGATTTCCTGTTTACCGTGGTAAAGGTGCCAGATTGCAACGTGCTTTGATCAACTTCTTTTTGGAAGAGGGTGTGAAGGCAGGTTACGAAGAGATCCAGCCACCTTTGCTGGTTAATGAAGCTTCGGGATACGGCACAGGTCAGCTGCCCGACAAAGAAGGTCAGATGTATCATGCACAGATCGATAATCTCTATCTCATCCCTACTGCAGAGGTTCCCGTTACCAATATTTACAGAGATCAGATTGTGAAGTCTACAGACTTCCCAATCAAGAATGTAGCCTATTCAAACTGTTTCCGTCGTGAGGCAGGATCATATGGTAAAGATGTTCGTGGACTCAACCGTCTGCATCAGTTCGATAAGGTTGAGATCGTTCAGATTCAACATCCTGACAAGTCATATGAAACGCTTGAACTGATGCGTGAGCATGTTGCTGGATTGCTTCGCAAACTTGAACTGCCCTTTAGAGTATTGAGACTTTGTGGAGGCGATATGAGTTTTACTTCTGCCTTGACCTATGACTTTGAAGTATACAGTGCAGCGCAGAAGAAATGGTTGGAGGTAAGTTCGGTTTCCAACTTCGAAACCTTTCAGGCAAACCGCATGAAGCTCAGGTTTAGAGATGAAGACGGAAAGATGCGTTTTGCACATACATTGAATGGTTCGGCTCTGGCGCTTCCACGTATTGTGGCAGCATTGCTCGAGAACAACCAGACACCAGAAGGCATCAACATCCCGAATGCGTTAAGGTCATATACCGGCTGGGATATCATCGATTAATACATTTATTGTATTGAATAACAAACAGTATGTATAGAGACGCAATATTTTGCGTCTCCAGGTATTGAGAACTTTTATTAAATAAGTTGATTTACAATTAAGGAGACGCAAAATATTGCGTCTCTACGTCATATTGGTCTTCTAAAGCAAACTCACTTTTTTATTATATGAACTCGGTCAGACCTAAAAAACATCTTGGACAACATTTTCTGAAAGATGAAAACATTGCCCGCAAAATTGTAGACAGTCTTGGTCCCGAAGTGCAGAATGTACTGGAGGTGGGGCCGGGGATGGGTGTGCTGACCAAGAATCTGATATTAAAAGAGTATAAAGATCTTCGGGTCGCAGAGATTGATGAAGAGAGTGTTATTTATCTAGATAATCACTTCCCGGGCTTAAAGATCATCTCAGGAGACTTTCTTAAACTCGATCTGAATGACATGTTTACCGGTAAGTTCGCTATAATCGGTAACTTCCCTTATAATATTTCAAGTCAGATCTTTTTCAAGGTACTCGAACATCGTGACCTGGTAGATGAGGTCGTTGGTATGGTCCAGAAAGAGGTTGCCGAACGCATTGCAGCTCCTCCGGGAAGCAAGACCTATGGAATCCTGAGTGTATTGCTGCAGGCTTGGTACAAGATAGATTATCTCTTTACTGTCAACGAACAGGTCTTTATACCGCCCCCAAAAGTAAAATCGGCAGTAATTCGCTTTAAACGTAATACTACCGATCAGTTAGATTGTGATGAACGTCTCTTTTTTAATCTGGTTAAAACCGGATTCAATCAACGGCGCAAGACATTGAGAAATGCCATCCGCAGTCTTTATCCTGAGGGATTTAACCATCCATTTCTGGATAAACGTGCTGAACAATTGAGCGTTTCAGACTTTATCGAACTGGCTCAAAGCATCAAAAAATGATGTAAAGGATGCTCTTAAGATAATCAGTGCGAATCTTATTCACTGAGTGGAATAACTTTTTATCTTTTAAACTTATTAATCATTTTACAGTCCGATTTGATCAGCTATTTCTGTCATTGCGGCTATGGATAGTTCTGCAAAGTCATTGATAGGTATACCGATCAATTCACATTCCAGTATATTCTCCCTGTTTACCGATGCGGCAAAGGCTTTTTCTTTCATGCGTTTGGTGACCGATTTTGTCTTAATCGAAGCCACCTTCTTGTCAGGATATACCAGAGAAGTAGCAGTAATCAAACCAGTAATGGTTTCCCCTGCTGCAAGTGCATGTTGGAACTCCGTAGTACGTTCAAGCCCTGTAGCCGCTTCATTGTGCATCTTTATGGCATCGGTAATGTCATCGTCAATGCCCATTTCCAGGAGCATATCTGCACCAACTATTCCATGAGTTAGTGGATCGCCGTTTGTATCTTCAACATCCAGATCGTGCAGCAGTCCTGCCAATCCCCATTTCTCTTCATCTTTTCCAAAGCGACGTGCCAATGCACGCATCACAGCTTCCGAAGCAAGACAATGAGCAATCATTTTTTCATTCTTAACATGCCGGTTTAGCAATTCGAGCGCAAGATTTCTTTCCAAAAGCATAGTGGTTGATTTTATATTCTGATTATTAGTGATGTGAATCTATTTGGTTGATCATAAATATCATGTGTTTCAGCCCTTTTGTGATCTCTTCAAGATACTCTTTCACGGCCTGTACACTACCGGGAAGTGTGAAAACAAGAGAATGACCCATTACCCCTGCAATACTCCTGCTGAGCAACGCAGCTGGTTTCTCCTGGCCATACTTGATCCGGATAGATTCCATGATACCGGGGATCTCTTTGTCGAGCAACATTTTAACAGTATCCGGGGTGATATCCCGTGGACTGATTCCCGTTCCACCGGTAGTAATCACGACATCTATTTTCTGATCTCTGCATTTGAGGAGCATATTGTGCAGATAATCTTTGTCGTCTCCAATGATGCTGTGTTCAATTTTGACGGGATAGGAGATGGATGCAAAATAGGCCTCCATTAATTCGATGACCATTGGTCCGCTTCGATCGGTATAGTAACCTGAGGAAGCCCGATCGCTCAACGTGATGACTTTAACCGTAATGACCCTTGGTTGATAGATGACTTCGTCATCGGCTTTAATCGAACCATATTTAATGACCCGGCAAAAGATCCCTTCTTTGGGCATTATGCAGTTACCTACCTCTTTGAAAATGACGCAACTGCTGCCATGACACTCTTTTCCGATCTGGGTAACTTCAAGTTCTGCCTTGCCGATAATAAACCTGTCCAAAGGACGTGCCTCATATAAAGGCATCCCGGAGGTTGTAATATTTTCTGCAAATTCCCCGCAATTGATCTTCTTACCTGTTTCCTTTTCAAACTTTTCGATACTTTCAAGCCCAAGTAAGCTGATCTGCCTGTGCCATTTTCCGGCATGTGCATCTCCCTCTATCCCGGTTGAAGTCAATTCAACACTTGAAACAGGGGTCTTGATGGTCCCTTTTTCACTCGAGATATTTACCGACATAACCTTGATTATGCCGTCGTTATGTAGTGTCATAGGCTTTAAGTGTTAATAAGAATAAGTCAACAGTCAAAAATAACTGAAATTATAGTCCATTCAACATCATTATTTAAAGGAAACATTATCAAAGATAGTTTGTTTAGGTGAAAAGTACTTAAGGTTTACTATATTTGCCAATACCCACGAAATACCGTATATGGATTCTTTAAATTTTTTAAACACAACAGATCCTTCCGTCATCGAAGAACTTTATGACCACTTCCGGAATGATCCTCAATCTGTTGAGCCGGGATGGAGAATGTTCTTTGAGGGCTTTGAGTTTGCTCAGGAAAACTATCAGAAGAAAACTGCTGATATTTCATCTGTTGCAGAATTCAAAGTCATCAACCTTATCGATGGATACCGACGCAGAGGGCATTTATTCACATTAACAAATCCCGTTCGTACCCGCCGACAATATAAGCCTACACTGGATATTGAAAACTTTGGACTTTCTGGGAAAGACCTTGACACACAGTTTAATGCCGGTGAAGGGATCGGTATCGGGAAAGCCTCACTGCGGAAAATTATTGAACATCTTCAGCATACCTATTGCCAAAGTGTAGGTGCCGAGTTTGCATATATCCGGATCCCTGAAATCTATGAGTGGCTGAGAAGCCGGATGGAGAATTCACAGAACACACCCACTTACACGATAGACGACCGCAAACAGATCCATGAAAACCTCAGTAATGGCGTCCATTTCGAGAAGTTTTTACATAAAAAATTCCCCGGTCAGAAACGGTTTTCGCTCGAAGGAGCAGAAACACTGATCCCTGCATTGCTGGCTGTAATTGATAAAGGCGCATCATTGGGTACTGAAGAATTCGTGATAGGCATGGCCCATAGGGGACGACTCAATGTGCTTTCCAATATCATGAACAAACCTGTCAGTGATATTTTGTCTGAGTTTGAAGGAAAAGATTACGACGATGATCAGGTGATGGGTGATGTGAAGTATCATCTGGGCTTTACCACTACCCGCAAAGTGAAGAGTGGAGGTGAAGTGAAATTATCTCTTGCTCCCAATCCTTCACACCTTGAAGCTGAAACACCTGTCGTGGAAGGCATCGTGAGGGCCAAACTCGATAGTGACTATCAGGGCGACACCAATAAAATAACTCCTGTTCTCATCCATGGCGATGCTGCCGTAGCAGGGCAGGGGATCATTTACGAACTGCTCCAGATGTCAGAGTTACCCGGTTATCTTACTGGCGGAACAATCCATCTGGTGATCAATAATCAGATCGGATTTACCACCAATTATCTTGAAGCACGCTCGAGTACTTATTGTACAGATATAGCCAAAACCATCCAGACACCCGTATTCCATGTTAATGGTGACGATGTTGAAGCTGTTGTTTACACCGTGCAGCTGGCCATGGAATACAGAGCCAAGTTTCATAAAGACATTTTTATTGACCTTTTGTGCTACCGCAAGTATGGTCACAACGAAGGGGATGAACCACGATTTACCCAGCCCATTCTCTATAAAATCATCGAGACCCATCCCGATCCCGAAGCAATTTATAGCGCAAAACTGATTGAACTGGGGCTGATTACCCCCGAAGAGGTTCAGCAGATCAAGGAATCCATCAATGAGCGGCTGGAGAACAGTTTCACCTTATCAAGAACCCGAAACACTGCCACTGTTTATTCTTTCTTTGGTGAGTTGTGGAAACATATCCGCAGATCTCAACCCGAAGATTTCCTTTCCTCTCCTGTAACAGGTGTAGAAAATGATCTCTTGGTCTCGATCGGAATGAAGATCACCGATATGCCTGCAGATAAGAAGTTCTATCGTAAGCTGGTTAAGGTTCAGGAAGAGCGCAGGGCAATGATTGAGTCCAGAGGAAATCTCGACTGGGCTATGGGTGAATTGCTGGCCTATGGCACTTTGGTTTCAGAGGGATTCCCGGTCAGGTTGAGCGGTCAGGATTCACAAAGAGGGACATTTTCGCACCGTCACTCCGTGTTTACCGTTGAAGATTCAGAAGAAAAATATACCCCGCTTTCAAATATCAGTCCCGATCAGGCAAAGTTCCAGGTGCTCAACTCTCCACTCAGCGAGTATGGCGTTCTGGGATTCGAATATGGTTATGCTTTGACAACTCCGAACGGATTGACCCTCTGGGAGGCACAGTTTGGAGACTTTTCGAACGGGGCTCAGATCATCTTTGATCAGTATATCAGCAGCGCTGAAGACAAATGGAAAGTATTGAACGGACTGGTATTGTTGCTTCCTCATGGTTATGAAGGACAGGGCCCCGATCATTCAAGTGGACGGATGGAACGCTATCTGACGCTTTGTGCAGACAACAACATCCAGGTAGCCAATTGTACTACTCCGGCTAATTTCTTTCATCTGCTGCGTCGTCAGCTGCACCGCGATATCCGGTTACCTTTGATCGTATTTACCCCCAAGAGTTTGTTGCGTCATGAGAAATGTGTTTCCCTCTTTGAAGATTTAACCCATGGAGGGTTCAAAGAGGTGATCGACGATCAGACAGCCGATCCTGCAGAGATAACACGGTTGATATTTTGTACAGGGAAAGTATATTATGATCTGATGGATGAGAAGTCACGGATTGGTGATACTGTCACTGCCGTTATCAGACTGGAACAGATCTATCCTTTCCCGCTGAATCAGATCAATGGACTGTTGCTCAAATATTCAAAGGCCGTCCTCTATCAGTGGGTGCAGGAAGAGCCTGCAAACATGGGAGCCTGGTCATTTATCATCCGTCATTTTACCGACATCCAGCTCATGTTGGTAGCTCGTCCCGAGAGTGGTTCGCCGGCTACAGGATTGCCAAAGACCCATAAACTGCGTCAACAGAAGATCGTAGAGAAGGCTTTTGGAGAATGTAAATGTGAAGACAAAGATATAAGTTGCAAGATGATATGTGCGCCGAAAGAGTTGATTATGGCGCCCAACAGCATAGAAATTATAAATAACAAAGTGTTATGATGATTGAAATTAAAGTACCTTCACCTGGAGAATCTATTTCTGAAGTTCAACTGGCATCATGGTTGGTAGAAGATGGTGAGTTTGTAGAAAAAGATAAAGAGATTGCAGAAGTTGATTCCGATAAGGCCACACTAAGCCTTGTTGCCCAGGAAAGCGGCGTCATTAAAATTCTTGTAAAGGAAGGCGAAACCATTAAAGTTGGGACTGTCGTTGCAACGATCGATACTGCTCAGGCAGGAAAAGAGGCTGGTAAAAAGAAAACAGCAAAAGAAGAGACTCCGGCTGTAAAGGAGACTGCTCCACTTGTCGCTACTCCTGTAAAAGCAACTTTGAATTCTGTTGTGGCTGAAGTCGCAAAGACAGCGCCTGAAAAGAAACCGGAAGCATCTAAAACTGTTGAGACTGCAGATATTGATTCAGGGGTTTACATTACTCCCCTGGCCCGCAAGATCATGCAGGAAAAGCAACTCAGCGATCAGGACGTGATGGGAAATATCCGTCAACTGCGGGTTGGAAAGGCCGATGTACTGGAAATGGGTAAGCCGGTTCAGGAGGGTTCTGCACAACCTGCCGTGCGTGAAACAGCACCAGCAGGCAGAGAAGAACGGAAGAAGATGTCGATGCTGCGGTTGAAACTTGCAGAACGATTAGTTGCTGTCAAGAACGAAACGGCCATGCTGACCACCTTCAACGAGATCAATATGACCGCGTTGCTGGCAATCAAAAAGAAATACAACGATGCTTTCAAGGAAAAATATGGCGTTGGCATTGGCTTTATGTCATTCTTCACAAAGGCAGTTTCTGAGGCGTTATTGCTCTTCCCGCAGGTCAACTCCATGATTGATGGCGATGAACTGGTCCTGCATCATTATGTAGATATCGGAATAGCAGTGAGCGCTCCCAAAGGATTGGTAGTCCCCGTTATCCGGGGAGCAGAAAATCTAACGCTGGCAGAAATAGAACTTAATATCAAGGCACTGGCAAAGAAAGCAAGGGAGAACAAGATCACGCTGGCCGAAATGCAGGGTGGTACCTTTACCATTACCAATGGCGGTGTCTTTGGATCACTCTTCTCGACACCTATCCTGAACCCTCCACAGAGCGCAATTCTTGGGATGCACAACATCGTAGAACGACCCATTGCTGTCAACGGACAGGTTGTCGTAGCCCCCATGATGTATGTCGCGCTCTCCTATGATCACCGGGTGATTGATGGCAGCGAATCAGTACGGTTCCTTGTAAAAGTCAAGGAGATGATCGAAGATCCCCTTCGCCTCCTCTTCGAAGGCTCCGAACCCAACAAGATCCTACTGGGACTTTAAGCGGATTCAAACAAAACATTGGGGTTATACAAATTAATGGCTGATCCCATTTACCACGTAGAGACGCAATATTTTGCGTCTCTATTTTTTAAATTTAAAAACCAAATCCCCGACAATCCAAGCGAAAAACCGCGACATCCTGCTTTCATGACCCCTTGATCACTTCTGAAATCAAGATAGAAACCAAGCATACAATTCCTCCGTATACAACACTTATAGAGCACCTGTTCAGCACCTGTTCAGCACCCCCTATATGCTGAACAGGTGCTGAACAGGTGCTCTATAGGTATTCTATATGTGCTCTACAGTAATGCTTTATATCTCCAGGATTTAGTCACTATTTATCTTTCTTCTACCGCTTTTGTTTTCAGTTTCTTTCGGGCTTCAAATTTTTGTGTTCGGATTTTGTTGAAACAAAACCGGAGTTATTTCGTAATGTTTGTTTTTTAAAAACGATAAGAAGCAATCACTATTTCCACATGATCCGGTCTCAATCCGGTCTTAAACGGGTTAATATTCCCATTGGGACTTAATGGGGTCACAACTTAATGGGGTCAGCCACAATTTAACACAACTGTTTTAATTACCAAGGTCATTAATCATATTCAGGAATTCGATGAGTCCTATGGCTTCGGTATTGCCAGACACAAGGAAGCGCTCTGTTCCTGAATAGACCACGAATTTAGAAGTAGCATTAATGTCTTCGCATGCCGTATGAAATCCTTTAGATAATTTTGGAGCAACAGATCTTTTGATTTCAATTGCCCAGACTTGATTGCCCGGTCCTTCGAGCACAAGATCTATTTCAGTTTGAGCGGTTGTCCTGTAATAACTGTAGCGCCACTTGTTTGACAAACCATTGATAATGTTTTCGGCAACAAAACCTTCCCAACTTGCATCAACAGCCGGGTTTCCCAGAAGATCTTCCAGTTGTGAAATATTTAAAAGTTTATGTAATATGCCTGTATCACGCAGGTATATTTTAGGTGATTTAATCAGGCGTTTTTTAGTTTGCTTTCAAGATCTCGTTTGATCATATGCGATATTATTATGATTAAACTTCTAAATAAAAGACAAAAAGTACAATAAGAATTGTGCTAAATGAAAGTTTAACTTTCAAATAACATGGTTTTGTAGGGTGAAAATGGGGGACATTAATCTGGCGGAGTTTGGCGGGATATGGCGGAGTTTGGCGTACCCCGAATCCTTGATTTGGGTGAGGTCGAGTTGTAACTTTACACTGTTATTTTTCACCTGCGGTGAATACGTTCTTTGACATATTGTTTTTTTATAAAAACCTGCTATTTATCTGAATCGTCCTATATGTATGATGCAAAGAGGGACTGATCTCAAAAGAACAGTCCCCCTTCATTGTAATAAAAAAGTGATCTTTATTTTACCGGTTGGATTTCAATGACCATAAATGAGTCTGCGATCATTTTTGGACGACCTGTTGCACCGGCTGCCTGTGGCTCATAATTGGCAGATGGCAGATAAAGTGCATGGGTTGATTTGTCACAGGCAATTGTACGGGCTCCGGTTTGAGTTGGTACATTTTCTACTACCTTGTAAGTGTCGGGAGTTAATTCCTGAACAACGGTCATCGTGCCATCACCATTTGAACTGAAGGCACGTTTTGTACCCGGATCAAATGCTACACCATCGCAACCATTACCAATCGGAAGTGAAGTGATCACTTTTCCGGTCAAAGCATCCATAACAACCATTAATTTGTTGCCACAAACCATAAACAGGCGGTGGTTTACATTGTCGAGTGCCAATCCGCTAGCTTCTTCGCCCGGAGCAATCGGCCAGTTGTTTTCGACCTTTAAGGTGTTGGTATTGATCACGGTCAGTGAGCTTTTGTCTTCAATATTGACATAAACTTTTCCTTTGCCATCTGACTGTGAGAACTCAGGTTTGCCGGCAAGGGGGATAGTTGCAATTACTTTTTCGGTTTTGGCATCGAGTACTGTAGTATTAGCGCTACTGCCGTTAAATGTAAATACGATATGTTTGAAAGGATCGTAAAGAATTGCATCTGGATTTTTACCTGTGATTTTCACTCTGTTGGTAACGGCTAAAGTCTTCAGATCAAAAATTGCAACTGAGGAATCTCTTCCACAACTGATAAATCCTTTGCCTAAATCCTGGGCTACTGCTATTCCATGAACACCTTTTGTATCTGCGATTGTGCCTGCCAGGGCGCCTTTTTTCAAGTCTACAACCATTACCTGTGAAGCATGTGATATATACAACCTTCCGGCTGCCTCATCAACATTCAGATAGTCCCATCCACCTGCTCCTCCGAGCGCGATCTTCTTGGTGATTTTGTATTCAGATTTACCGGCTTGAGCAAACACTGTTGTGCTTCCAAAAACCATCAATGCAAAGCAGAAAAGTAAGGTGATCTTTTTCATATTTAATTTTTTAGGGTTTGGTTTAATTAATCGGTAAACATAAATCCAGATTCTGAAGAAATACTGGAGAAAAATGAATTTCATAAAGTATTTTCATCATTTTGCAATGAACAAATATAACTGTCAATTAGATAGATCTGAACTATCAAAGTTTAATTAAGAATAGATTAACATATTGGATTAAATGAGATTATTAATGGTGATACACTGTTTTGCTAACTACAACTTTTTTAATTTTGTACCGTTCTTTTGAATGGATGATATCATCCATAAAACAAATGGAGTATTATTTATGTCTGATTCCAACAAAATCATGCCTGTAGCTTTAAACAGATCAATTGTGTTTCTCATTCTGTGGTTTCTCATTGGTGGGTTGATTTATTTTAATCTCCAGGGGATAATAGATTACTTTATATACGGTTTGCTTGGATTGGATGAGGATCAGTATTTTACCGCGGCACTTCATTTCTTTGTTTTGCAGTTGATACAGGTTTTTTTGTTGCTTGTTTCCATCATTTTTATTGTCGGGATCATCAGGAGTTTTTTTTCTCCCGAAAAGACAAGAAAGGCGCTGGAGGGGAAGCCGCTCTTCGTTGGAAATATACTGGCAAGTCTCTTGGGTGTTGTGACTCCGTTCTGTTCCTGTTCAGCTGTTCCTTTGTTCATTGGGTTTGTAGAATCGGGGATCCCGTTGGGTGTGACTTTTTCTTTCCTGATTGCTGCTCCCATGATCAATGAAGTGGCCATTGTGCTTCTTTTAGGTCTCTTCGGAATCAGGATTGCTGTTATTTATGCACTTACCGGATTGGTTATTGCTATCATAGCAGGTTGGATCATTGGAAAATTGAATCCTGTAAAATGGATAGCGCCATGGGTCTATCAGGTTGCATTAGAGAAAAACAATATTTTAGAAGGATCTTTAACTGTTGATCAGCGCATCCGGTTTGGGATTGATGCCGTCATGGATATTCTTCGAAAAGTATGGATTTATATCATTGTGGCTTTAGCCTTAGGCGCCATTGTGCATGGTTATGTTCCGGCTGACTTTATGGCTTCTTTGATGGGAAAGAACAGCTGGTATTCGGTTCCATTGGCAGTGTTAATAGGTATTCCATTATATTCTTGTGCCGGGGGGATTATTCCAATCATCAGTGTTTTGCTTGAGAAAGGGATTTCGATGGGAACGGCGCTTGCCTTTGCAATGTCTATCATAGGACTTTCATTGCCAGAATTAATCATATTGAAAAAAGTGCTGAAACTTCAAATGATTGGGGTATTCGTTGGGATTGTGACAACGGGGATCATCATCATGGGGTACCTCTTCAATTATATTCTTTGGTAAATTTTAAATCACTTCACTTAAATTTATAACAAGTTATTAAAAGTTAAATTCTAATCATTTCAAAAATCATACAAAATGGAAGACATTAAGAAAATCGTAAAAGAGAAATACAGTCAGATAGCTCAACAGAGCAAGAGTCAGAATGAAACATCGTGTTGTGGTGCCACCGGTTGTTGCTCTGATGTGGATTACACCATTTTTAGTGAGAACTATGATAAACTGGAGGGTTATGATCCGGATGCCGATTTAGGGTTGGGTTGTGGCATACCAACAGAATTTGCGCATATTAAAAAGGGTGATACTGTAGTTGATTTGGGCTCAGGTGCAGGAAACGATTGTTTTGTTGCAAGAGCATTGACGGGTGAAAGTGGCAAAGTGATCGGTATCGATATGACCGAAGCCATGATTGAAAAGGCCAGAGCCAATGCCGAAAAGCTGGGTTATAATAACGTTGAATTCCGTTTGGGGGATATTGAAAAAATGCCTCTAACTGCTAATAAAGCCGATGTGATTGTCAGTAACTGTGTGTTGAACCTGGTTCCTGATAAAGTAAAGGCTTTTAGTGAAATCTACAGGGTATTGAAACCGGGAGGACATCTTTCAGTTTCAGATGTTGTCATTCGCGGTGAATTGCCTGATCAGATCAAGGAGGCAGCCGAAATGTATGCCGGCTGTGTTGCAGGGGCCATTCAGATTCAAGATTATTTGCAGATCATGCAGGATGCAGGGTTGAAGAATATTCAGGTGAATAAGGAAAAGTCTATCGTCGTGCCTGACGAGGTGATGCTGAACTTTTTGGATGCTGATCAGCTCGCAGCCTTCAGAAGTGCAGGGACAGATATACTGAGTATCACCGTATACGCTGAAAAACCTTTGGCAGGAGGTTGCGGCTGTGGTTGTGGATGCAACTAATCAGAAGTTATTTTTTGTTTTTTATGAGATTATTTGTATTTTTATAAATAATTTCGCTTCATAAAAAACCTTAATATGAGTATTTATTCAAGAACAAGGAAGGTTTTAGCTTTTAAAATCTTCCTTATTTGTGTTTTAGGCCTCTGTTTTTCCAATATGACAATGGCTCAGAGTGCTGCAAGAGAACGCTCGTCGTTCAATAAAGGTTGGCTTTTTCAAAAGAATGATCCTTCAGAGATCGTGGAAAAAGATGCCAATGGTAAAGTTGTCAAGAGTCAGTTGGATTATGCATTGATCAAAGACTGGTATTGTGCAACCGGGGCTGAGTTTATATTGCCTACTGATTCCATACAGGCAACCAAACGTCCTGCAGGAAATTTGGGGAGTACTGTTACATACGTGCAGACAGGTTTTAATGATAAAAACTGGCGTCAGCTTAATCTTCCTCACGACTGGGGAATTGAAGGAGCCTTTAGTTATGACCTGCCGGGTAATACTGGAAAACTTCCATGGGCAGGTACAGGCTGGTATCGCAAACATTTTAACGTTGCTGCATCTGACAAAGGACGCCAGTTCTCCATAGAAATCGATGGTGCAATGGCTTATCCCTTGGTTTGGTTAAACGGTCAGTTTGTAGGTGGCTGGCCTTATGGATACAATTCATTCAGACTTGACCTCACACCATATATTAAAGTTGGAGGCGAAAATGTCATTGCCATCCGGTTATACAATCCTGAGAATTCCTCACGTTGGTATCCCGGTAGTGGTATTTACAGGAATGTCTGGTTGGTCAAGACCGCTCCTGTTCATATTGGCCATTGGGGAACATATATTACAACTCCACAGGTCACGAATGAATCTGCAACTGTCGATCTAAAAGTGACTGTTGACAATAAATCGGCGAATGCTGTCGATGTTAATGTCTCAACAAAGATTTTTGAATTGAATGCAAACGGTTTAAAAACTGGCGCTGCAGTTTCTTCATTTAATGTTGCTCCTGCTAATATAAGTGTTGGTGGTCATCAGATCATCTCCTCGCTGGCTACCATTAAAAATCCGAAACTCTGGTCTGTTGAAAATCCTCAACGCTATGTAGCTGTGACTACCATTGAAGAAAGAGGCTTAATAGTTGATAGTTATGAAACTCCTTTTGGTGTAAGAACAATAAAATTTGATGCTGACAAAGGATTCTTATTAAACGGGAAACATGTCAATATTTACGGTGTTTGTAATCATCATGATCTGGGTGCTTTGGGTTCAGCCTTCAATACAAGGGCTGCTGAACGTCAGTTAGAGATCCTGAAGGAAATGGGATTCAATTCACTGCGCACAAGTCATAATATGCCGGCACCCGAGTTGCTGGACCTTTGTGACAAAATGGGAATCCTGGTAATGGACGAATCGTTTGACTGCTGGAAAAAAGGGAAAACCAAAAACGATTATGGTCAGTTGTTTGACGACTGGCATGCAAGAGATCTGAGAGCAGAAGTTCACAGAGACAGGAATCATCCTTCACTTATACTGTGGAGTATAGGGAATGAAGTTCGTGAACTCAATTCTCCAGAAGGACCTGCATTGGCTGCTCACCTTACAGCTGTTGTTAATGGTGAAGATCCAACCCGGCCAACAGTTGTAGGTTCCAACTCAACCAATGCACCATTTAATGGAATTCAGAATGGTGTTGGTGTCTACGGACAGAACTACAATGTTGCTGTCTATCCCAAAATTCATACTGCTAATCCAAACAAATCTGTTTTAGCCAGTGAAACTTCATCCTGTGTCAGTTCACGTGGAGAGTATGTCTTTCCTGTTTCAAACAATAAGGCAGATGGAAGAGGTCGTTTTCAGGTTAGTTCTTACGATTTATATGCACCGGGTTGGGCTTATTCACCTGACGTGCAGTTTAAGGCATTGGAGGAGAATCCTTTTATGGCCGGCGAATATGTCTGGACCGGTATGGATTATCTGGGTGAACCTACTCCATTCAATGGTGATGTCACTAATTTAATGAATGTTAGTGATCCTGTTGAAAAAGCAAAGATGGAAGTTGAGTTAAAAGCGCTGGGTAAAATCAAATCACCTTCACGCAGTTCTTATTTTGGAATCGTTGACCTTGCCGGATTCAAGAAAGATCGTTTCTATGACTATCAGGCACATTGGCGTCCCGAATTACCAATGGCTCATATTCTTCCTCATTGGAATTGGGCAGATCGTATAGGACAAATCACTCCTGTTCATGTTTATACCTCAGGTGATGAGGCCGAGTTATTCCTCAACGACAAATCACTGGGTAAAAAGAAAAAGGGAGCTTTTGAATATCGCATCCGTTGGGATAGTGTGGTTTATCAACCGGGTGTTCTGAAGGTTATTGCTTACAAGAATGGCAAGAAATGGGCAGAGGATGTTGTGAAAACTACAGATGTTGCTTCAAAGTTAACATTGAAGGCTGACAGAAGTGTCATAAAAGCCGATGGTTCAGACTTGTCGTTTATCACAGTAACGATTGCCGATAAGAATGGTTTATTGGTTCCCCGTTCCAATAATCTTGTGAAATTTGAGGTCTCCGGTCCTGGAGAAATCGTGGGCGTTGATAATGGTGATACTACTAGTTTTGAATCATTTCTGGGGAAAGAACATAAGGCTTTTAATGGTTTGGCACTGGTTATTGTTCGTTCAAAAGCAGGAGAGACCGGAGCTATAACACTAAGGGCAACTTCTGCCGGATTATCTGCTGCTTCGGTACAAATTAACAGTGGAGGAAAATAAATACTAAAGTCAATTCATAATAACAAAAGGGTCTCACTAAGTGCATAACTGTGAGGCCCTTTTTTGTTTTATTCTGTATACATTTGAACAAAAGTGCTTTGTATTTGTATTAGTTGTACTTAAATCATTAGGTGCAGTATTGAAAAATGAGTAACCCATTGGATTTAATAAACATTTTATGACAATATATTTTAATTACAGTAAAATCAATTATTTATGAAAAAAGTAACATTAATCTCTTTATTAACAGTTATCACAGTTTGTTTATCCCTAACTGTAGTTGCTCAATCAACCTGGTCACTTGATAAAAACCATGGTAAACTTGGTTTCGTGATTACTCACTTGATGGTTTCTGAAATAGAGGGTAGTTTTAAGAATTTCGATGCTAAAATCATAACTCCAAAAGCAGATTTCACAGATGCCGTTGTTGACATGACAGCCGAATCGACAAGCATCAATACCGATAATGATAACAGAGATAAACATTTGAGGACAGCTGATTTCTTTGATGTAGCTACATTCCCTTTGGTGACATTCAAAAGTAACTCATTCAAGAAAACAGGGCCTAAAACATATAAAGTGAAAGGAAATTTAACAATGCATGGTGTCACAAAACCGGTTGCACTTGATGTGACATGTAATATCGGAGCCGACCCTATGTCGAAGAAACCAATTGCCGGATTTAAAATTTCAGGTACTGTAAAAAGATCTGATTTTGGAATAGGTGCTAAATTTCCATCTGCAATGTTGGGTGATGAAGTCACAATTAATGCAAATGGTGAATTCAAAAAAGATTAAATTCAAGATATAGTTAAGTGATTCTATGGGATATCCTTTGATGATTTTCCCATTATAAAAGCGGATATCTGTGATAATGGCTCTGATGAGTGCTTATTATCGATATCCGTTTCTCTTTTTTGTTATTCCCTGATTTATGTATACCTTTACATGGAAAGAAACTTTAACTGGAAAAGATGTGGAGTCTATGTCCAATTACTAATTAAATAAATACTTAAGAAAATGAAAAACAATTACATTCTGTTCCGGAATTTATGTCTTGCTTTACTTTTTTCAACCATGGGAATATTACAATCTTTCGCTAAAGCTCCGGAAAGTGAGTTTATTCAATTGAGAATTTATCATTTCAACAATAAGACGCAACAGGAACGGGTCGAGAAATTCCTTAAGGATGCCTTATTACCTGCCCTCCACAGATTAGGGATAAACAGAACTGGTGTTATGAGAACCATGGAAGGGGATACAACCGGATTGAAAGTATTTGTTTTGATTCCGTTCAAATCAATGGATCAGCTTTTACTTCTTCCTGAGCAATTGCAAAATGATAAACAGTATGCAACTGCAGGTGACGATTATCTGAATTCGAAATATGATAACGCGCCTTATACCAGGTTCGAAACAGTGATCATGAAGGCTTTTGCCAATTACCCTGTACTCATGGTTCCAAAACTAACGACTCCTAAATCCGAAAGAGTTTATGAACTCAGGAGTTATGAATCATCCACCGAAGAAAGACATGTCAGCAAGGTTAAGATGTTTAATGACGGAGAGATTGATGTTTTTAAATCGATTGACGCTAATCCTGTATTCTGGGGTGATGTCATTTCAGGCAGCCATATGCCTAACCTGATGTATCTGACTACTTATGCAAACAAAGCCGCCCGAGAAGACCACTGGAAGGTTTTCAAAGCTAATCCAAAATGGAAGGAACTTTCAGCTATGCCAGAGTACCAGAAGAATACATCCCATTCAGATATTCTCTTTTTACAGCCTACCGATTATTCTGATTTGTAATAAGTCTTATTTAATGATTTTACTAATTATTTGTTCTTAAAAATAAATAATTAGTAAAATCATATTACCTTTGGCATCAGACTAATTGGATCTCTTGTTGCAGTTGGCAACTATTTTATACTTTTTACAATAAATATTGATTTTATTAAGATTTTTTATTGAATATTAGGTGTTTGATTATTAATAATTAGTAACTCGGGATGACGAACTTAAATGTTCCGCAATGGTGCAGAACGCTGATCGAACAGAGTAATGAGGCTTATGTATTTACAGAAAATGATAAGATTGCTTTTTTAAATGAAAAGGCATGGTCATTGGTGCGTGCATTCTTACCTGAATCAGACAGCTGTATTGGGTTGGAAGTATTTTTAGAAAGTAACAGGTTGAATATTGTCACAGGCCAGACTTCCATACAATTAGCAGTTCATGCTGACCAGTCAGATTACATTCCAATGGTTTATGATAAGGTGATATCAACTTTTGATAATTTTTCTGTTGAATTATTGTTTTCAGACAACTCAGTACAAATATTAAAGTTAAAAGAAGCTCTAAAACCCAATGATTATTTTACCGAGAATGATCAAGGCTATTATTCACTTTTTAATACAGTTAAGGATGTGATTTTTATTCAGGATAGAGATGGCGTAATTCTTGAAGCCAATCTTGGTGCAGAAAAAATTTATGGTTACCCCACTGCCTATTTTAAGGGGAAAACTCCTGCCGCTTTTAGTGCATATGCAACAGATGATAACAAGCAAATTAAAATCAGTCTTGAGAAGGCTTTTCAGGGGGAACCCCAAAAGTTAGAGTTCTGGGGAAAACGTAGTAATGGAGAGATCTTTCCAAAAGAGATCTATTTATATAAAGGAAATTTTTTCGGAAAGGATGTTGTCATCGCTCTTGTCACCGATATTACATCGCGTAAACAAACAGAAGCACAGTTTGAAGCATATACAATGCAGCTACACGAGTTAATAGAAACACGGGATAAAATATATTCTATTGTAGCGCACGATCTGAGAAGTTCTTTTAGTAGCATACTTGGATTATCAGAGTTGCTTACCGAAGACTGGGAAAGTATTGAAGATGACCGTAAAAAAATATTTGCAAAAAATATATTTATTGCTGCCGATGGGTCATATAAGTTGCTTCAGAATTTATTAGACTGGTCAAAAAATCAATCCGGTTTACTGGAATATGAACCTGTATCATTTGATATGTGTGGCGTCATCAATGAGATACTTTCTTTGTACAGAATTCAGGCTACTCAAAAAAACATCACTTTACATTCTGATGTTACAACACCTACATTTGTATTTGCAGATGTAAACATGGTACAATCGATACTTCGAAATCTGATCTCAAATGCAATTAAGTTCACTCCCGAAAATGGAAGAGTATGGGTGACAATTTGCGACGGAGAGGCGGTTAATTCTGTAAATATGGTATGTCTTTCGGTTCATGATAATGGCGTTGGCATTAGCAAAGAGAGGATAGAAAAACTCTTTGATTCTAAAATTAATAGTACAACCACGGGGACAGCCAATGAACAGGGTACAGGTCTTGGGATATTGATCTGTAAAGAAATGGCTGAAAAAAATCAGGGCCAGTTATGGGTTGAAAGTGAGGAAGGTACAGGCAGTAAATTCTCATTTACTTTGCCAATAACAGGGCATTAAAAACTAAACTATTCTTCTTGTGATTGTGTAAAGTCGATTTTGTTTACCTTTGCAGCTTCAAATCTATTCCTTACTGAGTTCTCTATGAGTGAACAAATAAAACACGAATGCGGCATTGCATTGGTAAGATTGTTGAAACCGCTTGAGTATTATGTTGCAAAATATGGTTCTGCTATGTGGGGCCTGAATAAGATTCATCTTTTGATGGAAAAGCAGCATAACAGGGGTCAGGATGGAGCCGGTCTGGCGAATATAAAACTGGACATGCAACCCGGGCAGCGATACATCAGTCGTCTTAGATCAAACTCAGCCTCCCCAATTCAGGATATCTTCAAAACAGTTTTCGATAAGTTTGAAAAGGTAAAAGCTCAGAATCCTGACCGTTTAAGAGATGTACAATGGCTTAAAAACAACCTTGAATTTACCGGAGAGGTATTTTTAGGCCATCTTCGTTATGGTACATTTGGAAAAAATGATATTGAGAATCTGCATCCGGTGATGCGTGAAAACAATTGGAAGACACGTAATCTAGTGCTTGCAGGTAATTTTAATATGACCAATGTTGACGAGCTTTTCGATAAGTTGGTCGAATTGGGCCAATATCCTGTACAGACCTCAGATACGATGACTATTCTTGAAAAGATTGGTCACTTTCTGGATAAAGAAAACGAAGATCTTTACAGGAAGTTAAAATCTGAAGGATTCAGTAAGCGCGAGAGTACCCAAAAGATCGAATCAGATCTTGATCTGAGAAAAGTATTGAATCGCTCTTCGGCTGCTTGGGATGGTGGATATGCCATTGCAGGCATGTTGGGTCATGGAGATGCTTTTGTTTTAAGAGATCCAGCCGGAATCAGACCTGCTTTCTATTATGCCAATGACGAAGTTGTCGTAGCCGCATCTGAACGTCCGGTAATCCAGACAACGTTGAATGTTCCTTTTGAAGACATCAAAGAGTTGAAACCCGGCAATACATTGATCATTAAGAAAAACGGATCATATGCCGAGGTAGAATACAAAAAGCCTGTTGAACGAAGAAGCTGCTCATTTGAACGGATCTATTTTTCACGTGGTACAGATGTTGAGATTTACAAGGAACGTAAAGCACTGGGGAGACTACTTACTCCCGCAATACTCAAAGCAGTTGATTTTGACATCAACAAAACTGTCTTTTCATATATCCCAAATACTGCCATTGATGCCTATTATGGTATGATGGCGGAGTTACACAATTTCTGTGATAAGATAAAGCAAGATCGTATTATTGAAGCAGGTGGAAATTTGGATAAAGAAAAGCTCGCGGAGATATTCAAGTTAACACCTCGCATGGAAAAGGTAGCGGTGAAGGATATCAAGATGCGTACTTTTATTACAGAAGACACTAAACGTGACGACCTTGTAGGCCATGTTTATGATATAACATATGGTACAATTCGTCCCGGAATAGACAGTCTGGTTGTTCTTGATGACTCTATCGTTCGAGGTACAACTCTTAAACAGAGTATTATAAGTATTCTCGACCGACTTGGACCTAAAAACATTGTTGTTGCTTCTTCAGCACCTCAGATCAGATATCCTGACTGCTATGGTATCGATATGGCCAAGATCTCAGACTTTATTGTTTTCCAGGCAGCTATTGCATTGTTGAAAGAGACAAAACAAGAAAGTGTGATCAATGAAGTCTATCGAAAATGTAAAGAACAGGAACGCTTACCCAAAGAACAGATTCAAAATTATGTCAAGGGGATCTATGCTCCTTTTACGTATGAGCAGGTATCTGATAAGGTTTCACAGCTGGTGACTCCTCCCGGTATAAAAGCCAAGGTATCAGTGGTGTTTCAGAATATTGAGAACCTGCATGCAGCTTGTCCTGAGCATCGGGGAGATTGGTATTTTACAGGAGATTATCCAACTCCGGGTGGGAATAAGGTGGTGAACAAGACGTTTATCAACTATATCGAAGGGCGTAACGAAAGGGGATATTAAGTATCTTAATTACTGACATAAATCTTGACCCCATCAAAGGGGGTAGTATGATATTGCAGCAATGTGCTTTTAGCAGGACCCTGAAAAGGATAGCCATCTTTTAATAAAAATTTTGAATGACATACAGGACACACTGCTATTACTCCTGATGGATCTACAGCAACAATAGCTTTTGTATTTTGAGTATCGAAAGGACATGCGCGATCATAAGCTAGAAAACTACCTAGCCCATCGTTATAAACTATTATACCGCGATATCCGTATGGGAAATATTTAAACCCGGTCACCCCTAATTCACTATCACCTAAAGTTGGAAATACATAAAAACCAAACATTACATAAGGGATAGTATATGGATTATCACTTTTGCATGAACTGGAGAAGAGAAGTGAAATAAAAATGACAGTACTTAGCAGGGTTTTCATTTCAAAAGAATTAAAACTAACAATATAAACAAATATCCCGGCATGTTTGTTGTATTTTAAGTTGCAAATATAAGCGTTTTGAGTATGAATTTACGGATTAATTAATACTTAAATCTTTGTTAAACCGTGCATTGTGCTTTATTTTATTGTATCTTTGCAACAGCATTAAAAAATTAATACTTTTACATCGAAACAGAAAGGACCCTTTTGCATAAGAGGGTTCTTTCTGCATTATTGTTTTAACCTGTAAACACTACGGACTATGACCCAAGTGAAATATTATACCCTCGAAGGGCTAAATAAATTGAAATCCGAACTTGAACATCTTATGAGTGTTGAGCGACCTGGGATTTCTCAGGCTATTGCTGAAGCGCGCGATAAGGGCGATCTAAGCGAGAATGCTGAATATGATGCTGCAAAAAATGCTCAGGGTATGCTTGAGCTGAAGATTTCAAAGCTTCAGGATACGATTCGGAATGCCCGTATAATAGATGAGTCCAAGCTGGATTCTACCAAGGTTTTGATATTGTCCACAGTTCAGATAAAGAATCTGCTCAACGAATCAATTCAAACTTATACTTTGGTTCCTGAAAATGAAGCCGATATCAGAAAAGGTAAATTATCTGTAAGTTCTCCTATTGCACAGGGTTTGCTTGGCAAGATAATCGGAGATCATGTTGAGGTTACAGTACCTGCCGGTAAGATTCCTTTTGAGATTGTTTCGATCAAACGCGAAATCTAAGTGTCATGTCATCTATTTTTACAAAGATCATAAAAGGTGAAATCCCTTCTTACAAGGTAGCTGAAGATGAAAATTACTATGCATTTTTAGATATTTTCCCTTTGGCAAAGGGACACACTTTAGTGGTTCCTAAAAAAGAGGGGGATTATATTTTTAATCTCGATGATGAAACATACAAGGGGTTATGGGCTTTTGCTAAAAAAGTTGCCCTTGGGGTTGAAAAAGCTGTTCCATGTGAGCGGGTTGGTATTGCTGTTTTAGGACTTGATGTCCCTCATGCACATATTCATTTGATCCCACTCAACAATATGGAGGATTTTGATTTTAAGAAAAAGAAATTGAAGCTTGAGAAAGAAGAATTTGTTGAAATAGCAAAAGCCATTAATAAAGAAATTGAACTTAAATAACTGATGGATATCTTTTAAACAAGTAGAGACGCAATATTTTGCGTCTCTAAGTAAAGTTGATCTTCAATCGTAGAGACGCAAAATATTGCGTCTCTACCTGTTTTATGATAGTTCCTTAGTGTTAGTATCTGTAATATTCAGGTTTATAAGGCCCTTCAACCGGAATACCAACATATTCAGATTGTTCGGGAGTAAGTACAGTCAGTTTAACACCTAATTGTTCAAGATGCAGGCGTGCTACTTCTTCGTCAAGGTGTTTTGGTAGACGGTAAACATCAACTTCCAATTGTTTTTCCCATAGTTCGAGCTGAGCCAAAGTCTGGTTTGTAAATGAATTGCTCATAACGAATGATGGGTGACCTGTAGCGCAACCAAGGTTAACAAGACGACCTTCGGCAAGCAGGAAGATAGAAGTCCCGTCAGCACGATAATATTGATCAACCTGAGGCTTAACATTGACACATTTGATGTCTTTTGCCTCATTCAACATATCAACCTGGATTTCATTGTCAAAGTGACCAATGTTACAAACGATGGCCTGATCTTTCATCTGACGCATGTGAACCAGTGTTATGATATCCTTATTACCGGTCGTTGTAACATAAATGTTTCCTTCCGACAATGTTTCTTCGATCGGTTTAACTTCAAAACCTTCCATAGAAGCCTGGAGTGCACAAATTGGATCGATTTCAGTAATGATTACGCGGGCACCATAAGCACGCATTGAACGGGCACAGCCTTTACCGACATCACCATAACCACAGATAACAACTACCTTACCGGCAATCATTACATCGGTAGCACGTTTGATACCATCTGCAAGTGATTCTCGGCAACCGTATAGGTTATCAAACTTACTCTTGGTAACTGAATCATTAACATTGATAGCGGGTATAAGCAGTTTGCCTTTTTCCTTCATCTGATACAAACGGTGTACACCTGTTGTAGTTTCTTCAGAAACACCTTTCCATTCAGCAACTGTACGATGCCAGTGTTGAGTATCTTCAGTATAGAATTCGCGAAGTGTTTTATAGATAGCAGCTTCTTCAGCATTCTTTGTTTGATATTCGAGAAGCGAAGCATCATTTTCAATATCATACCCAAGATGGATAAGTAATGTAGCATCGCCACCATCGTCAACAATCAGGTTTGGACCTTTATCACCGGGGAATGTAAGTGCCTGTGCAGTACACCACCAATATTCTTCCAACGATTCACCTTTCCATGCAAAGACAGGAACTCCTGCAGCAGCAATTGCAGCGGCAGCATGATCTTGCGTTGAGAAGATATTACAGCTGCACCAACGTACGTCGCCACCCAATTCAACAAGGGTCTCGATCAATACTGCAGTCTGAATAGTCATGTGGAGCGAACCCATGATGCGTGCACCTTTGAGTGGTTTCTTACCAGCATGCTTTTTGCGTAGAGACATTAGCCCCGGCATCTCCTTTTCGGCAATCTCTATTTCCTTGCGACCCCAGTCTGCAAGACTGATATCGGCTACTTTGTACTGTGGTTTAGAATCAACCTTTAAATTTTCCATGTAATAAATCTGATTTTTGGGTACAAAATTACATTTTTCTATTCAGATAATCAAATACCATGAAAGCTTTTCTTATTGAATACTAATACTATTACTTACACAGTTTAGAATGATTATGTTTAAATTCTGATTTCATCAAGGGTTTCTTATACAAAGTGTTGTACCTTTGTGTTCAATTTTTAGAAGATATATTCAAGATGACTCAACAACAAAGCGATATATACAGCGAACTGAAACGCCGTGTTTTAGTGTTGGATGGAGCAATGGGAACCATGATCCAGCAACATAATCTGCAGGAAACTGATTATAGAGGAGAGCGGTTTAAAAATCATCCATGTGATGTAAAGGGGAACAATGACCTGCTTTCACTTACCCGACCAGACATTATTCAAGCTATTCATCTAGAATATCTTGAAGCTGGTGCGGATATCCTTGAAACAAATACTTTTAATGCCAACCGGATCTCGATGGTTGACTATCAGATGGAGAACCTGGTTTATGAGTTAAACCGTGAATCAGCTCGTCTGGCTAAAGCGGCAGTTACTGAATACCAGACTTCACATCCTGAAAAGCATTGCTTTGTTGCCGGTTCGCTGGGACCAACCAATAAAACAGCTTCGATGTCTCCCGATGTAAACGATCCCGGTTACAGGGCTGTTTCTTTTGATGATTTGGTTGCTGCCTATTTTGAACAGATTGAAGGTCTGCTCGATGGGGGAGTAGATTTACTGATTTTAGAGACTATTTTTGATACACTCAATGCAAAAGCAGCTTTGTTTGCTGTGGACGAAGCATTAAAAAAACGTGGTATCCGTATTCCGTTGATGATCTCGGGAACCATTACAGATGCCAGTGGTCGTACACTATCCGGCCAGACTGTTGAGGCTTTTCTCAATTCAGTCGCACACGCCGATATTATAAGTATAGGATTCAATTGTTCTTTGGGAGCTAAAGAGATGCGCCCACACATTGAAACCCTGAGTCTGAAAGCGCCTTTCAACATAAGTGCTTATCCTAATGCAGGGCTACCCAATCAGTTTGGTCAATATGATCAATCACCAATTGAGATGGCCCTCGAAGTGAAGAAGATGACCGATAATGGTCATGTTAACATCATTGGTGGTTGTTGTGGAACCACACCTGCTCACATCCGGGAACTGGCTAAATTGGCTGCTCATTCTGTGCCACGTCAGCTTCCACATATTGAGCCCGAACTAAGATTGAGTGGACTCGAACCCCTACAGGTTTTCGAAGGAAGTAATTTTATCAATATTGGCGAACGCACAAACGTCTCCGGCTCAAGGAAGTTTGCAAGACTTATTGCAGACGAAAAATATGAAGAAGCACTCTCTATTGCCCGTGGTCAGGTTGATGGCGGTGCACAGGTGATCGATGTGAATATGGACGATGCCATGCTTGATTCTGAAAAGTCGATGGTACGTTTTCTGCATCTGATACAATCAGAGCCTGATATTGCCAAAGTCCCGATCATGATTGACTCTTCCAAGTGGAGTGTGCTCGAAGCAGGTTTGAAATGTTTGCAGGGAAAGGCAATTGTCAACTCCATTTCCATGAAGGAAGGGGAGGAGGTCTTCAAAGATCACGCATCCAAAGTGAAACAATATGGCGCTGCAGTCGTGGTGATGGCTTTTGACGAAGAGGGACAGGCCAGTACGTATGAACGACGAATAGAAATATGTCAACGGGCATACAATATTTTAACAAAAGAAATTCATTTTCATCCTGAAGATATTATTTTCGATCCCAATATATTAACCGTAGCCACTGGTATAGAAGAACACAATAATTATGCTATTGACTTCCTTAAAACTGTTGAGTGGATCAAGAAGAATCTGCCTTATGCAAAAGTTAGTGGAGGTATCAGCAATCTATCGTTCTCTTTCAGGGGCAATGATACAGTGCGCGAAGCCATGCATGCTGCTTTTCTTTATCATGCAATTAAGGCAGGATTGGATATGGCCATAGTGAACGCGGGTGTCTTGCAGGTATATGATGAGATTGATCCAATACTGCTTGAACTCGTTGAGGATGTCATTTTTAACCGTAGGCCTGATTCAACTGAAAGGTTGGTTACATTTGCCGAAACGGTAAAAGCCAGGGGAAAACAAGAAGTTGTTGAAGCTGAATGGCGCAGTCAGCCGGTAGCTAAACGTCTGGCTCATTCCCTGATCAAGGGCTTGACCGACAATATTGATGAAGATGTTGAAGAAGCCCGTTTAAGTTATCCCCGTGCAATCGATGTGATCGAAGGTCCCTTGATGGATGGAATGAATATAGTGGGTGATCTGTTTGGAGCAGGTAAAATGTTTCTGCCACAGGTCGTGAAGAGTGCTCGTGTTATGAAAAAGGCAGTGGCTTGTCTGTTGCCCTACATCGAAGCCGAAAAGATGGGCGTTGTCCAGAAAGCGGGTAGGGTATTGATGGCAACTGTAAAGGGCGATGTGCATGATATTGGCAAGAACATTGTTGGAGTGGTCTTGGGTTGTAACAATTACGAAATCATTGACCTTGGTGTCATGGTTTCCTCTGCAAGAATTCTGGAAGCTGCCCGCGAACATGAAGTTGATATGATCGGTTTGAGTGGTCTGATTACCCCTTCGCTAGAGGAGATGGCCCACGTTGCAAAAGAAATGCAAAATCAGGGATTCAATATTCCGCTACTGATCGGAGGCGCTACAACTTCAGAAGTACATACTTCAGTGAAGATTGCTCCTTTTTATCAGGCTCCTGTTGTCCATGTTCGTGATGCTTCACGGGCAGTAGGAGTGGTTGCAGCATTACTTTCTGCAGAACAAAAGCCTGCCTTTGTCAGTTCACTCAAACAGCGTTACGATGATATCCGTCATAAACACGAAAACCATCGTTCAGATGTTGTTTATCTGACTTTGGAAGAAGCACGTAAAAATAAATTTGTTCCTGATTTCACTTCTTATAAACCTGTCAAACCGCAACAATTAGGAACAGTTTCAATAGAAGATTATTCTCTGGAAGAGATCAGTCGTTATATTGACTGGACCTTCTTTTTCCATGCATGGAAGATGTCAGGAAAATATCCTGCAATCTTTGAAGATCCTTTGAAGGGTGAAGAGGCAAAGAAAATATTCAATGATGCCCAGGTATTGTTGAAACGAATCTTGAATGAAAAAATGCTTACAGCAAAGGGCAGCTATGGGATATATCCCGCCCATGCTGTTGGTGATAGTGTTGAAATATTTGAAGATGAGGAAAAGACAAAGAAACTCCAAACCTATCATTTTCTGCGTAATCAGGAAAAGAAGGAAGCCGGTGTCCCGAATCTCTGTCTTTCTGATTTTATTGCCCCGGCCGATAGTGATGTTAATGATTACATGGGATTCTTTGTCGTAACCTCAGGGATCGGTCTTGAGAAATGGTGTGCAATGTTTGAAGCCGATAACGATGACTATAGCAGCATCATGTTCAAGATTCTGACCGATCGGTTAGCTGAAGCTTTTGCCGAACTACTCCATGATCGCATGCGCAAAGAGTTCTGGGGATATGCTCCAAACGAAAAGGTTACTATGGAGCAGATGCTAAAAGAAGAATATCAGGGAATACGTCCGGCTCCGGGATACCCGGCTTGCCCCAGTCATTTGGAAAAAGGCGATCTCTTTGAATTATTAAATGCAACCGAAAGATCAGGGATAAAACTCACTGAAAACTTTGCCATGTATCCGGCAGCATCGGTGAGTGGTTTTTACTTCGCACATCCCGATAGCCGCTATTTCAATGTAAGCCGCATTGCAAAGGATCAGGTTGAAGATTATGCAAAACGCCGTGGATTAGATTTAGAGACCACTGAAAAATGGTTGCAGTCAGTTTTAAACTATCAGTAAATAGAACATGAAAGTTACAGATCATCTTAGGAACAGAGAACGTACGCTTTTTACCATAGAGCTGCTTCCACCGTTAAAAGGAGAAAATATCAATTCAATCTATCAATCTATAGAGCCATTGATTGGATTTAGTCCATCTTATATCAATGTGACCTATCATCAGGAAGAGGTTGTTTATAAATCACGACCTAACGGATTGCTCGAGAAACAGGTAATCCGTAAACGTCCTGGTACTGTATCTATTGCTGCTGCCATTCGTTTTAAATACGGTATTGATGTAGTGCCTCATATGATCTGTGGAGGTTTTAGTCCTCAGGAGACCGAAGATGGATTGATCGATCTGAACTTTTTGGGCATCGACAATGTGCTTGCCTTGCGTGGTGATGCTCCCAAAAATGAAAAGGCATTTGTAAATCCAAACGGTGGACATGTTCATGCAGCCGATTTGGTTCGTCAGATAAGTCGTTTGAATAAAGGTTTATATATGGAAGAGGATTTGCAGCAACCTTCACCGACTAACTTCTGCGTAGGTGTTGCAGGTTATCCTGAAAAGCATTCTGAATCACCAAACATTGAAACTGATCTTCAGCACCTGAAAGAAAAAGTAGATGCAGGTGCCGATTATATTGTCACACAACTGTTTTTTGATAACAGCAAGTTTTTCAAGTTTGTTGAACAGTGCAGGGCAATAGGCATTACCGTTCCAATTATCCCTGGTATGAAGCCAATCTCGGTGAAAAAACATTTAACTATTTTGCCAAGTATATTCAGTATTGATTTTCCAATGACATTGGTAAAAGAGGTGGAAAAATGCAAGGACAATGCACAGGTTCGTGAAGTTGGTATTGAATGGGCGATTGAGCAATCTAAAGAGCTCATAAAATATGGTGTTCCGGCACTCCATTTTTATACCATGGGTAAGCCCGATAATGTTTGTAAAATCGCTAAAGCAATATTTTAATTGCATTCAATTTGTTTTTTTAGTATTCTTGTAATTCAAATTGTCGGGTATGGAAATTTACAGTCAGATCAAAGAAAAGAAGGCTAATGGCAAGAAACAGTTTGCCGTATTGATAGATCCTGATAAATTAGAAGCGAAGCAAGTAACTTCCATCGCAGAACTTGCGCTAAAAGCCAAAGTAGATTATTTCTTTATTGGTGGGAGTTTACTGATCAATAACTCTCTCGATACATGCATCAATACATTGAAAAAGGAGACTTCAATACCTGTAGTTTTATTTCCGGGCAATAACATGCAGCTGAGCTACAGGGCAGATGGCATTTTGTTCCTTTCGCTAATTTCAGGACGAAATGCTGAGATGCTAATTGGTCGTCATGTAATCGCAGCCCCCTATCTTCGCTTATCATCTCTTGAAATTCTTTCGACAGGATATATGCTCATCGAGAGTGGTCGTCCAACAACCGTTTCATACATGAGTAACTCTTTTCCAATCCCGGCTGATAAAGTCGATATTGCTTGTTGCACAGCAATGGCCGGCGAGATGCTGGGAATGAAGCTGATCTTTATGGATGCCGGTAGTGGGGCATTGAACCCCATTTCTGAAAAAATGATTCAAGGTGTGAGCAGCAGCATTAGCATACCTTTGATCGTAGGAGGAGGAATCCGCACTCCCGAACTGGCTCTGACCAATTGTAAAGCCGGCGCTGATATTACTGTTATTGGCAATGCCATTGAAAAAGATGCAGGCTTGATAACTGAAATCGGTGCAGCAATCCATTCCTGTTAATTTTCCAATTCTGTTTTTTACTACATTTTGAATTGTTCTATATTATGAAGCTCTCTTTGCGAACATCGTTTAGAACTTTATTACTATTTGATGTTTTTTCAAAGAAGCTTTTCTCACTATCACTTTTCACGTGATTTCTACTAAATTGACCCTTGGTTAAGCCATACTCTATGGGTATATATTAAGTATGGCTCAAGTATGGCTTAACTATGGCTATATGGATAATAATCAAAGAGATATGAAAGAATAATAAAAAACTATTTCAACTGGTTTTGAAAATGGATTTTTTTGTATCTGCATACAAAATTAGTAATTATTTTATTTGTTTTTGGTATGGGTATTGTTATATCTTTGTTTTAAAATCAAGATTTAGATTTTTGATTTAATTACCATTTTTATATTTAGTTTGTAATTTTAATAATACATATTTAGACATGTAATCATAAATTATCTGTTTAATTTGAAGATGCATTTTATTGTAATGTGGGGTTATAAGTGGAGTCCAGAAACCACCAAAAACGGGGTGTTGCCGAAAGACCTTATGAGTAGGGATTAATAATATCATTCTAATGAAAAAGAATTTAAACTTAGAAGTAATGACTAGTTTTCTAAAAATGCGTAGAATTATCATGACTATTTTGATATTTCTTACTGCTTCGTTCACTGCTAAAGCTCAATTATTTGATATGCTTAGCAATCCTCAGATTACGATCAACCTGGTTCATCCTCCAACAAGTGGGTTGAAGGTGAATAAAATTGCCTTCGGACCGTCATGGGGAAGAGGCGCTGACGAGATTGTTACTGAACTGTCTCATGATTTTACAAATAGCAATATAGAAGTTATTGAAAGGGGAAATCTTACAAGAATTATGGCTGATCACAATCTTCCGACCAGAGGATTTATTGATCAGGCAGCTGCAAAATCTTTGGGAAAAGTCTTAGGCCCTGCAGCAATGGTTTTAGTGAAAGTACAACGGTTTGAAGCTCAACGGGACAAGAGCACTGCAAATGTGCAACAATATGACAGCAAGACCAAGCAAAAATATACTGTTAAGGAATTTTATTCAAAAACAAGAGCTTTCCTGAAAGCCACTGTTCAGACAATTGATTTGACAACTGGACGGACTTTTGTTGCCCAAACATTTGAATACTCTCCAGTGAGAATGAATAAATCTACTCAGGGTTTTCCTGAGTTTCCATCTGATTTCGAAGTTCAGGATGTTGCTGTTAAGATGATGGCTTTTGATGTGCATCGTATGTTTGTTACCTGGACAGAACCCAAAACACTTTATTTCTATGACGACAAAGACTTTGGCATGAAGGCCGCTTACCAGTCTTTGAAAAGTAATGATCTGGAACAGGCATTTGCGCTTTCAAAACAAGCCATGGAGGCTTGCAAAAACACTCCCGGTGCAAAAGAAAAAGTACTTCAACATGTTAACTACAACATGGGAATGTGTTATATGCTTCTTGGCGAATATGATAATGCGTTGGATTTTTTGAGAACAGCCGCGAAAGTTAAATCAGGAAGCATTGTCAATGATGCAATTGCCAGCTGTCTGAAACAAAGAGATCTTGCTTCTGCCATGCAACAAATGGATGATAAGGCATCAATGGATGCTGACATCAGCCAGAAAAATGAAGAACAAGCGATACAACAAGAAGAAGCCAATACGCTTACCAATGCAAGCATTATTAATTTAACAAAGAGTAAATTATCTAAAGGAATCATTATTCAGAAAATCAGAACTTCAAAATGCAGATTCGATACATCAACCAAGGCATTGATTGTCCTTAAAAATGCAGGTGTCAATGAGGAAGTGATCACTCAAATGATGGAAGTAACTAATTAGGATACTTCAATAAGTTTTATTCTCAAATTGCCATTTAGTTAAGCCATAGAAATTTGCAAGTTATAGTGCGGATTTTCTATGGCTTAACTTATTTATTTTGAAGCAGAAACTTATTTAATCCATTATTGAATACATACAATAAAATCCATTTTCTTGTTCTGATTATCTGATCTTCTTCTTTTCATTTGTCGATAGTAGTTTCCTCTTAATTTGTATCTTCGCAGACCTAAAATAATTGATTGGTTAACCCTTATTCCAAAACATTTATGAGAAAATTTACGCTACTGTTTCTATCTTTTCTGACCCTGATCTTTATTGAGGCAAACGCTCAAACGCGTAAAATGGATTGGTCCGATGTGTCGAATCCATCTCTGCAGGCTAAGTCCTTACGCGGTCTGCAATGGATGGGAACTTCAGACTTCTTCACATATAACGGTGATAACAGAACAGTTTTAAAAGGGAATATCAAAACAGCCCAACCCGATACTTTAATAAAGATTCAACAACTTTCTGCAGCCGTCAAGACCTTATCGCTTCCTGAAATGAGATTGCTTCCAATGTATACATGGGTTGATAACGACAGGATGACTTTTACCTATAACAACAAAATCCTTCGGTATACAGTATCAAAAAATAGTGTTGAGGAGCTGAACACGATCCCTGCCAAGGCGGAAGATATTGATATTGACCGTGCCCAATACAGGGTTGCATTTACAAGAGATAACAACCTGTTTGTTAGTATAAATGGAAAAGAGACTACCCTGACCCATGATACTGATAAAGGTATCGTCAATGGTCAGGCTGTTCATCGCAACGAATTTGGAATTACCAAAGGCACTTTTTGGTCGCCCACGGGAAATCTGCTGGCTTTCTACAGAATGGATGAAACTATGGTTGCCCAATATCCAATTGTAGACATCGAATCACGCATAGCCACTGTTGAAAACATCCGCTATCCAATGGCAGGGGAGACCAGTCACCAGGTTACACTTGGCGTTTACAATCCAGAAACCGGAAAGACTGTCTTTATGAAGACGGCAGGTCCCGATGATCATTATTTGACCAACATCAGCTGGGATCCATCAGAGAAATTCGTTTACATTGCAGAACTCAACCGTGGTCAGAACCACATGAAGTTCAATAAATACAATGCTGAAACCGGCGAATTGGTGAAAACACTTTTCGAGGAAACCAACGAACGTTATGTCGAGCCTTTGGTTCCTGCATTATTCCTTCAGACCCGGCCCAATCAGTTTATCTGGCAGAGCCAAAAAGATGGTTATACCCATCTATATCTCTACGATACAGAGGGAAATTTGATCAGTCAGTTGACAAAGGGTCCCTGGGTAGTCACTGCTGTAAATGGATTTGATCAGACAGAACGTCGTTTGTATTATACCTCAACAGAAGTTAACCCTATTCAACGACATCTTTATGTGCTTGATCTGAAGACATTAAAGTCAACAAAGCTAACTTCACTTCATGGGACACATAATCCGCTTTTAAGTGCAGATGGAAATTATGTACTGGATGTACTTTCAAGTACTGACATTGCCCGCAGGTACGATCTTCTTGATGTTACTACCGGAAAACCCATCCGCACTATACAGGAAGATGTTAATCCCTGGAAAGATATTCAACGTGGTGAATCTACTTTGGGCACTTTGAAAAGCAAAGATGGTTCTGATTTATACTACAGGCTGACAAAACCTGCTGATTTTGATCCTTCAAAAAAATATCCTGTCATTTTTTATGTTTATGGTGGACCACATTCTCAGTTGGTTTCTGATACATGGATGGGTGGAGGTAACGCATGGTTTCAACTGCTTGCAGCAAAAGGATATGTCATCTTTACATTGGATAATCACGGAACATCAAACCGCGGATTTGCATTCGAGAGTATCATTCATAGAAATCTTGGTACTATTGAAATAGAGGATCAGATGGTCGGTGTTGATTATCTGAAGTCATTGCCATTTGTTGATGCAAGTCGAATGGCAGTTGATGGTTGGAGTTATGGTGGATTCATGACTATTTCATTGATGCTGAAAAGGCCCGATGTCTTTAAAGTTGCAACAGCCGGCGGACCTGTAATTGACTGGAAATGGTATGAGGTGATGTATGGTGAACGTTATATGGATACGCCACAGGAGAACCCTGAAGGTTATAAAAATGCAAGCTTGCTGAATTATGTACAGAACCTTAAGGGTCGTCTGCTGATCATTCACGATACCAAGGATGTGACAGTGGTTTGGCAAAACTCACTTTCATTTATCAAAAAGTGTGTTGATAAACAGGTTCAGGTTGACTATTTTGTTTATCCCGGACACGAACACAACGTCTCAGGGCCAGACAGAATGCATCTCTACAAAAAACTATTTCAATATTATCAGGATCATTTGTAGGACTTAACTTTCTGGTCTTCTAAAAAACAGTTACTTTTACAGCCGGAAATCGCCTCTTTAGCTCAGCGGTAGAGCAGCTCACTCGTAATGAGCAGGTCGAGGGTTCAATTCCCTTGAGAGGCTCTTTGTTAAAATAACACCCTTGTAGATCAATGATTTACAAGGGTTTTTCTTTTATGGGGGTGGTATAGGGGGTGGTAAAAGATCAAAAAGCCTAAATAAAGTACACTAAATCAGCTCCATTTGAAATTGCAATTAAGTAATGGCTAAAATATAATGTCGTATTTCAAGCCTATGATTTGTAAGACATTTTCCAATCGTTCTTTGAGATTCTGAAAACAGAGATAAGCATCAAAACTCAACCAGTTGTATTTGATTCTACGCCAAAGAATCTCAATCAAGTTCAACTCCGGGGCATACGGTGGTAAAAAATAAATAAACAAATCGTCTTCTTCCCATTGCTTTATTGTGGCTTTAAACTTGTAGTATCTGTGTATCGGAGAATTATCAAGTACAACAACTGTCTTTTTAACAATCTGTGCAGCAAAGCGATCAAGAAAGCAGATTATCTTATCGGTATTGAATGTTGTTTCATTCATTTCAAAGAAGAGGTCGTTTTTACGGTTCATTAAACCAACAATATTTAGAAACTTCCCTTTAGCTGCAGGTAGTAAGATTGGATTGTTTTTTGTCTCCCAGGCATATGGCACATTAGGCATTAACACAAAATGACTTCCATCTCCAAAATAAAGATCAATGTATCCGCTGGCTTCCAATCCTTTAAGGCTTTCTAGTTGTTGTTGTTGTTGTTTGCGTTCAAATTCATCCTGGTTCCGTTTACTTTTTAATGACAATCGGGCTCTTCTCCAACTATAGCCCAGTACCTTTTAAAAAATTCTGCAAGGTCTTTTTGCAGATATTAATATTATGTTTTTTCTCTAAAAAGAGTAACACATTTTTGAGATTTCTGCTGTGAATCTCTAGTTGAATAGCGATCTCTTCCTCAAGCCCTTTTAAACGAGTTTTAACACCTCTTCCGGGCATTATTGGAAGACTATCAACACCATTCAGAACCCAACTGCCAAACCAACGTTCAATGGTTCTACGACTTACATTAAAAATGTCCGACAAGTCAGTAATCGTTCGTCTTTGATGGCTTAAAAGAAGACATTGACAACGTTTTCTGATTGTATTATTGATGCTGTTTTTATACATCAGCTCTAAGGCCTCAATCTTCTCTGTTTTCAGTGTTATGTATCTCATAGTGAAACAAATATACACTATTTATTTCACTTAAACAAGATAATACGACATTATATTATTCTTATTACTTATACTCCAACAAGCTTCCTTTCATCATTCATATTTTCACTACATCATGCATCCATGCTAAACGGCGAGCTTGAAAGCACCTGGGAAAAAAGCGGACTACGACTGGAGCGTTTACAAAGTTATAGTATAAAATTTTAAAATCATTTACGAAGGCTAGACGACATTGATATAAACTTATTGTTTTATCTTTTTAAAAAATATTACTTTTGACAACGGAATAAGACAGTTTTTTTATGGTAATTCATTCTTCTGAAGATAAAATATTTATCAGTCTATTACGGCAAGGAGATGTTACGTCTTTTGAAACCCTGTTCAAGTCTCATTACCGCAATCTTTGCATCTATGCCGAGGAAATAGTCGGTGAGAAAGAAGCTGCCGAAGAAATTGTGGGGGACTTTTTTCTTAAATTCTGGGAAAACCACAATAGCATCGAAATTCGAATTTCATATAAATCATATTTATATACAAGCATTTACAATAATTGTTTGAGTTATCTGGAGCATATAAAGGTGCTTAAGAAATATCACGATTATGCAACATACATGATCAATAATAAAGATCTATGGCATCCTGTTTCTGACAATTATCCTTTAGCAAATCTTATCTCCCAAGAGATTGTGGCAGAAATTGAACAGGCTATTCAGGAATTACCAGATCACTGCCGTGAAATTTTCAGTTTAAGTCGTTTTGAAGAACTATCCTATGAGGAAATTGCACAACGGTTAGGAATATCCATCAATACTGTTCGGACTCAAATGAGTCGTGCTTTGCAAAAATTAAGATCAAGTCTGAAGCAATATCTTCCTGTGATTGCCGGGCTACTAATAATGGTGTGCTAATGAATAATGATGCTCTAAATATGAATGAGCTTCCTGAAGTAGTGATCAGGTTCTTTCAAAAGACGGCCAACGTCGATGATTTGAAAGAGCTTCACATTTGGCTTGAGGAGGATAAAGAGCATCAACGAATATTTGATGTGTATCAGGATGTTTGGTTGGTCAGTGGGAAATTGAAAGATATTGAGACTTATAATCCCGATAAGGCCTGGAATAAACTATTTCCTGAAATAAAGAATTATGATGATGAGGAAGTTATAACCAAGAAGACGTTCCCTTTGAAAAGAGTACTACAGATCGCTGCAATGATATTGATTGCTTTTGCTTGCGGAGTTTATTCGGTTGAGCTTTTATTACCAAAAGTAAATTCAACAAGCGCTTTGTATACAGAACACTCAGTACCATATGGTTCACGTTCAATGGTTACGTTGCCTGACGGCACTAAAATCTGGATTAATGCTGGTAGTAAAATAGTGTATGACCAAAATTTCAATTTAAGTTCCAGAGAAATAATATTGGTTGGAGAAGCTTATTTTGATGTTAAAACAAATCCAGACCTTCCCTTCCTGGTGCATGTGTCAAACATTAATGTTAAAGTTGTAGGTACAGCATTTAATATCAAGGCATACCCTGAGGAAAATGTCATTGAGACGACAGTAGAAAGAGGTAAGGTGTACCTGACATGTCGGGAAAAACAGATAACACTTAATCCGAAACAAAAAGTTTTTTTTTATAAAGTCCTTGATGTTAAAATTTCGGGTATAAAACATAGAGACTCTGTCTCATCGGTTTCAGTGAACAATAAGCCCCAGACAAATAATTCTGATGTTCCTGATTTCAAAATTGAAAATGATGTTAAAACAGAACTTTCGACTTCATGGAAGGATAAACGATGGATTATTGAACGCGAAGAACTTGGTAGTTTCGCTGTTGAAATTGGCCGACGATATAATGTAAACATTAATTTTGCTACCGAAAATCTAAAACACTTTGTTTTTAGTGGAGCCCTGGAAAACGAAAGTCTGGAACAGGTATTGCAGATTATACGATATACCTCTCCTATATCTTACTCCATCAACAAAAAGGAGGTTACACTTAAAGAAGATATTTCCAAAAAATAATTTCACTCACTGTCACATTTTTTTATTATTATCGGGTCTTATAGTTATTAAACGAATAAGACAATCAAATGAACGATAACAATCAGGATAATATTTATGCAGAAGATCTGATAATCAGATTTATTTCAAGGAAGGCCTCGAATGAAGATTTGGTTTGTTTACGTTTGTGGCTTAAGGAATCATCATTAAATAGAAGACAGTTTGATGAAATATGCGATGTGTGGATAGTCTCTAAACAGATTAAACGTAAAAATGAATACGATACTATAAAGGCGTGGAAAAAGACGCTACAATCCAACTCTTTTGATCAACATTTAATAAAAAGTTCTAAAATAAAAAACAACCGGTTTTTTATCCAATGGCAAAAAGTTGCTGCTATTTTCATTTTCTTTTTTGTTACAGGCTCGGTTGTAACTTATTTGACCAGAAATAAGATAGCACCTACTAATTTCTTCGCTTTTACCGAACATTATGTGCCTTATGGCAGTAAATCGAAAGTGATCCTTCCAGATGGGACCAAAGTATGGATAAATTCAGGCAGCCATTTAAGCTATTCCCAAAAATTCAATACCATCGACAGAGAAGTAACGCTGGACGGAGAAGCCTATTTTGACGTACACAAAAATGCGCTGAAACCTTTTTTAGTTAAAACCTCGGGTGTGACCATTAAAGTTTTGGGTACAGCTTTTAATGTAAAAGCTTATAATGATGAAAAGACAATTAAGACTACTGTTGAACGGGGTCTTGTACAAGTATACACTAATACTTCATCGCAAAAAAGCGTCGAGAGAGCGTTTCTTCATCCCAAAGAAATGGTAACGTATATAAAGGGATCAATAGATTTAAATGTCGACGGTATAGAAAAAACAGATAAGGATGTAGTTTCAGAAAACGGGAAACAAAATCAGGTGATGAATAAAGTCAATGCTTTAATCGTTAATACGGATGTCGTTACTAAATTGGAGACTTCGTGGAAGGATACGCGATGGATTATAGAACGCGAAGAATTGAAAGATTTAGCCTTGAAAATTGAAAGGCGGTTTAACGTAAAAATTGATTTTGCCGATTCGAAATTAAAGAGTTATGTGTTCAGTGGAATACTTGATGATGAATCACTGGAGCAGGTACTTGAAATCATTAAAATGAGCGCTCCTATCCGATACACAGTGAAACAGGATAAAGTCACATTTTATGAAAATAAAACAAATTAATATGAGTATTAACCAACGAAAGTCAGTATTAAATCCAAACAACAAGCCTATGGTATAAACGAAACAAATAGTAAAGCAAAAAAACTGCAGAATGCAGCAAACATTCCACAGTTTAATGATCATTTAAATTAATCAGCCTCGAATTACGCAAGCTCCAGGCATTCAATCTTAATTTTAAAATCATACAAATTTATGAAAAAAATATTACCACCGTGCCTATGCACAAAGAAAAGAAGTTTACCTAAACTTTTAAAAATCATGAAACTGACAATTTTTTTTATTCTACTTGGTGTCTTTGAAGTAACCGCCTCAGTTTATTCACAAAATGAGGTTCTTACTTTTAAGGACAAGAGTTTGACCATGCGCGAGGTTTTTAAAGAAGTTGAAACGCAAAGTCAATTTCGATTCTTTTATAACGACATCCTTACCAATATTGATAAAGCGGTAACAATGCCAACCGAAAAGATGAAAATAGATGAAGTACTTTATTCGCTTTTATCCAATACGAATCTTTCCTACAAGATATTGGAAAATAATCTGATCATTATTTCACCCAGGTCATTACTTGAACAACAGCAAAAAAAAATATCCGGGACTATTACCGATGCTACTACTGGTGAGACCATTATTGGAGCCAACGTTCGTGTAGAAGGAACAACTATTGCTACTGTTACCGATATCAATGGTAAGTTTAGTTTAAATATTCCTAAGTCCGATGCAATAATGGTGGTTTCCTACATGGGATACAACTCGCAGCGTGTCACGTTGAACGGTCAAACGGTTCTGGATATTAAGCTAGTGCCGGATATTACAAAACTGGATGAAGTAGTTGTGGTGGGTTATGGCGTCCAAAAAAAGAGTGATGTTACGGGAGCTCTAACATCAGTAAATGAAAAGACTATCAAAGAACGTTCAGTGCAAAACGTATTACAAGCTATGCAAGGTAAAGCCGCTGGAGTACAAATCTCATTGAATAATCGTCCGGGAGAATTAGGGGAAATCCGTATTCGTGGCAATCGTTCTATTAATGCATCAAACGATCCCTTGTATGTTATAGATGGAATTCCAATGATGGCAGGTTCAATCTCGGATGTAAATCCCAATGATATTCAATCTGTTGAAATATTAAAGGATGCATCTTCAACTGCAATTTATGGATCACGTGCTGCCAATGGGGTTATTCTTGTGACTACTAAAAAAGGGAAAACAGGAAAAATAAGTATTAATTATGATGGCTCTGTCACATTTTCAAATTTTCACCCTATGACGGATTGGATGAATGCAGGAGAGCAAATAGACTGGAACCGGCAGTCGGCCATCAATGCGGGTTCATATACCGGAAAATACGGAAATGCACCAGACCCAGATGTTGATAACGATAAATATTTTAGCGCTTCAACTTATTCCTATATGCAGCCAGTATTTAATTCTGCCTTTCGGTTTAATGCGGATGGTACTCCGGTATTACGTAATGCAACCGAGTACGAACGTAATGTTTTAGGCTATTCAAGCCAAGTTCCAGTATATAATTCTGCGAATATTCCGACCACACCATGGAGAGATTATGTTACCCGCACGGCCATAACCAACAATCATCAGGTTTCGTTGTCATCGGGAAACGAAAAATCAAAGCTTTATATGTCATTGGGATACTTGGAGCAACAAGCGGCATTAATTGACCAGAACTATAAACGTTACTCTGTCAATATTAACGGTGAAACCAATGCAACCAGTTGGTTGAAGATAGGTATGGGGCTTATTGGTAGCAATTCTATTCAAAACTATGGAATTGTTGACAATAGCGCCAATTCTGTTGCAAAAGATTCTTATGGTTTAGCCGGCAACCTAGCCCCGTATGCTCCCGCTTACGATCAGAATGGAGTGTTACTAAAAGTGAATAACGGCCCATCACAGCACAATGTATTGCGAAATATAGATGAAGCTGTGAATGAGACACGTTACTACTCTGCAATGTTCAGTTCATTCGCAGAAGCCAGCGTTTTACCATGGTTGAAATTGAGAACAAACTTTGGTGCGCAATATCGTAATTCAAGAAAAGGAAGCTATTATGGCAATGACTTTACTAATCCCGTGAACAGTCCGGCTACCGCTCCAAATGTAGCATACGATCAACAAGACCAACGCATTTCATGGACTTTGGAAAATCTTGTATATATCAACAAAACATTCAATAAAATACACACCGTTGGAGCAACAATGCTGCAGTCGTCCGAATATTATCGCTCCGAAAGTCTCAATGTTCGTGCATATGAATCTAAATTTCCTACAGCTCTCTGGTATAGTCTTGGGAATTCAGATTTGTCGAGAGATGATATTGGTTCTTCATTTGGAGAACAACAACGCGCTTCGTATATGGCGCGTGTGAATTATAGTTTGCTGGATAGATATCTTCTGACAGCAACTGGTCGTTGGGATGGAGCTTCCATGCTGGCGGAAGGAAACAAATGGGACTTTTTCCCTTCCGCAGCCCTAGCATGGAAATTAAATCAAGAAAAATTCATGAAAGAGATACAATGGATCAATGAACTGAAGCTTCGTGTCGGATATGGTGTTACCGGCAATGCGTCTATTAGTTCGTATCAAACAGGAGGAGCAATGAGCTCAACATATGCTAATATCCCTTTTGGACAAGGTGCTGTGGCAACTAACACTGTGGGTGCGAAAGCTGTAATTCTGCCTAACAAAGATCTGGGATGGGAAAAAACAGCATCTACTAATTTTGGTATTGACTTTGGTTTTATGAATAACCGTATTTCTGGAAGTCTAGAATACTACATAGCCAACACTTCGGATTTATTACTGAATCGTTCGATTCCTATGATGTCCGGATATACATTTATTCTGTCAAATATTGGTAAAACTCAAAATAATGGGTTTGAAGTCACACTCTCTACGGTGAATATCAGGACAAATAACTTTACATGGAAAACCAGTTTTACGTTCTCTACCAATAGAGAAAAAATAGTTGAATTATCCAATGGGCGTATTGACGACCCTGCAAACGGATGGTTTATCGGTAAACCTATAGACGAAGTCTGGACGAAAAAGTTCGATCGCTTATGGCAAAATACTCCGGACGATCGCCGTATGCTGGCTATATACAAAGCAAATGGTATTACAATGTTACCAGGGCAGGTCAAGTTGACTGATCAACCTTTAGTTGAAGTTGCCCAAGGAACGGCAGGTGCCGTAACCAAAACCATCACAGTGGACGGACAGCCGCAAAGCGTCACATATATGGATAATGGATTTGGTATAATTGGCAATAATGATAATCAATTCCTAGGTTCATTCCGCCCCAAATGGGAGAGTGGATTCACGACTACGTTTACCTATAAAAATTGGGAATTGAGTTCGTTTATTTATGGTCGTTTCGGAGGTTTATACTATGGACTATTACAGACATACGGCGCCCGCAAAGAAACAGATATTTGGAGCAATACGAATCCGAATGGAAAATATCCACAACCATTGAGTGGAGGTCAATCGTTCACTGACTATTCTTCTTATATGAATTATACCAAAGGAAATATGATAATTGTCCGCAATATTGCATTATCATATGCTTTGCCTGAAAGACTTTTAAGGAAAATAAAAGCTTCCAGTTGCTCTATTTACGCCCAAGTGTTGAATCCGTTCATTTTCGGCGGTGAACTTGTAAAAGCAGGTATCAATCCGGAAGATATGACAGGATGGACTGCAGGCGGTTCTAATGGGGTTTATACGTATATCGGAGGTCAAACTAACAATACCATACAGACACGCAGTTTCGTTGCAGGTTTGAGATTGGGATTTTAAATACACTAAATAACTACAAAAAATGAAAAAATATATTTTAATTTCATTACTCGTATTGGGGCTTTTTTCATGCACCGACAGTTTTCTGAAAGAAAAAATGGTATCAACCATTACGCAGGAATATTTCAATACTGAGCAGGGTTTAGAACAATTGATAGTAGGAACCTATGACGTTTTTCGGGTCAGCAAACAATATCACCAAGGACCAAGAACATTTTTATACGGAACGGATAATTTCTCTAGTAGCACTACCAACGAAGCATTATTTTCATCTAGCGAATGGACTTCTGTGGGAGGAATTGCTTCTTATGCGAATAGTCTTTGTGGTGAATCATCAAGTAATTCATTATTAGGGTATTATCCAATAATTAATAACTGTAATCGTGCAATTATAACGATTCGAGAAAATAAAGCACAAGGGAAATTTGCCGAAAATAGGAAATATGCTGACCTTCGGTTGTCGGAAGCATTATTCAATAGAGCATATGCTCTATACATTCTGAATACGATATATGGTGATGTATATATACCACTAAATAATACCACTGAGTTGCCAAGTAGTTATAATTATGTACGCCAACCATCTGAAAGTATTTATAAATTAATAATTAGCGATTTACGTTTTGCATACGATCATTTACCAGATGTGACAGAATTAAATCTTGCAAGTGAATATGGCCGTGCCACCAAAGGTGCTGCCGCCCATTTTCTATCAAAACTCTACTTGCAACGCGCGCAAGGTGCTAAATATTCAAAACCCGAATTCGGACGCCGAGCCGATGGTACGATTGATAATTCTAATCCGAAGTCGTATTTGGGTATGCTATATAAAGGAAATATAAATACAGACTTGGACTCATGCACCTATTTTGCAAGCACAGTGATAAACAACTCATACTATCAACTCGAGACTGATTATGCCAAGCTATTTAACCATCCACTTAGTGACTACTCAAACGAACGTAGTAGGGAAATTATACAACCATGCATTTATGGCCCTTCTGGAACTGATAATGGACGATACGGCAACCGTATTCTTGTATATATCGGCGCTGGATATACTAACGCTGGCTGGGGTATTCCCGACTACGTTTGGGAAGGCCCAACAAAAGTAGCTGTAGTCGGCTTAACAAATGATTTTGGATATGATTTATTTGTTGATAAAGAGGCCGATTCCAGATATCAAAAATCGTTCCATTTGGAATTTACAACTGCACTTCGTGGAGGTGCTTCCTCGAGCTCTCCGGCAGCTAATTCAGGTTACTACGCCTATGATAACTCAAGCAATGCAACTTTTAAATGGACTAAAACAATGGCTGATTATTTCAATACGAATATCTGGCCAGCGTATAATAGAACATCTTGGGGCGGTCGTAAAGCTATAGTTGGTGTACATAAAATGGGCACAGGGGATATTGCATTCGGTTATGTTGAGAATACAAAAGAGACAGCTTTGGATATTAATTTGGCATTAGCGCAACCATTTGTTGTAATAGCCCGTTGGTTGAAAGATGGAACCAAATATTATTATCGAGCTCCAATTCAGTCGGCCAGTGGTACTTATTCTTATAATAGTGCCAGTTATGTTGGACTGGATAAACTTGGCAATACTACCAGCCCGGGATCTCTTAAATATGATGATCCGAATCGTGTAGCATACAATGGGTCGGGAGGAACACGAGACATTCCTGTATTTCGTTTAGCTGAAACCTATTTGATACGTGCAGAAGCTTATGGACGAAAAGGAGACTTTGCTTCAGCCATCGCAGATATTAATAAAATACGAGCACGAGCAGCATTCAAAAGTGGCGAAACACGTGCAGAAGTACTAGCTCGACTTCAACCCGGACATGAAAACTTAACATCAACAGAACAAAAATGGCCTTATACAGTAGAAAAAGATATGTCAATCGATATGTTGGTAGATGGTTCTTATTGGGATGGAGCTTCAGCGCATTCAAAAGCCGAAAATTATCCTCAGACTGCGACAACGACCGAAGATCGTTTTGCTAACTTTATCTTGAATGAACTGGCTCGCGAATTAAATCAGGAAATGATTTATTATGAAAATCTTCATCACTCAGGTTGGCAGGCTGATAGAATGATATACCATAATCAAATGGCGTCCTCATTAACTGGTTTGTGGAGTAAGGGGGATAACATAATAAGTGGTCAAGGTCAAACCGGAGATGGAAAGGGTTTTTTCCAACCTTGTTATACATTGAAACCTATATCACAAACGATAATAGATTTACTGACGGATGAAAAAGGCAATCCGTTAAGTAGCTATGCTAGAAAAGCATATCAGAATTACGGTTACTAAGAATAGATAATTAAGAAACTGTTTAAAAAATAATATTGAGTCCAATCCGACAACCCGTTTATGTTATATTTTGACTAAATCATTTACTGAATATCAGTAGGTTCCAAAGTCGGAATTGAGCAGAATTGACTTTTCGGAGTGGACTCAATATTAAGGATATATAAAACTTTTTTAAAAATCATTAAAAGTAAAAATCATTTACTATTATAACCCAAAACTACCGATCCATGAACAAAAAATCACTCTCACATTCTAGTCTGAATTTTACAACATTTATATTTTTGTTCATTTGAAGAAATCAACTTTGGATTAAAAAATTTAGTACAAATATTAAATTAATTGCTATGAAGAAAAATTTGTTCATATCACTATTAATAATGGGTGCATTTTTTGTACTTAACAGAGAAGAAATCAAGGCCTCTGTATTAACTATCAAACCGACCGCTTATCACCCCCCTGCTTCGCCACGTGCGACCTACAACTTCAATTCAGGTTGGAAATTTGCCTTTGGTGATACAACCGGAGCAGATAAACCTGAGTTTAATGACAAGGCATGGGCCAGTGTCAGCCTTCCACATACATGGAACGAAACCGATTCGTATCGCGCATACATCA